>Ga0070399_1001997_pt1 | contig 20309 bp, 20 predicted proteins | sample BioMet4_FD_61217 | JGI IMG/M metagenome (GOLD analysis project Ga0070399, IMG submission 61217) | Microbial communities from bioreactor (seeded with sewage sludge) at LBNL, California, USA - Biofuel metagenome 4 (version 1) | ecosystem: Engineered > Bioreactor > Anaerobic > Unclassified ... | reverse complement strand
CTCTCACCATTGATTGCAACAACCGTGGCAAAAACAGAATGGGTATGCAAGACGACATTTACATCAGGGTATGTATGGTACATTCCCATGTGAATCTCAAACTCTGAAGTCGGTGTTTTTTCCCCATCAGGAACTGATCCATCGGGAAGAATCAAAGTCACATCTTCATCTCGGAGCATACCAAGCTGACTACCACGAGCAGAAATGTATACTGTGCCATCAGGTGCTCTTAAACTTATATTGCCTTCAGCAGATTCAACTAATCCGCATTCGGCAAGAGTTTGTCCCATTTTCTCTAATTCATTTACAAACACTATGTTTTTTTCCATAAAACTTATCCTTTAGGTTGATACATGGAGAAGAATGCTTTCATCCATGCATCTTTATGTTGAGCATAATCCCATCCCTTGAGATTTCCCGATGCTTGGACCTGTCGCGTATTTTGCATCTTTGAACAAGCTTCTTGCAAGGAACCGAACCATTTGATATCTGTAAAGGCAACCATTGCAGCACCAAGTGATGTCAAATCGACATCATTCGTAACCGTAAGGACTCTTCCAGATGCTGTAGCCAACATATCTAGTAGCAAGGCAAACTTTGTCTCTCCTCCTCCGATAGCTAAAGATTTGTTCGGAACGATATTTGCTACTTGTTCCAATAATTCGACATTTCCTAGAATCGAAAACACAACTGATTCAAACAAAGAAGCCGCAAAAGCAGGACGGTCAAAATTTCCAGACATGAGATCCCGTGTTCGACCGATAACATAGCTCGTAGGTCTGAGGTTACCATGACGAGAATCAGCTATTCCGACACCAGGGAAAGACACAATCTGTGAAAAGCCTTTTTTAAATGCGATTAAGCCAAGTTGCTGCAATTCATCATATTCCTGTTTTCCTGCTTTCCCAAATAAGAGACTAGCACCCCACGTAAAAGCTAATCCTGTCATCATTGCATTCGCTTCGACAGACCATATGCCTTCCATAAAAAATGGATTGGTAACCGTTCGTTGTTTGGAATCAAGCAAGGGCTTTGAAACCAAGGTATTAATAGGAGCTGAAGAACCAGCTACAATTACCATATCCTCTACGGAAATTGCTTTGGCGCCAACGATTCCAAATGAAGTATCAGAAGAACCTACACAAACAGGCACCCCTTTCGGAATTCCTAATTTCTCGGAAGTTGTCCTTCCCAATACATGGTCGGGTCTCACGACATCACAAAACAAAGTGTCTTCTAATTCTTGCTCTTCAATAATTTCGTCTGACCACTTTTGCCTGGAAATATCAAAACACCCTGTCTCGCCTGCTGTAATGGTATCTGATGCCAAAACCCCACATAAATAGAAGGAAAGCCAATCAGAGAGAGAAACTATCTTTTTTGTTTTCTTAAGTAATTCAGGCCTCCGACTCTTCAGCCATTTCATTCGTCCAGGCACATATTGCGCCCCAACCCATCTGCCTGTTATCTGGTAATATCGTTCAAATGAATCATTTTGATAATCCATACTCATCGAAGCCCTGCGATCAATATTGGGTATTCCGTAAATAGCGTTGTTGTTTGCATCAAGAAAAACGATTCCTAATCTCTGAGCAGAAACAATAGTTGCTTCGATTTTTTCCCCAGTAAAAATGCATGTTATTTCAGACAATTTTTCAACTAAGTCTTCTGGCCGAAAAAAGAGGGCTTGTAGATCATCTTGTTCATGTTGATATCCCCAGACACAGGTTGATGTTTGTATTGCTTTACCTCTTTCATCAATTAAAGAGGCTTTCAATTGAGACGTCCCTATATCCATAACCGCAATACAACTTTTCATATTATAATTGAGCCCTTCTTTCCAACGGTTCTCCCTTCAAAAAATGTATAACATCATCTACTACCATTTTAGCGGAACGAGGTTCCATGTCTTTAGATAATCCACCAAGATGCGGCGTCAAAATGACATTGTGCATTTTGAGCAAAGGAGAATCTTGCGGAAGCGGTTCTTCCTCATAAACATCCAAAGCGGCACCACCGAGATGACCTGAAAGTAATTGCGCAATAAGAGCTTTCTGGTCCACAAGGCACCCTCTGGATGTGTTGATCAACAACACTCCCTGCTTCATTGATTCAAATTCTTTCTGAGACAACAAGGCTCCCTCTCCTGTATCCCTGGCATGTATCGTTATTATGTCGCTTTCTTGGATCAGTTCATGCAAATCCACACATCTAGCCCCATTGTAATCGCTGGACACAAAAGGATCATAAAAAAGCACTTTCATACCAAAACCAGAAAGAAGATCATTCACTTCCTTTCCGATGTTACCCATACCGATGATACCTAACGTTTTATTTTCCAATTCAATACCAGTAAAGGGTTTTCGATCAAAACTAGTTGTCCAGTCACCCCGTTTGACCAAAGAATCAGCTTCGGATATCCGTCTTGCAAGAGAAAGAATTAAACCAATGGTAAACTCTGCAACTGTCCTTACATTCCTGCCAGGGGCGAAACAAACCGTTATTCCATGCTGTCTTGCTGATTGAAGGTCAATATTAACCAAAGAACTGCGTTCTGAACCAACATATTTCAAATAAGGATCTGCCTCGATTACCTCTTGGGAAACAGGAGCAAGATGAATCAAAAGCATGGATGAATCGCCAATATTTTTAGCCAATGATGAAATCTTTCCTTTGTATTCTTTTATCCCATTGGAATTTGACAACCCAGAATTCGTTTCACATTCAATAGCAAAGTTTCTGACTTGGGCAAGGATTTTTTCTTTTTCAAGTCGCTCTACAAGCTTTTCATAAAGAATCCTGCTGGCAACAGTTCCATCATTCACTACTGTTATTTTTTCCATATCATTTTCTCCTTGGAATTCAGCTTCACACAGTCTTCTCTTTTTTGATTTCTAATGGTACTCGAATCGCAATATATGCACTGACGAGTCCTAAGCCGATGACATTCAAGAACCAAGGTTTCATAAGGAGAAGAAAACCTGCTGCAATCAAAATCAGAGATTCGTATTTTCTTATTTTGAATTTGAAAAAATACCCTTCAAATGCTGTTGACAGAGTAATAATCGCCAATAACGTCAAACAGATTGTTACTATTATTTGAGAAACCGGAAATCCACCCTGAAAGAGTAATTCGGGTTTGTATGCAAACACAAAGGGTATCACCAAAGCAACGAAACCAAGTCGCATGGCAGTAAATCCTGTTTTAAATGGTTGGCTTTGCGCTATGGAAGACGCAGCATATGTCGCTACGCAAACAGGTGGAGTAATTAATCCAACAACTGTGTAGTAGAGGATAAAGAGATGTGCGGCCAAAGGGACTACTCCAAGGCTGATCATCGCTGGAGTTATCATCACCGCCATAATGATATATATCACAATAAGATCAACAGCTACTCCCATAAGCAAGCAACATAAAGCACAGAGCAATAAAAGGACAAATAAGTTTCCGTGGGCAAGTGCAATCAGTCCTGACGAAAGTCGTAACCCAATAGCTGTTAAATTTACAGAACACATAATGATACCGGCAAGACAAGCTGCAGGCATGATATTGGCCATTGATCTTCCAGCATTTGCAAAAGCATGATAAACACCTTTGAAAGGTACACTAACCCTTTGCTTGTTTTTTACTAAGCAACGATAAAAATATATAAATCCGACTAAAACACAAACAGAAAAACCTACCCGTAATGCATCCCAGCCTAAACGTGAAAACAGAAAAACCATGATCACCAATGGCAAGATAAACGGCCATCCCTTCTTGAATGTCGTTTTTAAATTTGGAACTTCGCTTTTATCCAAACCGCCCAAATTATGTTTTGCAGAATATAGAGAAACCTGAAGGAAAACCGCAATATAATAAAATAATGCTGGAACAATGGCGCAACTTGCAATGCTCCAATAAGGTACTTCCATGTAATCTGCCATGATAAAAGCCAATACCCCCATCACCGGAGGCATTAAAGCTCCACCTGTCGAAGATACGGTCTCAACCGCTCCAGCAAATTCTGGAGTATATCCTTTTCTTTTCATCATAGGGATGGTTATGCATCCTGTTGTCATCACATTGGCAACAGCAACGCCTGAAATCATTCCGAAAAGACAACTCCCTATAACGGAAGCTTTAGCTGGACCACCATTTCTTCCTCCAGTCAACGATAATGCAAGATCCAAATAAAAATCGCCACCGCCACTTATATTTATTAATTGCCCGAAAATCACAAATATTACAATCGTTGTCGAAAATACTTGTGCTCCTGCAGAAAAGAAACCCTGTGTCCCCAAATATACATCACCCACAAGTCTACGAAACGATACTGGTGCTGCAAATAATATTCCCGGAAGCTTGCCAGAAAACAATGGATATACCAAAAAAACCAAACCACAAATAACCAAAGGGAAACCTATAGCTCTTCTCACTCCTTCAAAACATAATAGGAACATCAATAACCCTAATACAATTTCAAGGTTACTTGGTGTCAATGCACTATATAATGTATGTTCATAATTTATCGCGTAATAGCTTGTTGGTACTAATGATGATACTGCTAACACCCAATCGTACCATGGTATGTGATGCTGTTCACTTTTTTTTGAAACGGGAAATTCAAGAAACAGTAAAGCGATAATCAACCCAACGCTTATCGCAGGATGAATCCCACCAATTGTAAGTCCAATCCACGAAAAAAAACCTGAAGCATAAATAAAATGATAAAGAATGGCCCCAAAAGCATATGCTTCAACTATTGCTTTTTCTCTTCCCTCGAGATTTCTCATGCATCACCTCTCTTTATTCAATACTTCTCTGACAAAAAATGTGTCAGAGAAGTTGATATGAAAACTATTGACGACGTGTTGCTTTCAGCAATGCATTATTCTGCTCTTCTGCATCAGCAGTCCAAATACCTACTTCCTTGTAATACTTAATGGCACCCGGATGAATCGGTGCACCAATGGCAATTAAAGAACGCTTAAGATTCCAGTCAGCAAGATATTTAGGATTGAGTTTCTCGACATCTGCATGTTTTTCGTACATAGTCTTAGTTAATTTATAAACCGTATCCTCGCTTAGTCCTTCGCGAACATAAATCCCGAACGGAACAGCTAGTGTATCACCACCATTGGTCAAGCCAAACTCACCAGCGTTGATGGAAGATGTGACGAACCCCCAACCAGGTAGCAAACCATTAAGCGTTTTTACTTGTCCATTCGTAATAGGAATTACATACATCGGCTTTGTTGTTGCAATATCCTGGATCCAACTGCTTGCCGTCCAATACACAGCGACCGCACGCCCTTCCTTCAAACCTTGCTGAGCTTCCGAAATTGAACTAAAATGAACGTCAATTATCTTCGAATAATCCGCACCTGCGGCTTTCAACAACTGTTTAATCTGAATATCACTCTCAGCTCCAGGTTGAGTGATATACACCTTCTTCCCCTCCAAATCCTTTAGCGATTTGATTGAAGGATCAGTAGTAAAGAAGCCATATCGCATGTCCCCACCCGTACACATTTGCTGGATTGGAATCGGAGCTACACCTTTCAACTGCCAAGTGTCCCAGAATGGATCCTCACCGGTGTATGCACCATGGATAGCCCAAACAGTCGTTATTGCAAGATCCAGTTGATTCAGTTTCAGCAATCTGAATGCAGGACCGGTTACCTGCATTGGTTGCTGAGTTACTGTAAGATCAAGATTCTCGTTCCATACACTCGCCAACGCCGCACCAACTGTGTACGTTGATGTTCCTGCTTGCATTGTCCCAAACGTTAGTGCTTGTTTCTTGGTAGATTCCGCTACCGCAGATTGCTCAGATGTGCCATTCGCATATACGCTCAACAACAAACAGTTCACCACAGCAATCATCATTATGACTTTTTTAAACATAGACGATTCCTCCTTCATTCATATGTTTATATAACATTATATAACGTTATATTGTTGCTTGCAAGAAAATTCTCTTTGTTTTGTATTACGAGGGAGTTGTAAAGAGAAATGTTCACGTAAAGGGAGGGTAATGGGAGGTACATCCGTGCTGATGATGAGTGCCCCAAACCTGAACTTGTACTCCGTAAAGAAGGATGAGTGATCCTGAATTGCCTGGGCCCCGGCTCCCTACCGAAGCCCTTCACACCTCACTACCGTTCGAGTTATCCCTTCAGCAGCGTTTTGCCTCTCCTTTTGCTTCGATAAAAACACCCGAAGTGGTATAGCAAGCTATTCGGAAATTTCAAGACAATGAAATTCAAGGAAAACTGATGGGGGCATCATCATGGGAAAATCAATTCCAGATTCCAGGAAATCATTGTCTCCAGTAAGGATTATCTCGACGTGATGAGAGACAGCACTTCGTAGAATGGGTCTGTCCATTGGGTCTCTCATAGCTTTTTCCTCTTCAACCTGATTCTCTGGGATTTCTATGACTTCAATGGATAATAAGGAATTCGAGATGAAGGATTCAAGTGCTGGAATCTTATCAGGAAATTTCCGAAGAAAAATCCTCTTCATCTCATCCAAATTCTGTTCACAGACGACGGCTTGAAAGGGATAGGTGTTGGCTTTCCAGAATGCTTGAGCCGGAGTGCTATTAGGGAATAAGGCAGCGGAAATCAAAACGTTGGTGTCTATGAGTACTCTCATTCAACATCCTTTGATCGCAGGTCCTTAACGAGATTCATCACATCATCTTCGTCATTCAAACCAGCTCTTTGTGCTTCTCCTGCCATTTGATTCTGAAGTATCTCCATTGCATAAAGTGCTGAGTTCATTATTCTGACATTGTTTCCATCAACAACAAATGTCACTCTGTCCCCTGTACCGATTCCCAATGCGATTCTCACATCTTTTGGAATAGTAACCTGTCCTTTAGCCATGACCTTTGCGGTGTCAGAGAATTGTTGTATCATAGTTTACCTCCAAAGTAGGGAATTCCCTACTAGTAGATTAGCATAGTACATTATCATTGGCAAGTCTTTCTTCAGAACCCCGATAGCGCTTTGGTAATGGTATCGGAAGCCTACCTCATTGTCTTATGGAACGATATTGAAGTCCGCTGAAAACAACCTTTGGTGGTACAGACGAAAAGTTGGACTTGTTTAGGTTAAAGGCACACATCATTGAGTTTCGTTCTGGCTCATTCTGCAGATGTAAACCCCCGGTAAACACCAGAAAAACCCCGAAGTGGCACATCAGCTAGTCTTTCAACAAGATATCATGATGCCCGATATCCAGAAGGATGATTATCACATCACCCTATGATACCAGATAACCCGGATATCCATGTTAACACTAAACTCGAAAAGGTCATCAGTCCCCTGTGGGCTTTTTTGTCCGCAGAGACGGATGGAATGGGTTTTCCTCCAAGAGTTTGGTTTTTCGTTTCAACTGCTTCTTCTCTGTTTCATTAAGTTTCTTGAGGTTTTTAATGAATGTCGGAGAAAAGGTTGTTTTATAAGCTATCCTACAGGACCTTGAACAAATCATCCACAGAAGAGAATATCGGCTGTTCTCCAGCTTTTATCTTGGCTTTCACTGTTTCGACTTCCTTCTTCAGTTTCTCCACGTAAGCCTGGGATAGACCACCACAGGCATCATGCAGATCATTCCGTCTTTTTCAAAGACCTCGAGTTTATCCCCTTCGGGAAAAGAGGACTTCTTCACCATCTCCATAGGAATTGTCATTTGTGTTTTTGATCTCATTTCAACAAGCATGTTTTTCTCCTTAGAAAGTTAGAAATTCTCACCTTCCAAATGTAAGACACGGCAAACAACAGAAGAAAGCAAGAACTATCAAAACCCCGATAGCGCCCTAGCGGACATCAATCAGTCTCCCAATGCCCTGACTACAGTGCCACATTCATTTTCTGGATACAGGTGAAACAAGAGCCATCAGGATCTGCCGTCCCTTCCCTGCCCATATGCGATAATACCTGCCAAACTCTAGCAACACATCATAAAAATCGATAGGCTCCAACCGAATGTTATACATGAGCTTGGATATATCATTTATGCATATCCGTTTTCCGCGGCTTTCCTGTTATGACATGCCCAACCGCACTAGCCTCATCATATGCATTCTGGCCTTGCTCCTTGCCCTGTCTCCGAAAGCAAGGGCTGCCGAGAAGACCTACACGACGAATCTTCCCGCTTATTGGTCATGGACCCCCGTCAACGAGATTTTCCTGACCGAAGACACGACGGGGCTTTTTCCTGGAAAGATGTCCGCACAGATCGGAACGTTGACGTTGACCGGCTGGAATCCGACAGCCACAGCCCAGTCCAACTACAATACGACCGACCTCAGCCAAAACTACGTGCGCATGTTCTACTGGGCGTCAGGCCCCGATGGAAAAGGCGGAACGAACATGGTGGGGCAACCATCCTACAACGGATGTCCAAACCAAGAGACAATCACCGGGACCATCAACGGAACAAGCTATTCCATCACGCTGTATATCGGATGCGTTTCGACGATCACGAGTACGATGCGCGGCCTGTCGGCAAAAGACGGCTATTACACCAACGGCAACAATCCGGCAGTCTTACCCAATGACAATTCACCGCAGATGTATGCGGGTGGGACGATAACGTACTACCTGTACACTCAGGAAAACGCCACAGCGATCAAGAACCTGCCCCTCTATCATGCGACGTTCGCCAACAGCGCCTACGTCATGGACACGGCGTTGCGCCCCAACCTCACCGGAGCATGGAGGGACATCAACTATTTCATGTACCGGATAAACGCCAATGCGAACGGAGGCTCCGGCCGTTACCTGACCATGACAGGAGGGGCGGACAACTCCTCCCTCTTCAGTCCCTTGACGATCGCCCACGGCATCTCCATAGGGAACCACAACGGGGAGGCGCTTCCCGAGCCCGACTGGACATTCACCATCACCAAGGAATCGCTGGCGGACAGAGTGGCGCTGGACACCGACTCCCCACAGGAGGTGGCGACAGCCACTCTCACGGTGACGGACACGGTCCTCGGACGGAGCGAACACTGCGTGAACTACTCGTTCACCGACAACAGCGGAGTGGACGGTTCTTTCGCCATGAAATGCACCGATCCAAGTAATGTGGGAACCACCATCCCCTTCGGCGTTCGCTTCTCCATCCACAGCAACACGGGAGACATCGTCAAAGGCCAGCAGTACCGTTGGTGGATGGGCAGCGATGGGACACAGACGGGCACCATCAGCATCACGGGCATGCAGTCAGGCTCACAGAACGCGACTGCAGGAACGTGGCAGGACACCATCACGGTGAACATCATCACAGCAGACAGCTATGCGTTGGAGGAAGCGGACAAGCGGAGCACGTGACCGACCCTCCTTTCCCTTGGGTTTTGTCTGGAAACATCTCCCTTGTCTCCCTATGCGCAGTGGAATCAATCGGCGGGAAGCATATGGGATATATCCGGGATACCAATCGAACAGGCAGTGGCCTTGTTTGGTTTCATGTTGATCGGGTACCTGCTCCCTCCAAGCGGAAGCCGGCTCACCCCGTCCAAATAGGGAAACAACAAATCAAGACTTTGCGGAGGAAATCCTATGGCTTCAGGGACACGGAATACTTCTTCTTGAAGATCACCTCCGAAAGCATCAAGCCCAGACTTGGCTACTTATCCCCCAAAACTCCGCGTTGAACCAGAAAAGAAAATGGCTGCAATCAAATGCATTCCTTTTCTTCTCATACGGTTACTTCCTCCATGCGTTTTGCAGAACTGAATAGAGTTTCCGTGGTTCGATGGGCTTTGTGATATAGTCGTTCATGCCTGCGTCCTTTGCCTCACGAATGCTTTCCTCAAAGGCATCCGCCGTCAAGGCGATAATTGGCACCGATGCAGCATCGGCACGCCCAAGCGCTCGGATCCGACTTGCCGCTTCGTAGCCGTCCATTTCCGGCATGCGGATATCCATCAACACGGCGTCGTACCATCCCTCGCAGGAGGCCGTAAATTTCTCCAACCCAACGGCACCGTTTTCAGCGGTCTCCACAAGCATCCCCTTGTTTTTCAGCAACATGGAGGCGATCTCGGTGTTTACCTGGTTGTCCTCGCACAGCAGGATGCGCCGCCCCCGCAGGGTGTCCTCGCCAGCGGGTTGCTGCTTTCCTGCTCTGCCATATAACTGAGATAGCTGGTCTTGATCTGCTCCTCAAGAAAAGAGAACAGATTGTTCCGGACAAACAGCAGGTCAAAAGCCCTGTCGGTTTTTACGAAAGAATAGAATTCTGTGAAACGTGAACGGATGTCTTCATCTGGGAAACGATGCTTGTTGTACGTTTTTTCTATTTGTGCCAACTTATAGAGGACAACGGCATCCATGGACTTGAAGTTCTTGTAAAACGCAGTCCTGGACACACCGGCACAAGCGCATACCTGTGACACTGTGATCTTGCGGTGGGGTACTGTCTTCAGCAATTTTATAAGCGCGGTGCAAATCTGAGCCTTTGATTTTATCAAGGCTTTTTCATTGTTGATCGTGTTCACCCAAGACCCTCCTCATTACGCACAAACGCGCAACAAAGATGACGACTTTCCTCTGTTCCAGACAGCATCATAGCACACGGGTTATGGGTTCCTCATGATCAGAATCGATGCGGTTTTGTATGGCTCTTTATGCCAAACTCAGAGCATAAGCTTTGACTGCGATTGCAAAGGATAAACTTGCAATTTCACAGACGTGGCCGAATGGTGTACAAGGACAGGTTATATGCGAATTCCCACTGCTTTACAAAACGCTTCACTGTGTGGGGGAACGAAGTTCCAAAGAGTTAGTTCCAGTTTGTTAGCATAACCATCTGCATTGCGAAAAAATCTGCTTTTGCCGCTCATCAAATGGACTGCCCCAGAGTATCGAGGGTGCGGACAAAACTTGGATCAAAAGGAAAAGTTGAGTCATGTACACATGGAAACAAAGGAAAAAGGCGGTGGCGCTTTACCCCAAGCACGGGAAAAGGAAGAGCATGGTTATCCGAGGACTTGACTATCCCAACCGCCATGTGCCGTGGCAATGGGTCAAGGAGTACGAGGCGACGGGAAGCTGAAAGGGAAGCACATCAAGACCAAGTACACGGACATCCACAAGAAAGAGGTGGTCTCCTTCTATCTGGAACGAGCTCACCAGCGGGTCTCTCGGATACCCAAGCAAGGAAAGCCCTGAAAGCATAGATGGATGAGCTTTACCCCGGCTCACGACTTGTCTCCATCGGGTGTCCGTCGACAAAGAGAGAAAACCCCGCCAAGAAGCAGGAATTCCCTACACCATCACAGGCATCGGCGTGGCGAAGGGCATAATGGCGCGCTGCAAGGGCGAAATCTCGAGGCTCAAGGAAGAGAACCGTGAGCGTGAGGCACGCAGACATCACGCAAAGATCAAGGCGGCGGCCGAGATGCTAAAAAAGCAAAGGGCATCAGTCTGGAATGCCTGGCCAACTAAGGAAAGGCACTGGTGATTGATGCCCTGAGGGAAAAGTCATGGGTTGGAAGAAATTCTCCCGGTTCTGAGGATCTCGAAGAATGGCTATCGCCATGCCTCGGAAGCGGCGATGAAAGACAAGTACGCGGGCGTCCGCTCAAGGCTGCGGTCCCTGTTCCACGAGAACAGGGAATCGCATGGGTACCGGTGGCTACGGAAGGCGGGGCTATTATGCTTTCCGGGAAGGTGGTGAGACGGCTCATACGCGAGGAGGGGTTGTCCGTCATCTTTGTCAGGATGAGGATGTACCGCTCCTACCGGGGAGAGACGGCAACATTATCAAGAAATACCTCTCTCTCATCGCCGGCTGTTTCGATGGCTTCATCCTAAAGCGGCGATCCGAGTGCGGAGCTGGTCGGTGCCATGCCCGACAACACGATAGACCTGATGAGGTGATGCCATTACCGTTGGCAGGGCTGGATCGGAAGAATGGATGGTGCCGGACTCACCTGCTCGATGCCGAAGAAGGGATGCTCGCCCGACAACTCCGCATGCAAGGGGTTCTTCGGCATGCTCAAAAACGAGTCCTTTCTCCAAGAGGTCTTGGAGAGGAGTCCCTATTGAGAACTTCATCTGACGGATACATCCGATGGTACAACGAAAAAAGAATGAAGATATCCACTGGCGGGATGATCCCCTTTGCATATCGTAGAGGTCTTGGTGTCGCATCATAACAAAGTCCAAGAAAACGTCCGCAGTCTCAAGAGTTACAGAGAATTTGACTCTCTAATGCTACAAGGTATGCGAAGTTTTCAGCTGAAAGGCACCGACTTCTCCAAGAAGACGGCTCGGGAAAGATGAAAACCCATCCGAGATGAAGCCTTGGAGGAATGATCCCTTTTATCGCTTCAAACAGAAATTCAACCTGACAGATGCAACAATCAAAACGCTGAGCGGCGGAGGTCTGAGCCAATCATTCAATTCCACGGCATTTCTCTTTACGAATCACCGATATGTCGACACCCTTCACAATTCGCTTGGCTATCTCCATATCTATTTCAAATTGCTTGAATTGGGCAAGATTGTCGCGCAACCTCAAACAATAGAGTTCACTGATATCCTCTTCATAACTTTGCATGTACCCGATCCGGTATAGATTCAATTGAGCCTTGACCTTTTCCGGATACAGGCGGGATGTCCTTTTGATGTCGCATATGCATCGATTCCCCTGATAATCAAGCACAAGATCGAGGCGTCCTGCACATATCGGCTTCTTCTTTTCGTCAAACAGGAGCAACACTTGCTCCATTTTCTTGACCTTGAAATCATGCTCGCTTTTCAGCCGTATGTAATTCTCAAGCTCGATTGGATATCCTGGATTCGTACCTGTGCGTTCATATTCCTCTATAATCTCATGAAGCCGTGTGCCTCTCAACGCAGCACTTCGGAGGACCTCCGGACGTATGCCTGCATAGTCATCCCACCCAACGACTCTGGCATAGGCATCAAGGAGCCCCGTCACGCTTGGAACCTTTTTCCCATCCACAACATAGGTATGTGTATCCGCATAAAACCCAACGTAATGACCTTTGATCATCAAGCTTATCGTTGGAATCACCTGATAGGGTTCATATGATGGAGTATGGTATCGCTTGGGAATTGGATTGGCATTGACGGGAAGGCCCATACGGATTTCCTTGTCCTGAGGATGATCCTGCCTTTCCTTCTGTTTATTATGGCTTTTCTTTGATGTGATTGCCATCATTGAAACAATGACCACAATAACCACCACAAACTCAAACACTGCGTCCCCCTGCCAGTTGTTGCTGAAGAATTGCATGGATGGTTTCGCTTTCATTGCTGCCGTTTGTGCGTAAACGGATGAGTTTGATGTGGGACAAAGCTACAGCTTTGTCCTTCATCGCATCATGCCTTGTCTGCCTATCATTCTGTTCATGATATGAAATACCATCAACTTCGATGAGTAGTACTGGCTTTTTGTCAAAGACATTGATGATGGCAAAATCCACATGCGTCCAAGGGTTGGATACATAGGTGAATTCATCATTCGTGAAAAGGTTTTTCTCAAGTACCAAAGCATCGCAAAGCGACAAGTGTTGGATGTATCTGAAAGAAGCATAATCAGGACAAGCAAATTCCCTGTCAAGAATATCTGCAACAAGTTTTTCTGACAGATATCCTCCATTTCCTTTTGCTGTCAGGTATTTCTCCCTTTCGGCCTCATAATCGTCATAGAGCAAGTCAAACACAGAGCGTATCGTCCCGCTTCTCTCTTCTGCATGTGTCTCGTAACGCATATACCTGACAAGATCCCCAAGGACCCTTGTGCCTTGATGGAAAATCTTGTCTGAGGTGACCAACGTGAAACAGTGTTTTGCCCTTGTCATGGCAACATTCACAAGTCCTTCGTTGTTGACAAAACTCTGTATCCTTTCCTCCTTGAGAACATAATCATCCGATGAGTTGGCGACCGTGGAAAAAATGATCTCGTCGCATTCTCTACCCTGAAATTTGTGGATGGTGTCCACCTTCACCCAATCAGGTACCCTTTTCCTAAGCTTTTCCACTTGGTACCTGTATGGAACAATAACCGCAATGTCCTCGTTGTTTTTCTTCTCTGCGACGTATTTCAGGACTTCCTCAATCTCCCGCTCATTATACAAACCCGAACCAGTCGGATTCTTCCTCGCATGGTTTCCAGAAACCGTATGGATAATCCTCAAATGGCAACCACCATCCAAAGGTTTGGTCAGGCACGTCAGTCTATTCCCGTAAAACCGTTTGTTGGAGAATGCGATGATGTCCCTTTGGCAACGATAATGCTCGCGAAGCATCACATGGGGGAGCGTTTGGCCATAGACAGACACAACACAGGAAAGGATGTTGTTCCCATGGTACCGGAAAGCTTGCGGAACCGAGTACTGCTTCTGCAAACGGTCATCGGATACGACATTGATATCATCGATCTGTGGAAGTTGCCACTGGTCTCCGACAACCACGAGGTTCCTTGCACAAGACAAGGCGAGGATCGCACTGTCAAGCCCTATCTGGGAAGCCTCATCCATGATCAGCAAATCATAAAGGAACCCATTGCCTGACGTCCGCCTCAGGCTATATGTTGACGATAAGACAACAGGGAAACGCTTGGTGAACTCATTGAACCGGTACTTATAGTCATCTTTCACAAATTCCTCATCACATGCTTCCATCCGCTTTTGCAAGGTGACATCAAGCATGCACCTTGAATGATCCAAGACTTTCTTCATGGCATCATGAAGATCATGTTGGGCGATCTTTTTCCGGCAATCTTCAAGCTCCTTACGATATTCACTCTGTTTTGCCTGGTAGTAACAACGTTTGAGTTGCCGGATGAAGACATCAGGATGCTCCCCAGTGCTCTTCCAGCCGATACGGCATCCGAAAAAAAGGTACAGGCGGAACCACAAACCAAACTTCTTCATCGGCTTCCTGTCAAGCAGGATTGAAAGCACTGAAAGGCATTCCTGCGGGGAGAATGAAGGATTGCTGAATATAACAGCATGCTCTTCTCCGCCACAAGGAAACTCGGTCTTGAGAAAGTCTTCCTCTTCCCTTTTGAGGGCGCCAAGAGCAGAAACGAGTGCATTTTCCCGCTCAATGGCATCTTGCACCTTCACGACATAGTCCAGGTATTCGTCATAGGTGGCTCCTGTGACATCATCATTCTGCGGGGAGAAAAGAGGTACAGGATGGGGCTTCGAGAAAAAAGATGCTTCGTTTTCCGCACAACCGAGCATGGCGACAACCCCGCCGTATCCGGCCGCCTCAAGTTTCTCATATACATTCCTTACCGCTTCATTGTTGTTGGAGCAAACCGCAATGCGTTTCCCCTGCATGATCGCATTGGCTATGATGGTCAATATGGTCTGTGTCTTCCCCGTTCCAGGCGGTCCCTCAATGATTGACACTGATGATGAAAATGCATTGTCCACCGCCTTATACTGGCTTTTGTTGAGCCCGAATGGGAAAACGAACCGTGAGGAAAGCGGGAAAGGCCTTGGTCGAGTGGATTGCAGAATCGTTGCCAGAACCGACTGGTCATCGATGTATTCCAGTTTCCCATACTGTTTCTTAAGAAAATCCTTTTGCGTATCTTCTTCAGAGTGCTGCCCAATAATCGCCGCAACCTCTCGATAATAGGCCATCACATGAAACGCCAAACCTTGAGATTTCAGGACGTCACGGTGGAGTATTGCTCCATCCTTCGGAATGTCTTTGTATTTTCCATCTTTCCAAATGATCCTGTAGAGAGACACATCAGGATACTCAAACACTTCCTTGAAACCTTGAAGTTCTTTTCCATCATACTCAATGCTCATGCATTCAACGGATGACCTGTTCGAGACATCCTTCACATTCTGTGAATTGTATAGAAAGGTGTTGGGACTACCAGTGAACTGCACAGCCACCTTTCCATAGACCGTCTTTTCAACATTCACTATTTGGTGGGAGCAATCCTTCCAACTCCCATCCTTCTTGATGAGAATGACAGGCTCCTGTGCATTCAACGAGTTTCCCCCCCAACAGAGGTTTTATTGGTGGCATAACCATGCAACATTCAATTCCTCTCTTTTTCACAGTATAGTGTTTGAATAATAATTATTACACGAATTTTATCAAAAACAAGACATATACTCTTATTGTGTTCAAGTTACCGTGTGTTATTCCTGAGTTTAATGCTCATACTGTTATCAAATGATATATAATCATTCAGCTTCCCCTAGGAGGTACATAGGGGCGACAAGTAAGATTATGGGTTGATGGTGTTAGGGTCAGATGAATGGCTTTGCCAACAGCCTGATACACAGTGGGTGACCATACTCCTGGAACTGATGAAAAACCGGTAAGATGCCACTTCAACCGGAGAATTGACCAACCGTCATAGGCAATGTTGCCTTGGAGCAGGCTATCCTGGGACGTGTTCAGGTTGCATCATTCACTCTTTTCCTTGAAAGGCCTGATTTGAGGACTAGGCATTCAAGGAAACCGTAAGCGTTGACTCCGGTCTCGCCAGCCAGAAATGGCTGGCATGGCTTACTCCGTCGATTGGACTGGTTTTCTCTCCGGTTACATGGTAAGGTTGGGCCGTTGAAGGCAGTCAGGTATTGTTCTGATACAACAACCCGTGGCTATCAAGAGCTGGATAATCTTATTACTCACAGGTGAACGTGATTTGTAGCCTAAGACTTCAACAATCTCATCTACTGAACGCGGTTCAGAACACAAAACCGAAACGGTATTCATCTGAACCTCGGCTTTTGAAAACGCTCTGTGCTCCCCTTCTGATTTCAGCCTTATCGATTTCAATCAGGCTGGATGAGATTTGATGGTCAGTACTATCATCCGTTTCGTCCCTCGGTGAGATGCAGTTCCTTCAGGAAATCTTCGGTGTACACTTTTCGAGTTCGCAGGGATTTTCCGCAAGAAGAATGTCTGGTTATACTTTTGGAAATTACTATTGTTGAATATTTCCGCCGCAACAGGCAATACTATTCTGCGCAGTATATCCTTAGGCATTGACTTATCCGCCGAATTGCATTACACGCTGAAAATCAGAGCCGTTATGGGCGGAAATTTTCAGCATAGAGGAACGCTTTATGGAAATCAAACAGACCGATATCTTAACCAACTGCTCTCCTATCAGTGGGGCGGTCAGGTCAAGGTTATCACTGGCATTCGCCGATGCGGAAAGTCCTATCTGCTGCGCACACTGTTTTAGAATCATCTCCTGTCTCAAGGCATAAAAGAGAGCCAGATTATCTCAATAGAGCTTGACCTGGCAAAGGATATCCGCTATCGCAACCCGCTGGAACTCTCTGCTCATGTGAGAAATCTTGTTCAGAGCACGGACGATCGGTTCTATCTTTTCATCGATGGAATACAGATGTCCGATGAGGTACCCAATCCCTACAACCCCGAAGGGAAAAAGATCACCTTTTACGACGCTCTCAACGACATTCGAGAACTCAGCAACGTGGATGTCTACGTGACGGAGAGCAATTCGCGGATGCTCTCAACCGATATTCTCACAGAGTTCCGTGGCCGAAGCGACGAGGTGCGCATGCACCCGTTGAGCTTTTCCGAATACTACTCAGCTGTCAGCGGTGATAAAAACGATGCCTTTGATTCTTATGCATTTTTTGGTGGGATGCCTTTAATCCTTTCAAGACCGAATGACACAGCTAAAATGAACTATCTGACATCGCTGATTAGCAAGGTTTACATAAAGGATATCGTCGAACGCAAGCGAATTGAGCGTGAGGATATCCTGTCACAGGTGCTTGACTTACTCTGCTCATCCATTGGCTCTCTCACCAACCCCACAAAAATCACCGATACGATCAAATCACGGGAGCGTGTTTCCCTATCACAGAACACCATCAAGGCGTATATCGGTCACCTGACCGATGCGTTCCTCTTTTCGGTGGGCAAGCGATATGATGTGAAAAGCAGAACATACTTTGACTCGCCCTGCAAGTACTACTGTGAGGATATAGGACTCAGAAACGCCCGAATCGGTTTCCGTCAGCAGGAAATGACACATATCATGGAAAACATCCTCTATAACGAGCTTATCGTCCGTGGGTTTGCAGTGGATGTCGGCGTTGTCTATTCACGGGAACGTAATCAAAACGGCAATTCCGTCCGAATCCCCCGGGAGATTGATTTCGTCGTGAACGGGAACGGGAAAAGAACCTATATCCAATCGGCATACGCAATGGAGACCGAGGAGAAACGCAATACCGAGGCTCGCCCGTTTTCTCTCACCGGCGATTCCTTCCCCAAAATCATCGTTCGCAAAGACATCGGGAAACGCTGGTATGATGACGACGGCATCCTAAACATCGGGTTGGTGGACTTTCTTCTGGACGACTCCGTCATTTGAGCAAAGACTCCCTCAATCCCCTGGATGGCGAATCGGTCATCAGGAGCAGCACACCACCCGTTTGCAAAGAACCTGGCCCCTCGCAATAGGCAAATAACCAACAAGTCCGGGAATATGAAGCACGTCCTCCGACAGCAGAATGACAGAGGTGCCTCGTCTTTTCCTCTTGTGTATGTGTAGGAGAACTGCCCCTTGCCGTTACGGTCAACTTTCATCTTCTGCGTCATCAGAGTCTCTCTGAAAATGAAGCATTTCCGGATTCGGCTCATCATGAAGCCGATGGCAGGAAGGATGCTCCAGCGCCTTTTGCTTACAGCCCTTGTCGTCATATTGACAAAGGTGCAGCGGCAAGCCCGCTATGGCCTCAGCCAGTATCCCCACACATGAGTAAACCGCAGTCATCCGCATGACTGGGTGTTCGTTGACGCTCTTGCCGGCAGTGCTTCCTCCGAAAAAGGAAGCAGAACGAGCTCATGGAACAAGCTTGATATGAATCTCATTGAGAATTTCCCATTTCTGAGATGCCATTAATGAACGAATCCACTGAGTCTATTGCCTGAGGATTTCCAAGAATTGGCTTGGAGTTACGATGAATGGTTTTTGAGGATAATGCTTCATGTTTCCCGTTACAAGATGCGTATGTTTGTCCTGAGTACTCATCACAACCTCATAGAAAGGTAAATCCTTGATGTCAGGAATGATCTCACCGGAAGCTGTCGGCTCCACGACCACTCCACATTTCAGGATAGTTCGAAGCAATATCTCTATCTGGTTTTCTGGAAAGTTGAACTTTTTTCTTCTGAGAACTTCATGGTACTCATCGAAAATTTGTTTGCTCAGTACAGGTATCACTTCCCCGGAGAAGATTCCATCAACCACCAAAACAGTCGCCGAGTCTTCATGCTTTGCCAGCAATGCTGAAACAAGAACGTTCGTATCAATTACAGCATGACAACTCATTTGAGATCTCGTTCACTTTGTGAAAGCTTAATCTCTTCATTGATTTCGTCAAGGGTCATGTTCTGAAGACCGTTTTCCCTGGCAGTTTGACGAAGGGCGTAGAAAGCTTTTCTCCCTTCTTCCCTGTTTTGTTCAGATGCGGATGCCTGAATATCAAAAGGAATCCTCCGTTCACGGACAACCGCCCTCGCAAAGATATTGAAAGCCGTGGTCGCATTCATACCGAAGTCATTGCATAGGGAATCAAAAGATCTTTTCAAATCATCATCCATTCTCACACTGAAAGTCACTTGTGCCATACCTAGCCTCCTAAAGATATGATAATCTATTTCCAAAGAAAAACCAACTTTTTATTCGCTTTGCTAATAGTTTTATTTAAATTGCAACCTACTAGGTGCTAAATAAACAGTAATCCATGGCTATCGTAGACCGACTCCGATGCGTCATTTCCTGCACTGGCCCCTTTGTCAAGGCAGGTAGAAAGAATAGGTAGCTATAGTTTTGTGTAAATTCTGACCGAAACACTTAGACATAGTACAATAGCAATGCTTAGGTGCTTTTCATGGTTAAGAAGAACGAGCAGACAAAGGAAAGGCAGGAACTGATACAAAAGTTCATAGAAGAGTTCCAGCCGAAGACAGCAGCAGCATTAGCCATGGCACATGCCAGGAAGGTTTTCCCAGAACCAGTGGGACCTTTGAAAAGAACGCGGTTATGCTCTCCAAGGAAGGCCACGGAAGTGAGATTCAGTATCTGGTTTCTGTCAAGCCCGCGATCCTGATAGTAAATGGCATTGATATTCGCGTTCGGGAACTTAAGACGAGCACGATGGCGCAGTCTGACGATCTTTTCCCGCTGCTTGGATTCATACAAGGCCTGGATTACGAAATCGGGCCTCTCAATGAACGGCATGCTCATGAATTCTGTCATGCTCTCCTGTCTTTCAACGATATCAATCATATCATTGAGCTTCATT
>Ga0070399_1001983_pt1 | contig 20401 bp, 14 predicted proteins | sample BioMet4_FD_61217 | JGI IMG/M metagenome (GOLD analysis project Ga0070399, IMG submission 61217) | Microbial communities from bioreactor (seeded with sewage sludge) at LBNL, California, USA - Biofuel metagenome 4 (version 1) | ecosystem: Engineered > Bioreactor > Anaerobic > Unclassified ... | reverse complement strand
CCGCCATGGCTGCGGCAGTTCCCGCCGCCTGCCCAAACGCCATGCAGCACGGGATCATGCGGATGGCGGAGCCGGCTGTGGATTCCGCGGAAATGGACCGCCCGGCAACCAGCAGGTTATCGATTCCCTTCGGAATGAGGCATGCATACGGGACTCCGAAATACGGGCCCTTGCTTAAAACCACAAAGCTTCCGCCCGGGTTGTCCTTGTTATGCGTATCCATGTTCGTGGCCATGACCGCAATGGAATCCTTCGGGACCCGGCAGTTATATACATCGTCCCCTTTCAGTTTGTACAGTCCTTCGATATGCCTGGACTCTCTGATGCCGACCGTTCCCGCGGTGTCCATGAATTTTGCGTTCTCGAATCCGGCCGCATATTTCTTCATGAAGTCAAATACATGATGGACCTGCTGCAGTCCTTCCAGTTCCGCTCTCGTGAGATCATCTGCATTGGTCCCGTCCACATCGAGGATCCTCGTCACGTTCAGACGGTAGACGCCCTTTTCCGGCCCTTCGAACAGCGTCACCTCGCCGCGCGGAATGCCCCACTCTTCCTTCTTTTCGCGGATGAGCCAGCTGAACGGTCCGAAGAACGGTTTGATCTCGTCCTTGTGCTCGTTGATATGCGCCGTCAGTTCTTCGGTGTTCACGTTGTAGACGCGGAAGAAGAGCGTGGCCGACTGCAGCGCGCCGTCAGGTGCGCCGAGCATGAATTCCACGCCGGACCTCGCCGCAACATCCGCATCGCCCGTGCAGTCGATGATCTCCTTCGCGCGGATCACGGACATCCCGGATTTGTTCGCGATCACAATTCCCTTAATCCGGTTCTCTTCTCTGATGCAGTCGACAAACTGCGTGTGCAGAAGAATTTTTGCACCGGAATCCTGAATCAGTTTCGTACAGATGATCTTGTATGACTCTGCCTCGAACGGTCCCACATGTGCATGTCCGAGTTTATAAAAACTGGAAAGCGACTCACAGGGCTTCACGTCCTTCGGATCAATTGCCCCTCCGGCCTTCACCATTCCGTCCACGGCTTCCTTGAACACGCCGCGGACAACCATCTCCTGATTTGTGGAATCAAAGCTGCTCATGAACGGCCCGACCATTCCCATGGTCGCCGCGCCGCCCACGCAGCCGTACTGATCAAAAAGAAGCGTATCCGCTCCGGACCTCGCCGCGCTGACGGCCGCCGCTATCCCTGCCGGACCCGCTCCGACCACCAGCACATCCACATCTTTATATACCGGAAGCTTTCTTGAATATTCCATTTCAATCATGGCCCATTAACCTCCATGGCCCTCCCGGCATGAAAACCGGAAGGGCCCGCATTTACTTTTTATGAAATGCCGTTATATGCTTTTTCCTGCTCATATTACTTTTTGTTCTTGTAGAAAGAAGTATACCATGTCTGCAGTTCCGTGCGTACTTTTTCACCGCCTGCATTTGCCCATTCCTTCTTGAACGCATCCAGGTCGTTGATGGTCTTCGTGCCTGCGAGAACCTGCAGGATATAGTCGTTCAGACTCTTGAACAGGGACGTGTTATAGGTGGAATAGTTCTCGCTCGAAGGCTTGAAGGCAAAGTCGTTGTTCACGAAGATCTTCGGCGTGTTCTTGTTCACATCCAGCGTCGTTACCTGGAATGCGGCCCACTGTGCGTCGGACTTTCTCACACGGCTCGGCCATTCCTCTGCGTATTCCTTCTCGTTCGTGGAGTCGATGTACCAGTAGGAATTTCCTCTCTCCTGTGCGAAGATCGGGTTGATCGGGCTGATCTTGTGATCCTTGTCGTAGGTGAAGTGCGTTCCCTCCACACCGATGTTGATGAACAGCTGGTTCTGCTGCTTTAAGTTGATCCAGTTGATCGCATCCGAAGCGTTCTTGCAGCTCTTCAGGATAACGGTTACCTGGTTGATTGCTTCGGTTCTCATGTAGGTGCAGGTTCCGTCGGAGCCGGAAAGTGCCGCAATGTATCCGAGGTCGTCATAGCCGATTCCGAGGTTCTTGATGATTGCCGGAGTCGTGCTGGAAACGCCTGCACGGTTGGAGCAGGCAATGATGCTCTTGCCGCCGGAGAATTTCTCATTCACGGTGTCGGTCGTGTTGACTGCCCAGTCGGGATCAAGAAGTCCTTCCTTGGAACATTTGCTTAAGAAGTCGATCATCTTCTGGAAGTTCGGGGACTCCGTCATGTAATAGACCTTGCCGTCCTTGTCGACCATCCAGTCGTTGTAGATACCGAATGCGGATGCAATGGTCTTCGGGAATACCCAGTTTTCATTTCCTTCGGAAGCCGCGCGGAACGGTCCGGAAAGAATGATGTATTTGTCGCCGTAGAATTTCTTCAGCGCGACAAGATCGTTATAGAACTCGTCGATGGTCGTCGGAACCTTGGTAATGCCGGCTGCCTTCATGAGGTCCAGACGGCAGACCATGAACGCTGCAACTTCCTGCGGATGCGGATATTTGTACGGGATTCCGTAAATGGTTCCGTTCTCATCCGAACATGCTCTCCAGGAATCCTCGGAAACACCGCTCTTTACATCTTTTCCGTAGGCATCCAGAAGATCGTTTAACGGCATCAGCGCGCCCTGGCTCTTTAAGGTCTGGAACTGGTTTACGCTGCACTGAACCACATCATAGTCTCCGCCGCCTGCCACTTCCATGGCCAGCTTCTCATCAGAGTTCTGCGCGGGAAGCGTGAAGTACTGAACATCATATCCGGTCTTTTCCTTGATGACGCTTGCCATGATATCCTTGTTCGGATCAAAGGCGACGTTATAGCCGAGTCTCTTAAGCTGTACTTTTCCGGGCCCTTTCGGTGCTGCCACATTTGTCTTTGCCGCTGCCGCCTTCGCGGTCGTTGCAGCCGCTGCAGCTTTTGTGGTTGCCGCACCCGCCGCTGCCGTTGCTGCCTTCGTGGTCGCTGCGGCTGCCGCCTTTGACGCTGCCGCCGTTGTCGCGGAAGAAGCTCCTCCGCATCCGGAAACCATGGTTGAAACAATCAGTACTGCCGCCATTAAAACAGAAATTCTTCTTTTCTTCATACCTTTTTCCTCCTCTTCTTTGTGCTGCTGTTGGTGTTTCCGCCTTTTTCCGTTATCCTTTCACGGAACCGATCGTGATTCCCTGTATGAAGTAGCGGGACACGAACGGATATAACGCCACGATCGGGACAAGCGACATAGTCACGGCCGCGGCAAGAATTCCCTCGGAATTGATATTGATGGTCAGTCCGTTCAGCGTGTTTTCCGCGAAGGTCTGACTGTTGTAGATGACGTTGTACAGATAAACCTGCAGTGTCCGCATGCTGGCGGATTTCGTATACATGGTGACGTGGAAATAGTTGTTCCAGTAGGTAATCGCATAAAGAAGCGTAATGGTCGCGATGACCGGTTTCGACATGGGTACCACGATCGCTGTCAGGATTTTAATATCTCCCGCTCCGTCCATTCTGGCGGATTCCTCTATGCTCTCCGGGAGTCCCTCAAAATAACTTTTCATGACGAACATGTTGAACGGTACGATTGCAAAGGGAAGGATGCAGGCTGCATAGGTATCCAGAATACCGAGCGTCCTGACCACCATGTACGCCGGCACCATGCCGCCGTAGAACACCATGCTGATCACATAAAACATGGTGATGACCTTATGGCCTTTGAAGCTGGATTTTGAAAGCGGATATGCCGTCGTAATCGTCGTGAATACCGCAATCGCCGTACCGCAGATCGTTACGATCAGGGAATTTTTAAGGGCGTTGAAAAATTCCGTCTCCTTCAGCACGTAGGAAATAGCTTCCAGCTGAAACCCCCTCGGCCAGAAAAGCACGTTTCCGGATATGACATTTTCACCGGTGCTCACGGCCTTCGATATCACGTGCAGGCAGGGGAGAATGGCCATCAGCGAGAGAATGGTCATGAAGACATAGGCAATCCCGCGGAAAAATTTTTCGCTGGCCAGAACGGATTCCTTCGCTTTCTGTTTTTCTTTCGACATATAAAGCGCCTCCTTACCAGATACTCCTGCTTAGCGTCTTTCTGCTGATCGTGTTGGCACCGACAATCAGAATGAATGCGATCACGGAGTTGAACAGACCGAGCGCCGTGGAAAGCGAGAAATCCATCTGTCCCATTCCGAGGCGGTACACGTAGGTCTGGATGATATCCGCCACTTCGTAGACTGCCGGATTATAGAAAACAAGGACCTGTTCAAAACCGGTGTCCAGAATATATCCGACTTTCAAGATCAGCATCAGGATGATCGTCGGCAGAAGTCCCGGGAGCGTGACATGCCAGATCTGCTGCCAGATATTCGCGCCGTCCACTCTTGCCGCTTCATAGAGCGTCAGGTCTATGCCGGTGATCGCTGCAAGGTAAATGACCGTGTTGTACCCGATCTCTTTCCACCCCTCCGTAAATACCAGAACGCTGCGGAATACATGCGTGTCCGTGAAAAAACTGATCCGTTCCCCGCCGAGCGCCTTTACGGCGCTGTTTACCACGCCGTAGGAACCGAACAGAGAATAGAAAATTCCGAAAATGACGACCCAGGAAAAGAAATAGGGAATATAGATTGCAGTCTGCGCAAACTTTTTGAAGGTCTTTCTCCTGATCTCGTTTAAAAGAATGGCACAGATGATCGGGAGCGGAAACAGCCAAGCAATCTTCAGACCGTTTATGATCAGCGTATTCGCCAGGACTTTCCAGAAATAGGGGCTGTTGAACAGACGGTTGAAATTCGCCATGCCGACCCACGGGCTTTTCGCCACGGCATCCAGCGGATTTTTTCCGAGGAATATATTGTATTTCTTGAATGCGGTCAGAATGCCGTACAGCGGCATGAACTTGTATACAAAAAGAAAGAACAGTCCCGGGACCAGCATCAGGTACATGGTCGGATGCTGCCGGAAATATACGAAGAAATCGTGTATTTTTTTCTTTGTGCTGATTTTTTCCGGAACATAAACGGACGTGTGGGGTTTTCTGCCGTCAGATTTCATAACGCACGCCTCCTTTTTGTCACTGATTCTGTATGATTTCCATACTTTTATTTTAGGCCGGCATGCGCTTCCGGTAAATATTCCTTTTTTCCGTTTCTTTGTCCGAAACTTTTATAAAAACTGCACAGAATATTTTTAGTTTTTCGATACGGGCAGTTCAATCGAGACACAGGTCCCCAGACCCTCGCGGGAAGAAATCCGGAACACGCATTCTTCCTTTGCAAAAATCTTCAGACGTCTGTGGACATTCAGAATTCCGTAGCTTTTCCCACTGTCAAGTTTCTCCAGCTCCGCGGCTTTTTCTTCCGTCATGCCGGTTCCGTTATCCTCCACTTCCACGCCGAAGGTCTTCCCGCTGTACCATGTGCGGAGCACCAGATGTCTTTCCTGCTTGTCGCAGTTTAAAATCCCGTGAAGCAGCGCATTTTCCACCAGCGGCTGCAGAGAAAGCTTCGGGATGAGGCAGGTTGACGCCGCATCGTCCAGATCATACTCCACTGTGAATTTATGATCGAAACGGCGCAGCATAATGCCGAGATAGGTTTTCGTCAGATCCAGTTCCTCCGACAGCGGCACGATATCAGGCCCCTTGTTGATGCTCATCCGCAGATATTTCGAAAGCGCGTTTACCATCCACACACTGTCATCCGGACGGTTGTCAAGGATCATCCATTTGATGACATCCAGCGTGTTGTATAGAAAATGCGGCTTGATCTGCGCCTGCAGGGATTTCATCTGATATTCGGAAACGGCCAGGCGGTCTTTGTAACGTTCCTCCAGGATTTCGGAAACGGAACGCACGATTTCCTCGGAGCCTTTTTCCAGCCGGCCGAAATCTTCAGTCCTGATCGAAACGAACGGCCCCGCTTTTTCCGTCTTCCTGCCGTTCCCGCTCTCCTCTTCGCTTCCCTTTGTTCCCTCCGCTCTCAGTTTTTCCAGCGAAGTATTGATCGTGCCTACGATCCGGTTCAAGTTCAGGCTGTATGCGGCCATGGTAAGGATCAGGAAGAAAATAATGCCGGAGGCAAGCCAGAGAAGTCCTATTCTGGCGGCACTGGCGGGATCGGACAGACGTACATGGCTGCGGTCCTCCGTCGTCACAAGATACCAGCCGACCGAGTCGAGCTTGCTGAAAGCCACAAACCGGTCCTGGTCGGTAAAATACCCGGAGCGTTCCTTTACGATCCGCTCCATCGTCTTCTGGTCGATCTCTTCCCTGTTCTGCATGCTGTCGTCCGCATCGCAAAGGATTGTGCCGGCTTCGTTCACGAGGAACATTTTTTCGCCGGATCCGCTGCCGGCTTCCAGGATGTTCCGGATCTGCGGCAGACTGACATCCGCATAGAGGATCCCGGACAGCCTGCTGTAATCCACCCTGCTTCTCATTGAAACCACGCAGGAGAGCGCATCGATATAGTCTCCTGTTATCCCGTATTCCATTCTTTCCGGTTCCTTCCAGAAAATGCCGCCGTTTCCGTAAAGCGTAAGATCCGCTCCCGCTTCGGAAAGAGGATCCACCGAATAGGTTCCGCTGTGCTGCTGCCGGTAGATCTTTTTATCCGGCACGCGGAGCCTGAGCCTTGTGATCATATGCTTCCCCGCATATTCGCCGAACATCGTTTCTATACTGTTATATTCCAGCATCTGTTCCGGTACGCCCCCGTCGGCATTCAGGTACGGATAAATGGAACTCATCAGCGTAAACGCGTTGTCGGATATCATGGAGAAACGGTAGTCGAGGTTATTCTGGGTCTGACCGACCGACTGAAAAAGCTTGCCGCTCACTTCCTCTTCCATCGCCTTTGTGGTGCGCATGGTATAGATGACCGCGAAGGAAAGCAGCAAAAGGAACGCGAGCATAAGCACAGTAAAAAGAAGACTGCGCAGCCGGCTGCCGTATTTTTTCAGATGAAGCATGTTTTTCATGAGGGTTCTCCGGTTATCTTCTCGCGGTATTCTCCGGGCGTCAGTCCCGTACTCTTCTTAAACAGCCGGGTAAAGTAACTCGGCGAAAGATATCCGACCTTGTAGCAGACATCGTAAAGCCGGATATTGGTCTGGGAAAGAAATTCCTTTGCTCTGTTTAAGCGCACGCCCGTCAGATATTCATTCACCGTCTGTCCGGTTTCCTGTTTGAACAGCACACAGAGATAGGTCGGCGTGAGACTGACCATGTCGGAAAGAATGGTCACGGAAATCTGGTCCATATATTTCTGATCGATGATTTCCCGGACGCGCTTGATGACGCTGTTCGCATGCGGGGAACTTGCCTTCTGCAGAAGTCCTGCCGCTTCCTCAAACAGCGCGCCGATCATGCTCCCCTGCTCATTCAGTCCGTTGCTTAAAAAGAACTGTTCCATGAGCCGTCTCAAAGATGCATACGGCCCCTGGTCCTCCGGTCTGAGGCCGGAAAGAAGCGGTACCGGAAGCTGCAGAAAATATAAAAGGAGGTTCTGCTGCTCCGTTTCATTCTCACAGGTACGGATATAGTTGATGCAGGTCTGCCAGGACTTTTTCACTTCCTCGGTGTCGCCGCTTAAGATCGCGTTCTTTATTTCCGCCTCACACTTTTCACGGATTATTTTTCCCGGCGTGTTCTCAAACTTCTCCACGGCAATCGTGCTGTCTGCCGTAAGCCGATAGGAATGATTGATGGCTTCGCATGCGTTCCGGTATGCACCGCTGATATTTTTAAGCCCCGAAAATATGTCGCTGATTCCGATCACGGTTTCCAGCCCAAGCTTCTGCTGCAGATCGATCTGGACGCGGTGCGCGACCGAGAGCAGTATTTTTTCAAACTCCTCCTGATGCTTCGGAATGATCGTCACATATTCCGAATACTTGCTTTTGAAATGCACGCTCCCTTCGTACCGTTCGGTTTCTTCTCCCACGATCTCGTCTATCCTGAGGCTGATCACAAGTCTCTCCGCCTCCGATAACGGCGTCATGACCGCCCATTTTGATTTCGGCTGAAGGCGTACGACCATGACAAGATATTCCGTGTCGGACTTCAATTCGATTCCCAGGAACCGCAGTTCCTGCTGTATGATTTCTTCCGTTTCGTCATTCTCGGTTAAAAGCGACCGGAGTCTCTGCTCCCGCATGTAGGGCATGCTTTCCTTAAGCTTCTGCTCCATGTCCAGCATGGTCTGCTCCCGGCTTCGTTCCGTTTCGATTTTTTTAATCGTCTTTGCAACAACCGCATCCAGTTCGTCCAGATCGACGGATTTCAGGATATAATCGGCCGCTTCCAGTTTCATGGCATCCCGGATGTAATTCACATCCGCATAGGCGCTGATGAAAATGATCTTCGTGTGCGGATATTTTTCCAGCGCGTTCCTCGACAGCGTGATCCCGTCCATCTGCGGCATGCGGACATCCGTCGTGATGATATCGACCGGATGCTCCTGTATGTAGTTCCACGCAGCGAGACCGTCCTCAAATGTTCCGACAACCTCCGCGCCGTGTTTTTCCCAGTTGAAATGCGTCGCCAGTCCGTGACGGACCGCTTCTTCATCGTCCACGATAATTACGCTGTACATCTTCCGCCGCCTTTCTTTTCCGGCTTTCTTTCTATCCTTCTTCTCTGAGTTTTTATCTGTCTTTCTTATCTGCTTTTCTTATCTGCCCTTCTTATCAGTTTTCTTCTATGACTTATTTTCTGCTTTTCTTTTCTGGCTTCTTCTCTGTTCTTCTTCTCTGACTTTTTTCTCTGCTTTCTTCTCTGTTTTCCCCGGCGCATATCCTGCTCTGCGGTCAGAAAAACCGCTTCCTGAAAACAACGGAAAGCGGTTTTTCAAAAAATCCACGGTCTCTACAGGCTTAAAAGGAACTTTGCGGTCTTCGCCGCGAAGGCAGCCGCATCGTCCTTCAGTGCGTCCGGATAATGATCGATCACACCGAGCTCGTAGATGAAATCGCCCTGATAGCCGACTTCCCTGAGGACGCTGATAACGGCACGCCAGTCGATCGTCCCGAGATAGGGAAGCGTATGTTCGTCCTTCTCGCCGTGATTATCCGCCATATGAACGGCCTTTAAAAGCGGACCAAGCGTACGGATCGGAAGTGCAGGGTCGTCATACTTTAAATTCCCGTGTCCGAAATCCCAGCAGGCGCCTGCCCTGGCACTGCCGAACGAACCGATCAGTTCCTTCAGCTCCGAAGCCTCCGCGCAGAACCTCCGTTTTCCGTTCCGGTCGTTCATATTTTCAAAGGCGATCCCCACGCCTCTTTCATTGGCAAATGCCACCACGGGATCGAACAGTTCATGATTGATCTTCAGGTTTTCTTCCATGGAGTACAGCTTATCCGGCGCACAGGTCGCCGGATGCACAACCGCCCACGGGATTCCCGCTTTTTCACAGATCAGGATGCCCCGCTTTGTGATCTCTCCGAAGAACTTTTCAAATTCGTCGTCCGCATAGCGCGGCGTAAAGGAATGCCGGTACGGGAGATGTGCCTGCGGCATGGAAAGGCAGAGCTTCTCCGCCTCCCCGATAATGCGGTCGGTCTCCTCTTCCCAGTTTTTTCCGTTCAGCTCCGTGTTGTTGTCAAGAAGCGTCGTCATGCTTAAATCGACGCTTTCAAAGCCGGCCTTTTTGCAGCGCCGGAGCGATTCCAGAACCGGCACCTGCGAGATGGAAACATCCCTGGTCCGGAAAATTGTTGTGAACGTTCCTGCTTTCATGTTTTATTCCGCTCCGGGAACATGACCTTCGCATTCGGATCCGGCGCCAGGATCACATCCTCTTTGGCCAGGATTTCCCGCAGTTCCTTCACGTCCACATCCTTCGGACTGATCCCGTGTTTTACGGACAGTGCGGCGCCCGTTCCGGCTCCCTGTGCCATGGCCATGATCGGCGGCATAACACGCGCGCTGCTCAAGGCGACCGCATCCATGCTGGCACATCTTCCGCTGAACATCAGGTTGTCGATGTCCGCAGAACATGTCATGCCGTACGGCAGACCGTAGGGCTTTACTTTCCTGACGATGGTCCCGTTCCCGTTTCCGTCGTGAATGTCTATGATGTAGGACCCGAGTCCGACTGCATCGTCCCCGACATGTCCCGTCTTTACGTCTTCCTCTGTCAGGACGGAAATGCCCTTAAACCGTCTGCTCTCTCTTATGCCGACAAAGGGATAGATCTGCGTCAGATAGCAGTGCTCGAATCCGGGCACATATTTCCTTAAGACATCGATCAGCGCATAATTCTGCAGGTGCCCTTCGATTTCAGCTCTCGTCAGGTCAAAGACATCGCTTCCGTCAACGCCCAGATGCCTCGTACAGTTGATATGCACCTCACCGGGAATAATGCTCTGGATGTAGATCATGGTGTCCCGGTCCACCGGAAGAATGCCCTTCGCCTTAAGGCTTAAAAACAGTTTTCTCAAACCCACCATAACGTGATGGTTCGGGTTCGAACGGAAATACGTCGCATCGAATCCGGGATAGGTTTCTATGGTATCCGCAAGCTTCATTTCCTCCGGATGCTCTTCCACGTAACGGATGGTCTCGTCCGTATTGACCCCGGCCACCGTACACATCAGTGTGGGCGGCTGCAGAACACCAGTCCCCTTCTGTCCTTTTTCATAGCGGCAGCCTGCCATGTAGCCGACATCGCCGTCTCCGGTCGCATCGATAAAGACCTTTGCTTCCGCTTCGATCTTGTGGCCTTTTCCGAAAAGCGTGACGCTCTTCAGGACACCGTTCTCCACATTCGTGTCGATCACTTCCGTATGCAGCAGCAGTTCCACGCCGGCTTCTTTGCACTTTTCGATCGCCACGATCTTAAAGACCTCATGGTCATAGATCGTGATCGAGTCGTGCATGGGGCACCAGTAATGCTTGCTCACGGCATTCTTTTCCGCAAGGGCATCCATCAGTTCCTGCGCAATCCCGCGAACCACCTGGTTCCCGTCCTTGTCCAGAAATGCCAGTAATGGCAGACCGATGGTCAGGTTTCCGCCGAGATATCCGTTCTTTTCCACCAGCAGAACTTTTGCGCCGTGCCGTGCCGCGGCGATTGCCGCCGGAATCCCGCCGGGCCCCGCTCCGATCACTACGACATCATAATTTACCTTGCTTGTCACCATATGGATCTGCCTCTTTTCCTGTTGTTCTGTTGATCTGCTCTTCTATTGATCTGTTGACCTGCTCTTCTATTGATCTGTTGACCTGCTCTTCTGTTGTTCTGTTCTTCCGGTTTCCGTTTGCTTTTTCCGTCCGCCGTTTCATTTTTCGTTCGTTCCGGCGGACAGTCTATCCTCACGGGAAACTGTTTCCCGTCTTCCTGCATTATCCGTACAGATCGACGCCCCTGTCGGCAAGCGTCTTCTGCAGAAGCTTCACATCGAGCGTACGGGGTGTCGCTCCCGTTTTCGCACACAGCGCCGCCGCCGTTCCGATCGCTTCCCCCATGGCCATGCAGATCGACATGACGCGGTACGACGCATGCGCGCGGTGGGTGCCGGATATGCACCGGCCGGCCGTATAAAGATTTTCCACCTTCAGCGGCACAAAGCACCGGTATGGAATGTCATACGGCTTCACGTACTGGATGTGATCCTCCGCCTGTCCGCTCCCGGCCGGGTTATGGATGTCCACGATGAATTCCGCCCTGTGCACAACCACGTCGTCAAATCTTCTTCCTGCGATCATATCTTCCGCGGTGATCACATATTCACCCGTGACTCTCCTCGACTCTCTCACGCCCAGCGTGGTTCCGCTGGAAATCAGCCTGCAGTTCTCGTAGCCCGGAAGATATTTATGAAAGAAATCCATCAGGATGGAAATCTGATCCCGCAGTTCCTTTTCGGACGGATAAAGATCTCCGGTGACGGTGCTGTCCACGCCGTTCTTCTGCGTCGTGTTCACCTGACGCTGACCCTTGTAAACCGTGGGGTGAAGACGCACCGCGGCCAGGTTCTTCGGAATCAGTCCTTCCTCGCTGCATTTTTTGCAGAAATCAAGGAACCGTTCGCCGTTCATCTTCACATCATCCACATCGCCGATGCAGGTGACTGCCCTGCTTTCGTCGACATTGTCGATCGTGAACTCCATGGTGACCGGCTGCATGAGTCCGTCCTCTTTCCGGCCCTTGGAAATTTCCGCACCTGCAAAAGTCGCGAGATCCCCGTCTCCGGTCGCGTCGATATATGCTTTGGCATGAACGGTCTGAAGCCCTTCCTTGCCGGCCGTCACGACGCCGGTAAGATTGTTCCCGTCCATGACCGCATCTGCAACGACTGTCTGCAGACGCACTTCGATATTCGGTTCCGCGGCGACAAAATCTGCCAGGATCTGCTTTGCCTTTTCAAAATCATGTGCCTTGCCGGTCCGTCCGATCATATCGTTATCCGGAATACCGAGAAGCTTCACGAGTTCATCCCGCATGGTTCCTTTGCCCACCATGCCGAGCACAGGCCCCACATGTCCGACCGTGAGATTCCCGCCGAGCGAACCGTACCGCTCCAGAAGAAGTACCTTTGCGCCGGTACGTGCTGCTGCCACTGCCGCACAGATCCCCGCCGGACCGCTGCCTGCCACAAGAACATCATAGATCTTCTCTGTTTCCCTTGCCGTTCCGTTCATTTGAAAACTTTCCTCCTGATCTTTTATTTCTCCCTGTGTTCTCTGCTGCAAATGCCCGCTGCCGTCCGGTTACAGCTCCAGTGTCCATTTTCCTTTTACAAATTTCAGCCGCACATAATGACTGTTCTCCACATGAATATTGGTCCGGGGAAAATCTGCCTTCAGCGCATAACAAATCATTCCGTAAATAGCACCCTCATGACATACCGCTGCGCACACGGTTGCTTCCGGAAGCGTCTCCAGACCTTTTAAAAATTCTCCGGTTCTTATGTACAGCTGTTCCAGAGATTCTCCGCCCCAGGCTGAAAAATCAAATTTCGCATGCCGTTCTTTATAAAAATCCCCCATGGCCTTTTCGCATTCCGCCACGGTTTTTCCGGCCAGAGAACCCACGGAAACTTCTCTGATCTGATCCGTGAAAATATATTCGTACCCCGGCAGGGCAATTTCCGCGGTCTCTCTTGCCCGTTTGGTAATGCTTACATAGACCCGGTCAAAATGCAGTCCCTTTAAATTTTCTCCTGCTTTTGCGGCCTGCTCTTTTCCCCGTTCGGAAAGAAAGGAATCCTCCCATCCGGTATGTTCGTTTCTCGTGTTGGCGTCGCTTTCCCCATGCCTGATCAGATAAAGGTCCATCGTTTTTTCTTCTTTCTTGCCTGCAGATTTTCCCCTTTATTCTATACTATTTTAACAAAATGATATATCATTTTCCATGTTCCGGTTTTGCTTTTGCTAGTCCTTTTTTATTCTGCTTCTTCTTTTATAAAACTGCCGCCCTGCTGTTTTTTCATATGCTTCTGTCTCTTTCCTGAAATGCCTCTTCCCGCACGTTTACCGCATGCCGGCTGCCGGATGAGAAGCGGCTTTTCATCTCAGGTCTGTTCCGTACATTCCTTACGCGACATCTTCCTCTCCGCCGGAGTGCGATCATAAGCAGAGCGTTTTTTATATAATAGGACGCACTTTCCCATTAATCGAGTAGGAGAAGGCTTTTTCGTCTCCTGCTTTTTGCGCGGGCCGCGTGCCCCGAAGGGGATAAATTTCCTGTGCGGCCCTGCGCATATAAAAAGAGATTGCCCGTTAAGCAACCTCTCTTTAAAGCCAATTTTCTCCGGACAGTTCCGCGCCTGCCTGATGCAGATTTTTACGCAAGGCTCTCCGGCTTCACGCAGTTCGTCGGAATGTAGTCGAGTCCCGCCGCAATCATTTTCTTCACCGCTTCCGCGCTGTCGCCCGCTCTTAAACACAGCAGCACGCCGTGTTCATGCGTTTCTTTCAGCAGCTTCTCCGGAAAAGCCGAAAGGTCCGTACAGTTATAGGATACCCCGCCGTACCTTAATTCTCCGATCCGCTCCATTTCCTTCTCGGAACTGAAAATGTGATGGATGAAGATTTTCCGGGATATCCGTCTTACCAGAAGGAGATGCTCAAACCGGATGCTGGAAACGATGATTTCGTCTTCCGCAAAATATCTGCCGGCTTCCCCCAGTACTTCTTCAATGTCCGGCGTCTTCGTCTCAATGAAGGGAAGCGCATGGTACTGTCTGCAGATCTCCAGATACTCGCGGAACAAGGGCATGCGCAGATCATCCGCGGAACAGAGCCCTTTTTCCTTTTCATCCCGGCGCCGGAATTTTGCAAGCTCCGCATAAGTCATGTCTGCGATTTCGCCGCTGCCGTCGTAGGTCGCGTCAATTTCCGGATTGTGATTGCAGACCAGTATGCCGTCTTTTGTTTTCCGCACGTCCGTTTCGATTGCCCAGAACCTGCATTTCCCCGCTTCTGCAAATGCGGGCAGGGAATTCGGTGGAAACTTTACCGCCAGGCCCCTGTGCGCGATCAGCTTCGGTTCCTTTTCCGTGTTCGGACGGAGGATGGAATATTTCATAGGCACCTCCGTTATCCTTTCACGCCTGTCGTGACAATGCTTTCCACGAAATACTTCTGGCAGAACAGGAACAGGACAATGATCGGGATCACGGCGCTTGCCGCTGCCGCCATCATCAGATTATATTCGTCCGTCATCTGCATCCAGTACTGGATGCCGAGCGACACGGTATAATTTTTATTGGAGGGAAGAAAAATCAGCGCATTCAGATATTCATTCCAGGAGTTGACAAAGGCCAGAACCATGACGGTCACCATGGCGGGCTTTGTGAGCGGCATCATGATGTCCTTCCAGATCACGAAATGCGTCGCGCCGTCCACCCTGGCCGCCTCCATGAGTTCGTTCGGCAGACCCATATAGAACTGCCGAAGCAAAAAGATCGAAGTGATGGAGAAGAATCCGGGCAGGATCAGGGACCACAGCGTATCATAAATATTCATGGCCTTGAACAGAATGAAGCGAGGGATAATGGTGGCCTGGACGGGAATCATCATGGTCACCATCATGGTTATGAAGACTGCATTTTTTCCCTTGAAATTGATCTTTGCCAGAGAATATCCCGCCATGGAAGAAACCAGCACCTGACCGAGCGTACCGATGACCGACACCAGGAGCGAGTTGATATACAGATGCCAGAACGGAACATTGCTCGTAAACCATACTCTCCGGTAATTGTCCTGCTGGATTTCCTTCGGGATCCAGTGAAAGTCCGCAGCAAATACCTCCGGGCCGGTTTTAACGGACGAGGAAAACATCCACAAAAGAGGCATCAGAAAAATAATTCCGCATACCGTTATCCAGATCGTATTGATTACGCGGGATGACCGGTTCTGTTTTTTCATATCATTCACCGCCTCTCTTTAATAGTGGACCCATTTCTTCTGACCCCGGAACTGAACCAGCGTAATCACGAGGATCAGTGCAACCAGTACCCAGGATTCCGCGCTGGCATAACCGAAGTTATAGGAGTTGAAGGCATTCCTGTAGATTTCCGTCACCAGGCTCGGCGCCGTGTCCGACATGCCCATGATGTTGATTGCGGTAAAGGCCTTGAACGCTGCGATCAGTCTTACCACGCAGAGATAAAAAGTGGTCGGGCTGATGATCGGAAGCGTGATTTTGAAAAACTGCGTTACGCTGTTCGCTCCGTCAATCGCAGCCGCTTCGGAAAGTTCCCTCGGCACGTTCTGCAGCGCTGCCATGTAGACGATCAGACTGAAGCCGATCCCGGCGTAGATCATGACGCAGATTATGGGAATCTTGCAGAGCGCCGTGCTGTTCAGCCATTTCGGAACCTCGGCGACATGAAAGACGTTCATCAGAATGGCGTTGACCGGTCCGTCGCTCCGGAACAGAAAACGGAACACGGCTGCCAGCGCGACCATGCTGGAGATATACGGAATAAAGAAGCACATGCGGTTGAATTTTTTGAAATATGCTTTCCCGTTCAGCACATAGGCAAAGAGCAGCGCCAGGACAATGGAGACCGGCGCCGTAGTAACCGCATAGATCAGCGTGTTCCTTACTGCCGTGATGAATTTCCGGTCTCTGGTAAATAGCTTCACGAAGTTCTCAAACCCGATCCATTTGATGCCGGATAAACCGGACAGGAAATTCCATTTCGTGAATGTTAAGAGGAATGAAGAAACGACTGCAAAGACGACCAGCGCCAGAAATATGATCAGTGCCGGCATCAGGAACAGCCATCCTGCCAGCGTCTCTTTGTTTTTTGCATTTTTCATAAATACCGGCTCCTTATGGGTTCCGTTTTATAACGGACGGAACCCGAAGTGAATGGATCCCGTCCGTCTAAAAAGGAGAATTGCCTTTTTTAATTACTTCTTTGCTTCCTTGATTGCCGCGTCCGCATTCTTCTTCATTTCGGCAAGCGCGGCCTTGGCGGTCATTTCTCCGTTCAGGACATATTTCGTGTATTCGTCGACCAGGCTCTGGATTTCCGTGAAGGCCGTGATATTGTCTTCGGAATAGGCCGGCTGTCCGAGCGCAACCACATATTTTTCAAAGCTGTCCACATCGATGTATTTTGTCGCATCGGTCTTGGAACCGAACACCACGTCCACGATCTCATCTGCCTTTACACCGGTCCACATGGTCGCATGTCCCGCCGCGTACATGTATTTGTTTCCGTAGGTTGCCGCAAACTTTGCAAACGCATATGCCGCATCGGGATCCTTCGCGTTCTTTGCAACCGCGATGAAGGAGTTCGGGATGGAGCCGCCCATATAGTTCTTCTCACCCTTTTTATTGACCGGGTAAGGCGCATACGCAATCTTGAACGCGGGCTTTCCCGCCACAATATAACGGGTCAGGATCGACTCGACCGTGGAGGCGTTCTTTCCCTGCAGGAACAGGTCTCTCGACTTCGTGCTGTCGGAAAGATATTTGGCCTTGGAGTACCAGATGCCGCTCTTCTCTGCATCGACCTCTCTCTGAAGCACCGTCTCCCAGAGCGGATTGTCAAAATCACTGGTTCCGTCTTCTTTATAGAAAACGTTCTTTCCCTTGCTCTGTCTTACGGAGTAGGTCCAGTAATCGGTCTGGTTGAAATCGGAACCGCCGCAGACATCGCCCTTCGTCATCTTCTTGCAGGCATCCAGATATTCGTCCCAGGTCCATTCCGTAGGAATGCTGCCGAGGCCCGCTTCTTTCCATTTGTCCGTGTTGATGGCAATGTAGACCGAAAGTCCGCCGGACGGAAATACATAGGTCTTGCCGTCTTTTGCCTTGTAGGCATCCGTTCCCCATTCCTTCTTCAGATCAAGTTTGTCCGCCTTGAGCTTGTCCGTGAGATCCATTAACAGATTATTGCTCCAGCGCGCTGCCGTATTTGCCACGCCGTAGCTTATGATCACGTCCACGTTTCCGGCCACCATTGCGGTATCCAGTCCGATGTTTCCGTCCGCGCTGTTCTTATAGGTGGTCGCTTCGACTTTAACATTCGGGTACTTGCTGTTGAAATCCTTGATCAGGGCATCTGTTCCGCTCTTTCCGTCGAAGGCGGTGAAGAACCTTACGGTTCCCGTCATGCTCGATGCCTTCGGGTCAATGTAGACGGCACCTGCCGTTCCCTGGCCCGATGCAGCCGCCTTGGTCGTGGCTCCTGCTCCCGCTGATGCCTTCGCGGTCGATGCAGCCGCTTTCGTGGTTGCCGCAGCCGTTGTCGCTGCCTTGGTCGCTGCCGCCGAAGATGCCGCCGCTTTTGTGGTTGCCGCTGCCGCCTTGGTGGTGGCGGTGCCTGCGCTGCCGCCGCATGCCGAAAGCAGACATCCTGTCATTGCCAGTGTCAACAGTACCGGTACGATTTTTCTCATATCCTGTTCCTCCTCTTGTTTTGCTGTCTGTTTTTATTTCTTCTTCTTTGGTTCTTTTTTGGTTCTTCTTCTGTGCTCTTTCTTTTTTCTTTTTTGCCTGTATTTCCCGGTTCTTTTTTGTTCTTCTTTTTGTTCTTCTTTTTATTCTTCCTTTTGTTTTGCCCTTTTCTTTTTGCTCTTTTCTCTGTTCCCTGTTCTCTTTTTTCCGTTCTTCGCTGCCGGTTTCCTACCTTACTTCAAACGCAAAAATATGCGCAGTCGAACTGCCGTAATCTTCACATTTTTCCTCACTCTTGTATGTGGAGAGCGGAATGAACCGGACTGCCTTTGCCGTGACGGAAATCTTTTCCCGGACAAGCCGCTGGTGATTGTTCTCTGTTTCATATACCGTCTTCCAGTTACCGTCTTCCGTTTCCGCTTCTATGCGGAAGGACTTGATCAGACAGGTTGGAAAACCGAACGTGGTCGCGTGATAGGTGATCGGATAAAACAGAACGGACGACGTGTTCAGCCCGTCCGGATTTCCGGACACATATTCGCGGTTCAGATCGCTGTCCAGTACCAGGCGGAATTCCGAAATCTTCACCGGCCTGTCAAACGTATAGGTAACGGCCCTGTTCGTTTTTCCGAAGTAGCCGTTGTCGTTTCCCCATATCCTTCTGTCCGTGCCGTTTAAAAGCGCACTGCAGTCTCCGTATTCACAGGTAAGAGCGGCGGATTTTGAAAGCGCGGATATTTCCCGTTTAAATCCCGGCAGGAAACAGTCGTCTTCCATCAGCGCATTCTGGATTTCCCTGATCTTCTGCTTTCCGGCTTCCCTGGGGGACAGGCCGTACCGGACGGCTACCGCCGCTCCGGTACCGGCCGCCTGCCCGATCACCCCTACCGTACCCATAACCCGGGTCGTACTCACGCCGATATGCGACGCGCTGATATTCCTTCCCGCAAATATCAGATTTTCCACATTTCTGGAATACAGACAACGGAAGGGAATTCCGTACGGCTCCGAAAGCCTTCTTTTCTGCAGATGCTGACCTCCCTTTTCCTCGGCATCCATGAAAAATCCGCCGGGAAGGTGATTATCGATCTGCCAGCCGCCGTATGCGACTGTGTCACCGAAAACGGGATGCTGTTCCACATCGTTCTGTGTCAGTGTATAATCCCCGACATACCTTCTGCTCTCGCGTTTTCCAGGAAGAAATCCGACCCATTCGAGGTCCCAGTTTTCCGCGCCGTGATCTCCGTGGTTCTTGATATGATCCCACACGCCGAAGGCAATCTTCAAAAGTTCGTCGCGGATTTTTTCGGTGTCCGCTATGCTGTCCTGTTCTCCGCCGAGTTCAATCCAGTAGAAATTCGTATTGATCTGATTCAGATTGTGCGGCTTGTGATTCATCTCCGCATCGGTCTTAAAATCATATGCCCATGCGGGAGGCGTATAGCTTACCGGATGATCCGTTTCTCTCGCCTGCAGAAGAAGGCTCATTCCCATGGTCTTCCGGTCCGCCTGCAGAAGCCCGAATTCTTCGTTGTACTCGCTCTTTGCCTCACGGCCCACGCGGTACTCCGCGCCGGAAAGCGGTGCCAGAATGCTGTCGCCGGAGCAGTCCGCATAGATCTTCGCCTTTACGTCAAACCAGGTATAGGTGGTCAGCTGGAATCCGCTGACCTTTTTGATCCTGTTCCCGTCCGTCTCCGCATCGCAGCAGGTACAGTTCAGAAGAAGCGTGATATTCGGTTCAAACCGCACTTTTTCATAAAGGATGCTGTCCCAGACCGTGTAGTTCCGCTTCGGATTCCGGTACATGTTTTCCAGGAGCAGTTCTTCCATGAGCCCCGTTTCCTGCAAATCCCGGACCCTGGTTCCCGCACCGGATATCCACATCCGGATTTCGGAACTGGCGTTTCCGCCCAGGACCGGCCTGTCATGCATGAGGACGACTTTTGCTCCGTTTCTCGCTGCGGAGATTGCCGTGAACATACCGCCGATTCCGCCGCCGATTACGCAGAGATCGGTTTCAAGTTCTTTTCTTTGCAGTCCTTCCTTCGGCATATTGCACAATCCCCCTTGACTAAATTCCTGTTTATTTATATGATTTCTCTATGACTGTTTTCATTATATGCCTCATAAAATCGAATGCTATTTGCCATGTGACTTGAAATCTTCGGATTTGTGATATATGGAGGTGCCGATGGAACAATATCTGAAAAGTCATCTGAATACGCGGTATTTTCCGGAGGCAAGAACGAAACCCGGTCTCCGCATCTATGCGAACCGGTTCGGCTGGACGGATTACTATGTGGGAAAGAATCTCCTCTTCTCCCACCGCATGACCGTGTATGACATGGACGTGTTTCCGGAAAAACTGCATTCGCACCCGTTCTATGAAATGGATGTTTACGAGCACGGAAACATTTCCTACATCGCCGACAATCACGAAATCATCCCGGCCCGCGAAAACATCATCCTGTTTCCGCCCGGCGCAGTCCATACCGCGCGGCAGGCACAGACCGGGGAATATGAACGTTACGTCATTTATTTCGATCCGGAGGTTTTCGATATCCTCGGAGGAAACGGACTTTCCTC
>Ga0070399_1001977_pt1 | contig 20435 bp, 16 predicted proteins | sample BioMet4_FD_61217 | JGI IMG/M metagenome (GOLD analysis project Ga0070399, IMG submission 61217) | Microbial communities from bioreactor (seeded with sewage sludge) at LBNL, California, USA - Biofuel metagenome 4 (version 1) | ecosystem: Engineered > Bioreactor > Anaerobic > Unclassified ... | reverse complement strand
CGCCTGTATTCCAGCACCTTCTCGTGCTTTCCGCTTTCATACATGCGCAGAAGACCTGCATGGCTGCAGCTTAAGACAAAATTCTTCCTTTCAGCCCTGTCCGGAATCTGCGAAACCGCATGGATCAGGGTGATGGCCGTCCCTTCATTCTGCACGCCGACGGACGGATCCCATTCTTTCGCTTCCCTGTAAAACTCCGTGCTTTTAAAATCTTCCGAATATTCTTTCAGATGCTCGTTCGCATCGATGACAAAATCTTTCGTGACGTTAAAACAGACAACTGCAAGATGCTCGCTCTGAAGCGTATTCATTTCCAGCTTCTGTTCTTTATAGCTTTTTTCAGCCTCCATGTAGCTGTCGATCTGAAGGGCGCTCCCGATTGCCCGGACAGGTTTCCCGTCTTTGTCAAAAATGTTCCGGCAGCTGATCCGGTACCAGGAATACCTTCCGAGGTACCGCATGCGGGCTGTGCATTCCGACTCTTCTGCACCGGCATCGATCTGCCGGATCATTTCCCTGTATTTCTCAGCATCCGCATCCGGCATTTCCACAAAACGGATAAAGGAATCCGGGAAATGGTCCATTTTCTTCGGAAGCTTTTCAAACTGCTCCGGCAGCGCAACAGCTTCATAGGACTTCTGTTCAGGGTAATAAATGAAATGCGTCATGCCGGAATGCTTCAGCGTTTCGGAAAACAGGAGTTCATTCTCCTTCAGTTTTTCCTGCGTGCTGATCAGTTCGTTGATATCGTAATAGGCCGCATAGAATCTTTCCGTCCGGTCGTCGACTGCTTCATGGTTTGCACGGATCGCGGTCCAGCGGTATCCGCCTTTGCCGTCCCGTATGCGGAAGCTGTATTCAAACAGCCGTTTCTCCCGGATACTGTCATGGGCTTCTTTCAGAAGACCCGGAAAATCTTCTTCCGAAATCGCCTCGGATACTTTGTCTCCGGAATACTGCGTTCTGGCATCCCGCCGGTCCTGAATCATCTGATAGTAACCGTCATTCAGGTACTGCATGCACAGATAATTTCCCGTCAGGTCAAAAACGCCGACACCCGACGGGATCATTTTCAGAATATCATAATAGAAATTTTCATTCCGGATCAGTCCCATGAAGATTCCCCTCATTCATGCTGGATTTTTCACCGCACATTCAAAACCTTCTTTTTAATCATATTGCAAAGTACCCGATATTTCAAGTAACTGTCTTGACAGGAATCCGATGTCGTGATAGTCTGACTATCAGATTGATAGTTTTGCTATTTTTCTAAAAAAGGAGCCTCTATGAACACAGAATCTTTAAATGAGGAAGTCCTGAATCTGAAAAAGGAAAAGCTCATCCGCATTTCCGCGGATCTCTTTCTAAAAAAAGGAATTGATTCGGTGCGAATGGTTGATATTGCGGAAGCTGCCGGCATCGGCGTCGCCTCCCTGTACCGTTATTTCGGCACGCGCACGGCCATCGCCATTGAAGCCGGCTCCCTCCTCTGGAAGGACGTGCAGAAACAGTTTTCCGATACATTTTCCTCCGATTCCTATCAAAAGCAGACCGGCTATTCCCAGATTGAATCCCAGTACGGTTTCATGCTGAAATTCTATCGTGACCGGCCGGAATTTGTCCGTTTCCTGGATGCCTTCGACCGGCTGATGCTGACCGAGAAAGTCCCCGTGGAAAACCTTGCAGGATATGAGGCGAGCATCTTCGATCTTGAGAAAATGTTCCTGGATTCCTGCGAACGGGGCCTGCAGGACGGAAGCATCCGTCCGGGCCTTGACTACCGGACTGCCTACCTTGCCTCCGCCCATGCCATGAATGCCCTGGCCGAAAAGATCGCCCGCGGGCCGATCCTGTCCGGAGATGATTTTTCCAGTATTGAAACAGAGCCTGCCATGCTGATGAAGCTTCTTCTGTATTACTTGAAAGCGGATCAGAAACGTCCGGGAAGAACCGGAAGAAATCAATAAAAACAATGATTTGCGGAGGATCAAAATGGAAACGAAGGAACTGAAACAGGCATCAAAGAAGATCATGTGGATTTTTGCAGTCGGTCAGCTGGGATGGTCCATGCTGTCAGGCATCGTTACCAGCTGGCTGGTCTATTTCTATCAGCCTTCTGAAGAGGTCGTCGCCAAGGGACAGCCTCTGTTTCTGCCGCAGGGTGCCGTTTTCATCGGGCTTACGATCATCGGTCTCATTGCCGCTGTCGGACGTATCTTCGACGCCGTGACGGACCCCTGGATTGCCGGGAAATCAGACCGCTGCAGAAGCAGGCTCGGACGCCGCATTCCTTTCATGCGCGCGGCAGCGATTCCACTCGGCATTGTCACCGTGCTGATTTTCTTCTCCCCTGTCAGCGGGACGAGCGGCATCAACGGTATCTTCCTTCTGATCATGGACCTGCTCTTCTATCTCTTCATGACCATTTACTGCACGCCTTTCAATGCCCTGATTCCGGAACTGGGACGCACGCAGGAAGCCCGCGTCAACGTTTCCACTTACATTTCCTTTACCTTCATCATCGGTACGGCCACTGCATACCTTCTTCCGAATATTGCCGGATTCATGCAGCCTTCCCTCGGATACACGGGAAGCATCCGTGCTGCTGTCGGTATCCTTGCCGCCATCGGCGTCGTCTGCATGCTGATCCCTGCATTTGCCATTAAGGAAGCCGATTATGCGGATACGACGCCCAGCGATACGCCGGCGTTCCGTTCGCTGGCAAAGACCTTCTCAAACAAAGAGTTCCAGAAATTCGTAGGATCCGATGTTCTCTACTGGATTGCCCTGACGCTGTTCCAGACCGGACTTCCGTTTTACATCACCGTCCTGATGAAGCTTCCGGACAGCATGTCCTTCGCCCTGTTTGCACTGATGACCGGCGTGTCCGTCCTCTTCTATGTGCCTGTCAACTTCCTTGCGCGCAAGGTCGGAAAAAAGCGCCTGGTCACGGCTGCTTTCATTTTCTTCGCCTGCGTCTTCCTGCTGACATCCGTCTGCGGACTTTTCGGCATCTCCGGAATCGTCTGGGGCATCCTCATTTCATTTCTTGCTGCTGTTCCCATGGCCGTCCTCGGCATCCTGCCGCAGGCCATCGTCGCGGATATTGCGGAAGCCGACGGAAAGACAACCGGCGAGAACCGTCAGGGCATGTTCTATGCAGCCCGCACCTTTGCCTTCAAGCTCGGCCAGTCTGCCGCGATGCTGCTTTTCACAAGTCTGGCCCTGATCGGAACGAACGGCTTCGGCTACCGCGTGACAGCCGTTGTCGCCGCCGTGCTCTGCGTCCTCGGAGGAATCGTCCTCTTCTCCTACAACGAAAAGAAAGTGCTTTCAGTGATCGGAGCCGGGAAATAAACCTTCTCTCCAAACAGCCGATAAAAAAAGGACCCGTCCGGGCCCTTTTTTCATACGCAGAAGCATGCAGTTTTCAATCGTTATTTTTTGTTTTTGGAAACCAGCAGGATAGCGACCGCCGCTGCAGCGACGCAGGCTGCGACAATCAGGATCACGGTGACCATCGGTACCCCGGCGGAGGAAGAAGATGTCGGCTTGCTTTCCGGCAGGAGATCCGCAAACACATTCATGGCACTAAGTGCAAAAAGAGCAACGGAAGAAAAAAGCATTGTGAGAATTTTTTTCATTTTTATACTCCTTATCTGATTGCTGCTGCCTGATTTAAAGCATTTTCATTATACATGACTTTCCGTCATTTTACAATTTCCGGACAGACAGCGGATTCAGTTTGGGCAGACAGTGGATTCAGTCCGGGCAGACAGCGGATTCAGTCCGGGCAGACAGCGGATTCAGTTCAGGCAGCCAGTGGATGCACTTCGCAATTCATTCAGGTTTTCTTCAGAGCATCCGGATTCCGTAAAGGATCAGCGTTCCGGCGGCATAGGAAATCAGGTTGAAGAAAAAAGAACAGCGCCACGGATGAGGAAAATGCTCTCCCGCTTTCCGATAAACGGCACCTTCTGTCAGGATGACCGCCGCTTCGACGGCCAGAATAAAAAGGATGCGTCCGATTCCTTCATCCGGTTCCAGGCAGATGGCCAGCAGTACGGCCGGAGGATTCGTCAGGATATTGACGAGAAGCACCAGAAGATAATTCCGTGCCCCGCGGATACGGAAGAAAAAAGCTGCGCCTTCCTCCAGAAGGACGGTCAGTGCAAGGCAGATCAGAAGGGTACCGGGTACTCCGGAATTCACGATGCTGCCCCGTTTTCTTTTTTCAGTCCAATTATCAAAAGGACCGCCGAGAGAAGACTGGCCAGAATGGAGAATCCCGCAAAAGGAGAAATTCCTCCGAGCAGATAGCGGTCAAGGAACATTCCCAGGAAAAGACCGAATGAGAGGAATCCAAAGGATGTTCCTTCTCTTCCCGGCAGCCATTCCGCCGCGCCGCGCATCGTGACCGGCATCGTCATATTGAAGAGAAAGACGGCTGCCAGTCCGAAAATTTCCAATCCGGAAAAAGCAAAGAAGACAGCAGCTGCCGCAAGCGAAATAACGGAAAATGCTTTCTTTCCGATTCTGTCCGCAAAGATTCCGCCGAAGGCCTTGCCCAGAACCAGTGCCGCGAGCACGCAGGCGCTGTCGGATATCGTTTTCTTCCAGGCAAAATCCTGATGGGCTCCCATATAGGAGCGAAGGATCACGACCGCCAGAAGGCACAGGAGGGGAATCAGGACTGCCGCAGGACGGAACCCTGAGGCCGGGACGGCTGCAGCATGCGTACCGGATGTTCCGGCTTCTGCAGGTTCATTTCCAGCGGCAGGACCCGGATTCTGCCGATACACCTGCCAGGCAAAAAAAGCACCGGCTGCCGCAAGGATTCCCAGGACCCATAAAGAAATCAGATGACCGTTTCCGGCTATGACACCGAGGAAGATTCCGACAGCTCCCGGACAGATGAAAATTCCGAGCGGCGTGCAGTTCTTCCGGTCCCGCAGCAGAATGTCGCGGCCTGCTCCGACATGGAAAAGACTGTTCCCGATTCCGGCTGCGGCGGCCGCAGCATAAGGGATATCCTTCAGCACGAAAGATGCCGTGAGGACAAAGAAGGCGGCAACAGCTCCTCCGGAAGAAATCCCGCGCACGTCAAACAGGGCTCCGACGACAAACTGCAGCGCAAACGCACACAGATTGTAAATCAGGACCGTGTACAGGTCCGCACCGTTCTGAACGAGCGTTCCGGTCACGAATGCCGCGCACAGAAAATCCGTTAAAAAATGCAGGACCGCATAATATGCGATCCTGTACTTTAATTTACTCATACTTTCTCCAATGCCTGCCGGACGTCATTGACGAGGTCTTCGGTATTTTCAAGACCGCAGGACATGCGGACCAGATTTCCCGGAATGCCGGCTGCCGTCAGTTCTTCTTCCGTCAGCTGACGGTGCGTGGAGCTTGCCGGATGCAGACAGCAGGATCTGGCATCCGCCACATGCGTCTCAATCGCAAAGATCTTCAGGTTCTTCATGAACTCTTCAGCTGCTGCCCTGCCGCCCTTCACGCCGAAGGAAACGACGCCGCAGCTGCCGTTCGGCAGATATTTCATGGCACGTTCGTAATACTTGTCACCCTTCAGCGACGGATAATTGACAAATTCCACCTTGGGATTTCCGGACAGGAACTCTGCCAGCGCCAGCCCGTTCTTGCAGTGCTGCTTCATGCGGACATGCAGGCTCTCCAGGCCGAGGTTGAGAAGGAAGGCATTCTGCGGGCTCTGGATGGAACCGAAATCCCTCATCAGCTGGGCAGTTGCCTTGGTGATGAAGGCGCCTCCGAGTCCGAATCTTTCCGTGTAGGTAATGCCGTGATAGCTCTCGTCCGGTGTCGTAAGTCCCGGGAATTTGTCTGCGTACCGGTTCCAGTCAAACTTTCCGGAATCCACGATGCATCCGCCTACGCCCGAGCCGTGGCCGTCCATGTACTTCGTTGTCGAATGCGTCACGATATCCGCTCCCCATTCAAACGGGCGGCAGTTCACCGGCGTCGCGAATGTATTGTCTATGATCAGCGGCACGCCATGCGCATGGGCTGCCTTGGAGAATTTTTCGAAATCACATACCGTCAGGGCAGGATTGGCAATCGTCTCGCCGAAGACGGCTTTTGTATTCGGGCGGAATGCCGCCTCCAGTTCTTCCTCCGAAGCATCCGGAGATACGAAGGTGAAGTCGATTCCCATTTTCTTCATCGTCACATTGAAGAGATTGAACGTGCCTCCGTAGATTGAAGATGAGGAAACGATATGATCTCCGCAGGAAGCGATATTGAAAACACTGTAGAAGGAAGCCGCCTGTCCGGACGACGTCAGCATCGCTGCTGTTCCGCCTTCCATCGCTGCAATCTTTGCCGCCACATAATCGTTGGTCGGATTCTGCAGACGCGTATAGAAATATCCCTCTGCTTCCAGATCGAACAGCTTTCCCATATCCGCACTCGTGTTGTACTTAAAGGTCGTGCTCTGCACGATCGGCACTTCACGCGGCTCTCCGTTTTCCGGACGATAGCCCGCCTGCACGCATTTTGTTTCAATACTGATATTTTCAGGAAGTTCACTCATGCTTTATCTGCCTCTTTTCTGTAATGGACTTCCTTTATTTTATCATACTTCTCCGGCTGTTGAAGGATATTTTGCAGCCATTTCCGAATGACATTTCCGGTTCGTTCCGTCAAAGGTTCCGTTCCTGCTATCTTAAACTTTCTTTTTCAGATTCCTCATCCGCATATTTCCATCCGTATCCGCCGTCCGTCTTTCTCTTTTTACGGCAAACGCTGGAAATGTGGGTAATCTTAAAAAAGTCCTGTGCTTCGCGGATGCTGCTGTAGGTATGGAGCGGATTGCCTTTCCTGTCATACTGAATGATTTGTCTCTGGGCACTCACTGTGTTTCCTCCTTGATCAGAAGATGGGATTTTAAATGATTGGATTGTAAAAGATGGGACTGTGAAAGAATCCGATGATAAAAAATGAGATGATAGAATGAAGTATAAGAAGATGAGATGAAAAAAGGGCATGAACATGCCGTACTGTAAATGAGAACAGTAAAAAAACAGAACGGAAAGCTTTGGACCGGAACGGCCCGGAAACCCGCCGAATCGGACGGGCAATGTTCAGTATAATCCGAACGGATTGGATTTGTAAATAGTATTAAATTACCTTCTTTACCTTCATGCGGATCCGCTGAAGCGCGTTGTCAATCGATTTCGGCTCACGCCCCATCTTTGAAGCAATTTCAATATAATCCATCCCGGAAAGGTAAGCATCCAGGACTTTTCGCTCCATCGGGCTCAGGGCACCGCGGATCTTTTTCATGGTTTCCGCCGCCTCTTCCTGCCCGATCAGGATGTTCTCAGGTGAAACCGCATTCGGCGTCATGAAGACCGCAGCTTCGCGCTCTTCGTCCGAAAGGGACACATAGGTATTGAGCGGACGGTTCTTGTTCCGGTTCGAGGATTCAATGGCCGTGCTCTGCTGACGGCCGATGCATAAAATTGCAAAGGTCCTGAAGGATGCCTCTTTGTCCTCTTCATAATCACGGATTGCCTTATAGAGCCCGATCATGCCTTCCTGGATCAGATCATCCGTCTCTCCGCCGATCAGGAAACGGGCACGGGCCAGAGAGCGTACATACGGCTTGTATTTCTCCATTAAAAAATCGCCGGCGTCTTCATCGCCGGCACGGAATGCCCTCACAAGTTCTTCATCCGTCATTTTTTCGTGCTGCTTCATTTCTGCAGTCTCTGTCTCACGGTTTCATACATCAGGACTCCCGCCGCCACTGATGCGTTCAGGCTTTCGATTTCACCCTTCATCGGCACCTTGGCGACATAGTCGCAGTTTTCCTTTACGAGCCGGCTGACGCCTTCTCCTTCTGATCCTACGATGAGGCAGATCGGACCGGTCATATCGATCTGATACATGCTCTCGCCGTCCATATCGGCGCAGACGAACCACAGTCCTTTTTCCTTCAGTTCCTCAATCGTCCTGGAAAGATTCGTGACCTTCGCCACCGGCATGTAGTTCAGGGCTCCTGCCGACGCCTTCATGACTGTTGCCGTCAGTCCCGAAGAACGTCTTTTCGGAATGATGACTCCGTGCGCCCCGGCCACTTCCGCTGTCCGGATGATGGCTCCGAGATTATGCGGATCCTCGATTCCGTCCAGGATCACAAGGAACGGCTTCTCGCCTTTCTCTTCCGCCCAGGCCAGCATATCGTCAATTTCGACATACGGAAATGCCGCCGCACAGGCGATGACGCCCTGATGACGGTGCGTCTCCGACATCTCGTTCATTTTTTCTTTGGAAATGAAGCTGACGACGCAGCCCGCTTCCTTTGCTTTGGAAAGGATGGTGCGGATCGGTCCGTCATTGATATTTTCCTGAACGTACAGCTTGTCGATCGTCCTTCCGGCGCGCAGAGCTTCCAGCACCTCGTTGCGTCCCTCGATTTTCAGACTGTCTTCATTTTCCTGTTCACGGCTCTGTTCATGGTTCTGATCATGATTCTGTTCATGGTTCTGATCTTTCATAAAAGTTCGGATCTCCCTTCGACCGCAGCTGCGATCAGTTCCTTCATTCTTTCCTTCTGACCGGACAGATACAGGTATCCGATCAGGGCTTCAAAACCGGTCGCACGGCGGTAATCGGCAACACTCTGGTTCTTGGCCATCGTCGGTGAATTGGCATTCCGCCCTCTGCGCAGGATGGAGACTTCCTCCTCCGTCAGAAGAGGAAGAATCTTCTCTGCCATGTCCGACTGGGATGAAGCACAGACCAGGGCACTCGCCTTGCGGTTCAGGATGTTCGGACGGCTGTTGGATTTCTCCACCAGTCTCGCGCGGATCTCCAGCTCAAAAACCGCATCCCCGAGATAGGCAAGGACCAGCGGCGAGTAGGCATTTACTGCTTCTTTTTCCACTTTACGCCCTCTTTGGTATCCATCAGCTCAATGCCCTTTTCCAGCAGTTCATCACGGATGGCATCCGCACGGGCAAAATTTTTCGACCGGCGCGCTTCCTGTCTTTCTTCAATCATTTTTTCAATGTCGGCATCCAGCATTTCCGATTTGACATCGGCAATGATTCCGAGGACGCCGCAGAGCTGAGCCTGCTCCTCATGGAGAAGCGTGCAGAATTCTTTCGAACTGCTTTCATCGACATGCGTATTGGCAAACTTCACCAGATCAAAAACGACAGACAGGGCATCCGCTGTATTGAAGTCATCATCCATGTCTTCTTCAAACCGGTTGACATAAGATTTTGCTTCTTCCGCATCCGCCTTTTCTTTTTCGGACATGGCATATGCAGAAGCACGGGAAATGCGGTCTGTCAGATTCCCCGCCGCAGTCCTGATCCTCTCCAGCGAATTCTTCGCAGCTTCCATGAGATCATCCGAGAAATTCAGCGGGCTCCTGTAATGGGCACTCAGCATGAAAAGACGCAGCACCTGCAGATCATATTTCCTGCTGATGTCGCGGACCGTAAAGAAATTGCCGAGCGACTTGCTCATTTTCCGATTGTCTATGTTGAGGAAAGCATTGTGCATCCAGTAATGCGCGAACGGAACTCCGTTGCAGCACTCAGACTGGGCAATCTCATTTTCATGATGCGGGAAAACCAGATCCTCGCCGCCGGCATGGATGTCGATTTCCTCCCCGAGATAGCGCTTGGCCATGACCGAGCACTCAATGTGCCAGCCCGGACGTCCTTCGCTCCACGGAGATTCCCAGAAAGGCTCGCCTTCCTTCTTCGGCTTCCACAGGACGAAGTCCAGCGGATCTTCCTTGTCTTCCTCGCCGGTCACCTTGATGTCGCGGAAACCGCTGCGCAGGTCGTCAAGATTTTTATGCGAAAGCTTGCCGTAGTCGCGGAAACTTCTGGTCTTGAAATAAACCGTTCCGTTCTTCTCATAAGCATGCCCGCCGTCAATCAGGGTCTGAATCATTTCAATCATGCCGCTGATTTCCTGCGTTGCCTGCGGATGGGTCGTCGCCGGAAGCACGTTCATCCCGGCCATGTCTTTCTTGCATTCTTCGATATAGCGCTTCGAAATCTCTTCGGCGCTGACGCCTTCTTCATTTGCCGCCTTGATGATCTTGTCATCGACGTCGGTAAAGTTCGAGACGTAATTGACCTTCCAGCCCTTGTATTCAAAATAGCGGCGCACGGTATCGAAAACGATCATCGGACGCGCATTGCCGATATGGATGAAGTTATAGACCGTCGGGCCGCAGACATACATGCGGACCTTTCCGGGCTCGATCGGTAAGAATTCTTCTTCTTTCATGGAAAGGGTATTGAATATTTTCATGATGGGTTCTCTTCTTTTCCTTTCACTTCCTGCATTTCTTTTTCAAGTTCCAGCACGCGGTTCACCAGTTCCGAATTTTCTCTCTGCAGCGTCCGCAGATCATCCAGCACAGGATCCGGCAAATGCATCTGATCCATATCCGCACACGGTGTTTTCCGGTTCGCCCTCCGGACGACACGTCCGGGTACGCCGACGACCGTGCAGTTCGGCGGAATCTCGTCGAGCACGACCGACCCTGCACCGATTTTCGAATTTTCTCCCACGGTAAAAGATCCCAGCAGTTTGGCTCCGGCAGAGACCATGACGCCGTCCTTCAGCGTCGGATGACGCTTGCCGTGTTCCTTTCCGGTGCCTCCCAGAGTCACTCCCTGATACAGCGTGCAGTTGTCTCCGATGACCGTTGTTTCGCCGATGACGACGCCGGCTCCGTGGTCAATGAAAAGACCCTTCCCGATCGTTGCACCGGGATGGATCTCAATTCCTGTTTTTCTCGCTGCTTTCTGTGAAATCAGACGTGCGCGGAAGCATTTGCCCTGAAGCCAGAGCTTATGAGCCTTCCGGTAAGCCTTCAGTGCATGATGGCACGGATAAAGGAGGACGTCCCAGTAGGAGCGGAGCGCCGGATCGCGGTCTTTGTACAGTTCATATTCTTCTTTGAGTTCTTTTATCAGGCTCATGGAAATAAGTCTAACAGAACTCGTTTAATTGTCAAGAAATGGCTTTAAAAATGCGCCGCAAGAAGCTCTGCGGCCTCATTGATCGGGATGCACATGCCGATTCCCTCCAGCTGCGTATCCGAAGCCGCGGTGCTGATGTATTTCCTGGAAATGATGCCGACGAGTTTTCCGTCGGTGCTGAAGACTCCTCCCCCGCTGCTGCCGCCGTTGATGGCCGCATCGGTCTGGAACATCTTCACGTATTTCCCTTCCGCATTTGCAGACTGCATCGTCCGGTTCAGTCCGGAGACGACACCCGTGCTGACGGAGGCCGCCAGTTTTCCGGATGCCGGATTGGCAATGCAGATCAGCTGGTCCCCGGCCTGCAGCTGATCGCTGTCGCCGATTTCAACGGGCTTTGCATCGAGTCCGGGTACGGACAGGATTGCCAGGTCCCGCACCTCATCCGCATCCAGAAGCGTTCCGTCAAAAGACTTCGCTTCCTCTTCCGATCCGGCAGGAATCGAGACCGCAATCCGGTCCGTATCACTGACCACGTGATAGCAGGTCAGCACAAGTTCCCTGCCGATCACGACACCCGTCGCTTCTCCGGCCTCCAGCTCCTCCTCGGAATCGGAATCATCCTGTTCCTGAAAAGTCGTGCCGGAAGAATGGACGGTCATGTTCTTGTAAATGGAGATTCCCGCAATGCTCCCGCGGACTGCCGACACCGTTTCCGTAAACGGGCTGCTGCCTCCGCTGCCCGCTGATTCCGAAAGCGACGCGATTTCAGCTGCCTGCCTGGCTATTTCCCTCTGCTGAATCACAGCTGCAGCAATCAGGGAAATAACCAGGATCAGCAGTACGGCATCCATTGCCCGAAAGCGTTTCGGCTTCTGTTTCTCTTCTTCCATCACGTACCTGCTTCCGTTTTATCCGTTCCCTCTGCCGCCGGCGGCAGAGTCAGTTCTTCCACGGGCTGCTCCGATGATTCTTCCTTCTTTTCCTCCGATGCTTCGGAAGACGGAGTTTCAGCCGCCGGTGCTTCCGCTGCAAGAGTATCCGCTGTTGATGTCTCCGCCGCCGTTTCACCCTGCTCCTCCGCCGGTATGACAGCAGGGCTTGTCTCGGTCCCTGCTGCCTGTACACCCGCTGCATTTCCGCTCACTTCCTCAGCCGGCACTTCGGAAACCGTACCGGTATCAGCTGTCGGAGCCGGTGCCGCGGACATCAGTACCGGTGCCGCAAGTGACCTCATACTAAGCTGACTCGGATCAGCTGAGTTAACTTCCATTTTTAAGCTGACAGTTACAATATTAATTGTACCATCATATTTTGGGTTGGCCAAATTCGTAGTTGGATCCATATCGTTTCCCGTATAAGTTTTATCTCCAATCGTATATGTTATGCCTTCCTGCTGCAAAGATTCTGCTTTGTTTGTACCGACAGTAACTCTCCATACCTGTACTGTAGGATACGAATCACCCTTTTCCAACGTAAACTCTATCGTTGGATTAGCGATATATATGTTATCTGGAGTCTTCGGCAGTTCTTCCCCGATTTTAGAAATACCAAAGAAAGTTGTCTCACTCTGTACCGTATCCGTAAAAGTATACGTAACCTTCCCAGCCGTCGCTATTGTAAGCTGCCCCGTCTGATATTTCACTTCATAATTGGCTGTCACGTCCACTTCTGCAGAGTTCTTGATTGTTATATCTGTCCCGGAAGGAGTGATGGTATATGTTCCGTTTATTTTCTCTGTTGCTATGCTGTAGCTGAACGTTCCTGTCAGGCTGTCTCCTTCCGCCAGTCCTGTCACGGTATTGCTCCATGCCGGATCTTCCGTCGCACCATCGACCTTGCTCTTATCATCCGCCTTGACGGTAACCTCTTTCTTCGTAATCTCGATGGTCGCGGCAGCTGTCCCCGACTGCGGATAACCTGCCGCCGCAGCACGGACATAAACGTTCACCTTTCCGTCTGTCACATTGGTATAGGTCGGTGCCGTATCTGACCAGGTCTTCTGATCCGTCGAATATTCCACTGTTGCATACCAAGGTGAAACCGAAACGCTGATGCCGTGAGGCGATCCGTCGTAAGCACCGCTGTAAGAGGTGGCACTGACGGATACGCTCGGGATTTCATCGTAAACAGCCATCAGATAATTCCCTGCCTTGTACCCTGCCTCGATAACCTTGCCTTCCGTATAGATAGAAACGGAATCCCCGGTATTGTTCGACCATGCCCAGTGACTGAATGTATATCCCGGAGGCGGAGTCGGCGTTTCGTAGTCATACTGTGCGCTCAGCTGAGCATCGACATTAAAACGATCAATCGTCAGACTGCCCGTCCGGTTGCTGAAGGTACCGCCGTTCGCCTGCAGGGTGATGGAAATGAACCTGTATTTCTTCCCGGTCGCTTTCCACTGTGCCGTTGCATTTTCCCCGTAATGAATCGAAGTCACGATCGTGTCAGTCTTGGAAGATTTCCATCCGTCAAATGCATACTCCACCTGATAGCCTTCGGCATCCGTTACATAATTCGGCGTGACCGGCTGGTAATAGCTCAGATCGATCGTGTCCTCCGGATTGCCGGTCAGCGTTTTCTTGACTGAGCCGTCTGCCAGCCTGCCTCCGTTCAGATCCAGGATGGAAGCAGACTTGCCTTTCCAGTTGATTTCAATGCTGTCCACCAGCAGGATTCCGTTTTCCGTATCGCCGCTTCCGAACGTATACGTAAGCGGAGCTTCATCCGGGATTGCTATCACGTCAGCGAAATGATCTTCGCCGTGCTTATAAGAAACATAGCCCGGACGTTCATGGATATAGCTGAAGATATCCGCTGCCGTCAGTTTTTCTCCGACCTTTCCGTAAACCGTGAAGCTGAGATCTTCTCCGAGCTTGAAGGCTTCCGCAGAATCTTTGAGCGTAATGATGACGCCGCGCTCTTCAAAGACCGGTTCAAACGTGATGCTCCCGCCGCCGGCAGCAGCCAGTCCGTCAAGGTCTGCATAGCTTCCGTTTTTCAGGGTAATGTAATCCCCGCCGATTTTTTCGGTCGATTTCCAGTAATAATTGTCAAATGCAAGGCTGCTCCGGTCTCTGTCCGCCGCGATGATTTTCGGCGGGAAGAAGCTCAGGGAGCGGTTGGCTTTATTGACTGTATCGGAGGAAGCATAATCCACTTCCAGTTTCGTATTGTTCTCCGAAAGAGTATAGACATTGGCACCGTTCCAGGACTGCTGCGACGTGCCGTTTGAGGAATTGTCGATCGTGCCTGCACCTTTTGCATTGAAGAAAAGCTTATTGACCGGCGATGCCGTATAGACCGCCAGCAGCGGATAGCTCTCTCCTTCATCCAAAAGAACCTTCGAGCCCTTTTGGGAAATGGAAGCCAGATCCGCATAATCGGCTGTGACGGTTCCGTACTCGAAATCTTCCCGGGTCGGAATCTTCCAGCCGGCGAAGCTGTAGACCGCTGCCCGTTCCGCTGCCGTTTTGGATGTATCCGTCACCAGAAGCATGTCCGCATCCGGCAGAGCCACGCCCTTCAGGAAATCCTGAAGACCGTCATAAGTCATCCCGATCCGGTTGTCGTCCACATGTCCGAAAGCCTTGTATTTCCCGTCACTGTCCTGGGTCACAGCCCTGCAGAAAACATTGATCTCAGTGCCGCTGCGGTCCAGGCCGTAGTAGGTAATCGTCTGATCCTGCTCCGTGAGGGCCGGCAGTTCTTTATAAAAGGATGTTTCATTTTTCACATTTGAATAACTGACATTTTCCGAAACCGCATACTGGACTGCCCTCGACCAGCCCATGATGCTGTCCAGCCTGAACTCTTCCGGAACAGCCGGGACTTCGCCGATATTGGTCCGTGCGGCAACCTTCTTCCCATTGTAGACAAAGTAGACATTTTTCCAGACATTCTTTATCACCGGAGCTGCCGTAGCGTAGACAAGATCCGGCTGCATTTTCCGCCTCGTCACTTCATGGCTGTCCTTCGTCTGATGATAGTAGTATCTTTCTCCCTCCACGTATTCATCGTCATGAATGACCGTAATCGTGGCCTTGGATGTCGCGTTCACGTCTTCTGTCTTCGTCCAGTCTGTGAAGCTTTCTTTCGTTCCGATTTCAGTTCCGTCATTCAGCCGGCTGTAGGAAACCAGATCCGGATTCTGCTTCTCAAGCTGATTCTCCGTTCCGTACTGATAAGTAACCGTCTTGATTGTCTGGGGCGAATCGGACCAGTTCAGTACCCATGAGGCTTTCATGTCCTTCGCCGGGTTCATGTGCAGATAGACATTGACATCTTCTTTCATCACTCCGATGTCCTCTGCCGTCATTACTTTTCCGTCTTTTCCGGACGACATCGGCACATCCGACCAGAAAGCGGTATTGACATCCCAGTCGCTCGGTGAGTAGCCCCAGTAGTCCTTAATGGTTGTATCCCAGCCTTTGTAATATTTCGCTGCCCTGACCTTCTCTGCTTCTTCCCTGTAATTTCCGTCTCCCAGTTCAAGTGCCACCGACAGCCAGATCTTGACATCCCCTTCGCACTGATATCCCGGCTTTGCAAATGCAACAGGCGTCGCTCCGGCAGGGTACGTATCCTGAGTCAGAAGATTGCCGTCCGTATCATAGAAGTTGATATGGTACTGCGTCTTTGTATTTCCGGTCGCACTGTAATTGATATAGAAAGTCTTGGTCGGATTTTCTGCCGTAAAGACATCCTGTACCTTCGACGCCTTGGCAACAACCTTGATCGTCATGTCCTGACTGAGTGCGCCGTTCCGTACGACGACATACCCGCCGTCCAGTACTCCGTTTAAGGCAACGGCATATTTCGCAATTTCTTCCGGTTTACTATAAGTAATGCTCTGCTTGCGGAGCCCGCCGTCCAGTCCGCGGACATTGCTGATTTTGCTGTCCGCCAGGGTGATTTCCGCTATCTCAAAGTCATAGTCCTCCCGGTTGAACGTCACCGCCGAAACCTTATCATCATCCGAATAGGCTACGGAGCTCGTTTTCATATTTCCGCGAAGAACTTTCAGGCAGGAGGAATTCTTATCCCCGATGTCTGTTTCCAGTTTATAAGGCGCAGCGGAATCCGTGCTGCGGATCTTGTTTTCAAGCTTCACGGTATTCCCGTTCTTATCCTTCATATCCGTAAGATCGACCAAATTGCTCGAAAGGGCTATAGTCTCGGTCGAGTCTACGAAGCCTCCGTAGATATCCTCGGCGCTGGAGCTGAAGGCTCCCAGTTCCTGCTGCCAGAGCGGGAATTTCCAGTCAGCCAGTCCTATTTCCCATTCTTTTACAATCTTGATAGTCGCCTTCAACTCCACAAAAATTCCTACCGAAACTCTTGCGCCTCCGGCAAATGTAGAGACGGATGATTCATATTCCTCCCCTTCTTTATTCAGCATGTCCGTGAAATACTGTCCGCTTGATTTATTGAAATTATAGGCGAAATAACCGGTCAGTTCCCCGTAAGGGCCGGCACCGGCTTCCAGGCCGACGTGAAGAAGATCATTCATCTGGAAACCGCTCAGGTTCAGTCCGAGTTTAATGCCGAATTTCACTCCGATGCCGCCCTGCAGCACGACTCCCACATTCAGGTCGCTTGCAAGCGTGCGGGCGCCTGTCTTAAAGGAAGAAAGACTGCTGCTGCTTCCGTAGGTTTCGATATCCTTGATGATTCCCTTATCATAGATGCATTTTCCGTTGCTGATATAATAATCGCCTTTGTGCTCATAGCTTATTTTCGCCGTAAGGCTGACCTGAGCCGCAATGCTGAATGTTATGCCGAACGTTATCTGAACCGAATCGACGCCGCTGAAAGTCAGATTGATTTTCCCGAGTTCCTTGTCGACGAGGTCGACGTAATTCAGGTCCACATCGTACAGTTCATTGTTATCCGCCATCAGCGAATGCATCTGATCGACGTATTTCCAAAGGTCGCGTGTCTGCTTGGCGACTGAAATGACGACTTCGGAATCTTCGGAAGTGTCAATGTCGATTCCCAGTTCGCTTTCCAGTTTCTTCGAAGAATCATCCTTGCTGTTTTCAGCTACTGTCTCATTTCCGGCAGCTCCGGCACCTCCGCCGACTCCGCCCAGCGCGCTGCTGTTCGTACTCCCGGAGGATGTGCTGTTTGAGCTGCTCCCCGAGCTTGTGCTGTGACTTGAGGTTCCCGAATTCGTACTGCCGTTCGAACTGCTTCCCGAGTTCGTGCTGTGACTTGAAGTTCCCGAATTCGTGCTGCCGTTCGAGCTGCTTCCCGAGTTCGTGCTGTGACTTGAAGTTCCCGAATTCGTACTGCCGTTCGAGCTGCTCCCCGAGTTCGTGCTGTGACTTGAGCTTCCCGAATTCGTACTGCCGTTTGAGCTGCTTCCCGAATTCGTGCTGCCGTTTGAGCTGCTTCCCGAACTCGTGCTGTTCGAGCTGGTTCCGGAACTGCTGCTGTCCGTCCCGGACTCATCATCATCCTTCTCTTCCTTCCCGAGTTCCAGCGTAGCATTGAAGCTGAATTCCGTCGTGCTGTCGGGAACAATTCCGACCATGACGAAGTCATCCTTCATAGAAGCATACTTTGCATTCTTGGCAATGGTCTTGCCATAGACAGATACCGGGCAGGACTCGCTGATATGGAACTTCAGCTTGACGGTACCCTGCAGTCCGGTCTTTTCATTCTTGCCGAAATCCCACTCAAATTCTTTGCTTTCAAATTCAATCCCGACATAGGGAATCTTCTGCTCAGAAAGACCGATGTCAAAATTGATCTCGCCGTATTTCTCACCGCTGATGCTGAGCGTATTGACATCCTGCAGTTCTTCCGGTCCGATTCCGAGATCGACCGCCGTCATTTCCATGAAACGGTCATAATTTTCTTTCGACACATACTGCAGCTGCTCCTGGATTTCAGGAGATTCCCTGACTCCGTCCATGACGGCATCCACATAGGCAGCAAAACCGATGCTGGTCCCGATTTCCTTCGCCAGCTCATCCTGTACATTTTCATCAAATTCAACTGAATAATTTTCCAGGTCTCCGCTGTCAAAGGAATAGGCATATTCATCCCAGAGATCGGAAGTGGAGGCGATTTCCATGGTGCAGGGCCTCCCCTGTCCGGAGCTTTCCCCCACGGTAAGCACTTTGTAGTGTACGCCTTTGCCTTCCTCTCCTCCGTCCGGGAGGTAAATGACGTCCCCTTCCTTGACCGGTGCCGTCGAAGACAGGACGGCAGTATATTCATTGTCGCCGGTCTTTTTGATTTCCTGCACATCCTTTGCCGCGACATTGATGATGCCTGCCTTCGCGACCTGCGTATCCATCTTTTCTTCTGCAATCTTAAAATTCAGCTGTACGGCATCATTGCCGATGAGGGAAATGCTGCCGGCAGATTCGAATCTTTCCGCTTCCGGTTTCAGGATTGTAAGACTGTAAAGCTGTCCGGCTGCAAACCCGCCTTCCGCATACAGGCGATAGCGGAATGAACCTGCGGTAACAGATTTTGTAAAATCAATGCCTTCCTGTTTCAGCTCTTCCGTCAGTTCCGAATCCGTATCTTCCGGAATGTCCGGATTTGATTCGATGTCTTTCATGGAGATGCTGATTTTGCCGTTGTAGACATCTTCGAATTTAATATATTCCGCCAGCGTTTCCGCTGTGATTTTCTCCGTTGAATAAAGTACAAACTCCGTATCCGCAGGCATGTCCGCCTGATAGGAGGCAAAGGTCGTTCCGTTGGAACGGTAGCCCGCATACAGCGTCGTATCTTTCGAGAAAGTCATATCCTCCTCGTAAGGCGTCGACAGATATTTATCCAGATACCAGCCGGTGAATTCGCATCCTGCCATGCTCGGAGGTACCATTTCCGAAAGATCCAGCTTCGTATCCGGATAGACTTTCATCGTATCTTCTTCCGCACCGCCTCCGGTAACAAAAGTCAGAATAATGCTGCCGTCTGCATTCCCGGATGAAGACACTTTAATGTTCTTTCCCGTTTCTCCGGCAGCTGTAGTGTCCGTATTGCCGGAATCTTTCTGTCCGTCCGCGGCAGAATCCGATGCTGAGGAATCCGCCGGTGAGGCAGTGCTGTCTGCATTTCCCGCGGAAGAAGAACTGCTGCCGTTTGATCCGCAGGCCGCAAGGCCGAGTACCAGAGTCAGTACGCATAACAGGGCAATCACTTTTTTGAATTTCTTCATCATTCCATTCCTCCCCGAATCTTTTTGCGGCCGGCATGCCGCCTGGATAATCTGCCGTTTTGAATCTCCGTTTTCCGTGAATCTCAGTTTTCCGTGAATCTCCGTTTTCGTGAATCTCAGTTTTCCGTGAATCTCAGTTTTCTGTGGATTTCATTTCTTTCTGAAGTGTTTTTTCTTCTGATACCGGATGCACACTACCGTTATGACGACGCCCGCGAGGAAGGAAATGACCCCCGCAAGCGCATACCCGCCGAATTCTTCTCCGGCCATCATGGCCCCGTAGGCATCCTCCGGATCAGAAGCAAATCCTGAAAAGGATCCTGCCAGGAGCACTGCTGCCGCAGCAACCGCTCCGGAAAGGGCTGCCGAAGCTGATGCCAGCAGAACGGTCACCAGACGGTCCCTTTTCTTTACGAGGACTGCTGCGCGTCTTCGGACTTCAAAAACCGCGTCATTTGGATGATTTCTCATGGCTTTTTCCCCTCTTCTGCTGAAAATTTATGTTTCTACCTGTTAGTTCCATTTTTCGTGAAAAGTTCGCAGTAAAAATTTAACAAAAATAAAGCATGCTGTTTGTGCAGCATGCCCAATTTTTAGGGATTTCAGGATATCCGGGAAGTGTCTGGGAAGGGATTCCGATTCGGAATTATTTCAGATTATTCACATTACCGGTTTTTTTACGCTTCATCAGCCTGCCTCCGGTGAAGGACCAGGACGAAAATAAAAATCGTCAGCAGGGGGAGGGCGTACCCGATCTGCCGCGAAATTCCGGCAGTTGAAACAAGAAGGTTGTAGATCGCGTGAAAAGATACGACAAAGGAAAAAATGCCGAGTGCTCCGATTGCCGCCAGATGACGGTATCGGCAGACAAGATTCAGACCGTGGCCGTCCGCAGTCGTACAGACGATATGCATGACTCCGACAGCAAGGGCACGGACCAGAATGTTCGTCAGATCCCCGGCATCTCCCGATAGCAGATAGAAGCAGTTTTCAAAAAGTGCAAATCCGACACCGACTGTAACCGCCGCCGTCAGGACCTGCTCTTCCGTCGGATTGAATACCATGAAATAAAAAAGCAGGGGCAGAAGCTTCATGGCCTCTTCACTGATCGGAGTGATATAAATCGCCGTCTCATCCACCGTCATCTCCGTCACCGCCATCAGAAAACTGTTGATATAGGCGGACAGCAGACAGACGCACATTCCCGACAGAAGGAACATGCAGAATCGCCGGGCGGAACCCTTCAGCAG
>Ga0070399_1001971_pt1 | contig 20487 bp, 12 predicted proteins | sample BioMet4_FD_61217 | JGI IMG/M metagenome (GOLD analysis project Ga0070399, IMG submission 61217) | Microbial communities from bioreactor (seeded with sewage sludge) at LBNL, California, USA - Biofuel metagenome 4 (version 1) | ecosystem: Engineered > Bioreactor > Anaerobic > Unclassified ... | reverse complement strand
TCTTGCAATACGATATGCAAAAGTACAAAACCAAATCTCGAAAAAATAATATTCGCATAACTCATTGAAAATAATCAATTTAAATTAAGTCCGAGAATTTTTCTTTGGACAGTAGTGATTAGAAAAATAAATTATTGGTTATGAAAAAAATAAGTATAATGGTCGCCAGTGCATTATGTTTGATGGTGACAGGGTGCGGAACTCTAGGCACTGGAACATCTACCGGTACTGGGACAAGTGATGTCCTTGGTGGAATTCTAAGTGCCATCACCAATGGTCAGACCGTTGGAAATGTTCTTGGGAGTATTATTGGACTTGATAAAATACCTGTTAACCAACTATATGGTTTTTGGAATTATAATGGTCCCGGTTGCGCCTTCACCTCTGACAACGCTTTAGCTCGTGCTGGTGGCGAGATAGCAGCTACACAGATCAAAGAGAAACTCCAGCCTCAATATGATAAGTTGGGAATAAAGGCTAGTAACACTCAAATTACATTCAATCAAAATGGTACTTTTACGGCCGTTATTGGAGGTCGTAGTCTTAGTGGCAATTATACCTATGATCCAAATACAAGTGCCTTGACCATGCAAAGTTTACTTCTTAATATGAACGCTTACGTTACTCGTAACACACAAGGTATAAGTGTTCTATTTGAGTCGAAGAAACTTCTTAGCTTACTTCAGACCGTTTCCGCTTTGAGCGGTAACACCACATTAAGCACCATAGGTGACATCAGTCAAAACTTTGACGGTGTAAGATTGGGATTTGATATGGCAAAATAAAAATTTGACTTTAAAAGATTTAGGTATTGTCAAGGTGTCTTGAATTCTCTGATTGTTTTGAATAGTCTCTAAATCTTACACTTTGATTTTAGAAACTAAAAAGGGCGTGTCCATTTGGACACGCCCTTATTGTGTTAATTCAATAGTGCTTTACTGTGCAGCTACAGACGAATAATATATACCATTCGCCAACTCAATAGTAATGCCGTAAGTGGTCTTAGTACCAATTACGGTAAGTTGGTCACCGACATTCAGGTTTTGTGTAGTAACAAAATTATAACGTGCGTCACCTGTTGCTCCATAGCCAGGATATAATCCATATACATAAATCTCACTAGCACCATCTTGTAATGTCAGATTTCCATATTTTGTGCTCGCAATACTCTTGATGGTGCCTGTTACCATGTAATAAACGTTGTTAGCATCAGGTTTTGTGAGCAAATCTGCAATACTTACGGATGTAACTGACGAGGAACTTTCCACATAAGAATTCATCACTTCGATAGTCGTACCGTATTGTCCACGTGTTCCTACGAGTGTAATAATATCACCTACCTTTAATCCAGAAGTAGCAAAATTAGTCATCTTATAGACATAGGTTTCTCCTGAGTAGTCCTTAATGTAAAAATTACCGCTTGTTGAACTTGCAATCTTAGTGATTACACCCGAAAGACGATAAAGTGTAGTACCAACGGCAGCGGCATTAAAGTTAGCAATTGAAGATGCAATAATGGCACCTTTTTGTGTCATTGATGTCTTTGCCGTGTAATCTTTCTTGCCATCGGTAGTATGGAAAGTAATTGAAGTACCACGATCACCACCAGTATTAGCAGCAGCCTTGAAGTTTACAATAGTATTTTGACCTACAGACTGAATAGAAGAAATGCTCAACCAATCTTTTGCGTCTGCTGGAATCTCCACGGATACACCTTGGCCTTTGCATGTTAGGTATGTAGTGAAAATACCACCTTCGAGCGGAAGATTAGCATTTTGGACAGAGTCTACCTTGATGAGTGACTTGTTGATATTGATCACCGTCACGTTTACTAACTCAACAGTACTACCATAAGTAGTCTTAGGGCCTTCTACTGTAACCTCATCGCCCTCTTCAATTCCAAGGCTTGAGAAGTTCTTCTCGTTACCCTTCTTGTCAAGAGTACCATAAATGTAAATGGTTCCAGTATTATCTGTAAGGTACCAGTTGCCGTAAGTCGTACTAGCAATACCTGATACAACACCGGTCACACGATATGTTTTGCTATCAGGACCAGCGATTACCTGAGCACAAGTTGCCGTAGCAGCCTTCGGCACACCCTGAATCACGGTGATGTTTTGCACCTCACCATTACAAGTAAGCAAGAGTTGAGCGGTACGGCCACTCTCGGTCTTGCTAGCAGAGAAAACTATTTCAGATTCACCGGCACTACCAGTTACCGTAGAAATGTTAAGCCACCTTACGGAATCCTTCTTTGTCATGACTTTCTCGAGTGTCCAGCTATCCTGTGCATTTACGGTAATAGTATTGGAACCACCCGCCATAGGCAAGGCAACAGTTGATGTTGTAACCTTAACCTGATCCAGCAACGTTGGTGTCTCATCATCGCTACAGCTAGTGAAGATCAGAGCAAACGCGGCAAGAAATGTCGGAAGAATATATCTTATTTTCATTTTATCTTGATATTAAATGATTAGTTGAACATGTATTTAATACCGATTTGTGCATACCAGCACTGACCCAATGAGTGGTTTGGCACAAATGTCTTTGTATTTCCATTAATTGAGGCAGGTGTTGAGAATGTTGCATAGCCATCAGCATCGTAGCCTTCATACTTCAAGACACGAGGATCAGTACCGATTTCTGGGTTCAGATACTTAGCAACACCCCAGCTTGAGTTGAATAAGTTCAGAAGGTTCTTAACATCGAGGCTTAACTGAAGAGCGTGCTTGCTCTGGCCAACGTTGATTGAGAAGTCATGCTTGTAGCTGAAGTCAACACGGTGAACCCAAGGAGAATAAAGGCTATATGGCTCAGCGTATTTACCCTGATTCTTGCTCAAATAACCATTGGCATGAACATAATCCATGAAACGTGTCTTGTCACCCTCAGAAACAAAGCGGAACTGATTGTCGTTCACCTGTTGGTCTGTAGGAATGTAAAGAGCATCATAGTTGTAGCCATCAGCATTCATGTCGTTAGCGGTCATGAACGAGTAGCTATAATTACCACGCCATGTCTCATAAATGAGGCTATAGTGGTTGCCACTTCTATCGTGTGCCGTTGCTGATGCGATGAAACGATCTGGAGTCACATACTGGGAGTTGTGCAAACGAATGTTGTTAGGACCTTGTACGGTAGGTACATAGGTGAAAGCAGACTCAGCATTAGAACCTGGCATACCAGTGACTTCCTTATTTACGGTGTGTGTATAGGCGGCCATCAAGCTGAGGAACTCGGTTGGACGAGCATTAACCTCTGCATTGAATGTCCAACCGTAACCACGGCCCGTATTCTCGAGCATAAATGCCTTGGTTCCTTGATGATAACCTGCAGGATAAATAGGACGATTGTCAACGCCATTCAAACGTGTGAAACCACCTACAGATGGCACGCTCCAGTCAGAGATTGATGCGGCATTGAGTGTCTTATTCAAAATACCCTCAACAGATACAGTCAATGGGAAAGAAACAGGGATGGCATAATCGATAGCCAAAGAAGTCTTCCAAACCTGTGGCATCTTGAACTTAGGATCCACGGCAGAGATAGAAGAAGGTGCTGTACCATCCTCTGGATTAATGGTCTCGGGATACCCAAGAGATACGAGCTTGTTGTAAAGAGCAGCAATAGTAGCATTGCCATTGGCGTCTGTTACGAGGCCGCCTTTAAATGTATCCATGGAGAAACCATTCTTTGTAGCGCTAGCAGCATTGATCTGTGCTTGGTATTGCACCATACCGCTATTGGTAGGCATATTGGTAAAGAACACGAGAGGCAAGTTACCTGCAAAGAGACCAGTACCTCCGCGGAATTTGAGGCTCTTGTCGCCAAGAACATCCCAGGTGAAACCAACACGCGGTGAGAAAATAATATTAGCAGAAGGCCAAGTGCCAGTATCAATGCTACGACCATTATAGTCCATTGCTAGAATAGCATTATTAGTCATAAGGTCAGCATTATTGAAGACCATATCATCAATACGTATACCATAGGTAAGCTTGAAGTTACGTGTTGCAGACCACTCGTCCTGAGCATAAATGCTGAACTTGTTGGTTCTAACGCGAGCAGCAGGAGCTGATTCACCATCATAGCCATAAGTAAGGTCTACGATCTCAGGTGTTGCCTCGTTAAGGAAGTCATCCAAGCTAGTATAGCGATAGTAGCCAGTACCATTACGCATATAGCTGTTATCAGCCATCTTGTATTCGTAAGCAAGACCACCAATAACCTTATGGTTACCGACATAATATGTCAACTCATCCTTGACGTTCCATACTTTATTATGTACACCGTTGTTCCAAGTAAAGAGCTCGTAACCGAGAGACATGTATGCCTGACCATCCTTCAAGATGTCGATGAATGGGAACTCGCTAGAGTTGCTTGCGCGAATATCATCGAGCTTAGAATATGTTGCAAGGAACTGGTTACTCAAATTGTTAGACAGACGACTATTCAAGTCCACAGAGAAAGAGTGAACGAGGTTGTCTTGTGCATACATTGAGTTAGCAAAGCCCATAGAATATTGAGAGAAACGAGAACCGCTCATACGTGTGCCACCATCCATAGAAGAAGCATTGGCAGGGTTCCAAGCACGATTCTTGGTATAGTTGTAGCGCAATGCCAAATGGTGCATATTGGTAATATTCCAGTCTAAGCGAGCAAGAATCTTGTAGTTGCTTTCATCAGCAGGGAAACTATTGTATGAACCAGTATCATAACCATACTTGTTCTTTACATATTCAGAAACGGCCTGCATATCTGCGATTGTGGTGCGAGAAAGATAGTTCGTCTCATCAGCTACACCATCGGCAGAAGCCTGCCAGCGATTGACGATTGTTGGAGTCTTGATCATCTCTGCATTGGCGAAGAAGAAGAGCTTATCCTTGATGATAGGACCACCAAATGTAAAGCCATAAGTGGTCTGGCTACTCTTATCTCTAGCACCCGGAATCTGAACTCTATCAACGGCATCACCACCCATGTTCTCATTACGATGGTAAACATATGCAGTACCCTTGAAGGTGTTGGTACCAGATTTGGTAATGGCATTCACACCACCACCGATGAAGTTGGTCTGACGAACATCGAAAGGAGCGACAACAACCTGAAGTTCCTCGATGGCATCAATAGAGATAGGATTGCCACCACCAGGAAGATTGGATGACAAGCCGAAGTTATTGTTGAAGTTGGCGCCGTCTACGGTGAAGTTGGCAGTACGACCGTCCACACCGGCGAAACTCATGCCGCTACCACCATAAGGTGAAAGACGAGTAACGTCTGTAATGCTACGACTAATAGTAGGCATATTGACAATTTGTTGATTGTCAATGTTCGTCGAAGCACCTGTTTTCTCAGTTGTGAACTTTGTTGCCTTTGCTGCTACAACTACCTCACCCAACTGTTGTGCATCCTCTGATAGAGAGGTGTTCAAATTGTAGGTTTCAGCAAGTTGAAGACGAACGTCTTTGATGACCTTGGTTTCATAACCGATGTAGGAAATCGTTACTTCATAAGGTCCGCCGACACGCATACCATTGATGGCAAACATACCACTACTGTTGGTAACAGCCATGTAACGGGTACCTGAGGGTGTGTGCACCGCCTCAATCGTAGCGCCGATAACGTTTTCGCCGTCGGCGGTAACCTTACCGCTGATACCTGATGTAGTGATCTGGGCCATAAGAGATGACGTGAACATCACCATCATAGCCATCAGAAAGAACAATCTTTTCTGCATAAGATATTATAAATTAAATTAAAAATTTTAGGGGGAAGCCCCGTTTATACCTTTCAAGTGCAAAATTAAGCAAAAGATTTAATGTAGATGTTACTAAAGTATTAAAATATTAACTAGAAATGAAATATTTTTTTCAAAATGTAAAATGACAAGGTTTATACAATTTATTTCTTGATTTCAACTTGATGAAATAGTTTGTTGAAGCTACTTATTATGACTTATAATCAAGACAATAAAACAATGTCCAACGAAGCATTCATATCGATTGCACATGATTTATCTCGAATGTTTTTCTGATGTATAGACTTTTATTTGGAAGGACAAAGGTCATTGAAAGCAAATCAATCCATCACGTTTTCTTGATAGGCAGTTGTCATGGTGTAAATAATATTCATCACTATTCCCATAAACATCCATAACACCCATATTAAATCGAAAAAAGACGAATAGAACCAGCGATTAAATATGAATCGATTTAATTATTTATTTACATAGGAATGGTGTCATAATAGTTGCCGAATGGTGGCGCTAAAGCTATCCTTTCACCTTATTATATGATAGTAATGGCGATGCGTTCGAGCATTAATCGAGATTCGAAAGGATGCCAATCCTGAGTCAATATATATGAATAAAAACCTATTTTGTCTCTAATTAATAATGGGACGATGTGCCGTCTTTAGATTTGCCAACGGTTCCCTCGCCTGGATCGCTCGGGGCCAACGGGCGAGCCAATGAATCCACCACGTGCTACTCCGCAATATTGCCCCCATCGAGCATTAATTCTGGAAACATAATCAACGGTCTCATTCCCTCTCATATAACCATATCTAACGACAGGGTCATTATAGTAGGCCGGGTTGCTTAACTTGAGTACAAATTCTTGTACCTCTGACCACCTGTTGGCATTGCGTCCATGTTTCTTTGCTAAAGCCATAGCGTCACGGACATGGAAATGTCCTCCATTATAGCTGGCGAGAACAAAATATACGCGTTCTGATGCTGGGATGTCACGGAAATGCCCATCGAGTTCCTTGATATACTTGGCCGCGGCGGCAATATTGTTTTCGGGGTCGAAAATCTGGCTTTGTGGTAAACCAAGATGTTGTGCGGTAGATGGCATAATTTGCATCAGACCACTAGCTCCAACCCATGATCGTGCCTGAGGGTCAAAAGTAGATTCCTGATAACATTGTGCGGCCATAAGTCGCCAATCCCATCGGGCAAGAGGGGCGTATTGTTGAAAATACTTGTCGTATCGTGAGATGACGCCTCCAGAGCGGTTGAGCATCGGTGAATAGACGTGTCTTTTGATACTCCGGGTAGAAAGATAGAAGTCTTCCAACTCTCTAACTTCTGCTATTATCGTAGGTTTAAACCATTTGTTTAGCGCCTCGGCTAACTCGCTATTCTTTTGTTGGACGGCCCAAGATGTTTTCTTTGATTTATCGTTTACACCTGCGAAAGCTACCCCTTTAGTTGATGTTGGAAGTTGAAAGGCAATGATATCGGCATCGCCCTTTTTAAGCCGGCTTACCATCTCTGCCGTATCCTTACATACTTCAACGCGCAATGAGACTCCAAGACTCTGAGCAAATTTCTCACAAATCAAATATTGCAAGCCCATTCCACGACCTCTATAGTCATAATATGTCTCTGGACCAGACAAGGTGAGTGTGATGATCTCACCATTGTTCACTATATCACTTAAATCATAAACTTCGTTTGATGAAACCGAATCCCCACCAATCTCGGTACCCCAGGGTGTGACTTCTTTCTGTTGTTTTTCTTGACATGATGACAGAACAATAAAAAATAACATATAAGACAACAAGGAGCATAAACTGCGCATAATCAACCAATTTGCCAACAAAAGTACAACATTTATTGCATACTATCTTTTAATTGCGTATTTTTGCATAGCATTTTTAGGATAATTAAAAGAAAAATAGCAATCATAAAATATAAATATGTTACGAATTGCGATCCAATCCAAAGGTCGTCTTTACGAGGACACTATGGGTCTGCTTGAAGAAGCAGACATCGATGTTTATCCAAGCAAGCGTTCCTTGCTTGTTCAGAGTTCTAATTTTCCCCTTGAAGTGTTGTTCCTTAGGGATGATGACATCCCTCAGAGCGTAGCCGATGGTGTTGCAGACATTGGAATAGTAGGCGAAAACGAATTTGAGGAGCGCCAGGAAAACGCTCAGATCATCTCTCGTCTTGGCTTCTCCAAGTGTCGTCTGTCACTTGCCATTCCCAAAAGTGAGAATTATTCTGGACTTTCATGGTTTAATGGTCGCAAGGTGGCCACCTCCTACCCTGGCATCCTTAAACGTTATATGAAAAAAAATAACATTGACACTGACGTCCATGTTATTACAGGCTCCGTGGAGATTAGTCCGGGCATAGGATTGGCAGATGCCATCTTCGATATCGTGAGCTCTGGTTCTACTCTCGTGCATAATAACCTCAAGGAGGTAGAAGTAGTTATGCAGAGCGAGGCCGTACTTATCGGTAACTGGAATATGGATGCTGATAAGCGAGATATTCTCAATGAGATGTTGTTCCGTTTCGAGGCCGTACGTGCATCAAAGAACAAGAAATATGTGATGATGAACGCACCCAAGGACAAGCTCAAGGAGATTACCGATACTCTGCCCGGCATTAAGAGTCCTACGGTTATTCCACTTTCCGATTCCAATTGGTGTGCCATCCATGCCGTGTTAGAGGAAAAGCGTTTTTGGGAAATCATTGGTAAGCTCAAGGAACTTGGTGCCCAGGGAATCTTGGTCACTCCAATTGAAAAAATGATTTTGTAAGATTTCATCAATCATTCGCATCATGAACATAATCAAATATCCACTACGAAGCGAGTGGGCTTCCATCGTTGAACGTCCTCACCTTGATGTTTCACAACTCAATGCTACCGTTGCCAATATCCTCGAAGATATTAAGGCACATGGCGATGAGGCGGTGAAGCGTTTTGAAGAGCAATTCGACCATGTGAGCCTAGACGATTTGTCCGTAAGCAAGTACGAGGTAGACGAAGCGATGACGCTCGTTTCCGACGAACTTAAGACCTCTTTGGAGTTGGCCCATCAGAATATATTGAAGTTTCATGATGCGCAAATCTTTGAACCCCGAAAGATAGAAACGGCTAAAGGTGTCACTTGTTGGCAGAAGAGCGTTGCTATCCAGAAGGTCGGTTTATACATTCCTGGAGGCACGGCACCTTTATTTTCCACGGTTCTGATGCTTGCCACACCAGCTAAGATTGCTGGTTGCAAGGAGATCGTATTATGTACACCTCCGAATAAAGATGGGAAAGTAAACCCTGCGATACTAGCAGCTGCTAGGATTGCCGGAGTGAGCCAAGTCTATAAGATTGGTGGTGTCCAGGCCATCGGTGCCATGGCTTATGGTACCGAGTCGGTTCCCAAGGTATATAAGATTTTTGGACCGGGCAACCAATACGTTATGGCCGCTAAGCAACAGGTGAGCTTGCATGACGTGGCCATTGATATGCCCGCAGGTCCAAGTGAAGTGTGTGTGGTGGCCGACGAGACGAGTACCCCTGAGTTTGTTGCGGCCGATTTGCTATCACAGGCAGAACACGGCATTGACTCTCAGGTGATACTTATATCTACGTCCGAGGACATAATTAATAAGGTAAAGGAAGAAGTCTTGGTGCAGCTGACACGTCTTCCAAGGCGTGAGATTGCGGAAAAGACCTTGGATAATTCCAAGATGATCTTGGTGCACGATACCGAGGAGGCGATGGATTTGAGCAATGCCTATGCTCCGGAACATCTCATCTTGGCCACCAATGATTATGAATCATTGGCCGAACTCGTCATCAATGCCGGTAGTGTGTTCCTCGGTTATTGGGCTTGTGAGAGTGCGGGAGACTATGCCAGTGGTACAAACCATACGCTCCCAACCCATCAATATGCCATGGCTTACAATGGTGTGAACCTTGATAGCTATTGTCGTAAGATTACCTTCCAAAATCTCTCTGAAGAGGGAATTAGAAGCATTGGACCAGCGGTGGTATGCATGGCAGAGAACGAGCATCTTGAAGCTCACGCAAATGCCATGAGATTGAGATTGAAACAGATTAACGATTAAATTGACCTTATGATGAAACCATTGAAAGAGTTGGTGAGAACCAACATTTGGGAATTAGCTCCATATAGTTCGGCAAGGAATGAATACTCTGGCCATGAGGCTCATGTCTTCTTAGACGCGAACGAGAATCCATACAACAATCCACTCAATCGCTATCCCGACCCACTCCAACGCGATCTCAAGAAGGAACTTGCAAAGGTAAAGCAAGTCCCCGAGGATAATATCTTCCTGGGTAACGGTTCCGACGAGGCTATTGACTTGGTTTATCGCATATTTTGTAATCCAAAAGTAGATAATGTTGTTGCCATCGAGCCAACCTATGGAATGTACAAGGTCTGCGCCGATATTAACGATGTAGAATATAGACCAGTGCTTCTTGATGAGCATTATCAAATGAGTGCCGAGAAGATGCTTAAGGCTTGTGACAAGCATACCAAGATGATTTGGTTATGCTCGCCAAACAATCCAACGGGCAATAATCTTTATCAAGAGGAAATTGAGAAGATTCTTAAAGGGTTTGATGGTATCGTCATCATCGACGAGGCCTATAGCGACTTCTCAAGCGCCGAGGTATTCAGACAAAGGCTTGAAGAATTCCCAAACATGATTGTTTTCAATACAATGAGCAAAGCTTGGGGTTGTGCGGCAATACGTATGGGAATGGCTTTTGCGAGCAAGGAAATCATAGGATTGTTCAATAAGGTCAAGTATCCTTACAACATCAATCTCCTTACGCAAACTCAAGCCATGGAAGCCTTGGCTAATCGCATAGATGTGGAGCGTTGGGTGAACTTGCTATTGCAAGAGCGTGGGAAGATGATGCAAGCTTTCTTGGACTTACCTTTTTGCGAGATGGTCTATCCATCAGATGCCAATTTCTTCTTGGCTAAAGTGTCCGATGCTCAGGTTATCTATGATTATTTGGTCGAAAAGGGTATCATCGTCCGCAATAGAACCAAGGTACAACTTTGTCTAAATTGCCTTCGCATTACCATCGGAACAAAGAACGAGAACATGGAACTTCTCGCCGCTTTAAGACAATATGTTTAAACCCTATTAATTAAGGGCTTATATTTTATTCCTTAAAGTATAATAGTAAAACCAATAGGTTTTGCCATAGCTATCTCGTAGTGTGGAATATTGTATCCGAGTATCTTTATTCTTAAGTCGCAAAACTTGGAAGTCCTCAAAGTCCGCCTCCATCACATTGTTTCGATAGACTATTGTAGGGTGACCACTCTGATGCATATATAATGTAAGAGCTTCCCGATAATGCTTTGGAAGATTCTCTCTAACATTATAGAACTTCGGCAGAGTCTTGACGAACAAATCAAGATTCCCATCCAGAAGATAGGCGCATAGCAACCAGTCATGTGACAAGGACGTGGCATAATGACGTTGATGTAGTAAGGTGAGATATTCTATCGGTCGCATCTTCTTGTCAAACCATACTCCTAGCTCCTTGTATAACTTTGTCTCGGGAACCATCATGAGTTTGACGGATGTACAGTTGGGTAACATCACGTCCGAACCACCAACAAGTGGGTATTCAAAGAGCTCTTCCCCTAACTCATGGTTCTTGGAGAGTGTCCAGATGCGAAGGAGTGTCAAACTACTATCGGTTTTTTCATCCTTATAGCCAATATCGCTAACAGAAGCATAGTCATTCGTAGTTATTGCCTCCTCAATGTGCATTCTATAGTGGAAGACCTTGTCAGAGTTTCCTATTCCGCAGACCATCAAAAACATCATTAGCATCATCAACGAGTTACCCCAAAGCGGTTTGATGATACTTGTAGACTTGTCCTGCAAGTGTATGGTTTCATATTGCCTACAAAGCCAGACTACAAGGGCAAAGACTATAAGCAGAAGTGGATATCCCCAGAGCCAGTTTCCGAGATAATTCTCAGAGTCGATATTGGGGGATATATCGGTCAAGATGCCTAACAGCAATAGCGAAGGGAAATAGGTCAACGCATGGAAAGCACCATTAAGTCGACTCATGGCATAAACGGCCAACTGAATCAACCATAATACTAATGTGATAATGATAGCTCCTATCGTACGGTCATAATGCGTCTGACCCTTGGAGAGAACATGCTGAGTTACGGCAAGGATGTCGGCTTGATACTCAAACACATATAGAAAAACGAATAATAAGAAAAGAACGGCACACACCACTTTAAAGGTGGTAGTGCCATTCTTTATGTTAAATCTCATATTAGCGATCTGTGTTATTTACATTTCAATACTACGGCAGAGCGAGCTGGTATATAAAGCTTAAGCCATTCCTTGTGCTCGCCTTCATAAAGCGGATCGTGGTTGGTGAAGTGGGTTATGCTATCGTCGGCCAACCCATTTCCGCCGAAAGCCTTCGAATCGGTATTGAGGACAACTTGATAAGCACCTGCAGGGACTAGGAATCCATAGTCGGCAAACGATCTGTTTGGCGAGAAATTGAACACAAAGATGAGTTTGCCTCGCATGAAAGCAAGCACCTGATCACCATCGTTGTGCCATATTTCCTGAACCTCCGTGCCATTGAACTTGCGTTCGCTCTTGATGACACGCAACATCTCTTGGTCGAAATCACCAAGGTAATGGTAGTCCAGCTCCTTGTTATCGACAAGGTTCCATTGGCGACGGGCATACTTATGGCTCCATCCATTGCCCTCACGTGGGAAGTCGATCCATTCGGGGTGTCCAAACTCATTGCCCATGAAGTTGAGGTAGCCACCATTCATAGCGGCGGCAGTCACAAGCCGAATCATTTTGTGTAAGGCTATTCCGCGATAAACCACATCGTTTTCATCTCCTTTCTTGAAGTGCCAGTACATGTCGGCATCAATCAAACGGAAGATAATGGTCTTATCTCCTACCAAGGCTTGGTCGTGACTCTCACAATAAGAAATGGTCTTCTCGTCCGAACGACGATTCTTCACCTCCCAGAAGATGCTGCTTGGCTTCCAATCCTCGTCTTTCCTTTCCTTGATGGTCTTTATCCAATAGTCGGGGATGTTCATGGCCAACCGATAGTTGAAACCATAGCCACCATCCTCAAACTTAGCGGCTAAGCCGGGCATTCCGCTCACCTCTTCCGCGATGGTCAGGGCATGTGGATTAACCTCATGGATGAGTTTGTTGGCCATAGTGAGATAACAAATGGCATTGTCATCCTCATTTCCGTTGAAGTAGTCCTGATATGTTGTGAAAGCCTCTCCAAGTCCATGGCTATAATATAGCATGGAGGTGACGCCATCAAAACGGAATCCGTCAAAGTGGAATTCGGTGAGCCAATACTTGCAATTGCTCAGCAAGAAATGGACGACCTCATCCTTTCCATAGTCAAAACACAAACTATCCCATGCCGGGTGATCATGCCTCTCTCCTGGATAAAAATACTGGTTGGGGTCGCCGGCAAAGTTGCCCAGACCCTCTACTTCATTCTTTACGGCATGCGAATGCACGATATCCATGATCACGGCAATGCCCATGGAGTGAGCCGTGTCGATGAGTTCCTTGAGCTCTTCGGGTGTTCCGAATCGGCTTGAGGGTGCAAAGAACGAACTGACATGATAGCCAAAGCTACCATAATAGGGGTGCTCCTGAATGGCCATCACCTGAATGCAATTGTAGCCATCCTTGGCGATGCGTGGTAAAACTTTATCCTTGAACTCTATGTATGTACCCACTTTCTCCGCATCCTGAGCCATACCAATATGACACTCATAGATGAAGAGTGGGTCATTCTTAGGCTTGAAGTCCGCCTTCTTCCATTCATAGGCTTGCTTGGGAGCCCAGACCTGTGCCGAGAAAATCTTGGTTGCTTCGTCTTGCACCACACGTTGTGCCCATGCCGGGATACGTTCACCCTCTCCCCCATTCCATTTGATATGGAGTTTGTAGAGGTCTCCGTGCTTCATGGCCTTGGCAGGGAGCTTGAGTTCCCATGTGCCCGAATCCAAACGAGTGCAACGATATTCGTCAATCTCTCTCCATTCGTTGAAATCGCCTAATAGATAAATGTTCGTTGCGTTGGGTGCCCATTCACGGAACACCCATCCATCATTTGCTATCTTATGCAACCCGAAGTAATCAAAACCATTGGCAAAGTCGGAAAGAGTAGATTTGCCGTTTTGGGTAAGCTGTCCAATCTTCCAAAGAGCGTGGTTATAACGACCAGTTATTGCCTCTTCGAATGGCTCAAGGTAAGGGTCATGTGCCACCACGCCTATATGCTCCGAAGACGATTTCTTAGCCTTGGAGATATTCTCCGTATTGTTTTTTTTCATGATTGTTCAGATTTGCAGATGGATATTAAAGTCTAGAACTAAGCCTTTACCTTGAAGATGGCCTTGCGATGCGCCACTTCGTCGGTAATTCCAGGAGCATGTCCGTCCTGGGGGAAGAATATTGCGAACTGGCCAACCTTAACGGTAAAGTAGGTCTGAGCCTCTACGCCGGAAAGCTTTGCCATATCCTTTGCCTCCACGTACTCCATTGGTGGAAGGTCGCACAAAGGTGTATAACCAAAGGTTTCGTCACCGCTTATAGGGACCTGAATATCAATCATTTTGCGATGCCATTCCATAGCGGGACCAGCTGGTTTCATGGCTTTGATATGTTGTACGTTGACAAAGAGATCATCACCCTTGATAGGTGTTTTGCTATCTGCCAAGTCGTCCCAATTATTGTTGTTCAAGAACTTTGTAACCTCCTCGAAGAGTGGATTCAGGGCATAATATTTGTCCAGGTTATCCAATGTGTCAATAATCATAAATTATTTGTTTTAAGTTGCATTAATTATCATTGAAGCGTCGTCCGCTTTCGTAGTGTCCATTAAAAGTGATTTGGCCGTTACGGTCTTTCTCCACGAACTTACCATCACGTATATCGTTCACGTATGTACCCTCGAAGCGCGTGCCATCCTTGGACTCCTCGATGGCTCTGCCGTTGCGCAAACCATTCTTATAGGTGCCCTTGAAACGGTCGCCGTTGGCATAGTGAATGATGACCTCTCCCTCGATCTTTCCATCGATGAAGTTACCGTCAAACACATCGCCATTCTTCTTGGTGAGCTTGCCACGACCATTCTGAAGGTCGTTTTTCCATAGCCCTTCATATTTGTCGCCATTTTCCCATAGGAACGTGCCTACTCCGTCGCGATTTCCCTCGGAGAAGTGGCCGGTATATCGATCGCCATTAGCAAACTTCAGTATGCCTTCGCCTGTACGCTCGCCTTGGTCGTAGGCACCTTCATATCGATCGCCGTTCAGGAAGAAATAGATACCGCGTCCCTGCTGGATGTCGTCTTTCCACCCTCCCTTATATATATCTCCGTCGGCATATTTATTCACGCCATAGCCCGAGCGTTGGTTGTTCACCCAATCGCCCTCGTAGGTTGTTCCGTCGCTCCAATCAAAGAAACCCTTTCCCTCTTTCTTGTCGTCAACCCACTGACCTTCATAGAAGGCACCGCCGGCATAGGTATATTTCCCCTTGCCTTGACGCAAATCGCGGTACCAGTCGCCATCATATTGGTCGCCGTTGAAATAATACATGACACCGTGACCTTGTTGATAGTCGCGGAACCACAACCCAACATATTTGTTGTTGTTATTAAAGTAGTATGTTCCTTGGCCATGTTGCTGATTCAATAGCCACTCACCATCATATTTTTCACCATCGGCGAAAGTGTAAATGCCACGTCCTTGACGCTTTCCCTTTACAAAGTCGCCTTCATAGGTATTACCATTGTCGAAGAGGACACTACCCCTGCCATGAGGCTTTCCTGCTAACATCTGACCCTTGTATACACCTTTGACTCCCATTTCTTCTACCGAGCAGGAACCAAGAGATATTTTCTGGGCATGGCAAATGACAGGAAATACTAAGAGGATGAATAGTAATATCTTATTTTTCACTATGCTGTTTAGATGTCTGATTTTGTTGTCAAAGATAGTAATAATAATTGATAATTATCAAAAAGGGTCTTGTTTTTAAAATATCCAATTAACTATTTAACATTATTAAATAAGCGTTGTTTCCTACTATTTATTACTTTTGCACGAAGAAAAACAACTATTGAAATGAAGATAATAGCAATAATCCCTGCACGTTACGCCTCTACTCGCTTCCCTGGCAAACCTCTTGCCATGCTCTCAGGCAAGCCCGTGATACAACATGTCTATGAGAAGGTAAGTCAAATCATCCCCGATGCCTTCGTGGCTACCGACGATGAGCGCATCTATCAAGCGGTGGAAGCGTTCGGAGGAAAGGCGGTGATGACGAGGGCAGACCATAAGAGTGGTACGGACCGCATAGAGGAAGCAGCTACAAAGATTGGTACGGATGCCGATGTCGTGGTCAACATTCAAGGGGACGAGCCCTTCATTGATCCTACCCAAATCAAAACTGTATGCCATCTATTTGAAGACCCTGATTCACAGATAGCTACTATAGGCAAGCGTTTCGCCGATATGGATGCCGTGATGAATCCAAACTCACCCAAGATCGTAACCGACTTGCGTGGATTTGCACTCTATTTCTCACGCTCGGTCATTCCTTTTGTGAGGGGCAAAGAGACGCAAGATTGGCTCGAATATTACCCTTATCTCAAGCATCTTGGTATCTATGCCTATAGACGCGATGTGCTACGAGCCATCACCCAACTACCCCAGTCACCTTTGGAAAAAGCCGAGAGCCTCGAGCAATTGCGCTGGTTGGAGAATGGGTACAAGATCAAGGTTGGTCTGACGGATATCGAGACCATCGGAATAGACACACCGGAAGACTTGCAAAAGGCCGAGGAGTTCCTTCGTTTATCGAATAATCTTTGAATCTCCTCGATTTGCAAACAAAGATGAGCTTTTAGAACTATCCATATCAAAGATTGTATTTAATAGTTCTCTCACATATTATTTCTGAGGGCGACACGATACAGACCTAATGATAGAACCTCTATCGTTAGGTCTTGTCATTGTTATAGAGTTGCAATCAACTTTTATCTCTTCGTATAACATCAAACCCGCACATCGCAAGCACCTTAATGAAACATGTAATTTGAAATAATGAAACAAAATATGACGATGTCCCTACAAGATTAAAGATGAAATTACATGACGAGCCGCATCTTCCAAGGGAAAGACACGTCTCTATGAGCCGGGGGGATTGTTGTTGTCCAATATTTCAAAGAGCGCAAAAAAGTTTGTCAAGGGGCGGAGATAGAGAGTTTAGGTGATGGGTGTTGGGTTAGTGTGGGTGATGATTTTTACATGACAAAGTTAACACACCCCTGCCCCATCACCATGAAAAACGCCCTTTTCGCCCTGTTAACAGGTGTTAAAGTCGGAAAGCATACATTTCCGACCTCTGAGATGTTGAGATGTGCCCGCAGATGCATCAGATGATGATGTTAGAAGACATAGTTGCGAAGCGACTACATGCAGATAAACGAGGACTGACGGAGTTTTGGCTATCACCTTACCTATCGGCGCGAAGCCGTTCGCAAAGCAAACATCTGCGAAATCTGCGAAATCTGCGTGCAAAAAGAGCGAACGGTGTTATCTGCATACAAGTGGTTTACAAGGGGTGGGAAGTTTTTTCTCACGCAGATTGCGCAGATGACGCAGATTTACCATGCGGGGAAAATGATGAAAGGATGAAAAATGAAAGAGGGATAGGTGGTAGGTGGTAAGTGATAGGTGTTAAGATGAAAAGATGAAAATGTTATTTTTTACTATCGACAAGACTCTCTTTTAGAATGATGATTTATGGTTAACGCTCTATAAAATAATGTGTTACAAAAATATTAGCTCAAAGCTTGTAAAGATTCCCAAGTTCTCATAAATAACAAAGGCGAGGAATTCCCTGCCTTTTTCACGATAATTTAGTCGTGTTTTTGAGCCTTTCGGCCTAGTTTTCTGCTCAAAATCCATGGTTTAGACACATGGGATATAAAATGGACATCCCGCCTGTCTAACGGAGCATTGTAGGGACATACCCCGTGTATGTACACAACCATGGTACGCCAAACGAACACGCACGACACCATCAACTAATACGCATACATGGGATATTGACGATTTGCCAGAAATAAACAGGGTAAACCAACGATTGGGCGGACATACACGGGGTCTGTCCCTACGGTTATGTGGTTAATGCGCGTTGAGAATATCTAAACTGGAGATGAATGCGTCACAATGGGCTTTAACAGCTATTAACAACCTCAAAGGGGCTATAATTGACAATTGGTCGGCGTGTTGTCGTATCTTTGTAGATGAAAGGACGGCACTTGGCAATGTTCAAACAAGCTTGCATTGCTCTCGTTTGCACTTTCATTGTAGATGAAAGGACGGCACTCCTCTACACCCCTTCACAAAATGAAATCGAGAAGCAAACACGATTTAGGGCTTCGGCCCGGCAGACCTGATCACTCTGCTTTCGCCTCACAACAAGATTTCATTGGATTCAAAAGAGATCTTTGACATATTGCGACAACAAAACTGCTATCGCATAAAGCCACAAACAACCCTCGTATAGTAGAGTCTTATGAATCGATTCGAAATAACAATCAGGTAAAACCTCCCCCAAGAAAGCCATCCAAAGCATCCTCCACACCACCATCGCCGATAATTGCGGATTGGCCAACCACCATGCCTCTGAGCTTACGCCTATGAATCGATTGCCAACCACCAGCCCATACATCACCCTTGTACTCGTCTAGCTACTCTGTACCGGTTTAGAACAAATTACCCTAACTATCTCCCCAGGACCCACAGCTTAGAAGGCTGTTGCTCTATTCCAACATTTCAAGCCAACCGGCAAAGGCACATTGTGTAAACAATTTTAAATCTCACATCGCTCTTTCTAAAATTTGAAAATATTTTCGTATCTTTGGAATTAGAAATTATCAACCTAAAATAACAGAATGGCTTTAGCGAGTAGGTGCTTTTACCAGGCGACAATTGACGAGTTTCTTCAGGCATCTGAAAATGACATTATATCACCTCTTTCAAATGAACATCTAAAGATGCATCATGCACTTCTAGTTACTCAAATTAGAGCATGGCAAGATGAAATCTCTTTAATGAAAGAACTCCTTCATAATTTAGGGAAAGATGGATACATCTGTTTTGAATACAATATTCCCCGAATGGGCAGGCGCATTGATGTGGTTGTATTGATTAAGGGAATCGTCCTTGTTCTTGAATTCAAAGCTTTTAAGGAAGACTATACAGAACAGGACATTACACAAGTATGTGATTATGGACTTGACCTGAAGAACTTTCATGAAGAGTCACATAACAGATTTATTGTACCTATTCTGGTAAGCACCTCGGCTAAAGGTGTTGAGAACGAATACAAATGTAGCGAGGATAGATTGTTTTTACCTCTATTAGCAAGTTCAAGTTCCGATGTCGAATCCATCATCAATTATGTACTTGACAACTATTCGTACGGAGAAGACGAAATATTGTCTAACGATGATTCATGGGTGTTGAGTAATTACTCTCCTACTCCAACGATCATTGAGGCTGCCAGTTCGCTTTATCTTAACCATTCGGTCGAGGACATCTCTCGCCATGATTCTGGAGAGAATCTCTCCAAAACAAGTGCATATGTAACCAAGATCATCGAAGATAGTAAACAATATCATCAAAAGAGTATTTGCTTCGTGACAGGTGTTCCAGGTGCAGGTAAAACTTTAGTAGGATTAAACATAGCAACCGAGCAATTTGAGAAGAAAGAGATTGCAACCTACCTCTCTGGTAATTACCCTCTTGTTGAGGTTCTAACGGAGGCTCTGGCTCGGGACAAGGTAGCTCGGGAAAGAGCAGTTGGTAACAAATTTACTAAAGCCAAAGCCACAAGTGAGGTGAAGACTTTCATCCAGATGATCCATCACTATCGTGATTCATGCTTGGAAGGGTCAAAGATAGAAGATGGCAGGATAGTCATGGATGAGGACTATTTTGAGAAAGTAGAAAACAAGGACAAGCATTACACACCTATAGATCATGTTGCTATATTCGACGAGTCTCAAAGAGCGTGGACAAGAGAGCAGTTGGAAAGATTCATGAGCCAAAAGAAAGGTGTTCCAGGCTTCCCCTTTTCTGAGCCAGAATACCTCATTTCATGTCTTGACCGACATAAGGACTGGGCAGTAATCGTTTGCCTTGTGGGTGGCGGACAAGAAATCAATACAGGTGAAGCAGGGATTGTAGAATGGATAGATTCAATGAATCGCAATTACCCCGATTGGCATGTCTATATTTCCGATCAGTTAACGGAACAAGAATATGGCGCTGGAAAGATTGAAGAACTTTTGAAAAGTAGAGAGCATGTCACAAAGGAACACAACCTACATTTGGCGGTTTCCATGCGTTCATTCCGCGCCGAAAACGTATCTAACTTCGTACACCATTTATTGGAAATTAATAAGGACAAAGTTAGAGAGGTGCAATCTACCTTAACGAATTATCCGATATTCTTGACTCGTGATATTGACAAAGCTAAACAATGGCTAAAAGATAAGGCAAGAGGTAGCGAGCGATATGGCATTGTCGCTTCGTCTTCTGGAGACAGACTACGTCCGGAGAATATCATTGTAAGACTTAAGG
>Ga0070399_1001958_pt1 | contig 20592 bp, 17 predicted proteins | sample BioMet4_FD_61217 | JGI IMG/M metagenome (GOLD analysis project Ga0070399, IMG submission 61217) | Microbial communities from bioreactor (seeded with sewage sludge) at LBNL, California, USA - Biofuel metagenome 4 (version 1) | ecosystem: Engineered > Bioreactor > Anaerobic > Unclassified ... | reverse complement strand
TTCAACATCGGCGTCGTGACCAATTCCCTGCCCGCCCCCGGCATCTCGCTGCCGTTCTTCTCCTACGGCGGCACCGCGCTGCTGATGCAGCTCTTTGAAATGGGCATTATTCTGAACGTGTCCCGTCAGAACCGGCAGAATTTGCTGTGAGCCGTTGGGAGGCCCTGAATTGAACGTGATTTTTACCTGCGGCGGCACGGGCGGCCATATCAACCCCGCCGTCGCGGTGGCCCGCCTGCTGCGGGAACGCTGCCCCGACGCGCAGATCCTGTTCGTCGGCGCGGAGGACGGCATGGAAAAAAGCCTGGTGCCCCGCGAGGGCTTCCGGTTGGAGACGCTGAAGGTCTCCAACTACCAGCGCAGCGCGGCGCCGAAGGCGCTCGCGCACAACGTCGGCACCGCGTGGAATCTCCGCGGCGCCTACCGCAAGGCGGATCGCCTGCTCGAGAGCTTCCGCCCGGACGTCGTGCTCGGCACGGGCGGCTACGCGAGCTACCCCATCCTGCGCGAGGCCCCGAAGAAGGGCATCCCCACGGCCGTGCACGAGTCCAACGCCGTGCCCGGCCTGACGACCCGCATGGCCGCCAGACACGCCGACCGCATCCTCGTCGCTTTCGAGGAGAGCCGGGCGCAGTACGCCTGCCCCGAGCGCGTCGTCGTGACCGGCATGCCGGTGCGGGAAGAATTTTTATACCTGAAAAAGAGCGAGGCGCGCCGGTCCCTGGGTCTCGACGACCGGCCGCTGATCGTCTCCTGCTGGGGCAGCCTCGGCGCGCGGGAGATGAACAAGAAGATCGCGCAGTTTCTCCGGCGCGAGGCGGAGGACGGCGAGCCGTACCGCCACGTCCACGCCACCGGCTCCTACGGCTGGCGGTGGATGCCGGAGTATGTGAAGGAGCTGGGCGTCGATCTTTCCGCGCATCCCGCGCTGGAGCTGCGCGAGTACATCTACGACATGCCTGTGCTGATGACGGCGGCGGATCTGGTGATCTGCCGCGGCGGCGCGTCCACCATCAGCGAGCTGACCGCCTGCGGCACGCCCGCGATCATCGTCCCGTCGCCGAACGTGACGGGCAACCATCAGGAGAAAAACGCCCGCATCCTGAGCGGGCACGGCGCGGCCGAGGTTCTGCCCGAGGCCGAATGCGACGGCGACAGCCTCTACGAGGCGGCGAAGGCGATCCTCGCGGACGGAGAACGCCGCGCGGAGATGAGCCGGAACCTGAAGCGGCTCGCCGTGGTGGACTCCGCCGAACGAATTCTCGCGGAGCTGCTGGAGCTGGCGAAGGCACGATAACGGCGCCCGACGCATACCATGGGGTATTGGAAAACCTGTGGAATGCGGAGGGAAGACATGGAATCCTATCTGATCACCGGCGGGAACCGCCTTTCGGGCGCCGTGCGGATACACGGCGCCAAAAACAGCGTGCTGCCGATCCTGGCGGCGACGATCCTGTGCAGCGGTCAGTGTACGATTGAAAATTGCCCCGACATCTCCGACGCGGACACGTCGGCGGCGATCCTGCGCCATCTCGGCTGCGCCGTCGCCCGGCGCGGGTCGGCCGTGTCGGTCGACGCGTCCGGCGTCGACCGGTGCGACGTGCCGGTGGAGCTGATGCGGGATATGCGTTCGTCGGTGCTGTTCCTCGGCGCGCTGACGGCGCGCTGCGGCCGGGCCGACCTTGTGACGCCCGGAGGCTGCGCGCTCGGCGCGCGGCCCATCGACCTGCATCTGTTCGCGCTCGAACGCCTTGGCGTAAAAACCGAGACGATCGGCGACCGCGTGCTCTGCCGGAGCGGCGCGCTGCGCGGCGGCACGATCGCCTTTCCCTTTTCCAGCGTGGGCGCGACGGAAAACGCGATGCTCGCCGCTTCGGCCTGTCCGGAGCCGGTGCGGATCGAAAACGCCGCGCGCGAGCCGGAGATCGCCGACCTCGCGCGGTTTCTGCGCGCCATGGGCGCGGACATCGGGGGAGAGGGAACGGGGACGATCACCGTGCGGGGCGGGAGGCCCCTTTCCGGCGCGAGGTTCGCGGTGATGCCGGACCGCATCGAGACGGCGACCTATCTTTCCGCGGCCGCGGCCTGCGGCGGCGAGCTGCTGCTCGAGGGCGCGGACGAGAAAAACCTCCGCAGCGTGACGGATTGCCTCCGCGCGGCGGGCTGCGAAATTTCCGGGGAGGCGGCGGGCCTCCGCATTCGGAGCGGCGCGCTGCGCTCGCCGGGCGCGATCCGCACGGCGCCCTATCCGGGCTTCCCCACCGACGCGCAGGCGCCGGTGACGGCGGCGCTCCTTCGGGCGAAGGGCGTGACGGAGATCACGGAATCGATTTTTGAAAACCGGATGCGGCATGTGCCGGAGCTGCGGAAAATGGGCGCGGACATCGCGCTCAGCGGCTCCGCGGCGCGCGTGTCCGGCGTGGAACGGCTGACCGGCGCGGAGGTGCGGGCGACCGACCTGCGCTGCGGCGCGGCGCTGGTCGTCGCGGCGCTGAGCGCCGAGGGCCAAAGCCGCGTCTTTGGCGTCAGATACATCAACCGCGGGTACGAGGGCCTGGAGGCGAATCTGCGGCGCGCGGGCGCCGAGATCGCGCTGGAGGGCTGAGCGCGGAGGATGCGCACAGGAGGAAACGGCATGTCAGGCAGAAATCCATCGCAGCAGCGCCGGTACGGCGCGCAGAAAAGCGCCGCGCCGAGGCGCAGAGGCCCCGGCGTATGGGGAAAGCTCCTCGCGCTGCTGCTGATCGTGGCGGTGTTCGTTCTGGGCATCGCGATCTTTTTCAAGGTGAATGAGATCGAGGTGCAGGGCAACTCGCTCTATTCGGTCCAGCAGGTCGTCGACGCGTCGGGCATCGAAAAGGGCGACAATCTCATGACCATAAGCAAGTCGGCGGCGGCGGGCCGGATCATGGCGGCGCTGCCCTACATCGAGGAGGTGCGCATCACGCGCAGCCTGCCGGACAAGGTCGTGCTCAGCGTGAAGGAGAGCGACGCGGCCTTCGCCGTGACCGACGCGGACGGCGGAAGCTGGCTGATGAACGCCTCGGGGAAGATCCTTGAAAAGACGCCGGACTCGGCGGCCTCCTATCCGAAGGTCACCGGCGTCACCGCGGAGAGTCCGACGGTCGGCCGGCAGATCACCTGCCCGCAGACGGAAAACCTCGACGCCGCGCTGCAGGTGCTCGCGCAGCTCGAGAGCACGGGCTACATTGCCAAGATCGCCGAGGTAAACGTGGAAAAGACCTACGACATCACGGTCTGGTACGGCGAGCAGTACGAGATCCGCCTGGGCGGCACGGACGACCTGGCCTATAAAATTCAGTACCTGACCGCCGTGCTGGGCAAGCTGGAGGACTATCAGACCGGCGTGATCGACCTGACCTTCCAGGAGGCGAAAAAAGCCTATTTCCAACCCTGGTAAGGTTTGGCGCAGGCGGAAAATACGGCCGCCGCGGCGAGAAATCTGCTCCGTTTTGAGAAATTCTATTGACCGGGCGGATATTTCGCGTTATGATAGAAAAGTATAAAAGTATATAACTGCGTTTCTTGAGAATTGCTTCGATTCAGAATATACATAGGAGGAGAAACACATGCCGGAAGAAGTGTATCAGGATAAAGTCGTTGCCATTAAGGTGATCGGCGTCGGCGGTGCGGGCAACAACGTCATCAACCGGATGATTGCCAGCGGAATGCAGGGCGCTGAATTCATCGCTGTGAATACAGATAAACAGGATCTCAACAAGTCCAAGTGCCCCAACAAAATCCAGATCGGCGAAAAGCTGACCGGAGGCATGGGCGCCGGCTCGAAGCCCGAGATCGGCAAGAAATCCGCCGAGGAGAGCCGCGCGCTGATCGCCAAGGCCCTCGAGGGCACCGACATGGTCTTTATCACCGCCGGCATGGGCGGTGGCACCGGCACCGGCGCGGCGCCGATCATCGCGGATCTCGCGCACGAATCCGGCATCCTCACCGTCGGCGTCGTCACGAAGCCCTTCCGCTTCGAGGGCGCCAACCGTATGCGCCAGGCCGAGGCCGGCATCGCGGACCTCTCCGAGAAGGTCGACGCGCTCATCATCATTCCGAACGACCGCCTGAAATTCGTCACCGACCAGAAAATCACCTTCGCCAACGCCTTCGGCATCGCCGACGACGTGCTTAAGCAGGCCGTCAACTCCATCTCCGAGCTCGTGGGCTACTCCGAGCGCGTCATCATCAACCTCGACTTCGCCGACGTGTCCTCCATCATGAAGGACGCGGGCCGCGCCCACATGGGCGTCGGCACGGCCACCGGCCGCGACAAGGCCGAGCAGGCCGCCATGGCCGCCGTCGCCAGCCCGCTGCTGGAGACCTCCATCAACGGCGCCACCGGCGTCCTCATCAACGTGACCGGCTCCTCCGACCTCGGCCTCGACGATGTGGAGACCGCCGCGAATATCGTCATGGAAGCCGCCAATCCCGACGCGAACATCATCTTCGGCGCCGCGTTCGACGACAGCTTCGACGACCAGATGCGCGTGACCGTCATCGCCACCGGCTTCGACAGCAACCCCTCCACGCCCGCCACGGCCAAGACCGCGACCGGCCTCTTCTCCGCCGCCGGCGAGAAGGCCAAGACCGCCGCGCCCACCGAGGACGTCTCCGATATCGACGAAATTTTCAAGATTTTCAACAAATAAAGTCGAAAAGCAGGCCCCGCCGCAGGCTTCTGCGGCGGGCCTTTTTTCGCGCGGCGCCGTCTCCGGAGTTTCTTTCAGTGAAGCGGTAAAGAAATTCATCCACCATCTTTACTTTTACGGTTTAGAATGTTAAAATATGAAATCGACAGGGGGTGCGAGCTTGAACAACAGAAACAAACGCTCCGATCCGGAAAACGATCTTTACCGCGCGATTCTGCTGCTGGAGACGCCGGAGGAGTGCTATCACTTTTTCGTCGATCTGTGCACGGTCTCGGAGCTCAAGGCCATGGAGCAGCGCTTCGAGGTGGCGAAGCTGCTCAATCAGGGCCTCATCTACAACGACATTCTCGAGAAAACCGGCGCGAGCAGCGCCACGATCAGCCGGGTGAACCGCAGCCTGAACTACGGCACCGACGCCTACCGCGAGGTGTTCGCCAAGCTGGAGGCGTCGAAGAAGTGAGCGCGTACGAGGCGCTCGCCTCCAGTTACGACGCGCTGACCGGCGACGTGGACTACGCCGCGATCGCGGACTTTTACGAGACGGTTCTGCGGAACCTGGGAAAGCGCCCCGAGACGGTGCTCGACCTCGCCTGCGGGACCGGCTCGCTCTCTCAGGTGCTTTCGGCGCGGGGCTATCGCGTCACCGGCGCGGACCGGTCGGAGGACATGCTCACCGAGGCCTGCGCCAAGACGATGGACATGACGGGGAACAGGCCGCTTTTCATCCATCAGAGCATGCAGGAGCTGGAGCTGCCCGAGCCGGTGGATCTCGTCGTGTCCTGCCTCGACAGCATCGACTACCTGACCGACCCGGCGGACTGCGCCGAGACGTTCCGGCGCGTGTACGCGAGCCTGCGGAGCGGGGGAACGTTCCTGTTCGACGTCAACACGCCCGGGAAGCTGCGCGCGATGGACGGGCAGGTCTTTCTTGACGAGAACGAAGATACCTACTGCGTCTGGCGCGCCGAGTTCGACGAGGCGGAGAACGTCTGCCGATACGGCATGGACCTTTTCCAACGCGCGGGCCGGCTGTGGCGCAGAAGCTTCGAGGAACACGCGGAGTACGCCTATTCGCAGAGCCAGCTTGAGGCGCTGCTGCGCGCGGCGGGCTTCGGGCGGATCGCCGTCTACGGCGACAGGACGCTGCGCGAGCCTGCGGCAGGCGAGCAGAGAATCTATTTTTCAGCGGAAAGGGACTGAACATGGGAGATCAGATCGTCCGGGCCATCTCGGAGGAGGGCTGCTTCAAGGCGGCCGCCATCCTCTCGACGGGCATCGTGGAGCGGGCCCGGCAGATTCACAAGACGCTGCCCACGGCGACCGCGGCGCTCGGCCGCGTGCTGACGGCCGCGTCGATGATGGGCAACATGCAGAAGATCGAGGACGGCTCGCTGACGCTGCAGATCCGGGGCGACGGCCCGCTGGGCACGCTCCTGGCGGTGTCCGACGCGGCGGGCAACGTGCGCGGCTACGTGGACAACCCGCAGATCTCGCTGCTGGAGAAATACCGCGGCAAGCTCGACGTGGGCGCGGCGGTCGGCAAGGGCACGATGACCGTCATCCGCGACCTGCGCATGAAGGAGCCCTACGTCGGCACGATCGACCTCGTCTCCGGCGAGATCGCGGAGGACGTCACAAACTACTTCGCGCGCAGCGAGCAGATCCCGACCGCGTGCGCCCTCGGCGTGCTGGTCGACCTCGACCAGAGCGTGAAGGCCGCGGGCGGCTACCTCATCCAGATGCTGCCCGGCGCGCCGGACAGCGTGATCGGCCGGATCGAGGAGGACATCCGCCGCGCCGGCGCGGTGACGGGCGTGCTCTCGCGCGGGCTGGACGCGGAGGGCCTGCTGCGGGCGGTGCTGCCCGATTTCAGCCTCGAGATCCTCGAGACGACGCCGGTGGAATACCGCTGCTATTGCAGCCGCGAGCGCGTGACGGCGACGCTCATCAGCCTCGGGCGCAAGGAGCTCCGCGAGATCGCGGACGAGGGCAGGGACATCCACATCGGCTGCCAGTTCTGCGACGCGGACTATGTGTTCACGCCGTCGGAGATCGGGGAACTGCTGAAAACGATATAAAAAACGCGGGCGCGGTTTTTCACCGCGCCCGCGTCTTTTACTGTGAGAGCTTCCGCTCCCGCCGGGAGGGAAGCTGGGCCAGGACGATCGCGCCGAACATCAGCGCGCAGCCGAGCAGCTCGCGGAGGCTCAGCTTTTCGCCGAGCAGCAGCCAGCCGAACAGAACGGCAAAGACCGACTCGAGGCTCATCAGCAGCGACGCGACGGTCGGCGTGGTGTCGCGCTGGCCGAGGATCTGGAGCGTGTAGACCGCGCCGCAGGAGAGAAAGCCCGCGTAGCAGATGGGCAGCCAGCAGCGCGCGAGCGCCGCCCAGGAGGGCGACTCGGTGCAGGCCATGACGACGGCCGAGATCGCGCCGCAGACGAAGAACTGGATGCAGGACATCCGCACGCCGTCCACCTTCGGGCTGAAATAATCGACCGCGAGGATGTGGAAGGAGAAGCCGAGCGCGCAGCCGAGCGTCAGCAGCTCGCCGCGGCCGACGGTCAGGCCGTCCTTCACGCACAGGAGATAGAGCGCCGCGACGGCGATGACCACGCCGACCCAGACGGCCGGACGGGTCCTGCGCCCGAGAAAGACGCCGAGCACCGGCACGAGCACGACGTACAGCGCCGTGATGAAGCCGGATTTGCCGGCGGTCGTGTACTGGAGACCGACCTGCTGCAGCGAGGCAGCCGCGAACATGATGACGCCGCAGGTCGCGCCGGCCAGCAGAAGCGTTTTCCGGCTGCCGCGCGGGGCGTCCTTCGGCTTCGAGCGGTCCATCGCGGCGATGACCGGCAGCAGCACCAGCGCGCCGAGCAGGCAGCGGCTGGTCTGGAAGGTGAACGGGCCGACGTATTCCATGCCGACGGCCTGGGCGACGAAGGCCGCGCCCCAGATCATGGCCGCCAGGATCAGCATGAGGTTTCCTCTCGCTTGTTTCGACATATTCTCGCTCCATTTCATAGCATCCGTATAAAAGTAACACACGCGGAGGCGAAAGTCAAACGGAACGGCGCCGTTGTAGAACCGGCCGGTTTGTGGTATGATAAAAGCATCAATCACGGGAGGCTTGCAAATGGCTAAGATACCCGAACGGAAAGAGATCCCGGCGCGCGACCGCTGGGCGCTGGAGGATCTGTACGCGGCGGACGAGGCGTGGGAGGCGGACTTCGGGAAGCTCCGGGAGCTGACGAAGGAGCTGCCGCCGTTTGCCGGAAGGCTCGGCGAGAGCGCCCAAACGCTGCTGGAATACGAAAAGCTGGACGAGAAGATCGGCCTGCTCCTCGACGCGCTGGCCAATTACGCGCAGCGCCGCAGCGACGAGGATACCCGCGTCGCCAAATATCAGGACATGGTCAGCCGGATCACGGCTCTCTGGGTTCAGGCGGCGGCCGCCTCGAGCTTTTTTACGCCCGAGCTGCTGCGCATCCCAGACGAGACGCTCGAGCGGTTCTATCTCGAAGAGCCCGGCCTGCGGCTCTACCGCCGGGCCTACGACGACGTCCGGCGCAAGCGCGCGCACATTCTCTCCGACCGCGAGGAAAAGCTCCTCGCCTCCGCCGGCGAGATGTCGCAGAGCCCGGACAACATCTATTCGATGTTCGCCGACGCCGACCTGAAATTCCCCGACGCCGTGAACGGCGCGGGGGAGAAGCTGCCGCTCACGCAGGGCACCTATATCTCTTACCTCGAAAGCCCGGACCGCGCGCTGCGGAAGTCGGCGTTCGAGAACCTCTACCACACGTTCGGCGGTTTCTCCAACACGCTCGCCGCCACGCTTTCCGCGCAGGTCAAGCAGCTCCGGTTCTTCTCCGACGCGCGGAATTATCCCTCGCCGCTGCACGCCGCGCTCGACGGCAGCAACGTCCCGGTGGAGGTTTACCATAATCTGATCGACACGGTGCACCGCAATCTCCCGAAGATGCACCGCTACGTCCGGCTGCGCCGAAAGCTGCTCGGCCTCGACGAGCTGCACATGTACGACGTCTACACGCCGCTCGTTCCGGACGCGAGCCGGAAGATCCCGTACGACGAGGCGAAAAAGACCGTTTACGAAGCGCTCGCGCCGATGGGGGAGGACTACCGCGCGATCCTGCGCGAGGGCTTCGAGCACCGCTGGATCGACGTCTACGAGAACGCCGGCAAGCGCTCCGGCGCGTATTCCGCCGGGCCGAGGCTGCACCCCTACGTGCTGCTCAACTACGACGGCACGCTCGACAGCCAGTTCACGCTCGCGCACGAGATGGGCCACGCGATCCACTCCTACCTGTCCAACAAGAACCAGCCGCCGGTCTATTCGGACTATGTGATCTTCGTGGCGGAGGTCGCGTCCACCTGCAACGAGGCGCTTCTGATGGAGGCGCTGCTGAAAAAGACGACCGACCGCCGCGAGCGGGCGTATCTCATCAACCATTTCCTCGAGCAGTTCAAGGGCACGCTCTACCGTCAGACCATGTTCGCCGAGTTCGAGCTTCGCATGGGCGAGCTGGACGCGCAGGGCGTCGGGCTGACCGCCGAGACGCTGTGCGCCGAGTACCGGAAGCTCAACGAGCTCTATTTCGGGCCGGACATGGTGCTCGACCCGGAGATCGACATGGAGTGGGCGCGCATCCCGCATTTCTATTACGACTATTATGTGTTCCAGTACGCGACCGGCTACGCCGCGGCCATCGCGCTCTCCCGGCGCATCCTCAGCGAGGGCGAGCCGGCCGTGAAGGATTATCTCGGCTTCCTCTCCGGCGGATGCAGCAGGGACCCAATCGACCTCCTGCGCGGCGCGGGCGTCGACATGGCCGCCACCGAGCCGATCGACGCGGCGCTGCGGCTTTTCGACTCGCTGATGGACGAGCTGGAGGAGCTCACGGAGGAGCCGAATGGATGAGCTGTATCTGCCCACGCTGCACTATTTCGAGAACGAAAACCGCTTTTCGGGCAGCCGCGGCGCGCTGCGCTTCATGCTGACGCCCGTCGTCGCCAAGAAGAACCCGAAGGAGGTCGATCTGGCGGCCAGCTCCATTCACGGCCAGCTCTGGCACGGGCTCTACTGCCTGGAAAAGAGCACCGTGGAGGAGGAACGCGATTTCCCGATGAGCGTGCAGGCGCTGGAGGAGATCCGCGCCTGGCTGCTCGCGCGCGCGTAAAAGAATCGCGGAGGCGGGGATTCCCCGCCTCCGCGCCATGAAAGGACAACCGTGAAGAAGCTCTTTGTATATCTGCGGGACTACCGGAGGGAATGCGTGCTCGGGCCGCTCTTCAAGCTGCTCGAGGCGCTGCTCGAGCTGTTCGTGCCGCTCGTCATGGCCGCGATCATCGACCGCGGCATCGCCGTGGGGGACCGCGGCTTCATCACGCGTATGGGCGCGCTGCTGGTGGGACTCGGCGTCGTGGGGCTCGCCAGCTCGCTGACGGCCCAGTATTTCGCGGCGAAGGCCGCCGTCGGCTTCGCGGCGAAGCTCCGCCGCGCGCTGTTCGGCCGCGTTCAGGCGCTCTCGTTCGGCACCTACGACACCCTCGGCCGCGCGACGCTCATCACGCGCATGACCTGCGACGTCAACCAGGTGCAGACCGCCGTCAACCTCGCGCTGCGGCTGCTGCTGCGCTCGCCGTTCATCGTGTTCGGCGCGATGATCATGGCCTTTACGATCGATACGCGCGCGGCGCTGATCTTCGTCGGGGCGATCGCGCTGCTCTCGGCGGTTGTGTTCGCCATCCTGCTCTGGAGCATCCCGCGCTACCGGAAGCTGCAGACGCGGCTGGACGAAGTGCTGCACGCCGTGCGCGAAAATCTCGAGGGCACGCGCGTCCTGCGCGCGTTCAACCGCCAGGAGGCGGAGATCGGGGAGTTCGGCCGGAAGAACGGCGCGTTCACCGGCTACGGACTGTACGTCGGCCGCGTCTCGGCGCTGATGAATCCGCTGACCTACGTGCTCGTCAACCTCGCGCTGGCGCTGCTGCTTAAAACGGGCGCCGTCCGCGTGAACGCCGGCGCGCTGACGCAGGGACAGCTCGTCGCGCTGGTCAACTATCTCTCGCAGATCCTCGCGGAGCTGGTCAAGATGGCCAATCTGATCCTGACGATCACGCGCGGCTGGGCCTGCGGCGACCGCATCGCGTCCCTCCTGGACACGCCGCTTCCGGACGTCGGAAGCGAGAGCGCGAACCCGTCGGAGAGCGTTCCCGCCGTGGAGTTCCGCGGCGTCAGCCTGACCTATCCCGGCGGCGGCGCGGACGCGCTGAGCGACATCAGCTTCACGGTGCGCCGCGGGGAGACGTTCGGCATCATCGGCGGCACCGGCTCCGGCAAGAGCTCCGTCGTCAGCCTGATCCCCGGCTTTTATCCCGCGACGGGCGGCAGCGTGCTGGTGGACGGGCTGGACGCGCAGCGCTGGGCGCCGGACGCGCTCCGCGCGCGCATCGGCCTCGTGCCGCAGAAGAGCCTGCTGTTTTCGGGCACGCTGCGCGAGAACCTGCTCTGGGGCAGGCCCGACGCGACCGACGACGAGCTGCGCCGGGCGCTGGAGCTCGCGCAGGCGTGGGAATTTGTCGAAAAGCTGCCCAAGGGCCTCGATTCCCCGATCGAGCAGGGCGGCCGAAATCTCTCCGGCGGGCAGCGGCAGCGTCTCGGCATCGCCCGCGCGCTGGTGCGCCGGCCCGAGATCCTGATTCTCGACGACAGCGCCTCGGCGCTCGACTACGCCACCGACGCGCGCCTGCGCGCCGCGCTGCGCACCCTCTCGGACACGACGGTGTTCATCGTCTCGCAGCGCACCGCCTCGCTCCGCGCCGCCGACCGCATCCTCGTGCTCGACGACGGCCGCGCGGTCGGCCTCGGGCGACACGACGAGCTGCTCGAATCGTGCGCGGTCTACCGCGAGATCTACGACTCGCAGTTTAAGCGGGAGGAGGCGTGAGCATGCAGAAAAAAACGCTTCGCCGCGTCCTGCGGTATCTCCGCCCCTACGGCGCGCTGATCGCGCTCTCGCTCGCGCTGGCCGCCGTCTGCGTCGCGCTGACGCTGTATATTCCGATCCTCACCGGCCGCGCGGTCGACCGCGCCGTGGGCGCAGGAAAGGTCGATTTCGCGGGCATCGCGCCGATCCTCGCACGCATCGCCGTCTGCGCGGCGCTGACCGCGGCGGGACAGTGGCTGATGAATCTCTGCAACAACCGCATCACGTTCGGCGCCGTGCGCGACCTGCGCGCGGCGGCGTTCGCCCGCATTCAGGAGCTGCCGGTCTCCTACCTCGACGCGCACGCCGGCGGCGACCTCGTCAGCCGCGTGGTCAGCGACGCCGACCAGTTCTCCGACGGCCTGCTGATGGGCTTCACCCAGCTTTTCACGGGCGTGCTGACGATCGGCGGCACCATTGCCTTCATGCTCTCGGTCAACGTTTCGATCACGCTGGTCGTCGTGCTGATCACGCCGGTTTCGCTGCTCGTGGCGGCGTTCATCGCGAAGCGGACCTACGGCATGTTCCGCGAGCAGTCCGCCGTGCGCGGCGAGCAGACCGCGCTGATCGACGAGATGGTCGCGGGGCAGAAGGTCGTGCAGGCGTTCGGCTACGAAAAGACCGCCATGGGCCGATTCGACGAGATCAACGACCGTCTCAGCCGCTGCTCGCTGCGGGCAATCTTCTACTCGGCGATCACCAACCCGGCCACGCGCTTCGTCAACGGCCTCGTGTACGCGGGCGTCGGCGTGTTCGGCGCGCTCGCGGCGCTGCGGGGAAGCCTGACCGTCGGCCAGCTTACCTGCTTCCTCAGCTACGCGAACCAGTACACCAAGCCCTTCAACGAGATCTCCGGCGTCGTGACCGAGCTGCAGAACGCGCTGGCCTGCGCCGGAAGGCTGTTCGAGCTGATCGACGAGCCGGCCCAGACGCCAGACGCGCCGGACGCCGCCGCGCCCGAGCGCTTCGACGGCGCGGTGACGCTGGAGAACGTCTCGTTCTCCTATTCGCCGGACAAGCCTCTGATCGAAAACCTGAATCTCGACGTGCGCCCCGGCGAGCGCGTCGCCATCGTCGGCCCGACCGGCTGCGGCAAAACGACGCTTATCAACCTGCTGATGCGCTTTTACGACGTGCAGGGCGGCGCCATCCGCGTGGACGGCGCCGACATCCGCCGGATGCGCCGCGCCTCGCTCCGCTCGGGCTTCGGCATGGTTCTGCAGGACACCTGGCTCAAGACGGCCACCATCCGCGAGAACATCGCGATGGCCCGGCCAGACGCGTCGGAGGAGGAGATCGTCGCCGCCGCGAAGGCGGCTCACGCGCACAGCTTCATCCGCCGCCTGCCCGCAGGCTACGACACCGTGCTCGACGCGGGCGGCGAGGATCTCTCGCAGGGGCAGCGGCAGCTGCTGTGCATTGCGCGCGTGATGCTCTGCCTGCCGCCGATGCTGATTCTCGACGAGGCGACCTCCTCCATCGACACGCGCATGGAGCTGAAGATCCAGGACGCCTTCGCCGCGATGATGAAGGGGAGAACCAGCTTCGTCGTGGCGCACCGCCTGTCCACCATCCGCGAGGCCGACGTGATCCTCGTGATGCGCGACGGGAAAATCGTCGAGCAGGGCGATCACCGCTCGCTGCTCGCGAAAAACGGGTTCTACGCGGCGCTTTACAACAGCCAATTTTCGGCATAGTCGACAGAAAATGGCGCGGGGAATTGTAAAATCCGACTTGCAATCTGCCGCGCGGGTCGTTATACTGTGTCTGTTCGAAAAATGCCCGCGTCCCTGGAGGATTATCGATAAATGAACGAGATCATACCGGAACAAACTGAAGCCGCCCAGGCGCCCGAGACGGCTCCCGCGAAAAAACAGTGCCCCTTCTGGGCCTATTTTCACGAGCACCGGCTCTTCGGCTACATGGTGCTGGCCTTTCTGGTCAACCTGGTGCTCGAAAGCCTCTGCCGCCGTTCGCCGCTGGGCGGCATCCGCTTTCTGCTGCGCGCGCCGCTGCCGTTTTTGTACGGCGCCGCGGTGATTCTGCTGACCATCAGCCTGTGCGGCCTCTTCAAAAAGCGGCGTTTCTTTCTCATCCTGATCTGCGGAACCTGGATCGGCCTCGGCGTGGCCGACTGCATCATCAAGGGCTACCGCATCACGCCGCTCGCGGCGATCGATTTCCGCATCGCCTTCTCCGTGTTCAGCATTTTCAGCGTCTACATGAACGCCTTCGAGATCGTGCTGATCGTGATTGCGTTCCTCGCCGCGATCGCGGCGCTGGTGCTCGTGTTCATCCACGCGCCGAAAATACCGGTGGACTATCTGCGCTCCGGCTTCGCGTGCGTGGCGGCGGGGCTGCTCGTCTGGGGCAGCACGGCGCTTTTCACCACCACGGGCGTGCTGGCGACCAAGTTCCAGAATCTCAGCGACGCCTACAATGATTACGGCTTTGCCTACTGCTTTTCGTGCAGCATCTTCAACCGCGGCGTCGACGAGCCCGACACCTACTCCCCCGAGGAGGTGGAGAACGTGGTGGACGATCTCGACGAGACGCAGCCGACGCCCGAGCCCGCCGCGGCCCAGGAGGAGCAGAAGCCCAACATCGTGGTCGTGCAGCTCGAGTCGTTCATCGACGTCAACAACCTCAAGGGGCTGACGTATTCGGAAAATCCGGTGCCGTTCTTCAGCCAGCTGGAGAAATCCTCCTCCACCGGCTTCCTCACCGTGCCGTCCATCGGCGCGGGCACCGCGAACAGCGAATTCGAGGTCATCTCCGGCATGAATCTGGACTATTTCGGCACGGGCGAGTACCCCTACGAGACGGTGCTGCAGTCGAACGTCTGCGAGTCGGTCAACTATGCGCTCAAGGACGAGGGCTACGCCTGCCACGCGATCCATAACCACAACGCGACCTTCTACGACAGAAACCGCGTCTTTTCCAACCTCGGCTTCGACACCTTCACGTCGCTCGAGTACATGCCGGGGGTAGAGCAGAACGCGCTGGGCTGGGCCAAGGACAACGTCCTGACGGGCGAGGTGCTCAAGGCCCTGGATTCCACGGCGGGGCAGGACTTCGTCTACACGATCACCGTGCAGGCGCACGGCAAATATCCCACGACCGTCATCGACCCCGACCAGAAGATCACCGTCTCCGGGATCGACGACGAGAGCCTGAAAAACGAATACGAATACTATCTCAATCAGCTCCACGCGACGGACGCCTTTGTCGGCGACCTGGTCGCCGCGCTCAGCCAGCGGAAGGAGCCGACCGTGCTGGTGATGTTCGGCGACCACCTGCCCAATCTTCCGATCACGCAGGACCAGCTCAAGGGCGGCGGCCTGCTGCAGACCGAGTACGTGGTGTGGAGCAACTTCGGCATGGAGAAGCAGGACAAGAATCTGCAGGCTTATCAGCTGATGTCCGACGTCATGGGGCGCCTGGGCTACAACGACGGCGTGCTGGTCAAGCTGAACCAGAACGCGGCGAGCAACCCGACCTATCAGCAGGACCTGGAGATGCTGGAGTATGACATCCTCTACGGCGATCACTACGCCTACGACGGCAGCCTGCCCTATCAGCCGACCGAGCTTCAGATGGGCGTCGTGCCCATCACGGTTTCGCGCGGCTTCAACCTGCACGACGACGCGTACGTGACCGGGCAGAACTTCACAACCTACAGCCGCATCGTGCTCAACGGAGACGTTCAGTACGACACGCTGTTCGTCAACGAGAACACGCTTCTGCTCCCCGGCGTCCAGCTCGCGGAGGGCGATCAGGTGGCGGCGGCGCAGGTGACGACGAAGCGGGAGACGCTGAGCCAGACGGCGGATTACGTCTGTACGGCGGCCGACGTCGTCCAGCAGAAGAACGCCGCGGAGGCGGAAAACAATACGGACTGAAAAAAGCAGGAGCCGTTTTCACGGCTCCTGCCTTCTTTATTCGGTTTCCCTCCACTTGCGGCAGCGGCGGGCCTTCCGCCGCGACGAGCGGACGCGGAGAAGAACGGCCAGCAGCACGATCACGGCGATCACGATGCCGGAGGTGATGAGGTAGCGCGTCGTGTCGCTGCCGGAGGTCTTGACGGACAGCCAGAGGGAGTCCATCTGCTGACTCGCCTGCGTGGAGAGGTTGCTGTAGCTCAGGCCGCGCGCGAGCGTGGCGGCGTCCGGATAGGCGACGGGGCTCGAGGCCATGTCCGGGTCCATGTACTGCTTGGCGCTGGAGATCGGCGTGGAATAGCCGAGATAGTCGAGATTTTTGCCCGAGATCTCGGGGTCGCACATGAAGTTGATGAAGGCCTCGGCGCCGGCCTTGTTCGTGCAGCCCTTCGGAATGCACATCGCGTCGATGAACAGGTTGTAGCCCTCGTCCGGGAGGCAGAACGCAAGGTCGGGGTTTTCCTCGGCCATGGTCAGGTAGTCGCCGGCGTAGTACGGGGCGAGCCACGCCTCGCCGCGCTCCATCTTGTCGAAGATCTGGTCCATGACGTAGCTCTGGACCAGCGGCTTCTGCTGCATGAGCAGGTAGGCGACCGAGCGGTATTCGTCCGGGTCCTCGGTGTTGAGGCTGTAGCCCTGGATCAGCTCCGCGATGCCGAAGGCGTCGCGGCAGTTGTCGAACATCAGGATCTTGCCGGAATACCGCTTATCCCAGAGGGCCTTCCAGCTCGTGACGGGATCGACGTACTTCGTGTTGTAGATCAGACCCGTCGTGCCCCAGGTGTAGGGGACGGAGTAGGCGTTGTCCGGATCGTAGGCGGTGTTCCGGAACGCGTCGTCGACGTTCTTGTAGTTCGGAACGTTGGCGAAGTCGATCTTTTCGAGCATGTCCTCGGAGATCAGTTTGCCGATCATATAGTCCGAGGGGATGATGATGTCGTAGGTGGAGCCGCCGGTCTTGAGCTTGGTGTACATGCTCTCGTTGCTGTCGAAGGTCAGATAGTTGACCTTGATGCCGGTGCGCTTCGTGAACTCGGCGAGCACGTCGAGCGAGCCGTCGGTGCCGTCGGCGATGTACTGGCCCCAGTTATAGACGGTGATCGTGCCGTTGTCGGCCGCGCGGGCGGGAACGGGAAGCACCGCCAGGAGCAGCAGCAGCGCCGCCGCGAGGGATAAAATCCGCTTTTTCAATTTGTCTCGGCGCCCCTTCCGTCATGCTGGGGACGGCCCCGGCGCGCGCCGCTGTCGCGGAGCTGAAGCAGGTTCATGACCACCATGATGAGCAGGATCGCCGCGAACATCAGGGAGAAGAGCGCGTAGATCTTCGGCTGGATGGGCTTTTTCGTGTAGTTGTAGATCTCGACCGGCAGCGTGACGAAGCCGGAGCCGGTGACGAAATAGCTGATGACGAAGTCGTCCAGGCTCATCGTGAACGCCATCAGCGCGCCGGAGACGACGCCGGGCATGATCTCCGGCAGCACCACCTTGCGCAGCGCCTGCATCGGCGTGCAGCCGAGGTCGAGCGCGGCCTCCTCGAGATCCGGGTCCATCTGCCCGAGCTTGGGCATGACGGAGAGGATGACGTAGGGCAGGTCGAAGGTGACGTGGGCGATGAGCAGCGTCCAGAAGCCGAGGATGGAGTTGGTGTGCAGCAGGCGGCCGACAAACGCGAACAGCAGTGCCAGCGAGACGCCGGTGACGATGTCCGGGTTGGTCATCGGGATGTCGGTGGCGGTCAGCACCAGGCGGCGCAGCCGCGCGCGCATATGGTGGATGCCGACGGCGGCCATCGTGCCGAGCACGGTGGCGAGGAAGCTGGAGAGCACCGCGATGAGAATGGAGTTGCGCAGCAGGCGCAGCAGCGAGTCGTCGCGGAAAAGCTCGCCGTACTGCGAGAACGTGAAGCTCTTGAAGGCCGCGACGTCTGTGCCGGAGTTGAAGGACGCCACGAGCAGGACGATCATGGGGATGTAGAGGAAGAGAAAGACCAGAGCGGTCATGACCTTGTTGAATCTTTTCACGGGGCCATAACCTCCTCTCCGTCCGTTCCGGAGAAGCGGTTCATCGCGCCCACGCACAGGAAGATCAGCACCATCAGCACGAGCGACATCGCCGCGCCGAGGTTCGGATTGTAGGCGGCCTTGAACTGGGACTCGATCACGTCGCCGATGAGGGTGGTGCCGGTCGAGCCGAGCTTCTGGGAGATGTAAAAGGTGGACACCGCGGGCACGAACACCATCGTGACGCCCGAGACGATGCCGGGCACGGAGAGCGGCAGCACGACGCGGCGGAACACCATCGCGTTGTTGCAGCCGAGATCCTGCGCGGCCTCGATGAGGCGCGGATCGATCTTCATGATGACGGTGCTCAGCGGCAGGATCATATAGGGGATATAGTTGTAGACCATGCCGAGGACGACCGCGCCGTTGGTGCGGATGAGGGGCAGGGGAGTCAGGCCGAGGGCCCGGAGAAAATTGTTGATGATGCCGGTATCCTCGAGCAGGGAGACCCACGCGAGCGTGCGGAGCAGAAAGCTCATGCACATCGGGAGCATGACCAGCATCAGGTAAAATTTCTGCCGGGTGGGGGAGGCCTGCGCGATGCAGTACGCCACCGGGTAGCCGATGACGAGGCAGATCATCGCGGAGATCAGCGAAAGCCAGATCGAGCGCATGATGATCGGCAGGTAGGTGGCCATGCCGGCCATGTTCGCGAGCGTGAACCGGCCGGTGATGGAATCGGTGAACGCGAAGTAAAACACGACGCCCAGGGGAACGACCGTGAACAGGACGACCCAGACGAGATAGGGCGCGGAAAGCAGCCTATTCCTCATCTTCCCCGCCCTCCGCGATCTCGTCGTACTCGGCAGAGTAGGAGCTGTAGTCGCCGAACTGGCCGGAATACCCGCTCTTGCGCATGACGTGGATGTCCTCGGGATTCAGGCGAATGCCGATCTTCGCGCCGACGGGCTGGTAGTCCGTGGTCTGGATGAGCCACTTGAAGCCCTTGAAATCCACGATGATGTCGAAATGGACGCCCTTGAAGGTGATCGACGTGACGGTGCCGCACAGGTGGCCCTGGTCGGGCGGGACGATGTCCACGTCCTCCGGGCGGATGACCACGTCGACCGGCTCGTTCTTCCCAAAGCCCTTGTCCACGCACTCGAACTTGCGCCCGAAGAACTCGACGAGCAGATCGTCGCGCATGATGCCGTCGAGGATGTTGGACTCGCCGATGAAGTCGGCCACGAAGGCGTTTTTCGGCTCGTTGTAGATGTCCTGCGGCGTGCCGATCTGCTGGATGCGGCCCTTGTCCATGACGACGACGGTGTCGGACATGGTGAGCGCTTCCTCCTGATCGTGCGTGACGTAGACGAACGTGATGCCCATGGCCTGCTGGATGCGCTTGAGCTCGACCTGCATGTCCTTGCGCAGACGCATGTCGAGCGCGCCGAGCGGCTCGTCGAGCAGCAGGACCTCCGGCCGGTTCACGAGCGCGCGCGCGATGGCCACGCGCTGCTGCTGGCCGCCGGAGAGCGAGGTGACGTGCCGGTTCTCAAAGCCGCGCAGGCTGATGGTCTCGAGCATCTCGGTCACGCGATCGTCCACTTCCTTCTCCGGCAGCTTCGAGAGGCGCAGGCCGAAGGCGATATTGTCGTAGACGTCCAGGTGCGGGAACAGGGCGTATCGCTGGAAGACCGTGTTGATCCGACGCTGGTATGGCGGCACGTCGTTGATGCGTTTGCCGTCAAAAAAAACATCACCAGACGTCGGCGTGAGAAATCCGCCGATGATTCTCAGCGTCGTGGTTTTGCCGCAGCCGCTGGGTCCCAGTAATGTCAGAAATTCCTGATCATTGATATAAAGATTGATGCCGTTGAGAATTGTTTCACCATCTTCAAACGTCATGGTGAGATCCGACAAGCGGATGAGCTCTTTGGACATTTATCCTCCCCCGTTCTGAATTATGAATGCGCGGAAAAAAGCCGCTTATTGAAACTATATATGGAACGCTCCCCCTTGTCAATGAGTTTTTCGACATTTTCCAAATATTGATTCATAAACGCGAGACGTCGAAACCGGGGAAGAACTCGCCGACGAAATCGACGTCCTTCACGCGGAATTCGCGGCCGTTGAGATACGAGAGAACGCCGGCGTCGGTCGTGAAAACAAACCGCAGCCGCCAGGAGCAGAGCGCCTGCCAGCGCCGGTCGTACCGCTTGTCCAGCTTCCCGTATTTTCCGTCGCCGAGCAGGGGCCAGCCGGCCGCGGCCATCTGCGCGCGGATCTGGTGCGTGCGGCCCGTGACGAGCTCGCACTCGACGAGCGAGAGACCGTCCCGCACGGCGAGCGTGCGGTAGAGCGTGACGGCGGTTTTCGCACCGGGCTGCGGCGCGGCGGTGACGTAGACGCGGTTTTTCACGGCGTCCTTGAAGAGATAGCCCTCCAGCCGCCCCTCGGCCGGCTTCGGAATGCCCCGGACGACGCAGAGATACCGCTTGTCGATCTCGCGGTCCTTGATTTTCTGATTGAGGATGCGCAGCGCCTCGGCGTTCTTCGCGGCGATCACGATGCCGCCGGTGTTGCGGTCGATGCGGTTGCAGAGCGCGGGCGCGAAGCTGTTCTCGCCGCGCGGATTCCATTCGCGCTTGGCGTAGAGATAGGCCTGAATATGGTCGATGAGCGTATGGCCGTACTCGGCGCCGTCGTGCGGATGGACGGCGACGCCGGGCTTCTTGTCGGCGAGCAGAAGATTGTCGTCCTCGTAGACGATATCCACATGGGGGGAGACGACCGTCAGATAGGCGTTTTCCTCCCTGGGGGTTTCAAAAAACTCGTCGTTGATATACAATTGCAGCATGTCGCCCTCGGCGAGCCGCGCGTCGCGCGCGGAGCCCCGGCCGTTGACCTTGATCCGCTTGAGGCGGATATATTTCTGCAGCAGGCTCGCGGGCAGCAGCGG
>Ga0070399_1001947_pt1 | contig 20637 bp, 14 predicted proteins | sample BioMet4_FD_61217 | JGI IMG/M metagenome (GOLD analysis project Ga0070399, IMG submission 61217) | Microbial communities from bioreactor (seeded with sewage sludge) at LBNL, California, USA - Biofuel metagenome 4 (version 1) | ecosystem: Engineered > Bioreactor > Anaerobic > Unclassified ... | reverse complement strand
TGTCGCCAGTGAATGTGAATGCCCCGTTTGCAATAGTGGCAGTACTTATAGGCTTCTCTCTATCGTGACTCATAGGCACCATTTCGAGTACAGTACCATCAGAAAGGCCAGCAATAGTCCCATTGACTATATAGTCTTGTGCTATCGCTGTGGTTACCATGAAGAGAGTCATGGCACTCATTAGAATCTTTTTATTCATTATTCTGATTGTTTTATTGATTCAAGTTGGATGTTATTGCAATGTTATAACATATGGAAATGCAATTATATTGAAACAAGTTTTTTGAATCCAACGAACTGCTTTCCTTGGAGAAGAGGCTTTATTCAGCATCGAGACACATCATATCAACTATCTTTCCCCAACCTGTGGTTATCACAGGATTTTCGGGAGCGCCAAACATTGGGCCAAACATAGAGTTTGGAATGCCATAGTTCACATCTACCTCGTATTGTATAAGCTTGCCTTCTTGAGTACCTTCGTTCCAAACGGCAATCCAGAAACAACAGCTACTTGTTGGCCATCCACCACCGGCACTACCCCATGCATAGATAGCTGTCACCTCTTCACCAGGCAGACAAGTATAAACAGTATTACTTGTGATGGCGCCACTGCTAGCCGAGAACGAATATACTGCATCCGAAGTTGCATAGTAGAACGCATAACCCGGCGTGTTGGAAGCAAACAACTTAGCACGTTGGATATCCGTACAACCAGAGAGATCGATAATGGAACGCGTGCCAGAGGCTGAAAGATTGCCACTATCAACCACATTATAGAAGTTGTATCGATATAGTTTTGGCGTATTATCCACGTTCGTCAATACACAGGTGTAGTTGCCACCACTCTGGAAAATAGCCTTGATGTCACCAGGAACTGCATTCGCATCCACAATGGCGTCTTTAAGCGTCGACTTAAAATTGCTGATTTGCGAGCCTTGCGCATAATACGGTCTGAAGCGATTGTGCTGTTGGTCATAGATAACTTGCCAAGCATTGATGGCTCCGGCCACTGGTCGCCAAGTCGTTCTCGTATTCTTCATCAAGAACGGAGCGGCCACGTAATCGCCTGCTATAGGGTCAGAAAACTTACGATCGTTGGTCTTGTCAGCATACAGTACATGGAGCTTGCCATTGTTTATGAGGAAGTCGCAGTTGTTTCCATACCAAGAAGCCTGTGGATTGAAAGTCTCTGGCGTGTTATAAAACATGGAGTTCCAGTCATTCATGGTCTGCAGACCCACACTGTTCAGTCTATAAAGGTTACGGTCTGTTGCCACAAGATAACCATTTTTGGACTTTGTTCCTGTCATTGTGCCACGGATAAAGCGTGGTTTTCCTTCGAGATAATGACCTGTCTGTTGGTGATAATAATCGTAAAGACATTTCTGTCCGCCATAGATGAGCATCAGGGGAGAGGTGAAAACCTCTATGGTGGAGTTGCCATTCTTTTCCGAAAGCAGATAGAGACCACCTTGATTTCCTGGCTGGTTAACTACGATATACTGACCGGCTGGATTGAGATACTTCTTCATGCCAGTCACACTGTCCTCTGCCATGAGATAGATAAAGTAAGTACCTGGCTTGAGATCTACCACATAGTTCAGGTGTCGACTATGGGCAATGGTGTCAGCAGGAGGATAAACCATGGAGTTTCCAGCCTGTTCGGCTTGGTAAATATTATAGTTTGTCTTCAGCGTAAACCAACGATATCGAAGCCTCTCCGGGTGAGCATAGGTTACGACACGGTCATAATTAATCGTGTCACCAATGTTGAACTGCCGATAGAACACGCCCTTGTACTGTGTATCGACAGTGTCAAAACCAAGCACTCCAGCTTCTTCGTCTGTCAGATAGTTGTAGTTACCGTCGTCTGTAGCACAAGATGTGATAAACATGGTTGCCAAAAGTGGGAGCAACCAAAGTATATGGTTTAGTCTTTTCTTCATTTCTGATACATTAATCAAAGGTTACTAAATTACCATTTTCATCAGTGAATGGTTGTCCTGGGTGTGCATCGTTATAAAGACGCAGCGCATTTTGAAACTTAATCTTATAGCTCATAAGCAACGCCCAAGACATGGTTTCTATGTTGAATGTGGTTCCTGGAGTTGCATTTTCGAGCATGAAGCGATACTTCCCGTCGCTATAGACTCCAAAGAACTCCTTTAAATCATTCCAATTGGATGGCTTAGCCAACTTGTCGTTCCATATAAAGGTTAGGTGATTCTCCTCATTCACACCCACCGCAAAGTCGGAGGACTCAGCGACTATGATACGCAGACGCACCGAATTGCTCTGCAACGAAGCATCGCGGTGTAGCGTTACAGGTAGGAAAGCATGCGTAGAGTCAGCAGGTATGAGGACCGTGGCTGGCACATTAAACTGCGATGCGCTGGCAGTAGTGAGAGCAGGGTCGACAATAATATTAGCGATGCGGTCATGGTTTACTGCATTACCCATTATCTGAACATCAACAGGCATAACCTGTTGTGTGATCTCTGCCGCATAAGACACAAACGAAAACGTGAGTGAGTCACTGCCTACGGTCCATACCTCTGGACCCACAAGCCGCACACGGGCGGTGTCTTGATAGTAAAAGTCTTCATCGGAGCTACAACTCCCCATAAATATTAGCGCCAAAATCGGCATCCATAATATTAGTTTATTTTTCATATCGATTCAATCATTGAGTGTGAAACCGTGTCAAAAACGAGTATCTCATCATTGCATTGCGTTTAATTTTGATAGCTTCCAAACTCCTGATCATTTACAGGGATAGGCAGCACATAGACCGAACGCCCAGGACGCACACTGGCTCCCTTGATCTCCGGTGCATTGAGTCGTTTGTAATAGAAGAAGAGTTGGCCTGCCTCTCCCACGAACTCCTTGCGGTATTCCTTATAGATTTCCTGCTGGATGCGGTCTGCATCGAGGTCGTTACTAAGTGGGAAGAGTGACAAATTGCGATTTGCACGCACGGTGTTGAGCAGTGAGATGGCACGCTGGGGATCAGAATCCTTCACACATTCGGCAGCAATATAAAATGCTTCGGTGATGCGCATGAGAGGATAAATGTCGTTGTAGACACCGCCATCATTGTGCCAGAACTTACACATATATCGGCGTTCGCCGTCTTGCTCGTACGCCTTGAGATAACGATAGTCATTGCCCAAGCCTGAGCTCACTTCATAGATATCCTCTGCTTTAGCATCAGAGGGCGTGAGAGCGGACGTACCGCCAGCTGCCATGAAGTAATAGTTGCCTATGTCTTCCCACTTGTTGATAGTAAGGTGAAACACTTGTTCAGTAGAAAAGGCAGCGTCGATATCGTTACGATTTGTCTGCTGCATATTAGTGTAATGTATCCAGTAGAATGGCTTATCCCTAAGAGTAGAATCCTCCATCTGATCAATAATCTCGTTGGCATACTTCAATGCGTTCTGTTTGTCACCTTTCCAAAGGTAGGCACGCGCCAAAGCAAGGCTACTAGCGTAATAGTTGAAGTATGGTATCCTGCTGCTACGCACTAATACTGGCGAGTGTCCTATGCGCAATGAGTCATGGCTGAGGAACTCATGAGCTTTGAGTAAATCTCCAATGATCAGGTCCATTGTCTGGGCCACATTGTGTTGTTCAGGTATTGCTGTCGAATAGCTAGTTGTATAGGGCACGCCCATGGCAGTATTGTCCATTACCGGTGCGCAAGCAAAAAGTCGCATAAGGTCCAGGTATAAGAACCCACGAAGACCATATGCCTCGCCTCGATACACTGAATAATTATTGCCAGTAAACATTGTGGAATCAGCCTTGTCTATGTTGTCAATCATGTCATTGAGGTTGGCAATACAGCTATAGGTGCTTTTCCAAATAGTGGCAATCGTTGCCTCGGACGTGGAGTTGGCATAGTCGAAATTGTCAGCATAACGCCAAGGCCCGCTGCCATCAATATCATAGCTGTGTGAGAGCACCTCTACGAATCCGATACCCATATTGAGTCCGTACATCGACCGTTGACTCATGGCGGTGTAAACACCTGTGAGCTGATCCTTATACCCTCCCTCTCGTGAGAAATGGTCTGTCTCTTTGATCTGCGACTTTGGACTTACATCGAGCCAGTCGGAGCAAGAGGAAAAAATCATAGGCACCGAACAAACTACCAGGGCCAATCTCATTATACCTACATTGTAGGTTTGCTTGCACTGCTGCAAGTATCTCAGGATTTTATCTTTACTACGATATAATAGCTTCATGACTTATCTTTATTATCATTGTTTCTATTGTGCTGTGTTATTGTTTGACGTGAAAACCTTGAAGGTTCAAACGAAATGCACGTTCCTAAAAAGTAACTTGTGCAGATAACGAGAACGTTCTGGCAAACGGATAGTCTATTCCTCGTTCGGTTTTCACACTGCCCAACACGAACAAGTCGTTGGTATAGGCACTCACCTTAAGTCGTTGAAGAAACGAGTCTTTTACCCAACGGCAGTTGCGGAAGTCGTAGTAGAGGGTAAGAGAGGATAGCGTGAAGAGATTATAGTCTTGCACAAAGCGCGATGTGGGGTATGTAATACTTTGGTCGGCAATGCTCTTGTAGAGTGCGATGTCTCCTGCTTGGCGCCAGCGATCGGTCAACACTCGACGGTCAGCATTATAGGCAAAGTTTGCATTCTCCACCTTATCCACTAACGTCTGATTATAAATCTGTCCACCCCAGCGATAGTTAACAGTCACATTCCATCCCCAACCATTGACTTCACCGTTGACTCCGAAGTTACCATTGTATTTAGGCTGAGTGTCACCACATACCACTTGATCGGAAATGTCATAGTTATAGGTCACGGTGCCGTCCTTCTTGCGGAAGATCTCACGACCAGTTTGCGGATCTATACCTAGAGAAGGCACAGCCCAGATGGCTGTCATCGAACAACCTTCATAGTATTTCACAGTTGGTGCTGTGCTCTTGTTAGTCAGCGCTGACGCATCCTGCGCATCATTCCAAGCACGAAGCGACTCTGAGATTTGTTTCAGCTTGTTCTTATTATGTGCTACGCTAGCGAACACATTGACATAATCTTGGCCTCCGTCATAGATCTTGCCATTAAGATATGACTCCATTCCTTGGTTCTCTGTCTGTCCAAGATTGGCTACATAGGTAGCAAATCCTGTGGTGAATGGTACCGTGACATTGGTCACCATGCCCTTGGTGTTGGACATGTAATAGTCGAATCGACCTGTGATGCGATTCTTAAGTACAGCAAAATCAAGACCGACATTGGTATCATAACGTTCTTGCCAGCGCAATGCAGTGTTGGCTAGGCCGCGCAGATATGAACCTATGGAACCATTATAAGATAGGTTATTGTAGTAAACGAACGTGGGAAGGGCATCGTAAGAACTAAATCCCTGACTACCTGTGTAACCGTAACTTGCCCTCAACTTGAGTTTGTTGACCCATCCCAAAGACTTGATGAAGGACTCTTGGTGGATATTCCAACCTGCACCTACACTCCAGAAGGAACCCCATCGATTGTCTGCACCTGCCTCGGAGCTACCCATGAGTCGGTAATTGGCATCAAACAGATAGCGCTCGTCAAAGGAATAGTTGAGCGAGATCAATCCGCCGCAGTTACGAGAGATTCCTTCCTTGCCGATAGGGCGACTGTCCTTGGCATATTGAACGGCAAAGGAGATGTCATCCATAAAGTCGTTAGGGAATCCCTCTGCGTTGACACCAACAATATTATAGGTATTGTCGCTCATGGAAAGTTGGCCGTTTAGAAAGACGAGATTCTTGCCAAAAAGCTTCGACCACTGCAGACCAAGGTCTGCACTGATGTCAGTATTCTTGCCATTTTCCTGATAATAACTGCCACGACGGAACTCATCCGTAACGCCGATAAATGCGGTATGGTTGGCAGGTTTGAAGTTATCAGCAGTGGATGTTTTGCGTACGATACCAAAGCGACCGGTAAGTTTTAAACTCTCGGATATCTGCCACTCCAAGTAGAAATTATCTGTGATATTGGTATATGTCGTATTGTCTATCGTGTTAAGGATGGTATTGTAGAGCGGATTATAGTATTCGTTGGCTGCCCCATCATTGCCACGATAGGTGTAACTGCGTATAAAACTGCCGTCAGTGTTATACAATCGGCTATAGGGATTCATGTGATAATACTCACTGAACAGCCCATAGGGAGAGTTGTTGCTATTGTTATAATCAATGGTCAGCTTATTGCGGAAGATCAGATTCTTCACGCGATAGCTCAGAGTGATGCCCCCTGAGAACGTGCTGCGGTCTGAACCTCGCATTGATCCACCGATACGATTATAGGCTAAGTTTACTCCATACTGCATGGCTTTGTCTCCACCTTCGAAGAATAGGGAATGTTTCTGCCCCACTCCATTGTGAACAGGCTGTGCGAGCCAATCTGTATTGACACCTGCCAACACCTCACGCAACTTCTCGGCATAAGTCTCATCCAGGCCAATCTGTGTCATGGCATTATTCGAATGATACAATCCAGCCATACGTTCTACCTCCAATTTTTCAGTGGCATTTGTGAGATTGTAGGACGAGAGGTCTGGTACCTCCATGCTCATGCTACCGGTATAGGTCATCCTAAGTCTTCCCTGATCCGGCTTCCTAGTCTCGATGACAATCACGCCATTAGCTGCTTTGGAACCATAAATGGCTTTGGCGGTAGCGTCTTTCAAAGTAGTAACACTCTCTACCTGATTCATGTCGAGGTCCATAATCTTGGTCAGCTCAGTCTCGAAGCCGTCAAGGATAAACAAAGGCTGGTTTGCGCTAGAGGCATACTCGCCTTGCACTCCCGAGATAGTTGATGCACCACGCATCTGAAAGTCTGGCAAGGAGTTGGGATTGCTACCCGCTGTAAGGTTCTCGATCTGCATAAACGACGGGTCTATGTTCTTCAGACTTTGCAAAACATTCTGATTTCCAACGCGGACCAAGTCCTCAGCAGAAATCGTAGTCACCGCGCCGGTAAAGGTATTGGCCTTGCGGGTGAAAGCTCCGTTGACCACAACCTCCTGCACATTCTTGGAATCAGGGATCAAGAAGATCTCATAGGAGTTGTTATTTGTAAGGCGCATTGTCCTTGTTTGAAACCCTATATAAGAGATGGTAAGCAGAAGGGCTTCTCGTGCAATTGTCAACTTGAAGTGGCCATTGACATCTGTCACCACTGTGGAACTCTCACGATCGTTCAAAGCACCTGTGCTGGTAACAGTTGCTCCTGGTAACGGCTCGCCAAGGTCGTCCTTCACAATACCAAAAATCTCTCTACTAGGCGCTTCGCGTATCTGCCTAGATTGCCTCTGTGCAGACTCATTGTCTTTTCGAATGTCTATCATCCTACCACGAATGACGTAGCTTAGCGGCTTCGCGTCAAGCAAGAAGCGCAAGGATTGTTCTACGGACACATTGCGCAAAGTGCCTGTCACATTGTAAGAGCTGACGTCACCATAGACAAACGAAATCTTATAGTCACTCGCCTTTTCCAAACGACGCAATGCAACAGAAAGGTTTTCGTCGTTGAAAGTCATGTTGATTTGGGTACTCTGAGCAGCTATTGGCAACACACATAAGCACCACAGTAACAAGAAAGACACTAATCGGCTTCTTTTCATAAGCAAAATGTTAATTGTCTGAGACCTTAAAAACTTTTAAATAAAACGTTTCAGACCTCTTATGATGGTTACGATTTAAACGATTAATTTCTAAAAAAGCATAGATTTGTAGGTAACATTCCCTCTAATAGTTGTATTTTTGTAGTGAATTCATAACAGATATGAGCGCGCAGGCTGACTTTGATGCTATCTTTCGAAAATACTACACCCCTCTATTTTTCTTTGCTCGACAATATGTCGATGACAAGGAGGAATGTCGAGATATTGTCATGTCTACCTACGAGAAGGCATGGAATAATATGGACAGACTAGATCCAAATCACGCCTCAACCTTCCTTTATGTCACTACCAGAAACCTATGCATAGATTACCTGCGACACCTTAAACATCATCAGAATTACACAAGATACTTTGAAACGATAACCAAAGATATCGTTGAAGGTGTTGATCTCATAGAACGTGAGGAACTTCAGAAGGTGGCTAACCAGCGCATTTCAAGTTTACAACAACCTACACGCGACATCTTTGTCTCTTGTTATGTGGACAAAAAGAAGTATCGTGAGGTTGCCTTGGAACGTGGTATCAGCGTTAGCACAGTAAAGAAACACATTGTCAAAGCATTGCGATTGATGCGTGAAGCTCGGCAAATAGCATTGGATGTGAATAAGGGTTAACATCGTACCCTATTTGTTTGGACATACGTTTTATATGCGAAAGAAACATTACTAATGGAAGATCAAGATCTGACATATCTCGAAACGCAGACCCTAGACATCATGGAGCCCGAGAATGAAATATCGGACGACCAGATATCTCAGCTCAACGATGACCCAGCGCTATGGAAGAAGTGCCACGAAATAGAGGCATTGACCACTGCTTTTCGTGCGGAACGAGAACCACGAGACGTTGAGGCCGCCCTGCATGAATTTCATCTCAGATACAAACACAACACACATCAAGCACGTAATATAACCATCATTACAGCTCTTGCCGCCATGATCATAGGTGCGGTACTACTTATTTCACGTCCAAGTAATGCAAGTCAACATGCCCCTGGTATTGTCTACGCAGCATCGACTAGAGGTGCTGAAGTTGTAATTAGGCAGGCTGGAACTACTGAAAAAATCGTTCCCGCTAGTACTAAAGTGGAAGGACTCAGCTTCAAGACTACAGACATCAACACTGAGCAGGCTCACGACGTATCACTAGAAGTTCCAGAAGGAAGATCGTTTACTGTGGAACTTCCTGATGGTAGTCGCGTATGGCTCCACCCAGGAAGTACCATTTATTTCCCCAGCAGATTTGCGTCAGACAGCCGACAAGTTAAAATCGTAGGCGAAGCCTACTTTTCTGTTACCCACGACGCAAGCAGGCCCTTCTCTGTTCAGGCAGGCAACACCATAACAACTGTACTCGGTACTGAGTTTGATGTATCATCTTATGACAATGAACCGGTAACTGTCACCTTGGTGAGTGGCAGTGTGAATATCGTAGCTGAAGGGGGAAAGCATCTGAAAATAAAGCCTAATACGCAGGCCGTGTTGGCTAAGGGTGACCAATGGGAGTTGCACACGGTGGACACGGAGAAATTTACCAACTGGCGAGACGGATATTTCTATTTCGATAATACGCCGCTGCGAGACATCCTTACAGAGATAGGGCGCAACTATGGAACAACCATCCAGTGTACCAACGAGGCTTTGTTGCAAGAACATCTGCATTTTGTCGCAGAACGAACACAAAGCCTCCAGGATATCATGGATCGCCTAAAGGAGTTGCATCCCATGTCAGTAACGATGAAAGATAATGTGCTTATCGTGAAATAAACGTATGATGTTCTAGTCCAAAACTCGTGGCTTTTGTCTTAAGTTGACTACCTATTATTAATCATATCTTAACCAATAACTGTTAATATAGTTCGTTTTTGAATATGGGAACTATTCGACACACCTGTACTTGACATCTAGCTATCACATTGACGAAGAACCACCCGAAAGAAAAAGTCGATACTTTATTTAATTTTTTGGGGTCTAAAATGTAATAAAACTCTAAGCTCATGCGTTTCAAAAAATAGAATAATGGACTTTCGTTTATCTTTGATTTTCACCTGCTAACGAACAACCAACAACTAAACTTATTTCTATATGCGAAGACTTATTACATTAACCGCGGTGCTAACCATGGCACTTTCAGCTATGGCACAGCTACCTTATCAGAATCCCAACTTATCTTCCAAAGAACGTGCACAAGACCTTCTAAGTCGCTTGACGTTGGAAGAGAAAGCCCAACTCATGCTCGACGAGTCGCCTGCCATACCCAGACTAGGCATCAAAAAGTTCTTTTGGTGGAGCGAAGCGCTCCATGGTGCTGCTAATATGGGCGGTGTGACCGTGTTTCCAGAGCCCATTGCCATGGCCTCCTCATTCAACGATGCCCTTCTTTTCAAGGTATTCAATGCTACGAGTGACGAATTTCGTGCTCAATACAACCGTAGAATGCTTGCCGGTGGCGACGACGAGAAGTTCCATAGTTTATCAGTATGGACACCAAACGTCAACATTTTTCGTGACCCACGTTGGGGACGCGGCCAAGAAACCTATGGCGAGGACCCCTATCTGACCTCAGTGATGGGAACATCAGTGGTTCGAGGTCTTCAGGGGCCAGAGACATCAAAATATCGCAAGCTATGGGCCTGTGCCAAGCACTATGCTGTTCATAGTGGTCCTGAGTACACTCGCCATGTCGCCAACATAAATGACGTGTCGCCACGCGACCTGTGGGAGACTTATCTTCCAGCCTTCAAGACCCTCGTCGAGGATGCCAAGGTTCGCGAAGTGATGTGCGCCTATCAGCGATTAGATGACGAGCCATGTTGTGGTAGCTCACGTTTGTTGCAACAAATCTTGCGTGACGAGTGGGGCTTCAAATATCTCGTGGTAAGCGATTGTGGTGCTGTAACCGATATCTATACGACACACAAGACTTCCTCAACTGCTGCACACGCCTCTGCAAAGGCTGCTCTTGCCGGAACAGATGTGGAGTGCGGATTCAACTATACCTATAAGAGCATTCCCGAAGCTGTACGCCGTGGACTTGTTTCAGAGGAGAATGTCAATATCCATGTACTTCGTTTGCTCGAAGGTCGCTTCGACTTGGGCGAGATGGACGACCCTAAACTAGTGGAGTGGTCAAAGATTCCTGCATCGGTAATGGACAGCAAGGAACATCGACAGATATCCCTTGACATGGCTCGTCAAAGTTTGGTGTTGCTTCATAATAATGGCAATGTGCTGCCACTTAAGGCTAACACAGAGAAGATCGCTGTCATCGGACCTAATGCCGACGATGAACCTTTGATGTGGGGTAACTATAATGGTACGCCCAACCGCACTATTACCATTCTTAATGGCATCCAACAAGTTCAGCGCAAACTTACCTATCTCAAGGGCTGTGACCTCACAGACACCATGGTTGTCAACAGTTTGCTACCCGAATGTCGTATCGATGGAAAGAGTGGTCTGCGCGGAACATTCTGGAACAACGTATCCATGGAAGGCAAGCCTGTAACCACTGAATATTACAAGACTCCCGTAGCAGTGTCCACCACAGGCATGCACAACTTTGCCCCTGGCGTCAATATCGAGGATTTCTCTGCAAAATACGAGACTGTTCTCACCCCTAAGACTTCGGGTGAGGTTGTCATCAATGTTGATGGAGGTGGCGACTTCAAAGTCTTTGTCAATGGCGAGCAGAAACAAAGAGTACACTCTTGGCGTACCACACCAACACGCACCGTATTGCAAGTGAAGGCAGGAGAACGATATAACATTGAGGTTCGTTTCGCCTTTGTCAAGACTTGGGGTGCCAATCTCAAGATAAACATCGGTACTGAGGAGCCCATCAACTATCAGGCCATCATCAATCAGCTGAAGGGTATCAATAAGGTGATCTTCGTGGGAGGTATCTCTTCTCGTCTCGAAGGTGAGGAAATGCCTGTCAATATCGAAGGTTTCAAGGGTGGTGACCGTACCAATATTGAACTGCCTCAAGTACAGCGCAACTTTCTCCGCGCTCTTCACGATGCTGGAAAAACCGTCATTTTTGTCAACTGCTCAGGTTCGGCCATCGCCTTTGAACCAGAGATGAAGACCTGTGATGCTATCCTTCAGGCATGGTATCCAGGTCAAGAAGGTGGTACTGCCGTGGCCGACGTGCTCTTTGGCAAGGTGAATCCTTCAGGCAAACTCCCCGTTACATTCTATAAAAACTCCGCTCAACTTCCGGATTTTGAGAACTATGCCATGAACGGTCGCACATATCGCTATTTCTCCGACCCACTTTTCGCCTTTGGATATGGCATGAGCTATACTACATTCGACTTTGGCAAGGCTACAACACAAGCTGTGAACGGTGGCCAGAAACTCATGATTCCAGTGACCAACACTGGCAAGCGTGATGGCGATGAAATCGTACAGGTCTATATCCGCAAGGTGGATGACACCGATGGTCCATTGAAGTCGCTCCGCGCTTTCAAGCGTATTTCGCTGAAAGCAGGCAAGACGACATCAACAGAGATAATGCTTGACAAGAAGTGTTTTGAGTTCTTTGACACTGGCACCAATACCATGCGCACCATGCCAGGAAACTATGAGGTGATGTATGGCAACAGCTCTCGTCCACAAGACCTCCAAACTATAAAACTTACAATAGGCCAACTGTAAGCCAAACAAATTGTTGCCGACGAATTGCAACGGATAAAAAAACCGAATTAAGTAAACTGCTACCGAAACAAGCAGAAAAAAATAGTAAGAGGGTGAATGAGTGTTAAAGTGCACCCTCTTACTATTTGTACTCCTATCGGAAAATTCCAATTTACTGATTTCTTACATCTTAACTATCTTTCTAACCGTGTTTGCCGTTCGTATCGTCAGATTGCTGCTAATGTTTGCGTTAGCAGTTTTTGACCACCAATTTGTCTTTTGATAATCCTTTCGATTAAAAGACCAGAATATTGTTTTCTTGTAATGTTTTATCTTTTCGAGTTCTTCCTTAGGCTCTCCTATTTCACTAAGCACATCGGCAAATGTTGCCGGCGGCATTATGAAAATTAGATTATCATATATCTCCTTGTCTTCAGTTCCCCACCAGTCAGGGGCGTTATATAATATATCTTCCAATTCTTCTTTTAATATGACAAAAATCGGTATATCCAAATTAAACCTGTCTTTTATCATTTTCTCAATTTGACCGAAAGTATCCTCATCATCACTTGAAAAGATGACATTACCGCTATTCAGATATGTCTTAACGTCAGCAAAACAAAGTTCTTCAAAACCTGCCTTTAATTCAGACATTGGTATTTTATTTTTACCCCCTACATTTATACCCCTTAAAAAGGCTATATATCTTTTCATCATCAAATTTTTCGGGTTGGTTTTCTTTTAATGCCTAACAAATGAATAAAGTCATTAAGCAAGGAAGTATCAACTGGCTCAAACATTATCCACTTTCCGTCATGGTAAATCTTTGCTTCGTCGTAGATTTTTTGTATAGCTTCAGGATAATTTTCTCTGGCTAATTCAAATTTTGTCCTTTCATCTTTTCCGAAGATAACCATAAAACCAATAACGTTTTCTTTTGCATATAACGCACAAAGCGTTTTGCCGCCTCTACGATATTTGTATTCGTATGTCCATGCTTTACCGCCATTATTCCATAGACGTTCCATATCATATTTTTCATCAATCATAGCACACAACTTTTGCCATATATCATATAAAGGCTGCCCGATTAAAGCAGTCATTTCTTCCGCGTTTGGTATTCTATCAAGCATAGTGAAGCCTTTCTTACATATTAAGATTTGTCCACGTCTTCAATCCTATCAAGCTTTTGTTTTCTGCAAGGCAATCAACCGCGATGTATTCCTGACCGTTCTTACTGGCAACATCACAAGTCCGACACAGATTGACAAACATAGTTTTATAATAAAATAAATTATCCAGCCAATGATCGGCAGAAACAGGGAAAACCCCGGAGTGAGGTTTGTTAATGTTTTTCAGCTTTGGACTGTCCCGGGAAAAAACATAGATTGGGATTCCATGCGAAATTACATTATATACCAGATCAAAAGAAAGTCCCCCGTTTGTCCACCGGGCAAACGGTACGGCAAGCAAAATACTAACGCCGAACATCAGTATCAATTCTTTGATTATTTCACCCTTTTCCACATTGATCCGCTTCCTGTTACCGTTTTTACGTATAGGTATGGAGTAAATGGAAGCGCATTCGGCGCATAATCCTTTGCCGCAGTCCGGGCATTGGGCTACCATAGTTAATTTAGGATGTTCATAACAATTCATATCTGTACATGATTAACAATGAATCTACTTGCAAAGATAACCATATTCCCATAATTCAGAATGTTTGCGAACTTTATCATTCTTGATTAAAAGCTTTATCCTCAGCGCTATCCACCAAAGGTGACAACAACGGATCATCCGATAAATCCTGTTTTTCTCACTTCGATGTCACATACGTCCAAATCGACGCCACAAGCTGCCAGCAGTATAAGATACCCTTATTATTCAGTCGCTTACACATACCTTTGTTACGCATTATATGGTAATTCGGAACTTAAAAACATTTTTTATGGATGAAAGCAAATTAAAGACCAAAATATTTTATTGGTCAAAGAGAAAGACAGCAACGAACTGAAAACTGTCTCAAGTATTGGCAAAAACGGTAAGTAGAAAACATGGCTCCCGGAGTCAGATTCCACGAAGCACCGCAAGCGTGAATGGCGCATAAGCAAGGCCGAGATAATGACAATCCTTATTTGTTTTCACTTCAATTCCTTCCTCAACTTCGTGCTTACCAAGGCGAATGTGGATGCCAAGGACAAGAATGTGTTCGATCGATTGACAGACAATGTATTTGGAAAATTATAGTTTCTTGTGGTCTGATAATATGATGCGACAAAACGTAAAAAGAATGAAACATAGGTTAATCCATTAATTGATAGGAAATCATATCTTTGCCACACAAAACAACTAACCGATATTTTATCAATCGATTAATCTCAACACAAAAACTGATGAACAAGATGTCTGCCTATTTTCTCACCGTACTCATTTCGTGGGCCTGTGCCTCACCCCTTCCTACAGAGGCTCAATCATGGGGTGCCAGCGGAAGCAACAAATCGAAGCAAAACTCGTGGTACAGTCCTGCGAAACGCATCTCAGAACCGGAAAGCTATCGCAACGTATTTGCAGAATTAGGCTACACGCAAAGCGAGATAGACAAACGGTTCAATGAGATACTCTATGATCTCTTCGAAGGACCACGTAAGATATACTTCGAAGTGGGCGACTCCTTGGCATATATATCTGATATCAAAAACAAAGACGTGCGCACCGAAGGCATGTCCTATGGTTTGATGGTGGCCGTGCAGCTAGATCGCAAGGAGATGTTCGACCGTCTTTGGCGATGGGCACGACGCTATATGCAACATCGCGACGGACCAATGGAGGGCTATTTCGCATGGTCTTGCAATATCGATGGCACACGCAACTCCGAGGGCCCGGCATCCGACGGTGAATTATACTTTGTCACTGCTTTGCTCTTTGCTTCTAATAGATGGGGTAACGACACTGGCATCAACTATAAGGCAGAGGCTCGTTATATCCTTGACAATGCTTTGGCGAAGGATGGTTCTAATGGTGTGCACAGCCTCATCAACAAGGACAACCATCTCATCACCTTCACGCCAACAAGTTTTGGCGCCAGTTTCACCGACCCATCTTATCATCTACCAGCCTTCTACGAGGTGTGGGCAAGCTATGCCGACGACGGCAGACAGGAATTTTGGAACAAATGTGCAGCTGCTAGTCGTGCTTACTTGCATCATGCCATTGACAGCGTGACAGGACTTAACCCGGACTATAGCAACTACGACGGCAGCAAACTGCAATATCATTTCACCGCCGAGCGTCCTCGCCCTAAGCACTTTGTACCGATGGATGCCTTCAGATACGACTCTTGGCGCGTACCCATGAATATCACGCTCGACTTCATCTGGAGTGGTGCCGACAGCCAGTGGCAGCGCGAATATGCCAATCGCACCCAATCATTCTTCTATGGTAAGGGCATCGACACATTCGTAGACCAATATAATGTAGACGGTTCCACCGTGCAAGACACCCTCCGTGCCGGCAACTATGCAAAAGCACTGCGTCACTCCTTGGGATTGGTGGGCACACTTGCAGCCGCTTCCATTGCCAGCGATAATCCTCATCGGGAGGAGTTTGTGCGGCACTTCTGGGAGGCAAAGCATGAGCCTTACTTCGACGGCTTCTTTGATGAGTACTACGACGGGCTGCTTCAGCTCTTCGCCTTCATGCATCTCAGTGGCAAATATAGAATCATTCACGACCGTGCCAACAACTTCGAGGCTTACTTTAAACCCGTTACAACTAGTACTGTCTCTGCGCCAGATAATGATGGATTCATACGTCGTTGGCGGTTGGCAGAGCCCATTTCCAAACCCAATCGTAGCAATATACTCTTCACTGACAGCTACATTCGTAAGGCTTTCAAGGACAACCAGCCAACAAAGAATCATAAATGGTACAACTTAGAAAGTACCAATTATAATGTAAAGCTTTACCGTCTGGCTACGGGCATGAATCAGAACCCTTACGGAAAGGTGTTTTGGGCAGAGACCATCGTCAATTGTTCTAATGATATGGCCAATGTTCGGCTAGCCGTGGGATCTAATTCAGCATCCCAGTGGTGGGTGAACGGTCAGGAAGCCGCTATTCTTTCAGGCGATCGTCGCATGGTGATGGACGATGTGGTTTCACCTAGATTAACCCTTAAGAAGGGTACCAATATCTTACGAGGGGCCATCATAAACGGTCCCGGCATGAGCGATTTTTGCGTACGTTTCATTGATGAGAATGGACGGCCTATCAACAATGTCACTATAGAATAAGCGGCAATGAGACGATATATCATGTTGGCCATGTGCCAAATACTATGGAATGCCCTGGCAAGTGCACAGATAGGCAATCCATTTATCCATGATCCTTCTACGATAATGGAATGTGAAGGAAAATACTATACGTTCGGAACAGGTGGCGATGGCTTGATGTCTGCCGACGGATGGACCTGGGACACGGGTGCCATTCGCCCTGGTGGCGGTGCTGCCCCCGATGTGCTCAAGATAGGAGATCGATACCTTGTTGCTTATAGCGGCACTGGGGGAGGAATGAATGGCGGGCATACTGGATGCGTCCTGACGATGTGGAACAAGACATTAAATTCTCTTTCACCCGATTTTAAGTATACAGAACCCGTTGAAGTAGCCAACTCTGATGGATACGAAGATTGTGATGCCATAGATCCAGGTTTACTCTTAGACCCAACGACCGGACGGTTGTGGATGTCATACGGAACGTATTTCGGCTTTATCCGAATCGTTGAATTAGACCCCAATACAGGCAAGCGCATCGAAGGTAACGAACCAATTAATATTGCTATTGATTGTGAAGCCACTGATTTGATTTACCGCAATGGTTGGTATTACTTATTGGGCACGCATGGAACTTGCTGTGATGGTGTGAACTCCACATATAATATTGTCGTTGGTCGCTCGCGCAACGTCACTGGCCCTTATCTTGACAATGTGGGCAGAGACATGCTCAAAGGCGGTGGAAAGATGGTGTTGGCGGCAGGTTACGGACAGGTAGGCGCTGGACATTTTGGCCGATTCATCGTGGACAAAGAGGTGGAGAAGCTGTCATGCCATTTTGAAGCTGACTACAGTCGTGGCGGCTATAGTGTGCTGGCCATTCGACCGTTGTTATGGAAGAATGATTGGCCCATCGTCGGAGAACCTTTCCAAGAAGGTGTCTATGAGATAGAGTCCGAGCGAAGGGGCTATGCCCTGGAGTTGGCAGTTGACTTCACACGGCAGGAAACCGAACGACGAAGGTGGTTTAAGAAAGTTGACAATGAGATCTTGAAGCCCATTGCCTTTCAGACTTTGCAAGAAGTCATGAAAGATTGGCCCAAAGGTAACATTCCCGTTCGTGCGGGCGACTATATGTTCCGTCCTCATCAGAAATGGGAAATCAAGGCTGTCCCCAATGCAGGAGGTTATCTTGGCGGTCCTTATTACAAGATTGTCATTGCTGGCACCAACCGTGCCCTTACTGCCACCGCGAACAAAGAGTTGACCACTATACCGGAATTTACAGGCGTTCCAGAACAGTTGTGGCGCATCGATCAGCTGACTGATGGCACATTCCGCATCATGCCGAAGGCTGTTCCTGGTACTACCGAACCAATGGTTATCTACTCCATAGGAGATAGTACACCCACTCTTGCCCCCTTTGATGCTAATAGTGATAATTCCAAGTGGAACTTTACAAAAAGATAATTGACATGAACAAGATTCTTGCTTTAGTCCTCACTTTGATGGTTGGCACAAGTGTGCAAGCACAGAACCCTATCATCCATGACCAGTTTACGGCTGATCCCACGGCTCGTGTCTTCAACAATCGGATATATCTCTTCCCTTCTCACGACATCATCAGTCCTGTAGAGCCTGAGCGCAAATGGTTTTGCATGGCCGATTATCACGTCTTTTCCTCGGACAATCTTGTGGATTGGATGGACCATGGCATGATCCTCAGTCAAGAAAATGTTCCATGGGGAAAGCCTGATGGTTATTCCATGTGGGCGCCCGACTGTGTGGAGAAGAATGGGAAGTACTACCTTTATTTCCCCGATGCTCCTAAGGAAGGAAGGGGTTTCATGGTTGGCGTAGCCATTGCCGATAAGCCCGAAGGACCTTATGTGCCTCAAGCAACTCCTATCAAGGGCGCAATGGGAATAGATCCATGTGTGTTACAGACGTCCAAGGGTGAGGCCTACTTGGTTTGGTCCGGCATGGGTCTCCGTATGGATAAGCTTTCCGACGACATGTTATCCCTTGTTGGAGAATCAGTAAGACTTGATGAGTCATTCCCAAAAGGTTTCAAGGAAGGTCCTTTCGCCTTCGAACGCGATGGAAGATATTACCTTACCTTCCCTTGGGTACAGGACAAGACAGAGACATTGGCCTATGCCATGAGTGACAATCCAATGGGACCCTACGAGTTCAAGGGCCTGATTATGGAACAATCGCCCGTGGGATGTTGGACCAATCACCACTCCATCGTAGAGTTCAAAGGACAATGGTACTTGTTCTATCACCACAATGACTATTCCCCTCGGTTTGACAAAAACCGCAGTGTGCGCATTGATAAACTCACTTTCAACGCAGATGGCACTATTCTTCCTGTCACTCCTACATTACGTGGAGTTGGAAACACCCCGGCAAACGCCCATATTCAGATAGACAGATATTCTTCTTTATGCCCAGTAGGTGCATGGATAGATTTCCTTGACAGTACCAACACATTCAAAGGATGGTACGTCAGCTTGTCCCGCCCAGGTACGTGGGTGACCTATGACCGTGTTGATTTCACAAGCCCAGTAACCAAATTTATTGTCCGAGTACGCACCAAGGGATGCAGACTATCTATAACAGGCGACAAAGACACACCGATTGCGACAATCGAAATGCCGGCCGGAGATGGATGGCGCGAACTGACATTTCCTTGTTCCGACAATAACATCAGTGGAATTCAAAGTCTACGACTTACTAATCTTTCAGGCGACGCAGCGTTAGACTGGATTTCTTTTCAATGAAACCAATCTGAAACAGTATCCTAATGGATTAGCAAATATAAATAAGCAGTTTCTTAGATTTGTTATATATTATAGTTATGAGAGAGGGTAATCTATCTATCGGTTCTCTCTCTCTTTTTCTTTCTTTGCAGAATGCCACGGCATTATAATCAATAATTAAGTACTAACAATATACCAAGAGGTGTTGAGCAGTTAATATTAGCACTTTCAATAAAATAATATCCTTGCATCATGCGTTTAACAATATGATGTCAGGGACTTTCACTTTTAAGCAATTTACACTCCACGATGACCGTTGTGCCATGAAGATTGGTACCGATGGCGTATTGCTTGGCGCGTGGGCGAATGGTGGGCAACGCATTCTGGACATCGGATCGGGCAGTGGACTTATCGCCTTGATGATGGCACAACGATATCTTGATGCCCATATTGATGGCATGGAGATAGACTCCGAGGCTGCAAGACAAGCGACAGAAAATGTAAATGACTCGCCATTTTCGAGTCGAGTGCAGATCATTGAAATGCCTTTTCAACAGTTTCAGCCTGAGAAGCCTTACGATGCCATTGTCTCCAACCCTCCTTTTTTCCTTTCTTCGGCTGACTATAGCAACACGTCTCGTGCCGTGGCACGGCATGCCGAAACCTCATTCTTCAAGGAATTCTTCCGATTTGCAAAGGATTGGTTATCTGCGGATGGCCAAGCGAGCATCGTCATCCCTTGCGAAAGCATCGAACCCATATCGGCAGAAGCCTACCTCCTCGGTTTCTTCCTGGCTCGACGCGTGCTCATTCGTACCAAGTCTACGAAACCCATCGAACGTTGTCTCCTTGCTTTTTCCAAGCGGCGCACCACTCCTCCCGCCCTCACCGAAGAAACCTTACTCACTTCGGACGGTGAGAAATCAGCATGGAACATTCATCTTACAGAAGAGTTCTATCTGTAAGAAGAGTTCAAACAAATCTGCTTGGAATAGTTTTATTGGCAGTCATAATATCATATCAGCAGATTATGACTCAGAAAATGACCTTCCGTCAATGTATTAAGAGGCATCCCGCATCTCCTAATATCAACTAAATAATGATGAAATTGTTGTTCGGTTATAAACTATTGCTGTCCGATAAAACCAAAAGATTGACAGTATGAGGGCAAGTAAATGATATTGACACGGTTGCCACAGTAAAAAAAAGGGAAGTCCACTGACCTCCCCAAAGAGTTTGTACTTT
>Ga0070399_1001942_pt1 | contig 20667 bp, 21 predicted proteins | sample BioMet4_FD_61217 | JGI IMG/M metagenome (GOLD analysis project Ga0070399, IMG submission 61217) | Microbial communities from bioreactor (seeded with sewage sludge) at LBNL, California, USA - Biofuel metagenome 4 (version 1) | ecosystem: Engineered > Bioreactor > Anaerobic > Unclassified ... | reverse complement strand
ATTGGGAAAGCGCCAGTTTGTTGATCTCCTGCGCGAAGAGTTAAAGAATCCATAGCATTGCGCGTTGGGAAAGCGCCAGTTTGTTGAACTCTTGAGGCGGCCGCAAAACCTCCGCCATCGTCGGGCGTTCCCGATGACGAACCATCGGATCCGCCGGCCGGAGAAGACGATCCCGAGCCTCCTTTATCGTCCTTTTTCTTAGGCTCCTCGAAGACGATCAGATCGCCTTCCTCGTTCTTCGCGCTCGGCATCAGCCTGTAGGGATCGTCGTCATCCTCGTGATCATCATCGACGCCCGGGATCCTGTCAAACGCCGGCAGACCGTCTTTTCTCTGCGTGTTGGCGAATCCCGTCCAGCTCACCGGGACGCCTGAGACCCATTTCATGGTCAGCTCGACGACGGCATCCGTCCATCCCGTTTCCCTCCAGTTATCGTATTCGCGCCCATAGACGGGCTTTTCAAGGGTTCCGATGTTCCTTCGCGGATGCCCGAAATCAATGCGCTGGACGAAGGCTTTCACGAAAGCCTCCTTCTGCGCGATGGTGATCTTGCTCTTGTCGGACTCGTAGAGCTTCTTCATGTCCTTGGCTTTTTGGCGTAGCGAGATGGCAAGCCTTTCGTCGGCTCCTTTGTCCTTCCGCCGCGTTTCGAGGTCGGCGAGCTTTTTCTTGGCATCGGCGAGCTCTTCCCGGACGGCGTTGAATTTCTTGTCCAATGCGGCTTTTTTATCTAGATCGTCGTGATCGATGGCCGACTGGATCTCATACATGAGCTTCTGATAGGTCTTGTCGATGGCGGCGATGCTCTTGGCGAGATTCTCCTCGGGCGTCGGGGTTTTCCTCGCCAGTTTGCCCGCTTGGGCCTGCCGGGCTTTGATCTCCCGGCAAAACTTGTCGTAGGCAGTCCGGTAATTCGGATCGTAGAAGACGATGCGGCAGACCATATCGAAAACCGCGTCCTCGATGACGTAGGAGACGTTCGTCTGGTTCGGGCAGTTGATGCCTGCCGCGAGCGCTCCCGACACATAGAAGCCCTTTCCGTCCTTGCCCGGCTTGTGCGCCCGGTAGTAGGGCTTCCCGCAATACGGGCAGAAAAGCATCCCGCTCAGCCAGCCGCGCTCGGCGAACGGATTCCCGTCTTCATCTATGCCGACGACCTTCCGGGGCGCTGGATGGGCCGCTAGGGCCTCTTTCAGCCTCTTGGAGACCTCCTCGGCCGTCCTCTTGTCAATGAGCGGCGGATAAACGTGCTCGAAGGTCTGCTCGGCCGTTGAGACGTATGTCGTGCCATATCGTTCGTCGATCTTGCTGAGGATGTAGATCTTGTCATCGCGCGTCATCTTCCTATCGACGACGAAACCAGCCCGCTCCATCATGGCTTTCACGCTGGTATCGTTCCAGATCCCGCCAAGGCTCCGGAACGTCGCCGTGCCATCAATGTAAGAGCGGTCGTGGAGGATGCGGTCGATGGCATCGCGCCTCATGCGGATGCCTTTCTTTGCGTAAAGGATCTTCATGATCGACCCGACGCCGAGGCCGCGCCATTCGCTGGGTTCGCTTTCATCGGTCGGTTTGCCCATCAAACCCCAGGCATAGAGGTCGAAGACGAAGCGGACGACATCGGCCTCCTCCGGGTTCTCCTCGTAGTGTCCCGGGCGGAATTTCATCGCCGCCGGGAGATTCTTGTCATAGAGCCATCGGTAGCCGTATTTGGCTTTCCCTCCCGTGTGGAATATTCCACGGGCAAAAGCGTCGTTCGTGGCGCGTCTGGCAGTCGATGACCTCTCTTCGGAGTACGTCGTCGCTCCGTTCAAGGCCATCTGAAGGCGCCATTCGTTGATCGTGTTCAGAGTTGAGTCTTTATTCGACAAATCGAAAATGTTGAGGGCGTTGCCCCCGACCTCGATGACCATGCCTTCGGCCTGATTGAGGGCGTTGCAGATCATGGAGCTGCCTTTCTTGTTCCGGCAAAGGCGGTCGGCGTAGGCCACGACGACGGCATCGATCTTCTTTTCTTGAAGGAGATTGATGATCGCCATGAAGCCGGGGCGGGCCTCGTTTTCGGATCCGGAACCGATGTCATAGATGAAGTCGCCGTACTGCGATTTCGCTTTCAAGCCAAGCTCCTTGAAGACGTTTTTATAGATGATGCCATCGGCGTGCCCGTTGGCGAAGAAATCCTTCAGGGCGCTTTCCTGAAGCTTGGGGATGTCGTGCTTCCGATTCTCGTCAGGAGCGGCCTGACCGGGGGTCGAGACACGCATGTAGCCGATGCAGCGCTTGACACCCTTCTCCGGGATCTTCTTCGCTTGCTTCTTGACGCTTTGGCTAACTTTACCTTCATCGATTTTAATCATGTTCAATAATGCAGTCCCTTCGCCAATACGATACGCCTTAATGTTCGGGCCGCCAACGCGAAAGCGCGCGCGGATACTGACCTTATCCAAGCGCTTCGGCTCCTCCTTTTCCTACGGAAAAGCCGACCGCTTTTCTGACGATGCGACCCGCTTTCGATTATTTTTCAACTGATAGACGAATTTGCCTCGATGGAATCCATCAACTTTTAATTTTCGGCAAAAAAACGCCGCTTTTTTTGGAGGGCGTTATTTTTGTCAATAATTGGTGATCAAGACTTCAAGCGTTGGCTGCGCTTTGTCTTTCAAATGGTAGTTAGCGTTGGCGTAGTTTCGGTTTATCGCCCTGATGTTGTAGCCATTTGTAAGGCATGCGTCCAAGAGGATTTCGTTTCGATTTCCTTTGTGAAGCAAAACGTTGGAGAGGGCAAAGCGGATCCCCTGTCGGTCTAGGGATGCGATGAACTCCATCAATCGCTTTTCCTGTTCTTCATTCCATCCTCCGTTTTCGTTGTAGGTGGCTTCCCCGAGAAGATAAGGCGGGTCGAAATAATAGAATGGCTTCGAAAATCTGTCGGGCGTCAAGCCGGCAAAATCCTCGCTTAGGAAAGCGACGTCTTTGCCCCGGATGGCATCCGAGAACTCCTTGAGGTTTCTTCGCATGATGGAATTGAAATCCCTTTTGCCGACCGGGATGTTAAAGTCTCCGGATGAGTTGAAGCGGATCTGATTGTTGAAGCCGAAGACCACCAAAACGAAAAGAAGAAGATCCTTTTCCCTGCCGTCGGCCGCTTTGTTGTAGGCTTCCCTCAATTCGATGTATCCCGGCTTGTTGAAAGAGCCGAGGCCGTTGGCCGTGTCGCATCCGTAGTGCCCATACCCATTCATCGTCGAATCGGAGAGACCGAATTTTTTGGCGATGGCGTCTATCTCGTCCGACAGCTGTCGCGGATCGGTTTCGTCCATGAGCTGGACGAGTCGCTCCGTTTGCCTCGAAGCGTCGTTGTAGATGATTTTGTCGGCCTTGATGTTGGCGCCGACGTTGAATCCGCCCGCGAAGGCATCGACGAACGTGCCGATGTCTTTCGGGAACAGCGGGATGATCTCTTTCAGGATCTTGAACTTTCCGCCCGTGAAGTTAAGCGGCGATTTGACGAATCCGGAGTTTGGCTTTCCTTTGATTTCAACTGGGTTTCTCTTTGTTCCTACCACGCAAAGGAAAAGGCGCTCTTTGTTGTCGAGATATTCGCTTTTCCCGGCCGTGAATTGGTTGTGAGCCATCTCGAAGACTTGGACGGATCCCCGCTTAGAGAGGGATGAAACGATGTCCTCATCCGAGATTTTGGCCTGCGACCTTCCATTGCCTTTCTTGCCCATGCTGTTGTACGAGACGAGGATGTATTTGGCATCGATCCCCTGAATCAGGTCATCGAAGGCCTCCGGAGCCGATTTGAGGCAATAACGGCTCTTTTCCGAGGCGTCAGGGAGCATTTTCCCGGCGACGCCGGAAACGGCTGGTTTCTTCCATTCCGCCACGTTTTCGAGAAGGTGGTAGGCATCGCAATACTGGCGGCTGTTGTAGGGCGTGTCGATATAGACGAGGTCGGGATGGATCCTCCTCACGAGTTCGTTGGCATCTTCTCGGAAAACCTGATTGCCGGCATTTTCCTCTATCGTCGGAAGTTCGAGAGGCTTCATCGAGAAAACCCGGTCAAGATGGCCGCCTCTGATCCAAGCGTCATAATGGCCGACGGTGTTCGCAATCTTGTCCATTGAATAGAGAAGCGATGTGATCAGGATCGCCCTTTCTCTTTCGTTGATGGATCCGTCGTTAAAGGCGGCCTCGATGTCTTCCCGTATTTTGCCGATTTTCCGGCAATTCTCACGGCTGAAATACTTGTCGGAGAAGTTGTCCGAGAAATAGTTGTCAGATCTTGGCTGCTCTTTGTTGAAGGCTTCGATCATGCGATTGACTTTCGCTTCATCAATCGGCTGCGATCCAAAGAACGCGATGAAGGCTTGGTGGTTCGATTCGAGGATGTCGTTCTCTATGATGTCGCACTCGTGGTTGAAAGAATAGCCGACGATCCCGGTACCCCCGAAGATGTCCGCCACAGACGTGATGCCGGGGCAGTGTTTAGCGATGGTCTCTTCGATGAAAGGGATGAGCTTCGCCTTGCTCCCCAAATATCTTCGGTTGCTGACTGAGTATTTATCCATTATTTCCATTTTGCGCATCTATGCGCTAAAAGGATTATACACCGCCGAAAAATCCGATGGATGCTTAAATCGCCGATTTGTTCAGAGGAGTGTCGATGCAGGTTTCATGCCAAACGGGATCCGGCAAGCCTGAGTTAAAGGCGGAATCGAATATTTTGTAGAGGTGGGAGTAAGTGATGCCATCGCGAATAATGGCGAGCATGTCGTCGGCATCAAGCGGGATGACCTTCGATCCTTTGATGAAGGATCCGTCCTTCTTTTTCCAGTACGTTCCTTTCATCCCTCGGAACGATAGAACGATGTTCGGATCGAGCTGGCTGGTGATGAATACGGCGTAATCGTCTGGCGTTCCGCCGTTGTCTATGTGCTGCATTAGATGACGTTGGACGGGATCCAGCTCCATGCGGCGCTGGGCCTCCGGGTCGCTGAGGCTGACCTCCACCAAGCAATCGTGCTTCGGGAAGTCTTCGCTTTTCTCATAGGCGAAATCGAGATCCGATTGGAGACCGCTGGCGTGGCAGACGGGCTTGAAGTCCGCCCCGAGGGAAAGGTTCATGAAATCGGCGATGTGGCCTTTCATCCCGCTGAGCTGGTACCAAGCTATCCCGATCACGAACTCGTAAAGCGTCGGCACTGAGGCATCTTTCGAGATGTAGGCTTGGAGGGCCTCGTCGTTTCGCTGCTTGAAAAGCACGATGAGATCGGCAATCTTCGCCATCGGGTAGCGTTTCTTGATTATCTCGATGTATTCGTCGTTTTTCTTGTCGCTGAGGTATTCGTTCAGATTCTCGGGCGCCACGCTGTCCCCGTATTTCTCCGAGACCAAGCCGGCCACGTCTTTCGAGCTGAGTGATTCGAAGCCAGGCATCGCTTCCAGCGGAAGGTATTTCTCGAAGAAGTCTTCGTAGTCGGCGCCGGTGTGATACGGGGCGTTCAGAAGCCCGCTGAGCCTGTCTTTGAATACGAGAGCCGAAACTCCGTCGAGCGCGAAGTCGTTTCCCTGATGGCTGATGATGCCGGTCATCATGAAATACCGGCTGTTCATGTCCATGTATTCGCTTAGGTTCGCTTTCGTCTTGTTGAGCTGGAGCTCGACGTAGAACCATCTCCGGAGCTCTTTCTCGTCCTCGATGTTGAAGGGCGTCCTCGCCATGAGCTCAGGGCCATCGATGTTGGCTGCCATGTTCTTTTTCAAGATGTCTTTCGCCCAATACGATCCCGGCCTCGCCAGCCCGCTGATCGCGCTTTTCAAGGCATCCCCGCGCTGTTTCGTGTATCCGAGCAACGCGATGTCCCTCACGCTCGTCCAAAGGGGAAGGTAATCGGCGCTGTATTTCGCGCTTTTCCTGTTCATCACGACGTCAGCGATGACGTCCAGATTGATGACGGGGGCATTGACGAAACGATCCAGCGCCTTGGTGTAGGTCGCCGAGGAGAAGATCTTGTTCGTTATGAAGCCATCGACGTCGAAGGCCGAACCTTTTTGCTCAATTTCATCGCATAAAGAAACGACTTCTTGCTGGTTTTTGCACGTTGGAAGAAGGTAGGCCATCTGATCGTCTGTCAGTTTTCCGAACCTTTCGAGGCAATAAAGAAACGAGACGAATGGCCTGACCTTAAAATCGCCTTGCGTGTATTCGAGTTTGAGGAGCTGGGTCAGATAAATGAGCTCATCTTTCGCGATTCCGAGGTAGTTGTCCGATTTGAAGGATGAGATGTTGAGAATCATCCGGCCGACGCTAGTGATTCTTCTATCATTGTCGATCAAGCCCATATGGACAAGACCGACAGTTTTTTGTCTGGCATCCTTTGCCGGTCTGTTTGCGCTTGGCTTTGTGAAGCCTTCTTCCGCCATCTTCTGGTAGTAAAGGACTTGGTAAGGCTCGTTTTCCTTCCAATGCTCGCCGGGATGCTCCTTTTGGAGATCGTCCAGCATTCTTAGCTGTTTTTCGATGTTGAAGTTGAGGTCTTTGAATCTGAACGACGTGGATCCAACGACCCAACTGGTTGTCTCGTATGAAAGATTTTCGTCGTTTTCCATTTGGCTCTATTCTATAGCTTCCGCGCCATTTTTTAAGTTTTTTCGATGACCATTGATAAAACTCATGGGGCACGTTTGGCGTTTTCTTGTCTATATGTAAGTAGGAGGATCAATCACATGATCGATCAAAAAAGAGCCGAAGAAGCCGCAATCGTCGGAGCCGTCTGCGCATCGCTTGCCATGGATGAGGAAGGGCCTGACGCAGCCTTCGCCTGGTATCGGATCGCCGAGCGCTACTGCGTGGCAAAGACGAAGAGCGAAAAAGAGGCCTTCAGCGCTCTGTTTGCCTCGGCGATGCTGAAATACTCGAAGCCTCACGAAACCATCGCCAGATCGCCTGAAAATTGAGTCCAGAGGCATCTCTTTGCCGCCGATGCAATGGAATACGGGGATCAAAACGTTGCTTAGGATAAAAAAACGGCCTGCGTGGCGGGCCGTTTCTTTTAGCGCATATGATCGATTTGTTTGCGAAGATTGCGGATCAGTTTCTCGAAGTCCTTTCGGCCGCTTTTATTCATCCATTTGTCCCTATACTCGGGGCCTAAGAGGCGATCGATAAGAGGAGGGAGGAGGTCGAGGGCACCGCAGTCCCGTGCCCTGTCGTTTTTCCACTCATCCACGATGCACATTTTTCCCTCAGGGGCGAAAGCGACAAAGGTCAGCGATAGCGCGTCTTTGGGGACGTCTTCGAAGCCATCGATTTTCGCGCGTTCCCTGATTTGATCGAAGCTCGAGAGACGCAGGCTTTCGACGTCCTCGTCGGCTCGTTCGGATGTCTGCTCGGCTTGGTTTTGTTCTTCCATGTTTTTAACTCCAGCAACTTGGCTTGGAGTCCTTTCTTCGCGGCCGATTATCGCTCGAGCCGCGGAGGAAGCGGGCGGAGTAGGTGCTTGCTCTCATCCGTCTCGAAAGAAAAAAGCGGGTAATCATACTCGCTTTTTCCTTAGCAGGAGTCGAAACCGTTATGTGTTTTTGCCTCAATAGGCAATCGTTGTCATAGATCTAGCAGGAGTCAAAATCGGCTTCTCATTTGCCTTTGCTTGAGCTGGCGATGGCGGCGAATACCTCCGAATACGTCCAGCAATAGAGTTTGAAGACGGCATTTACCGAAAGCCTGCCGATCCTCGCCGGCCCGTAGGCCGACATCAGGGCGTGGCGCTGGTCGTCGATATAAACCGAGCCCGAGCCTCCTTGGGCGTTCCGCAGTCCGCAGTCCTTGGCCATGTCCGGCGTGTATTCGCCCTCTTCGTCTATGGTTTTCTTCACGAGCGCGGCGGCGAGGCTCATTTTCCCCTCGCCCGCCTCCTCTTCGACGACTTTTCCGACCTCTGGGGTGAAGGCCGCCAGGACTTTGTCCCAGTCCTTGTAGATCCGGTCCGTTGCCCAGTCGATGTTCTCCTCTTCCCGTTCTTCCTCGCTCATTGCGCCGCCCCCTCGGCCTTTTCCGCCATCTTCGCCCGGCTTCTTTTCTCTCTTTGCCGGTCTGCCCTTCGCTTGAGTTTCTGGAGGTTGTCGTATGCCTTGTTGAGGTCGAAAACGTAGTGCCTGCACGCGACGCCCGAACCAGTTTTTACCTCCCCGATCTGGAGCCCGAAGTGGGAATAGGATTTGCTCTTCGAGTAAAGCCCTCCCATGCTTCTGAAGAAGTCTTCGTCGGCGAAGAAGGCCAGATCTCGCCATTGCTTTTCGCTGAAGAGTGTCTTCTCGGTGGAGGCGAGCCTCCATTTCCCGTCGTCGCCCTTGCGCGTCGTCTCGATTGTGGTCGGGATGAATCTCGGCCCTCTGTCGGTTTCGTCTAGAATTCCATACATTCTTTCTCCTCTTGGGCATTGGCCCGGTTGTTGTTGCGGCGGGCGATGGACTCCCTCGCCGCAAGGAAATGATAACCCCGCTTTTTGCAAAGGCCCGTTTCCGCTCTCGGGTCCGCCTTTACCTTCTCCTTCCGCCATTCCGGTAAAAAAAGAAGGGGAGGGCCTTATAGAAAGGAATACTAAAGTATTGGGAAAATTAGCGGAAACTAAAAATCGTTTTTCGGCCCATCGCGCTTTCGGCCTCCGTGTGAAATGTTTGCCTGGCTCTTGACGCAAAAAAGCGCCCCATCAGAGGAGCGCTTATCTCCGTCCCGTCCCGTCAGGCCGAATCACCGATCCCGGCGATGGTTCCGGCCGGCGGTCACGCCTTCCCCTTCGGATCGGGCGCCCCGGCGGCCTGGGCTTTTTCGGCAGCTTTGAAGGCCGTGTATGCGGCCTCGACCCAGTTGCGGACGCCGCGGATGCCCGCATCCAGGACGTGCGTCGCGTCGTCCTCGTCGATCCGCATTTCTTTAAGTTTGGCTGCGATGTCGCCTTGCGAGCACATCATCAGAAAACCCCAGAGAATGGTAGCGTCGTCGAACACGATGAGAGTCTTCCCGTCATTTTCCTTGATCGGCATGTTTCCTTTTTTCCGATTGGCTCCGAAGAGCCTTTTCCTTTCCATCGGCCGATTATCGCACAGCGGCGCATCTGGCGCGGCGGATCGGCCTGGCGAGTCGGTCCCTGCTCGTTTTTTGGATGGATTCCGGCGCAAAAAAGGGAGGCCGTTTGACCTCCCTCGCACGCTTCTCAGTCTGGCGTTTCGTCGTCGCCTGATGGGGTGGCGTCGCCGCCTTCTCCGCCCCGGCTGACGCGCAGGTCTTTGCACCCCGCGTCCTTCGCCGCCTTGGCGACGGCGGCCTGGCAGCGTGCCAGGAATCTTTCCATGTCGTCGAGATCCTGGAACCGGCAGTCGATCTCCTCGCCCGGGTTTTGAAAACCAGCGGCGAAGAAGATCGCGACGACACGCGCCAGGACCATGGCACGATAGGAGCCGACGGTCGGCTTCCCGCCGACGATCAGCCGGTAGGCGCATCCGAGCCCGTCGAGTTCCCTCAGAGTGTCCCTGACGGGGATGATGATCGCCGCGTCGATGCCGCGCTTTTTGACCTCCTTTCCGATTTGGGAGTAGAGATCATCGAGCGTCTCCATCTCGCCCCCTTTCTTCTTTTTGAAAAACATGTCCTTTTTCCAACGGGAGCGTTTCGCTCCTTTTTCCTTTCCGTCGGTGATTATTCCTCGAGCCGAGGCGGGCGGGGGCGTTTCGGGCCGGGGTTCCGAAGCCCCGCCCCTCGAGAAAAAAGGAAGGCCGCGATGGCCTTCCCGTTCTCCGTCATTTCCCCGGCGGCTCCGCCGGGGGGTCGTCGGGTTCGTCTTCATCCGCATCCGGGTCGTTGTTGTAGTCTTCCACGACCTCGTTCGCTGCTTTCTCTATCGCGAAGCGACAGACGCTTAGGAAGTGCTCCGTTTCGCGCAGATCGACGAACCTGCACCCGATTTGGTTGGGCACGTCCTCGAACCCCGCGGCGAAGAAGAGGGCGGCGGCCTTCGCGAGCACCATAGCGCGGTGGCCTTCGGGGGTGTCGTCCTGAGGGACGATCAGCCGGTAGGCCATCCCCATCGAGTCGTGGCCGCTTTCCGGATCGCGGGCGGGAATGATGATGGCCGCGCTGATCGGCCGCTTTTTTACCTCCTTCCCGATGCTTTTGTAGATCGTCTCGAGCGTCGTCTCGTTTTTCTTTTTGAACATCCTTGTCCCAAAACTGGAGTCTGAGCTCCTTTTTCCTTTCCGAGCGGATTATCGCTCAAGCCGGGCGATTAGTTTGTGAATCCGCCCAAAAAGAAAAAGGCCCGCTGCAAGGGCCTTCTTCCGACTTTCCCTCCGGGCAGGAGGCTCCCAGTCGGCCGGGTCGTCATCTATAGCGCCGGAGAGTTTTAACCGGCGCGCTTAAATTATAGCTCGGCGCGGCTTTCTTTTTGCCTTCACGGCCTTTTCCCCGATTTCCCTCAAGAGGATCGACCGTTCCGTCATCAGTTCCCCTGTGAATCGTCCCCGTTCGAGATCCATGCCGCATCCTTGAGCCCGTAATGCTTCTTGATGGTCTCCTCGATCTCGTTGGCTAAGGCGAAGAAATCATTGTCCATCGCGAGGGCGCCGGCCCGCTCGTCCCCCATGTCCGTGTAGTCGGAAACGTAGTCTTGGACGAACGAGAAAAGGACGGGCATGTCGAAGACGAGGATTTGCTCGACGTCGTCGTCGTAGGCCGCGTCGTGCTTGGGCGTCTCCGAAAGATGCGGGTAGTAAGTTATGCTGAAGAAGTCGAGCTTCTGGTCTTTTCTCAATCTAAGCGTTTTCAGCGAGTCGTAGATGTCTTTCCCCACTATGTTGAACTTTATTTTGGTCATTCCTGGCCTCCTGCCTTGTCGGCTCATCCATTATGCCAGCGCGCGCCTGGTCAAACTCGGAACGGCCCAGGCTTTCTGGGGCCGACAAAAAGGGCGAGTGCCCTTCGCCCGCTCCCTCGGTGTTAGTGCGGCAAAGTCGCCGCGGTACGGACTCGGCTCAATGCGGCCCGTTCGCCTTCCCCGATTATATCCGTTCCCTTCGAATGACCCGGGGGGCCGGTGCTCTCACCAGTCGTCCATCGAATATCCGCCCCTCACGTAGTTCTCGACGGCAACGCCGTGGCGTTTTCGGCTGTGGCCGAGCTCGGCCGTGACCCTTTCGAGGGCCTTTTTGTCGAACCATTCGGTGATCCCTTTGCCTTTCCGGCTTATCCGCGTCCGCCTGACGCGGTCTTCGAGCGGGATCTCGGCCGCCCGTCTGGCGACCGACCAGTAAATCTTGTTCGCGTAGTCGGCCCTGAGCTTGTGGAACGAGGCATGCTCAGGCAGTTTCGGCCAAACCCTTTCGGTTGCCGGGACCGCGTTGATCATCTTGATCGCGCTCTCGATCTGCTCCTTCGACCCGAAGAGGCGGCTGTCCCTGACCCGCCCGCCTTTGGTGCCGTGCTCGAGATGGATCACGGGGTATCCGTCCTTTCCGACCGTGATGCAGGATCCGCGGAGCTCTCTGACCTCTCTTCGGCGTAGCCCGCAGGTCGACGCCGCGTCGATGATCGGGTCCCATCGCTCATGGCAGAGCATCCGGTTCGGATCGACTTCGCCGCGCGTCCTCTTGATGTCTCCGTAGTGCCGCGTCAGATGCGGCAGGAAGCCGCTGCCTTGCCTTGTGTATTCATCGGGCAGCTGCAGCGCTTTCGAAAGCGCGGCTTTCTCAAGGTCGTAAGTCCAGGCGCTTTGGCTCGTTCTTTCGATGTAATCGGCTCTTGTCTTCATGTATTCCGGGAGATACTTCCAAAGGTCTTTGAGCGAATGATAGCGCGATGGCTTGCCGGTCTCCTTCAGCCATTTGCAGAACCCGCCCGTCCAGTCGAGGTATTTCTCGTAGGTCTCCTTCCAGTAAATCCTTTGGCGCTCGCGCTTGACGGGCTTGTAGCCCTCCTCGTAAGGCCCGGCGTGCGGCGTCCCGTCCTTGCCGTCGAGGCGGTGCGGTTTGTTGTCCAGTTCGTCCAGATAGCGGCCCCAGCTCTTCGCTCCAAATCCGTCCTTCATGAGCGGATCCCTTCGGAGGCCCTCCGCGAGCTGGCGATCCAAGCTGGCCTTAAGCAAAAACTCCGCTTTGTATGACATCCATGATGTCCTCCAGCGCTAAAACGCGCAAAGAAAAAAGCTTTCTTTTTCAGAACCTTCACCCGAACTTCGATTCGCGTATCCTCCACGCGTGTGGAACTGGCCATTCCAGTTCAATGGCGTTGAGTGCTTCCTTACCAGGAAATGCAACCAACAGGGTACAGGTAAGCGGAACGTGCCAGACGCAATGGCGCACGTTGCCATTCAGTTTTTAAGGAGCGCTTTCGCGCCGCTTGGCGGACAAGGCCAAGCCCATGATTCGCGAGTTCTGTTAGCGTTGATTGACTCGGGGGGCCGGTGAGCTCTCCAAGGCGCTAGTTCTACACAGAATTTTTCGCTTCACACGTCATTTTCTCCATGCCGAGCGGTTGTCCGTTCGGTCAAGCATGCAATCCTCGACGATGCCTGTGTGGCATCGCCATCCTCAATTTCAGGCGCCCAGCGGGTCGGCCTGCCTTTCCGGATTTTGCTTTCGTTCAGGAGAAAAATGATCGCCATTCGAATGATGATGATTTCTCTATATGCGACTGTAAATGGATCCGTTGAACGTGATCCCTTCGCTATTAAAGCGAAGGCATTATATCACCCTATCCAAAAAGTCTTACCGGACGGCCCAAAATTGAAAAGCTGACAAACCAAATTTTTCGGAAATTAAAAAGCGATGGGCGGAAAAGTGCTTAAAAAACAAGATGTTTGGCTCGCCTTTTAATCTTCGATTGAAAATCGAGCCGTCCCTCCCCGGTGTTTACGCGCCAATTCGCTTTTCTTCGCTCTTCCTAGGCGGCTCCCGACGGCCTTCGGCGCAGGAAGAAGGCGCCCGCCCTCTCGCGACGGGGCAACGGCCCCTGCTCGCCGCCCCTGACGGGCCGGACGGACGCTGCGCCTGGCGCCTCTGTCCTCGTCCGCCTGCCGACGTCATCGCTGCGTTCGCTTCATCGGCCTCTAACCACCGGGTCGGACGGCCACGGAACGACTTACGCAGCGCATCCGGGTCGGGTCCCCCCTCCCACCCCGGACGTGGGCGGAAGGGCATGCCGCCATCGCCCTGGGCGCCTAACAGCGCTTTCGATTGACGCTAGGAAAAGACCGGACAAGGGCTCGGGATCGTTTTGCTCTTGAGAGCGAGATGCCGCCCAGATGGGGAATTTCTTTGCGAAAAGCGGGGTTTGGTATAATGGGGAGGCGTCAAGAAAAAAGGAAGGGGACGCTTCATTGGAAAACAAGGAGACATTCGCCAAAATCGTCGCCGAGATGAGCGAGCAAGAGAAGAACGCTGAGTATGATTACGTCGGGATCGTCGCCTCGCGGATGGTCGGGGAAAAGGGCGCCAGCATCGCCACCGAAGTCTCCGAGGACGCCGAAAGCGACATCGCGATGCTGGGCCGCCTGGAGGCTCTCGGGCTCGCCCTGGGAATGAGCCACAAGGAACGCGTTGCCCTTTCCCACGCCACGGTGCCCATTGCCCGGAAGATCCTTACTTCTATCGATAGAAAAGCGTGGAAAGAGATAAGGAAAGCCTTCGGCGTTTGAGTCCTTATGCTGGGGAAAAGAAAAAGCGCCAAATCGGCGCTTTTCTTTTAGGTCAGGCCGTCTTCTCAGGATCGGGCAGGGAATCCAGATAGGTGGTGATGAAGGAGGCGATGATAGCCATCTCCTTGTCGCCGCAACGGTTCAGGAACTTCTGAACGTACTCCCTTCCGAGGCCGCGCCCCAGAAACATGCAGAACAGGGCCTGCGATCCCATGGCGTTGCCTTCGCCGTCCGCCCATCCGTCCGCGCAGACGATCTTTCCCTCTTTGTTGATGGCCAGGAAGGAGACCGACGCGGCATCCCGCTTGAGGTCCGTGATGCCCTTCGCGGCGGCATCGTCTCGGATTTCTTCGAAGGACGAAATGGTCTGAGGATCGTTCGGATAGACAGCCAACGTATGTTTTTCCATAGCTTTTCACTCCAGCAATATTGCGTGGAGCCCTTTCTTTTTTAGACGAAGGATTCTACCGCGAAAGCGCCTGGGGGTGATCGAACCGGCTCCCGTTTTTGAAGAAGTAAAAGAAAAGCGCCGCAGCGGCGCTTCTTTTCGTCTCGGCGCTCAGCCTTTTTTGCTGAGGAGGATGGCCATCAGGTAATTGCCGACGTCGGCGCACACGCTTGCGTCGCAAATATGAGAGAATCTCGCCCCGACGTCGCGGTTGAACAACCGCGCCATGGCAAGAGTCAGGAGCGCCTCCGTGCCCTGGACGATGCCATCTTCCCCGGTCCATCCATCGACGATGACCCCGGCGTTTTTCCCGAGGGCGACGAAGCTGACGGATTTCGCGTCATCCTGAAGGCTCCAAATGCCGTTCCTCGCCGCGTTGTCTTGCAGCGCGTCCCAGGACGGGATGGGGTGGATCTTCTCGCTGTTCGGAAGTGTCGAAACGTCGATCGTGTCGTCTGGTATTTCCATGTCTTTGTTTCTGCAGCCAATGCGCTGCAGCCTTTCTTTTTAGACGGAGAATTTTACCTCGATCATCTCGGCGAAGCGGAAATCGGGTTTTTCCCCGTGAGCGCAAGAAAAGGCGCCCTTCGTTAGGGCGCCTCGTCTTTCGTCTGATGGTGTTTAGGCCTTTGCCGATGGCCGCTTTTCGGGATTCGATTTGCTCTCTCCTTTCTCTGCGGCTTTTTCCCGGGCTTGCAGAATTTGTCCCGCAATGGATCCGACCGCAACGGCGGCCGCTTCGAGAAGGTCCTTGGCATCGCCCTCGTCTTCCGCGACTTCGAGCATGACGGGCATGAGCTCCCTGTCCTGCAGGAGAACGCAGAGGTAGATGAGCGTGGTTGCCATGTCCGGGGAGAAAACGATCTTTCCATCCTTGACCTCGGCGACCGGCTTCTTTTTCTCCAGTTTTGATTCGCTCGTTTTCGAGCGCTTCTCCTTTCCGCGGGGATTATGCCATGCCGCCAGCCGGGAAAGAGGAAACGGCTCTCTTTCCGGAGGCCGCGTCATTTTTTCTTCGCCTGTTTTTTCTGGAGCGGCTCGGCGGCGCTGCTGTCGGTTGTCGGGCAGGCGAATTCGACCCTCCCGTGGCAGTAAATGTTCCCCATGACGGAGTGAATGTTCTCGACGACGCTCGCGGATCGGTCGGCGCGGAGCAGGTAAATGACCGCCCGATCGAACCCGCCAATTTTCTTAGGATGTCTAAGCCTCTCGACCAGTTCTTCGATGCTGTCCGAGTAGGCGAAGCCGGGGATACGCCGGTATCGCCCGTCCCTTTCGCTCCATCCAATCAGATCCATCTTGTAGCGCCCTTTCGTTTGCTCCGATGGCAGGTTCTTTTTAGCTTCGTTCGTTCCCATTTTATTTCCTCTTTTTCGAAGGATTATACCTTATCGTTCGGGATCTTTTGGATTCGCCTTGGCCGTCCCGTCCGAGCGCGTTGATCGACGGCCGATCCAGTTTCCGGCCTTTTTTTCCTTTTTGATGGGCTCAAAGAGAAAAGGCCCCCGTTCCTGAGGCCTCATTTCTTCGATTTTCCGTCATCGGCTTCGGCCGGCTTCTCCTCCATCGACTCCGCGATCTCTTCGGCTTCCTGCGGCGTGCATCGAAGCCCCTCGGCGGTGTCGCTCCAAGCCTTGAATTGCTCCTCTGCCTCATCTCTTTTCTCCTGGCGGATGGCTTCATCGATCTCCTCCCTGTCCTCGGGCAAGCATTGGGCGCCACCCGTCGTGGCCACTTCCTTATCGAAGAAATTGAGTTGCTCGTAGTCCTTTTTCGGGGCCGTTTTGCTCCCGTTCGCCCGTGGCTTGACGGTGAAGACGTAGCCATCGACTGCCTTGGTATAAACGCCATCCCTGAACACGCATCTCTTCTCTTTGTACCATTCGATGATCATATCGGTGTTTCCCTGCCCGCTTTTGTCTTTCCCGTTTATTTCTTTGATGGCCGGGTTCAGGACGCGCTTCTCGAACTGGGCGCGTATGAAGTGTCGCTTTCCCGTTTTCTTGTCGATTATGGTGTAGTCATCGATGCCCAAGCCGAAGATCTCCTTGAGCTCCATCGTGCCCATTTCATGCTCCCACGACTTGACGAAAGGTCGGTTGGCTGTCGGGCAGCTTCCTCCGTGCTTCAAGTAGAGGTAAAGGACTTTGGCGCTCTTCGTTTTAAGGCGCGCGACATTGTCGAAATCAAGGACGGCGAAGTTGTTTTTGAGCTGCAGGAGATGCGGCCCGAGGAGGTCATCGATTTTGACGATGATGCCTCCGTGGTTATCATCCGGGCAGATGTCGTTGAACACCGAAACGAGCCAAATCTTCTCACCATCGTTGAACATGATGCCGCTCGTTTTCCGCTGAAGGCTTCGGAATGACTCGTACAGGCGTTTCCTGTTTTTGTAATCGTATCCGATTCCTCGCATGGTATCGACAAAATCCTTGATGTTGAATCGGACGATCATCGGCTGGCCCGGAGCCGTGTTGGGGTTGATTTTCGTGATGACGTAGAAGAAGGCGTTGATCTCCTCGGGTGTCATGACCACTTGCATGCGGAGGAGATCGTTTGAGACGGCGATGGTTCTTACTGGGACGGTCTTTCGACTACTACTGGATTTTTTTGCTTTTTTCATTAAGCCTCGGAAGCAGGATTTCCCCGCTTTGTTTTTTGAGCGCTTGGATTATATCAAAAACAAGTCCGCATTTTGTTCCAAAAGATAACATTTTGATTTTTGTTTCATCTTGGGTGCAAAATGCGGAGTTCGAAATCGTCGTCTCGGTTTTTGTTTCGTACCGGAAAAAGACCCCCCGCATTTTGTTATCTCTGGGCCCGCAATTTGTTATCTCTGCCCCCCGCAATTTGTTATCTCATAAAGACAATTACGAATACGGATAATTTACGAATAAATTGGCGATGTTGTATTTTCTTCGATTGTATGAGGCACGGAAAAACGCTCCCTCGCCATGCTCCGGCCGCCCGTTCGTGTTGAAACTGACGACGATAGGGAACGAAGCGGGATGGGCAGACAAGGGCGTCGGGGCGGTGCTTTGGGATAGTGCCGGCACAAGCCCGGGCGGAGTGGCCTTTTATGGCCGCTCTCGCCCTCGCGAAACGGCATTTATAGGAGGGAAGGGCAGGAGCGCCGGGGAATGTCGGGAAAGCGATGCCCTCGGCGAGCCATGACCGACAAGACGGACGGCGAGACGAGGCAAGGCGAAAAGGAACCCGCTATCGGTAAGACAACATCTGGCTAGTCTTAAGGACGCCGACAAGGAAAAGGATAAGAAAAGATGTGGCCTCAAATGATGCGTTTAAGCCACGGCTTACGACACCCGTGAAAAGGCAATGGGATTGGCTTATCATTGTTTCGGAGGCTCCAGCAATGAAAGAATTACCCGGATACGAGGAGTACATGCTCCCGGAAATCAAATGCCTTGCCGATGGGCACGGATGGCAGAAGATGGATGTGATGAAGAAAGCCGGCGACGCGCTTGGGTTGGATGATGAGCAAAAGGCCCAGTTCTTCGAGCCGGATCGAAACGGCCATCGCGCCAGGAAATGGCTGAACGCGGCTGGCTGGGGCATAACCTATCTCCAAAGGGCGGGGCTGGTCGAGAAGAAAGCCGACGGGCTTTTCTATGCGACCGCCGAGGGCATCAAAGTCGCGAACGACCATCCGGACACAATCACGCGGAAGTTCCTGAAAGAGAAGTACCCTGATGAAATGGAGGATTTTCTCGCCCGGAAAACCGCCAAAAAAGCCGAGTCGGAGAAAGCGGCCGACGCGCAAAGGCCAGAAACGCCGGACGAAGCTCTTGAGAATGCCTGGGAAGCGAAGGAGAAAGACGTCTGCTCCCAGCTTCTGGCCAGGATCCGGGAGATCGGGCCGGACGAATTCGAGGGCTTGGTCGTTGATCTGATCACTAAGATGGGCTATGGGGACGGAACGGACAAAGCGGGGGCGGTTGTCGGGAAGAGCGGCGACGGCGGGATCGACGGCGTCATCAAGATGGATCCGCTTGGCCTTGACCTGATCTACATCCAGGCAAAGCGATACAAAGACGGCAATGACGTTGACCCGCACGCCGTTAGGGACTTCGTCGGGGCTATGACCGGGAAGCCGACGAAAAAAGGCGTTTTCATCACCGCCTCGGCGTTCAGCAGGCAGGCGGCGGATTTCGCCAAAACGATCACCTCGGTGTCCATCCGGCTGATCGATGGGAGCGAGCTTGTCGAGCTTCTCTACAAATACGGCGTCGGAGTCCAGCTGAAACGCGATTACAAGTCTATGGAAATCGACGACGACTATTTCGAACAGCTCAAAAACGAGTGAAGAACCGCCCGGCGCAGGTGCAACAAAAAAAGCGCCGCCTCCAGCGCTTCCTTTTGCTTAACGGCCTGATCAGCTCATGCTAGTTGGCCATTTTATTTGGCTTTTCGTTATTAGCGGAATAATCGTGACTGCCGCAGATATTTCGTCAAGTGGAAAATCCGTCTTCGCTCTGTCAATCACCTGGGCAAACAGGTTTTGGACCAGCTTTTTTTGCTGCGGATCGTAGTTCAAAAGTTCCATTGCCTGAAAGATGCACCACGTGAGCGTACCCATAGCCTCCGAATACGTAATTACATCATCTACATTTATTTCCATTCCCTCCTCCTTTCGATGCTATTCTACAGCCAGATTTTCAATGGGCAAAACCCTCAATTTTTACATTCGCGCATGCGTCATGCGCCCGCGCGCGCGGATTTCAATATGCAGAAACGCCGGTCTCCCTTTCTTTGCCTTATCGTAAAAAAAACAAGGCACGAGAGCGGAAAAATCTGGAATGGGAAAGAACCTGACCTGCATCGGAAGGAGCGACGGGGCATGGCTTAAGGGGCGATGACCTCGTTTTGGCCGGAGCTGGCCGAGAAGAAAGCCGACGGGCTTTTCTATGCGACCGCCGAGGGCATTAAAGTCGCAAAGGGCCCCCGGCGCAGGTGCAACAAAAAAAGCGCCGCCTCCAGCGCTTCCTTTTGCTTAACGGCCTGATCAGTCCCCGCTCTTTCCTGTCGACTTTGTTAGGTAGCTCAACATCGGCTGAATGCCCATGATGGCAACAGTGATTTCAGGACGTGGAAAGTCGTTCTTCGCTCTGTCGATCGCCAGGGCAAACAGGTTTTGGACCAGCTTTTTTTGCTGCGGATCGTAGTTCCGAAGCTCCATTTCCATAAAGACGAATACCGTGAGTGCATTCACAGCCGACGAATACATTGATAGTTCATTTCTATTTAGTTCCATTTTCCCCTCCTTTCGATGCTATTCTACAGCCCGATTTTCAATGGGCAAAACCCTCAATTTTTACATTCGCGCATGCGTCATGCGCCCGCGCGCGCGAATTTCAATATGCAGAAACGCCGGTCTCCCTTTCTTTGCCTTATCGTAAAAAAACAAGGCACAAACCGAAAAGGCCTGAAGTGGAAAAGAAGCTTTGCCAGTCTCGAAAGGTTCGCCGGGGGCTGGCCCGTTTTTTGGCCTCGACTCCGCGTCTTTACGCCTTCCTCCCTTGGCCGAAAAAACACGAGAAAAAAACAGGCGCGCCGTCCAAGGCTCCGCCTGTTCCGTCTCTCGCGATTACTTCACGCCGAGGAAGGCTCTTTTTGCTTTCTGGCTCACGAACACCCAGACCACCTTTTTGGTCTCGACCCAAAGGAAGAGACCTTTGGGATCGTTCCGCAAAAACTTGGGATTGCCCCGAAAAATGGGCTTTGTTTTTGCACAACGGATGAGATCGCTCACATTGTCGAGCGACTCTCCCGCCTCGTAGATCACGAGGTCTTCGACAAACGCGAAATCGTGGCGAGAGGCCCATGTCCCAACCGTCTGATGTGCGAAGGCATTTTCGACCGCTTTCATTTCTCCTTTTTCCATAAAATTACCGGCTCCTTTCCTGTTCGATTATGACATCCTCATGGAAAAATCCGGCGAAACGGGTCGGGGCCGATTGCCGTAAGGCAAAACCCGCGGCATTGCTGCCGCCGTGTCATGGTCAGAAATGGTTCTTTCATGAGGCCATCTGGCTGGATATAATTAAAGGCATGAAAAAGAACTCTTTTTGCAAAGCCTCAGGAGTTTTCCTTGTTTCCTTATTTTTGGCTTCGTGCGCGTTCCAGACGACTGACGTCCAGTCCTCCTCCGTCCCGACGTCGTCATCGACGTCGTCTTCGGACCAGTCCGCTTCGTCGACGTCGTCTTCGTCGTCATCGTCTTCGTCAGTCGGGTCGTCGTCGGTCGGGGACCAGAAGTCCTTCGACGCGGACGTCTACTTCGGCTCGGCGGAGTCCGGGACGTGGGACGACGACCAGAACGGCTACTGGACTCAGGGAGTCAGATACGGCTATTCGAAGAGCATCGACCAAATGCCTTACTTCATGGCTCTCGATGCGATGCCATCCAACGCGCTGGCGCCGAATCCCCAGACGTACGAGGATGCGTGGATGACCTACGACGGCAAGTGGGGATGCCATTTCCCTGAAAGCGAGAACTACATCGTCTAC
>Ga0070399_1001940_pt1 | contig 20674 bp, 18 predicted proteins | sample BioMet4_FD_61217 | JGI IMG/M metagenome (GOLD analysis project Ga0070399, IMG submission 61217) | Microbial communities from bioreactor (seeded with sewage sludge) at LBNL, California, USA - Biofuel metagenome 4 (version 1) | ecosystem: Engineered > Bioreactor > Anaerobic > Unclassified ... | reverse complement strand
GTACTGCCCGCAAAGTGGGAGAGTAGGCAGCCGCCGTTTTAGGGTTCCGCATCCGGAGTAGTCCGGGTGCGGGACTTTTCTTTTAAAGGCTCCCGGGTCCGTCCTCCTTCCCGGCAGGGCTAACTTTTATTTTCATTTTCGGGTTCGGCATGAATAGTTACTTCACAGCGTGGAATCATTTTACCGATAGCATGTTCAATTTTATCACACAGCAAATGAGCAGTAGTTAAATCTATTTTATCATTGAGGTGGATATTTACTCTGATGAATGTATCAGGGCCAGCTGTTCGTATCTTTAAATCGTGATAACCCTTTATTTCTGGAATAGATTTCAGTTTTTTCTCTACTATATCCATTACGCCGTCAGGAGCATGATCTAAAAGAACGTTGATGGCTCTTTTCCCCAGACGGTAAGAAATGAATAGCACGATAATGGCTACTCCAATGGCAGAATAAGCATCTGCATTGTAATATCCGAAATTCGAAACTATCAATCCCAATAACACTACGCCAGAGCTTAGAATATCTGTCGAAAAGTGTATGGCATCAGCTTCCAATGCTTGGCTGTTACTTTGTTTAGCAACTTTAAAGAGCATACGCGAACGGCTGATATCGATTATTATCGAAGTTATCACAACTACGTAGCTCCATATTGATATTTGGATATGCACATTCCCAGAAGTTAGTCTGCCGACAGCTTCATAAATAATCCATCCGCTTGTTACAATGAGCAAAACGGATTCTATAAGCGCGGAAAGATTATCTATTTTTCCGTGACCGTAATGATGGCTCTTGTCAGCAGGCTTATCTGAGATATTAACAGAAATATAAGTAATTAAAGCTGCCAAAAGGTCTAATAACGAATGTAATGCCTCTGATAGAATACCGAGACTGAAAGTGAGCAGTCCTACTACAAATTTGAAAAGGGTGAGGAAAACTGCTGCAATAATGGATGACAATGCTGCGCTTTTCTTATTCATATATTTTTTAAATAAAAACCCAAATATACGATATCTTTTGATGCTATTTGAATGAAGCAGATGAAATATGAATAATATATAGTGGTTCTAAATTACAATTGTTATTGGGCTTTCTTTTCCGGTATCAGTCTGTCGTAATCTTTTAAAAGTTCCATCGTCTTTTTCCTGTTCTTATTTCTTTGCCATTGCCAGAAATGCTTTTCGAACAATATCATGAAATCGCCACTCATGACGGCAGCTCCATTTGATGGTGTTGTATGACCAAATAGTATATCCACTGAATCCGGTTCTACCGTGTGCGTTAATTGGGCAAACAAATCGTTCGACATTCTTTTTGCCTGCAAATATTCAGTGTATTGTTTGGGAGCTTTGATGGGTATCCATATACCTCCTACGTGAACAATTTTGCAACGGAAATAAGGATCCCTGTTGAAGGGAGTATATGGTTTGTAAGGCCTAAGCGTAAAGTTGAACTTATCCTTACCGATATCGGGCAATGTCTCATCAAATTTCAGATTATTCGATCGTTCAGGCCTTAAAGGCTTATTTATTATACGATTGTCGAACTGTATGTTGTTAATTTCATTCCTGTTAATTTTTATCTCTTTCTTGTCTTTCAGCAATGAATTAATTTTCGGTGAATCTGATTTTGTCCACTGAGCTCTCGCTATTGTTACAGATAGAGATGCAACAATCAATAAAGTGAATCGTAAAGGCATGGATGTCAGTCGTTGTTTACCACCATTTATAACCACTTCCGCAAAGTGGAGTATCATAGCAAGGCTCAATAGTCCACATTGTGCGGCTGTGGTGAGCAGATCGTTCCTCCCACCAACTGTGATAGCGTTGTGCAGCATCTAATAATTCTTTGTCGCTGAGAAAGTAAATAGCTTCATAGTTCTCAGCATTGGCGACGACCATGTGACAGCCAAGAGAAGCTACATGTCCTAAGCGGATGCTTTCAATTATCCATAGGATACATTCTCCTAATCGAATTTTGGCATCGTAAGCATGTGAGGTCGTCGGTGGCATAGGGAAGGCGGGTATAGTACTTAAATCTGTTGTATATTTTAATAATTCAGGAATATCGTTTTCGCTAAACTTAGGTACTTCAACAAATCCTTGTGGACTTTTTGTGTCATAGTTGCCGGCTTTAAGTTGTTTGACAAACAAGTCGACATCCGGATGGTTGTAATTCATCCTGTCGTCATTGCATCCTCCTAAAGAAAATATAACAATGACAAGGGCGATAAGATAAAATGCTTTTTTCATAGTCATATTCAATAAGTTATACATAAGCCGCACTGTAAATTAAGGTCGTTTTTCCGTTTAGTGCGAAAAGAAGTGTAGTCGGACCCATTATTGAAATAGTGGGTCATGGTAGGTTCAACATATAGAGATAGTAGCTTATTCAGATGATAACGTAATCCTAATCCTGCAAAAGTTGCGAGTTGAATAGGTTCACTAGAGGAGCCACCATTAGAAGATATGCATTTATCTGCGATGCCTCCCGCCGTAGCATATAAATCAACGTCGGACGATTGTGCTAATGTTGCATTCGCTTTAACAGGTACACCTAAATAATGCAGTGTTTGGCCTTCAGAGTGTAAATAGCTATATAGAACGCCTGATTCAATAGCCAGCCAATTAGATAATTTCTTCTCGAAAGTGAGAGAGCCTCCAATGGGAGAATCAAAATTGTTTTTCGATGGTAAACCTATATTGAAAGCAGCTTTTGCACTCCAGGTGCTGTTCTTTTTCTCGGGTAATAAATTTACAGTATTATCAGTCGATTCACTGCTTCCTTCTGCAGATGTACTGGTTTGCCAAATATTGTAACGATTTGATTGGTTGTTGTCATAATTGTTACGTTCATTATAGCTGATGGACAGGTGCATGGTTACCGTTACGGTAGAATCATTATCTTCCGATAAATCTTGTATGTTATTGCTATGTTTTTGTGCCCTTTTCTTTGATGAATTATTGATTCTTGATTTTAAAGGACATGCAAGTTCTTTAGGATTAATTTTTGCTACAATAGATTCTTGTGGATTTATATTCTTGTTAAGAATATTTTTGCTAACAATATTAGCTTTTGCTACTGTTTGTTTGACATCCTTATTAGACGATAGATATAGGAAGGCGGCTGAAGCACTGCCCAATATAAGTAAGACAGAAGCTGCTGCTGATATACGATATAAAAGTATGCGGCGACGTTTTTTTAAAGTAGGAAGAATGTCGTTGTTAATGTTTTCCCAAAATCCCTCGCGCGGAGTCAGCTCTGCATGTTCTAATTGCGAACGGAATAATTCAGTTATATCATTGTTGTTTTTCTTCATCTTTTCTATATTCGTTTATACGATTTACTAACAAACATTTAGCATAATGAAGTTGAGATGTTGATGAATGTTCTTTGATGTTCAAGATCTTTGCTATTTCCTTGTGTGATTTATGTTCAAAAACAAACAAGTTAAACACTGTTCTACAACCATCAGGCAATTCGGATATAAAATCCAAAAGTTGCTTTTCACTCAATACTTCATTGGACGGTGCTTCGATAATGTCGGGTATATCAGGCAATTCTTCTTCATTGATGATGAAATTGGAGAACTTTTTCTGTTTCCTAAGATAGTCGATAGCTTGAGCAGTCATTATCTTAGTTAACCAAGTCATCAATGTCGACTCTCCACGATATGTAAAATGAGTAAATATTTTAATAAACGCATCGTGAAGAATGTCGTGTGCCACTTCTATATCGCCCGTATACCGGTAACATATTGCCAATAGCTGCTTGGAATAGGTGATATATAGCTCTTTTCGGGCGGAATCAAGTCCTTCCCGACAGCCTTCTATTAATTGTTTCTCCTTATCCAAAACTGTCAAATATTACTCGGCAGGGGCATATTTCTTGCACCGTTCGAATGTTAGACGTATAGAATATAAAAATGCTGCAAAAAAAAATAGTTTTTTTTTCAGCATCAAGAAAGAGTATATTTCAGGTAATACAGATACAATATCCCGGGAAGATAACAAATGATTACCTTCCTTCCGAAATAGTATGTCATAATGTACCCTGAAAAACATTGCAATTAAGATTTTTTTATAGAGACAAAGGTAATAATTAATTTTTATTAATGAATGAATTTGTGTACTTTTGTCGACGAATACAATAATTTTATCGATGAAGACTCTTTTATTAGTTGTCGGACGAACCGTAGATACACATCTTCAATTCCTTATAAATGATTATAATGAAAGATTGAAGCATTATCTTCCATTTGAAATTCAAGTAATTCCAGAATTGAGAGGAACGAAAAGTCTTACGACTGATCAGCAGAAAGAAAAAGAAGGAGAATGTTTGCTGAAAGCCTTTCAGCCGAATGATGTTATTGTCTTATTAGATGAGAATGGAAAGGAAATGCGTTCTGTAGATTTTGCCGGTTGGATGCAGAAGAAGCAAGTAAACGTGAATCGGCGTTTAGTATTTGTTATCGGAGGGCCCTACGGTTTTTCTTCTTCCGTTTATCAAACAGCATCTGAAAAAATGTCCTTATCACGAATGACATTCTCGCATCAAATGGTTCGTCTTGTTTTTATAGAACAATTATATAGGGCCATGACGATTATCCATAAAGAGCCTTATCATCACGAATAAGCATTATCGCAAGGATGGGCATTTATTATGGAATCGGAATCCAAATCCTAACATGAGATAATTAGGTGTACGGAAGTTTTTCAGATTATATCCTATATGTATGAAAGAACTTTTAGTGACATCAATCTTAAGAGCGATATTTTGGTAGAATCCTTTCAGATCTCCTCCTCCATGAAGAACATTTGTTCCCATACCTATCCCTACTATAAAGAAGGGCATCACATATTCACTTCGAGCAGATAATCCCAAAGCAACTTGTTTTCTGAAGGATGGCCGTAGTACGGTGGGACCATCATTATTATCTTTATCGTTACCGTCAAGGGGTACAATCTTATCTTCTGTATATACATTAGCACTAGTATCATATATGCCGTCAAAGGATACTCCTGCCCTAAATTTATATCCAAAATTGTACATCGGTGCAAAACTGAGTCCTAAAACAGTATATGCATCGGGAGAAGCAATATACTTATCTCCATATAATACACCTGTCCTACGCCAGGAACCGAAAAATATTAAGTCATAATTAATGTGTGGTGGATATTCGGGTATAAGAGATTTATCGTATGGGTTAGAAAGAGTGTTTTCTTTTCTATTGAAATTATAGATTAATCCAATCTTCATCCCGGTTGTATTCAAGCCTGCATTGGGTATTTTAGTATTGCCATTTGAAAAATGGGCGAGGGTAAGACCTGTAGTTAAATCGAAGTATCTCGAAAGAATGTAGTTCAAGTAAAAATTTACGTTGAGATAGGCGTTGACTTTAGAACCGATAACACCGTTATACGAATTGGTTTGTTCGTTGTAGGGTTTCCATCCGAAAGAAGCTCCGAAATTCCACTCGTAATTGAATGATAGCTTTTTATTTAATTGGGCTATCTTGGCACCTTGAAATAAATATGCAGCTATAGGGGTCCCTAAATATTTATTCTCTCCGAAGTTATGATAAGAAAATCCTATTCCTTGATAGGAGCCACTATAAACTTGCTCAATCAGTGAATTAGGATTATAGTTGAAGGAATATTTCAAGTGGGCGGAAAATGCATGGTTGATGCGTTTTCCTCTCTCGTTGTCTCCTCGAAAAAAAGCATTAGTAGGAAGAATGTATTCTGGTCGTATCTCTATGCCTAAACGATTGTAAATGCCGACCGTATCAGGCTTATCATTGCCAGGCACAAAAGCATACGACTGCCCACAAGTGAAGGACAAAATAAGCAGTAAAAGAAGAATGATTTTATTTCTTTTATCTTTGCTGGTTAGCAACTGAATAGAAAAATCTTTGAAGATATTTTGAGGGAGCATATCAGACATGATTAATGATACTCCTCATTGGTTATCTTTCATAATTCATTAACCGTTGTTCCGCTAGCTTTTCATATTTTGTGCCAGCTTGTCCGTAGTTAGCATAGGGGTATATGGATATTCCACCCCTTGGAAGAAAGAATCCCGTAACTTCAATATATTTTGGAGACATCAGTTTTATTAAGTCTTTCATGATAATATTTACGCAGTCTTCGTGAAAGGCACCATGATTACGAAAGCTGAAAAGATATAATTTCAGACTTTTGCTCTCTACCATCTTTATATTAGGAATATAACTAATTCGAATCTCTGCAAAATCAGGCTGACCGGTAATGGGGCAAAGACTTGTGAATTCGGGACAGTTAAAGCGTACCCAGTAATCATTTTCAGGGTGCTTGTTCTCGAATGTCTCTAATACTTCAGGAGCATAGTCTTTAGCGTATTCTGTATGGTGGCCAAGATTGTTGAATTTTTCCATTTCTATTCGAATTAATTATCTTAGATGTAATAATACCACATTTTCTACATGCTGCGTATGAGGAAACATATCCACAGGTTGTACAGCCATTACTTTATATTTATTATCTAGCAGTTGTAAGTCTCGTGCCTGTGTCGTGGGGTTACAACTAACATATACAATCCGTTTTGGCGAAGCAAAAAGAATGGTATCGATAACGTCAGGATGCATTCCCGCACGAGGAGGATCAGATATAATTACATCAGGATGGCCGTGCTGATCTATAAATCCTTGAGTCAATACGTCTTTCATATCACCGGCATAGAACGAAGTATTATTTAAATTGTTCAGTTGCGCATTAACTTTGGCATCATCTATGGCTTCCGTGATATATTCAATTCCAATTACCTCTTTTGATTGGCGTGATAAGAAATTTGCGATAGTTCCAGTTCCGGTATATAAATCGTAGATAAGTTCATTTCCTGTCAATTCAGCAAATTCACGGACTACTTTATATAGAACATAGGCTTGTTCAGAATTCGTTTGATAGAATGATTTTGCTCCTACTTTGAATTGAAGCCCTTCCATTTGCTCAATGATATGATCTTTCCCTTTGAATGTTATTGCATTTAAGTCGGCAATAGAATCGTTGCACTTGTTATTAATGATATATTGAAGAGATGTAATTTCAGGGAATCTTTCCTCGATGAAATGAAGGACTTCGTTCAATGTGTCTTTTTGTTCTGGTTCTGTTATTTGGGCAATGAGAATGACCATCAATTCTCCTGTTGAAGCAGTACGGACAATCAGATTACGTAATAGCCCATGTTGTTCTCTTAGATCATAAAATGAAATTTGGTGGTCGAGTGCATATTGTCTGACAGCATTACGAATACTATTAGATATATCTTCCTGCAGCCAGCATTTTTCAATATCTAAAACTTTATCAAATGATCCTGGTATATGAAATCCCAACGCATTTCGTTGCTCATAAATTTCATCTTTTGCCAATTCTTCTTTCGTGAGCCAGCGTTTATTGGAAAATGTGAACTCTAATTTATTACGATAGAATTGAGTCTTCTTAGAGCCAATGATGGGAGATATTTCAGGGAGTTCGATCTTGCCGATACGTTCAAGATTATCTATTACTTGTTGTTGTTTATATCTAAGTTGCTCTTCATAGGGTAGGTTTTGCCATTTACATCCTCCACATATTCCGAAGTGCTGACAAAAAGGGACAGCACGTTTTTCTGAATATTGATGGAAATTAACTGCGATAGCTTCCGCATAACGATTTTTCTTTCTGGTTAATTGTAAATCAACGACGTCCCCAGGAACGACAAAAGGAACAAATACGACTAAATCATTTACTCTTGCTAAAGCTTTTCCTTCTGCAGCAACTCCTGTGATTGTTATGTTTTCTAATAAAGGAAGTTCTTTTTTCTTTCTAACCACTTCTACACCAATTTAAGAATTTGAATGCAAAAATAGATAAAAAAAAGGAGAAAAAGGATAGTTCAAATGAATATTATTCTTTAATAAGAGAAAATGTGCAAAGGCAAGAAAAAAAATGATAAACGATAGAAATATGTTATCGAAAATTAATTAAATTTGCATCATAATAGAAAATAAACAACCTAAAAGTTACCTACATTTATGGACAAAAAAAGAATTTATACTTTTGGTAATGGCAAAGCCGAAGGTAGAGCAGATATGAGAAATCTGTTGGGTGGAAAAGGTGCAAATCTTGCTGAAATGAATTTAATTGGAGTTCCTGTACCTCCAGGTTTTACTATTACAACTGAAGTTTGTACAGAGTATTACGAGAAAGGCGAAGAGGCTATCATAAAATTGTTGAAAGATGATGTTATGAAGTCCTTGAGCGAAGTAGAAGTACTAATGAATTCGAAATTTGGTGACGCCAAGAATCCTTTGTTAGTTTCAGTTCGTTCAGGTGCACGTGCTTCTATGCCCGGTATGATGGATACTATATTAAACTTAGGATTGAATGACGAAGTAGTTGAAGGGCTTTCTCGTAAAACAAATAATCCTCGTTTTTCTTGGGATTCTTATCGTCGTTTTGTTCAAATGTATGGTGATGTCGTTTTGGGCATGAAGCCTACGAACAAAGATGATATTGATCCTTTTGAAGCAATAATTGAAGAGGTCAAACAACAGCGTGGTATTAAATTAGACAATGAGTTGAACGTCGATGAACTTAAACAACTTGTTGTTAAATTCAAAGCTGCAGTAAAGAATCAGACAGGTAGAGATTTCCCAACAAATGTATACGATCAGTTGTGGGGCGCTATTTGTGCAGTATTCAATTCTTGGATGAACGAGCGTGCTATCCTTTATCGTAAAATGGAAGGTATACCTGATGAATGGGGTACTGCAGTCAGTGTAATGGCGATGGTATTCGGTAACATGGGTAATACTTCAGCAACAGGTGTATGCTTCTCTCGTGATGCTGCTACAGGTGAAGATATTTTTAACGGTGAGTATCTTATTAATGCTCAAGGTGAAGACGTTGTCGCTGGTATCCGCACTCCTCAACAAATTTCGAAAGTTGGCTCTCAGCGCTGGGCTAAATTAGCAGGTGTCAGCGAAGAAGTACGTGCAAGCAAATATCCTTCAATGGAGGAATCTATGCCATCTATCTTCGAAGAATTGAATGGTATTCAAGAGAAATTGGAAAATCATTATAAAGATATGCAAGACATGGAGTTTACTGTACAAGAAGGAAAACTTTGGTTCTTGCAGACTCGTAACGGAAAACGTACAGGTGCTGCTATGGTCAAGATTGCTATTGATCTGTTACATCAGGGCATGATTGATGAAAAAACAGCTATTGAACGTATTGAACCGAATAAATTGGATGAATTGTTACACCCTGTATTCGATAAAGCAGCTCTTTGCAAGGCTAAGGTTATAACTCGTGGCTTACCTGCATCTCCTGGAGCTGCTACTGGCCAGATTGTCTTTTTCGCAGATGATGCTGCAAAATGGCATAAAGCATTGAAGCATGTTATCATGGTACGTATTGAGACTTCTCCTGAAGATTTGGCTGGTATGTCTGCTGCAGAAGGTATTTTGACTGCTCGCGGTGGTATGACATCACACGCTGCTGTCGTAGCTCGTGGTATGGGCAAATGCTGTGTATCAGGTGCCGGTGCATTAAAGATTGATTATAAGAAACGTACAGTAGAAATTGACGGTAGCGTATTTAAAGAAGGTGATTTCATCTCATTGAATGGTAGTACAGGTCAGGTTTATGCTGGTAAGGTTGACACGAAACCTGCTGAAATATCAGGTGATTTCGCTGAGATCATGGCTTTGGCTGATAAATATGCAAAACTAAAGGTATTTGTTAATTCTGATACTCCTCATGATGCAGGTGTCGGTCGCAAGTTTGGTGCTAAAGGTGTTGGCCTTTGCCGTACAGAACATATGTTCTTCGAAGGGGAGAAGATAAAGGCTATGCGTGAAATGATTTTGGCGGAAGATTCAGCTGGACGTAGTAAGGCATTAAATAAGATTCTTCCATATCAAAAAGAGGATTTTAAGGGCATTTTCCGTGTAATGGAAGGTTTACCTGTAACTGTTCGTTTATTAGATCCTCCTTTGCATGAATTTGTTCCTCATGATTTGGCTGGCCAACAAGAGATGGCAAAGGCTATGAATGTAAGCGTTGAATATATTCAACAGCGCGTTGAATCTCTTTGCGAGCATAATCCTATGTTGGGACACCGTGGATGTCGTTTGGGTAATACATATCCTGAAATAACACAGATGCAGACGCGTGCCATCTTAAGTGCTGCAATTGAACTGAAAGAGGAAGGTCTTATTGTCTATCCAGAAATCATGGTTCCTCTGACTGGTATTGTTTATGAATTTGAAGCTCAAGAGAAGGTTATTCGTGCTGAAGCTGAAAAGGTATTTGCTGAGATGAAAGACAAGATTGATTATAAGGTAGGTACTATGATAGAGGTTCCTCGTGCAGCTTTAACAGCTGAATATATTGCTTCTAAAGCTGAATTCTTCTCTTTCGGAACAAATGATTTAACTCAGATGACATTCGGTTATTCTCGTGATGATATCGCTTCGTTCTTGCCTGTTTATTTGGATATGAAGATTCTAAAGGTTGATCCATTCCAAGTACTCGATCAGAATGGTGTTGGACAGTTGGTACGAATGGCTACAGAAAAGGGCCGTTCGCAACGTCCTGATTTACGTTGTGGTATTTGTGGTGAGCATGGTGGTGAGCCTTCATCAGTTAAGTTCTGCCATAAGGTAGGATTGAATTATGTAAGCTGTAGTCCTTTCCGTGTTCCTATCGCACGTTTAGCTGCTGCACAAGCTGCTATTGAAGACGAGAAATAGAAAGTACAACGATAATTAATATGTTGAAGGGAACTTATCATATAGATAAGTTCCCTTCTTTCATATATAATATTGAGTAATGTTATTAATAAAGTGATTGAAAGAGATTTTATTCTGCGGAGGAGCAAGGAATAAATATTGAAAAACGGCTACCTTTGCCTATTTCGGAACTTGCTGTAAGGCGTCCATTAAGCTTGTCAATAATAATTTTGCAGACGGATAAACCTAGTCCCATTCCTGGCGTAAAGATGTCACGCTTATAAAAACGAGAAAATACCAAATCTAGTTCTTCTTGTGCAATTCCTGAACCAGTATCTTCTACAAATAGTTCAACCTCATTTGTGTTTCGTCTATAGTGATAACCGATGCAAATATGTCCTTCTTTTGTAAATTTAAGAGCATTGTCAAGAAGGTGTGTGATAACGTCAGATAAATGAAAAATATCTGTATTGATACTTATTTCGATATCTTCTTCTTTCAAAAATTGTAAATGATCGGGTACTTTAGGTATATAGTCATAATAGATTTTATCGATGATGTCTTTTACATCTTTTGTCTCTGTTTTAAACATTATATTTCCAGAGTCTATATCTGTAATAGTTAATACCTCATCTATTAGTTTTAGTAAGTCCTTACTATTTTTTCTGACGATATCGGCATATTCAACTTTTTCTTCTTGCGTCAAATTATCCGTTTCTATCAGTATACTTGTGAAACCAAGAATGGCATTTAGCGGTGTACGAATTTCGTGGTTAATATTAGCAAAGAACGATTGTTTCATATTAGCTTTTTCGGCAATGATCCGCGCTTTTCTTAATTCTTCCTCTTTATCTTTAAATTCCTGGATATTGAAAATAATACCTGAAATTATAGTTTCTCCTTCATACGAAGATGATGTAGTGCAGCGGATAGTCCACCACTGATATTCCTTCTTGTCGAATGTTAAGAGAATTTCGATGCTTTTCATAGGGCGCTTATCTGTAATGAAATTCTTGAACGATTGCTGAAGTGACGGATGAACATATTGAATTAATTGTTTGAGTGAAATGCTCTGATGTTGCTTCCCTATATATTTCCAGAAAGATAAGTCGATTGTGATAATATCGTTGCGTACTATCCAAACAAAGGTATTGCTACCTTCCAAAGTAAGTTTCAAGATTTCTCGCTCTCTAGTTATAGCTGCATAAGCAATTTGTTTGCGATGACGTTCTTTTTTGTATATGACAAACATATAGCAGAAAAGTGATAACAAGAATACACCTAATATTATAAAAAGTATTGTTGCTAAAATTGGATGTCGTTCGTAGAACGAGATATTTGCGAAGTTACAGTATTTAGGGAAGTCCTGCATACTTAAATGGTGTTTCTTCATAATTTGCCAATCGGCCAAATATTCTTTCTGACTTTTGATGATGGGTAGTTTAGAAGGTGGTGTGCCGAGAATAATTTTTGTAGCATAATTAACTTCATCTTGAGCTTGAATGTCGATAGGCGTAAAATAACCGGCAAGTAAGTTATGGTCAAAGCCAAACTCTTCGTTAATGGCTGTATAACTAAAATTATTATTTATATTAGCGATGTTGATTGTCGTAAAATCGCGCTTTAGATGGAGGTAAGCTCTATATTTACCAAAATTGCTTATTGTCCACAATAGGTTTGCCGTCATTCTGTTATTGCCTCTAGCTGGAAAATCTGATAAGGAAATATAACCTTTCTTCTGCCAGAGATATACTTGTTCTTTCTCTGAAATCCAAGGGGTCATATAGCCCACTACCTTTTTCCCTTTAATAACTTGCGCTATCTGTTGTCTGAGTTTTCTGTCAATAAACGTAGAATCAACAATGGTAAACAATCCTGGTTGTGTTTTGGGAATGTCTCTAATAAATAAGAAGTTTTTGATAATATCAATACTATCATGAAAGCCAGTTACATTAGGAAATTGCTTGATTAATTTCCAATTTGGGAAGTTCACTCCTGCAAATACTATTGGAGTGGTGTGTGTAAATGGATGATTTGTCTTTAGTAATGAATAAGTTGCTGGGTCATCGTTAACTAATATTACTTCAGGCTTCCATCCATCAGAAGAAATGGAATCTAGTAAGTGGTACATTCGATGAATCTCTTGTTTTTCAAGGAAAGATTCACAATCCAGATAGAAAAAACGTATATCAGGATTAGCATCTGATTTCTTTAGATCTTTAATGATGTATTGTGTGAGAGCTTGTGCAGATTTACAAGTAGCTTCGTATGATTGAATAATAAGTATTCGATGATTTCTTTGAGGAATAAGAAAATGGAATCCTACAACAGAAAGTAGAATAATAATTATGACAATATAAACTGTTCTTTTTCTCACGAGTTTGTATTATATCCTCTTAGTGATTGCAAATATAAAAAATCTTATTCTTCAAAAGAAATTTAAATGATTTTCTTGTGTGAATTTTTAATAGATGTATGATTTATCTTTTTTCTCTATCCTTGTAAATTTGTTATGTTTATGAAGGAATACTCTAGTTTCATAAATTTATCATGTCATTTTGAAAGATAATTTTATAAAAATTGGAAGTAATTTATTCGTTATGTAAAGATTTATATATATTTGTGCTAGTAAGATAATTCTACTGAAATGAAAGTAATACTTAATAAACCTATAGTCATTCTTGAAAGAGGCAAACGTGATAATCAAGAAGATACAATTTATCCTTTGGTTGGTCATGTAACAGAAAATGACCGTTTATTCATCATTTGTGACGGAATGGGAGGGCATGCTTTTGGGGAAGTGGCAAGTAACACAGTCTGTAATGTCTTATCCCAATATGTAATACAACATTTTTCTTCTGAAGATATTTTTAAAAAAGAACATTATATTGAAGCTATAAATGCTGCATATGATGCTTTGGATAAAAAAGATAATGGGGCGAATAGTATTAAGATGGGTACAACACTCGCTTTTCTTTTTTTCCATCGTGGTGGTTGTTTTATTGCTCATATTGGGGATAGTCGTATTTATCATATTCGACCATCTGAAAGGTCAATTCTCTATCAATCACGCGATCATTCCGTGGTTTACGAATTATACGAATCTGGTGTTCTTACTGAAGAAGAGATGTTGGTGCATCCACAAAAAAATATTATCACTCGTGTAATGCAACCTCTAGAAAAGCGAGATATGGGTGATATAGATGAGATAACCGATATCTGTGCAGGTGATTATTTCTATATTTGCTCTGATGGTATGTTGGAACGAATGCCGAATAATCAAATATTAGAAATTTTGTGTAGTTCTGATATAAATCAGCTCGAAATATTAAAGAAATATACTGAGGATAATCAAGACAATCATTCGGCATATCTTATCCATATACAAGATGTCCTATATGATTGATTTTAGTATCAGGCTATTGGCTTCAAGTCTTAATAAATCTCTTGTTTATGTGACAGATTTTATCTAATATTGTAGGCCATCAAAGTCGAAATTTTACAAAACATTTATATACGATGAAAAAAATATTTTTTACTAACCTTTTCTTGGTGATTGTATTATGTATTCCTGTTACGAATATGGAGGCACAAAACAAAGTGTATCCAGAGCCCGCAAAGATGACTCCTGAAATGACAGAATATTGGACTCCGCAACCTGCAATAATAACTCCTGGTGATATCTGTACTAACTCTGCTCCTTCGGATGCTATTGTCTTGTTCGATGGTAGAGATCTATCGGCTTGGGAAACCAGTAATGGCGGCCCTGCACAATGGAACGTTCATGACGGAATTGTAACAGTCAACAAGAAAGCTGGCGATATTCGTACGAAGCAAGTTTTCGATAACTTTCAATTGCATTTAGAATGGTGCGTTCCTAAGGGAATCACAGGTAACAGTCAATCACGTGGGAATAGTGGAGTGTATCTGCAAGGTATGTATGAAGTACAAGTTCTCGATTCGTATGATAATGAAACTTATGCTGACGGACAAGCTGCCAGTATTTATAAGCAATCTCCTCCGTTAGTAAATTCAATGCGTAAACCAGGTGAATGGAATGTGTACGATATTATCTATTCTGCTCCGATTTTTAAGGAGGACGGAACCTATCGTATTCCACCTCGCGTTACTGTTATACATAATGGTGTAGTTGTTCAGAACAATACTAATATACTGGGGACAACAGAATACATCGGGTTACCGCGTGTAGTGAAACATGGTTCTGGCCCTATTCTCCTTCAAGCCCACGGAGATCCGAGCCAACCAATAAGTTATCGTAATATTTGGATCCGCAAATTATAAAAGTAAACAGAAAACAGTCGTTTCATCGCTGTTTCCTGTTATTATTTATGAGTTATCTTAGAACTTAAAATCGAAACCTACTCCGAAAACTTTGTTGGTTCTTGAATAGACATCTACACCTGCCATGGTAGTATTATTGTAACCTCCATTGGAAGATGCTGCGACCGATTTGGTATAATCACTATAGTCTGTCCAGAAATAAGCAATATTCATGGTTAGATTAGGCATTAACTTAATGGCACCTCCGAAGCCGATAGAATATGAATCGCAAGAGAAACTAGTGTCACTCTGGAAATCGTTACTTAATCCATAGTCTGTATGTTGGATGCCTGCGCTTATTGTGATTTGCTTGCTGATATCCCATTCGGCGCCTCCCAAAAATTCATTCGTACCATGTGTGAGAGCATGTTGCTTTCCAGTGGTTGTACCTGGAATGTTTGCCATGCTGGCATGCTTATCATCGTAATGGTGATATTCTGCTGTAGCACGAAAATGTGGAGTGAACTTATATCCTATAGCTAAAGATAGGAGAGATGGAATGTCGTTAGGTGTATTTACGCCATCTTTGTAGTCTTTTAATGCTCCTTCAGGATCAGTGTTCTTCTCTGTAGTATTTTGAATGTTGAGTTCAGTACGAAATTCATATTTCATACCGATACTCCATTTCCCATGACTATAGTCGAAGCCGACGATAGGAGTTAGTCCCCAACCTGTCTGATCACAATCTAACTCTACATCAGCCAATGTCGTATTGTTATTGTTCAGAGCCGCTTTTGCATAGCCAGAGTAATTACCGGAGAGGTAACTCATTCTTCCCCCTAAATAAGCAGATAGATGATCGTTTATTTGATATGAGAGCCCTAATTGCGATCCGAAGATATATTGTTTACCCGACATGGATGAATTAATCGTGTATTTGTCGGGAGTTATTGTTCCTTTCGATGCAGAATAGATACCTGCCATAACACGAGAATCGAACATGGGCAACCCGTTATCAAAAGATGCTTTTCCACCACCTCCGACAATACCGAAGAAACCAGACAATGCCCAGTTATTATTTTTATAGGCGAAATAGGCAGATGGCAAGATAGGAACAGAGGCAGTGCCTTTATAATGGCGAGTACCTTCAGGAAATAGAGCAAATGTAGCATCTATTTGGCGGGTTTGATAGACACTCTGTCCATTAAGAGAAATATGAGAGCCATTATCTAAAAATGCAATACCGGCTGGATTAGAGTAAACACCATCTATCTGATGCGATGTGCCTCTAGCTAACATGCGAAGAAAAGCGATATGCTGATTAGTGTTGGTCAAAAGGCCTCCAGCGTGAGATGAAAGAGCTATGAGCAGCGCTGTGCTGAGTAGTGTAAATTTTTTCATTCTTGTCTTTTATCCGTTAAATGGGTGCAAAAGTAGACAGATTCTTTGAATTCATCTTGTATTTTATGGTTCTTTTCAAAATATTCACTACCTTGACCGAGTTTTATAGATTTTTAGGAAGTGGAGTTGTATTATATCTTTCATAGTGGATTTGCCATTGTAACTGAGGACATGACAGTAATCATCGATTATTATGAAGATACTATTGATACGTTGCATGGTCTTGTACACGATGTCTTGCTTTGCCGTTCGGGACGGTTATATGTTATGTCGACGCATTTTCATCCCGATCATTTCAATCGTGAAGTACTGTTATGGAAAACATTGCATCCCGATATCGTTTACATCTTTTCAAAAGATATATTTCGTCATCATCGGGCACAGAAGGAAGAGGCAATTTATTTGAAGAAAGGAGATATTTACGACGATGGGATGTTGCATGTAAAAGCATTTGGATCTACAGATTCAGGAGTTTCGTTTTATTTATCACTCGGAGGGGTGAGTTTCTTTCATGCGGGTGATTTAAATAATTGGCACTGGAGCGATGTGTCTACATCTCAAGAATCGAAAAAGGCTGAGGGTGATTATTTGTCTGAACTGCGAGATATTAATAAAGAAATACAAGAAATAGACGTTGTCATGTTCCCTGTCGATCGTCGAATAGGTGATGGTTATATAAAAGGTGCACAACAATTCATTGAAAAGATAAAAAGTATTATCTTTGTACCGATGCACTTCGGCTACGATTATGTAGGAGGAAATGCTTTTCAACAAATAGCTGAAGCACATCATGCGCTTTTTCTACCCGTTACTTCGAAAGGTGAATGCTTTGATATTACAGAACTTTTAAAATATAAGAAGAAGATATGAAAAGTAAAATGTACATGTTGTTTATGTTGTTGGCAATGGCATTGCCCGCAACAATCTTTGCACAAAATAGTCAGACTAATGATTCACATTATTTGAAAGGTGCTGTTCCAGAAGTGAATGGGAAAGTAGTTTTTTCTCATGAGTATGTTGTTGCCGGTCTAAGCAAAGAAGATATTTATGACAAGGTGCTTGATTATCTGAATGCTCGAATGTCGAAAAATGAAAATGTTACCAGCCGCGTTGCTTATGCAAATAAAGAAGAAGGCGTAATAGCAGCTTTAGCTGATGAATGGATTGTTTTTTCGCAAAAAGCTCTTTCATTAGACAGAACAAAAATCAAATATCAAGTTACTGCTAATTGCAGTGATGGCAAATGTGAAGTACTTATCGCTAAAATATTATATACTTATCGTGAGAAGGAAAAATATCAAGCTGAAGAGTGGATTTCAGATAAGTATGCATTAAATAAGGCTCAGACAAAATTGGTTCGTGGCTTGGCAAAATGGCGCCGTAAGACTATCGACTTGGTCGACACTTATTTCAAAGAGATAGGTGATGTGTTGGGCAGTCCAGTAGCTGAAAAAGCAGTGCAACAAGTACAACAGGTACAACAAGTGAAGCCTGCTGCTAAAGTAGGTTCATATCGTTCTGTCTCCCCGACCCAGATTCCTGCCGACGTACTCAGTGTTATTTCACGTTGCAAGGTGGTTGTAACTATCGGTACAGATGATGATAATATGACTACCATTACAGCGAATAAGGGTGTGGCTTTAGGAACATTCAACAATAAGCCTGTTGTATTTGTTTCTTTTGATGCTTCACAGCAAGTTTCGGCTCTTGAAAATGCTAAGAACTATACTTTGAAGTTTATCAATCAAGATAACAAACAAGTGATAATGATTACCGAATGCAGTCCGGTTACTTCTTCAACAGCGGATGGCATAAAGATTTTCACTGGACAAATCAACAAAGCGATGGTTGCTCAATAAACTTACCACTTGAAGGTCTTGGAGTATTTTGAAATGTTTCCGCAAAGATCTTCGACAACCATCGTAGCAGTGTGAATCTTACCACGATGTACTCTTGCTGGGTCAATGTCGCATTTCACAAGCGTATTTTTAACTGTTCGGTCGAATATTGCAAATTGTCCGTCTATGTACCCATGGTAATGTTTTATTCCGCTTTGTCCGTCATAAATAGAAAATATTAATTTTCCCCTGTTCCATGAGCGCTGGTTTACTGGCATTATGTGCGGGGGAATTTTATCTATAGCCACTGTATAGGTTTGCAAATCCTTTATCTTCGTGATTATATAGCCATTATCATACGAACAATTGCCTGTCGTCTGTAACAATCTTCCTATGACCTTAGCGATGTAATATTTCCGAATATCATTGGTCGTATTCAAACGTAACTTTATTTTTAGCTCGGCTGGTCCGTTCAGTGGAATAACCGTAGAGTTCAACTGATACTTGTAGGAAACCCCAGCATTTGTTGGTATAATCTTAAAATTGAGAGAAGTATTTTCGCATAACATTCCAGTTGGTATGATGAGAATCATACCAGGGACAGAAATGTAGTTCGTCTTATTCCATGCGATGGTATATGATGAGCGGGGTTTGACGGGAGGAATCGTTTGTTGTTTGCCGTGAACAACGAAATGATAAGTAGATGAGTTCCCAAAAATATCTTTCAAGATATATTCGAAATGGTAATCGCGTTCTTCATTAATAGTCACCAAACCTCTGTCGCCATTGTAAGCTCTAAGCATACGTAAGGTATTGCCAGGGTCAATGAACGACTTTAAGTATCCGTAATGTGCCCATGAGTTTACCATTCTTGTTTCAGCAGGAGAAAATTGTTGGACATCGCTGCTGAAAATCTTTACTCCGTCTTGTAATAAAGTAAGGAAGCGAAGTCCCATGCCATACCAAGTGCCGTCCATATAGTCGCGAGCTTTTATTGCAATACCAATCTTTCCCCATGCATTAATAGTATTCCCAAAGGCAAAGATGTGTGGTCGAGAAGTACCGTTTACGACCCCTTCACCTTCTACGGGAAAGATTTGCAATTGCTCGGCTAATGGCTTACGAGTATCTTTCACATAGCTGCTTAATATGGGCAGAGGGTCGAAGTATTCTTTACTAGCCGTTCGATACATATCCAAGTGAAGATGCGGACCTGCTGAGAACCCCGTATTTCCACTCCATCCAACTTGTTGTCCTTCTGTAACGGGAAATTTATTAGGTGGAAGAGAATAATCTATTTCCCAACTCTGCTTTTTATATTGGATTTGTCGGGTTAAAGCCATGATGTCGCTGGTAAATCCTTCCAAGTGGCGGTAAGTAGATGAAATACCATGTGTAGAATAAGCAATGTCTAACATGTATCCCGAACCTGCAGTGACACGAATACGAGAAATGTATCCGTCGCTCATGGCATATACAGGTAATCCGGTTCGGTGTTCTGTTTTTATATCTATTCCACTGTGAATATGATTTGAACGAATCTCGCCAAAATTTCCGCTTAAGACTATCGGTATGTTAAGTGGTGAACGAAATTTAGGACGAAAATCTTTTAAATTTGCACAAAATGTAAGTTGGATATTAAATATTATTATAAAAGAAAATATATAATGTTTCATATTGAAAGTTCTACTAAAATGCGATGCAAATATACTTAATATCATCCAAAAAAATAGGGTAAAAAGTGAATAATGGAACTCCTTTTTTAGTATTATTGCACATTGTTTAACCATATAATAAATAAATTAAAATGATAGTTGGTATTCCTTCTGAGATCAAAGACAACGAGAATCGTGTAGGTATGACCCCCGCAGGTGTCTCCGAATTAGTAAAACGTGGTCACACAGTTTATTTACAAAAGGACGCTGGCATTAACAGCGGTTTCCCTGATGAAGAGTATGTTTCGGTAGGAGCAAAGATATTGCCGACCATAAAAGATGTTTATGACATTGCAGAAATGATTGTTAAGGTAAAGGAACCCATTGAGCCAGAGTATAAACTTATAAAAAAGAACCAGTTGCTCTTTACTTATTTTCATTTTGCTTCAGACCGTCCATTGTTCGACGCTATGATGAAAGCAGGTGCCGTTTGCTTGGCTTATGAAACAGTTCAGAAATCTGATCGTTCTTTGCCACTTCTTATTCCTATGAGTGAAGTAGCAGGGCGAATGGCAGTTCAAGAAGGCGCTCGTTTTCTGGAAAAGCCACAAGGAGGAAAGGGTATTCTTTTAGGAGGTGTTCCCGGCGTTAAACCTGCTAAGGTTTTAGTATTGGGAGCAGGTCATGTAGGGTTGGCTTCTGCATTGATTGCTGCTGGCATGGGAGCTGATGTTACAATTACT
>Ga0070399_1001938_pt1 | contig 20685 bp, 17 predicted proteins | sample BioMet4_FD_61217 | JGI IMG/M metagenome (GOLD analysis project Ga0070399, IMG submission 61217) | Microbial communities from bioreactor (seeded with sewage sludge) at LBNL, California, USA - Biofuel metagenome 4 (version 1) | ecosystem: Engineered > Bioreactor > Anaerobic > Unclassified ... | reverse complement strand
CGGACAGCCTCCGGAACAGGCTCCCGTGCCTTCTTCCCCGCCGCTGTCGCCGCTGTTTCTGCTTTTATCCCTGCTGTGCGCCGCGGGCACCGGCGTTCTGGGATGGCTGTTTCTCCCGCGGCCCTATTTTGCCCTGATCGGTCTTGCCGCGGTGCCGGGCATCATGCTCTGGGCCGACGCCCGCCGACGGCGCAGTGAATACCTGCGCCGGGTCGCCGCGGCGCAGGCGCTGCTGGAAGCGCGAAAAGAGCAGCAGGCATGCTACGCGCAATTGGAACAGCAGGCCAGGGACGCCAATGAACGTGCGCTGCAGTCGCTCTCCGCTGCTGAAAGCCTGCAGGCATCTTTTACCTCCGACTTGCAGGCGCTGCTGGCCCGGATACGGCTCTTCAGTCCCGGTGTGACAGACCTCTCCGGTGCGCAGGCCGCCATCACAGCGGCAAAGGGACGTCTTGCCGCCGCAGACACCGCCTGCGAGTGCGCCAAAAACGCGCAGCTGCGTCTGGACATGATGCCTCAAAGCACCAGCGCCGGGGTACCTGTTTCAGAGCCCGACATCAGCCGCCAGGAACTGGAGCGCCGGAAACAGGAAAGCGAGAGCGGCGCGGCTTCTTTGCAGCGGCAGCTGGACAATCTTACCGGGCAGCTGCGGCTTTTGGGCGACCCCTCCGAAACTGAGAGCCAGCTTTCCGAGGCGAAAGAACAGCTGGCGGCGCTGCAGGCGGAATACGAAGCCATCACTGTGGCCTTAGAAGCGCTGGAGAGTGCCAATCTGACACTGCAAAACCGCTTTTCTCCCGCGCTGGGCGCCAAAGCTGCCGCCATTTTTGCCGACATCACCGACGGCCAGTGGCAGAAGGTGCTGCTCAACCGCGACTTTTCCCTTTCCGCCGAAGCGGCAAACGACCCCGCCGCGCGGGATATCCAGCTCCTGAGCCAGGGCGCTTCCGACCAGCTGTACTTTGCGGTGCGCATGGCCATCTGCGACCTGGTGCTGCCGGCGGAAAAGGCCGTTCCCCTGATTCTGGACGATGCGCTGACCAATTTCGACGACGACCGGCTGGCGGCAGCCCTTGCTTATCTGCGGCAGGAAAGCGCCCGGCGTCAGATCCTTCTTTTCACCTGCCAGAAACGGGAAGCGGCGCTTTTGGGCGGCGCCGCCCGCTGCCTGACCTGCTGAAAAGCGCGTCCGTCACTGGACAATTGCCTCTATTCGTGCTATATTCGGATCAAATCATTGATTCACAATCTTCAGAAAACGCCTGAAGATAGAAGGAGAACAAAAATGAGCGAATGTACCCATGATTGCAGCACCTGCGGGGAAGCCTGCAGCGAACGCACCGAAAGTCCCTTTCAGATCAAGCCTCTGCATGAAGGCGCCCGGGTCGGCAAGGTCTACGGCGTGGTTTCCGGCAAAGGCGGTGTAGGTAAGTCCATGGTCACCAGCCAACTGGCCGTCACCATGCGCCGCAGGGGTTTTAACGTGGCCATCCTGGACGCCGACATCACCGGGCCCTCCATCCCCAAGACTTTTGGCGTCCATGCCCGTGCCGAGGGCGCGCAGGACGCCATACTGCCGGTTTCCACCCGCACCGGTATCCAGCTGATGTCTGTGAACCTGCTGCTGGAACATGAAACCGATCCCGTTATCTGGCGCGGCCCCGTCATCGGCGGCGTGGTGCAGCAGTTCTGGACGGACGTGCTGTGGGAGGATGTGGACTATATGTTCGTGGATATGCCCCCCGGCACCGGCGACGTGGCGCTGAACGTGTTTCAGACGCTGCCGGTGGACGGCCTGATCATCGTGGCCTCGCCCCAGGAGCTGGTATCCATGGTGGTGGAGAAGGCCGTGAAGATGGCTCAGATGATGAACATCCCCATTGTGGGCCTGGTGGAAAACATGAGCTATGTGACCTGCCCCGACTGCGGCAGGAAGATCTATCTCTTCGGCGAGGGAAAGACCGAGGAGGCTGCCGCCCGTTACGGACTGCCGCTGCTGGCCAGGATGCCCATTGACCCCGCGCTTGCCAAACTGACCGACGAGGGCGCCATCGAAAATTTCGAGGGCACCTGGCTCGACGGTGTGGCCGACGCGCTGGCAAAATAAAATTTATCATAAAGCAGCGCCCCGGAGTTGATCAACTCCGGGGCGCTGCTTTATGAATGTACCTTCAATGTACTTTTTTCTTTCCCAGATAGGCCTCTCTGATACTCTCGTCCGCCAACAGTTCCGCGCCGGTGCCGAATCTGGCGATGCGGCCTGTTTCCAGCACATAGGCCAGATCCGCCGTTTTCAGCGCCATATTGGCGTTTTGCTCGATCAGCAGCACCGTCACGCCCTGCTGATGGATGGTGCGGATGATGGAAAAAATATCCTGCACCACCAGCGGCGCAAGGCCAAGGGACGGCTCATCCATCATCAGCAGTTTGGGACGGCTCATCAGCGCCCGGCCCACGGCCAGCATCTGCTGCTCGCCGCCGGAGAGGGTGCCGGCCTGCTGCCAGTTGCGCTCTTCCAGCCGGGGGAACAGGGAATAGACCCACTGAATGTCCTTGTCTATTTCCCCCTTATCATGGCGGAGATACCCGCCGATACGCAGATTTTCCAGCACCGTCAGGTCGGGGAACACCCGCCGCCCTTCCGGCACCATGGCCACACCCTGCTCCAGAATCTTATTGGGCGCAAGGCCGAGAAGTTCCTTTTCATTGTAGGCAACAGAGCCGCTTTCCGCCTTTACGAGGCCGGAGATCGTCCGCAGCATGGTGGACTTCCCCGCGCCGTTGGCGCCGATGAGGGTGACGATCTTGCCGTCCGGCACCTCCACGTCGATGCCGCGCAGAGCCTTGATACCGCCGTAGGACACATGCAGATCTTTAATTTTCAGCATCGTTTGCCACCCCCAGATATGCGTCGATGACGCGCGCGTTGTTCTGGATCTCAGCGGGAACACCGCTGGCGATCAGCTTGCCGAAATCCAGCACATAAATGCGGTCGGAAATGTCCATGACCAGATCCATGTGGTGCTCGATCAGCAGCACCGTCATATGGAAGTTCTCGCGAATTTCCCCGATGAACTGTGTCAGCTCCTGTGTTTCCTGGGGATTCATGCCCGCCGCCGGTTCGTCCAGCAGCAGCAGCTTGGGTTCAGTCGCCAGCGCGCGGGCGATCTCCAGCCGCCGCTGCTTGCCGTAAGGCAGGCTGGTGGCAAGTTCGTCCTTCACGTTCTCCAGACCCACCACCCGCAGCAGCTCCATGGCTTCGTCATGCTGCCGCTGCTCCTCTTTCTTGTTCAGGCGGAAGGTGGCGGAAAACAGATTGCTGGTGCGGCGCATATGCTTGGCCATGAGAACGTTGTCCAACACCGTCTGGGACTTCCAAAGACGGATGTTTTGGAACGTGCGGGCCATGCCCATCTGCGTGATCCTGTCGGGCGTCGGCTCAATGCTGTGGGTATATTCCCCCGCGTGCTCGCCCTTGTAGAGTTTTTTCATCTTGCCCCGGGGGTAGTTTTCCACGATGCACTCGCCGTTGAAATACACCCGGCCGTTGCTGGGCGCGTACACACCCGTGATCACATTGAACGCCGTGGTCTTGCCGGCCCCGTTGGGGCCGATGAGGGAAACGATCTCCCCCTCGTTGACCTCCAGATTCAGGTTGTCCACGGCTACCACGCCGCCGAACTGCATGGTGGCGTTCTCCACCTTCAGTACGTTCCGTACCGCTTCGCTCATTTGGCCTGCACCTCCGTTTTCTTTTTGGAGCCCAGCTTCTTAAAGAAACCGTAGATGGCGTCCCAGCTGAATTCTCTTTCGCCCATGATGCCCTTGCGGAAGAACAGCACCACCACCATGAGGATGACCGAGAAGATCACCATGCGGAAGCCGGTTTTCAGCAGCGGCACCCGGAAGGTGCCGAAATACAGAGGCTGATCCAAAAAGCGCAGCCACCATTCCCGGGAAGCGATCACCAGCAGCGCGGAGAGAATGCTGCCTGTCACGCTGCCCATGCCGCCGATGACCACGATGAGCAAAATGAAGTAGGTCACCGCGATGGTGAAAGTGGTGGAGGAAATGGCGCCCATGTACATGGCCATCAGCGCGCCCCCGATGGCGGCAAAGAAGGAGCTGATGACAAAGGACATCTGCTTGTGTTTCGAGAGATTGATGCCCATGGCCTCCGCCGCAATCTCGTCATCGCGTATCGCCTTGAAAGCACGGCCGTAGGTGCTGTTGATGAGCAGAACGATGACGGCAATGCAGCCGATGACCACCGCGAAGATGCCGTAATAAGATTTGAAACCGGGGATCATGGTCAGGCCCAGCGAACCGTTGGTCACGCGGTTCAGAGGGGAGGAGGCGGTGACGATCCGCACCACCTCGGCAAAGCCCAGCGTGGCGATGGCCAGATAGTCGCTCTTGAGCCGCAGCACCGGCAGGCCGATGAGATACGCGAACAGAGCCGCCACCAGACCGGCCGCCAGTAACGCCGCGGGAATGGGCAGCTCCAGCTTTTCCAGCCACGGCGCCACACCGTACAGGTAGTATACGCCGGCACGGGAGGCGGAGGGAATGGTCAAAACAGCGTAGGTGTAAGCGCCCAGCGTCATGAAACCGGCCTGGCCCAGAGAGAAGAGCCCCGTAAAGCCGTTGCACAGATTCATGGACACCGCCAGAAGCGCGTAGATGGCACCCAGCTGGAACACGGTACGCAGCATGGAGGTGGATTTGGTGAACTGACCCACGCACACGATCACCGCCGCCAGCGCCACCAGCGCAGCCGCCGTACAGATCTTTTTCGTCTTTTTACTCAGCATGGCTCACACCTTCTCCTTAATCTTCTCGCCGAACAGGCCGGTGGGGAGGCAGAGCAGCACCACGATCAGGATAATGAACGTGAAGGCGTCGCTGAATTCGGAATAGGCGCTGGACTTGATAAAGGTTTCGGACAGGCCGATCAAAAAGCCGCCCACCAGCGCGCCGGGAATGGACCCGATACCGCCGAACACCGCCGCCACGAAGCACTTCAGGCCGGGCAGAGAACCGGCCAGCGGATAGACGGAGGAGCGGGGAATGAAATACAAAATGGAGCCGATACCGGCCAGCGCGCAGCCGATGACAAAGGTAAAGCTGATGACGCTGTTGATCTTGATGCCCATGAGCTGTGCCGTTTCAAAGTCGCGGGACACAGCACGCATGGCCATGCCGATCTTCGTCTTTTTGACCAGCATCACCAGCGCAATCACCAGCAGTACGGTCAGCAGCGGCGTCACAAAGGTCACAAGCGTGGTGGAAATATTGCCGATCTGAACCGTCTTGCTCAAAAAGCCGATGGTCGGGTAGGACTTGGGCTGCGCAGAAAAGAGGTAGGTGGCAAAGTTCTGCAAAAAGTAGGATACGCCGATGGCCGAGATCATCACGGACATCCTGGGCGCACTGCGCAGGGGTTTGTAGGCCACCTTCTCGATGCACACGCCCAGAAGCACCGTGGCCGCGATCACCAGAATAATGGAAAGATACCAGGGAATCAGAAGATCCGTCATACAGATGATCATAAAATAGCCGGCCATCATGAAAATATCGCCGTGGGCAAAGTTGATCAGACGCAGAATGCCATAGACCATGGTGTAGCCGATGGCAATGAGCGCGTAGATACTGCCGATGGACAGACCGGTGAGGCAGTTTTGCAAAAATGCATCCATGGGTTTTCCCCTCGTTTCATAAGGATATGAAAAAACCGGATAAAGCAAACCGGCGAGCGTGTGTTGCCACTCACCGGTTTGCTTTTCGCCGGAGATATGCCGCTTACTTGGAGGACGCGGTAAAGGTGCCGTTAGCGGACTGGAAGCCCACCAGCTTCATATTGCCGTCCACAAAGGATTCAATGAACGCAACGTCCTTCTTGGCGTCGCCGTTCTGGTCGAAGGTGATGAGGCCGGTCACGCCGGTGTAGCTCAGCTTGGTCAGCGCGTCCTTGATGGCCTCGCCGGTCACGTCGCCGCTGAGGGTCTTGATCGCCTCCACAACGGCCATATAAGCGTCGTAACCCAGCGCGGACACGGAGGCGATGGCTTCGGTGTTGCCGTTGAGCTTCAGGTTTTCATCCGAACTCTTCAGATAGGAGGTGAAGCCCGAAACAAACGACGCAGCGGACTTGTCGTCCGAGGAGAAGAACGTGGAGTAGAACACGTTGTTGGCGTTTTCCTTGCCGGCGTTCTGCGCAATGGTGGCGTTCTGCCAGGTGTCGCCCGCCATGATGGGGCAGGTGATGCCCAGCGCACGGGCCTGTTTGATGATGAGGCCGGCCGTGGTGATGGAGGAGGGAATGAACAGCACGTCCGGATTCGCCGACTTGGCGGAGGTCAGGATGGCGTTGAAATCGGTTTCGTTGGTGTTGTAGGTGCCTTCGTAGACCACCTTGCCGCCCAGCTTCTCATAAGGGGTCTTGAAAAAACCGCCGAGGCCGGTGGAGTAGTCGTCGCCGTTCTGGGTAATGATGGCCGCGTTCTTGCAGCTCTTGGTGGTGTAAGCAAAGTTGGCCATGACCTCGCCCTGATAGGGGTCCAGGAAGCAGACGCGGAAATAGTAGGGCTTGTTCAGCGTCACCTGGGGGTTGGTGCACGAGCAGCCCACCGCGGGAACCTTGGCCGCTTCAAACGTGGGACCGGCGGCAATCGCGCAGCCGGAGCCGTATGTGCCGACCACCGCCACAACGCCCTGGCTCACCAGAGATTGAGCGGCCGTGACAGCGGCCGTCTTATCGGATTGGTTGTCCACTTCCACCAGCTGGATCTTGTATTCCTTGCCGCCCACTGTCACGGAGGGGACTACCTTGTTGGCATAGCGGGCACCCAGAACTTCCTGCATGCCGCCGGCACCGTTTTCACCGGTCGTGGGTTCAAAGACGCCGATCTTCAGTACATTGCCGGAGCTGCTGCCGGAACCGCTGCTGCTACTGCTGCTGCCGCAGGCAAACAGGGATAGCGCCAGAACCAGCGCCAGAGCCAGAGCCAAAACCTTTTTCATGATCTTTCCTCCTGTTTTTGTTCGTTTGTTTCAAAAATTCTTTATTCCTCACCGCGCAAGAGTCTTGAGATAGTTGCATTTTATCGAATCCGCCTTTGATTTACAAGGGGTAAATCTGCCAGTTTTTCGCATTCTGTCTGCCGTCTAAAAGCAACAATCGGTTCTTCCTACAAAGTCATTTGTCTTTATTTCACGGACTATCTGTTAACAAATTTTGACGGCCGCCCAATGACCCCGGCCGCCTGATTTTTTTGCAAATATACAAATTTATGCCGCTTTTTTAATTTTACTGCGGCTTTATCTCCGCTTTCTATCCTTTCTTTTTGGTTATTTGGAGGAATACGAGCGGCAGTCCGTTTTCGTTTCAGGAAACGCCGACTCTTTTTCTTTCCCCTTTCTCTTTTTCCGCCGTCCGAAAATTTGTCCGCGGTAAGCGGACAGCCGACTTCGTCAAAATAGACAAACGGGCGAGTGCGGCGGGTGCAAAAAACAGCACGGCTCCGCTGTGCTGCGGAGCCGTGCCGGGGTATCATTCTGTTTTTTCGGGGACGGGCGCAAATACCTTTTCAAAGGCTTCCGCCGTCATGGTTTCATTGGCCAGCAGGTATTCGGCCACGGTCATCAGCTCCGGGCGGCGCCGTTGGAGGATCTCCTCGCTGCGGGCGTAGGACTCGTTGATGATGCGCTGGATCTCCTCGTCGATCTGGGCGGCGATCTGCTCGGAATAGGGCCGCGTTTGGGCCATGCTCCGGCCGATGAACACCTCGTCGTGTCCGGCGTCAAAGGCCACCGTGCCGATACGGTCGCTCATACCGTAAGTCGCCACCATCCGCCGGGCCATCTGGGTGGCGCGCTGGATATCGTTGGAGGCGCCGGTGGAGATATCGCCCAGCACCAGTTTTTCCGCCGCACGGCCGCCCAAAAGCGACACGATCTGCTCTTCCATGTACTTCTTGGAGAGGTAAGAGCGATCTTCGTCCGGCAGGGAGATGGTCATGCCGCCCGCCTGCCCACGGGGCACAATGGTGATCTGATGCACCGGGTCATGGGATGGCAGCTCATGCATGACGATGGCGTGTCCGGCTTCGTGGTAGGCGGTGAGCTTGCGCTCAGACGCCGGGATCACGCGGCTTTTCTTTTCCGGCCCGGCGATGACTTTGATGATGGACTCCTGCAACAGCGCCATGGAGATGACTTTCTCGTCCCTCCGGCCCGCCAGGAGCGCCGCTTCGTTGAGAAGATTTTCCAGATCGGCACCGGTAAAACCGGGCGTTCCCTTGGCGATCTCCTCCAGATTCACGTCGTCGGCCAGAGGCTTGTTCCTGGCGTGAACCTCCAGAATGGCCTTGCGGCCCTTGATATCCGGCAGACCCACAAACACCTGGCGGTCAAACCGGCCCGGACGCAGCAGAGCCGGGTCCAGAATATCCGCCCGGTTAGTGGCGGCCAGTACCACCACGCCTTCGTTGCTGCCGAAGCCGTCCATCTCCACCAGGAGCTGGTTGAGCGTCTGCTCACGCTCGTCGTGGCCGCCGCCCAGGCCCGTGCCGCGCTGACGGCCCACGGCGTCGATCTCGTCAATAAACACGATGGCAGGCGCGCTCTTTTTGGCCTGGGTAAACAGATCACGGACACGGGAAGCGCCCACGCCCACATACATCTCCACAAAGTCGGAGCCGGAAATGGACAGGAACTGTACCCCCGCCTCACCGGCCACCGCCTTGGCCAGCAGCGTCTTGCCGGTGCCCGGAGGGCCCACCAGAAGCACGCCCTTGGGAATGTGCGCCCCCAGATCCAGATACTTCTGAGGATCTTTCAAAAAGGCCACGATCTCCTGCAACTCTTCTTTTTCCTCGTCGGCGCCGGCCACATCCCGGAAGGAAACTCTTTTTTCCTTGTTCTCCGGCGTCTGCACCCGCGCCTCACCGAACTGGGCCATCTTGTCCGGCCCCATATTGCCTCCGCCGTTCATGCGGGCCATCATGTTCAAAAGCAGAATAAAGCCCAGTACCGCCACCACATAGGGCAGCATGATCTGCAGCCAGCTGGTGGAATGATCGGCGTGATAGTCGTATTTGGTGATGATGCCGTCGGCATACTGCTGCTGTACGAGATCGTTCATATCCTCATAAAAGAGTTCAAAACTGTACAGATTGCAGGTAGCCGTTTTCCCGCTGCCGCTCTCGTCCTTGAGCGTCATGGTCAGCCGTGTGTTGTCAATGGTAAACGATTCCACTCTCTCCTGCTCGAACAGCTGCCGCATCTCACTGTAGGAAATGCTTGAGCCGTTGCGGATACCGGCGATCAGATAATAAACACAGGCGATCAGCAACAAAATGATCAAATAGCCGCTTACACCGATCCGTTTCTTTTTTTCCAACTGTCTGCCTTCCTTTCCAAATGTAATACCGCCCGCTCAGGCGATGATATGAATGCCGCGCCAGCAGCAGCTTTTTCGCACCGCAATATTGACAAGGGCGCGGGCCTCCACTTTTTTCACGGCAATATAGGGTTCCGCCAGAAAACGGCTGTCGTACGAGTTCTCGCGGTTGTCGCCAAGCACGAAAACGCAGCCCTCCGGCACCGTAAACGTCTTGCTGCTGCGGGTAATTCCCACCTGCGGCAAATAGGCGGATTCCTCCAGCTTTTCGCCGTTGATATACACATACCCGCCGGAAAAGGATACCGTTTCCCCCGGCAGGCCGATCACGCGTTTGACGAGGATCTCGCCGAGCTCGTCACTCCAGAAGGTAACAATGTCGCCGCGGGCAGGCGTGGGATTGCCGAACAGGTAGGGAAGCCGCCAGGAAATCAGCGCCGAGTGAGTGGGAATGGTGGTTTCCATAGAGCCGGACGGCACATAGGCCAGCTGGAAGATCACCCGGAAGAGAATGACCACCACCGCCACTGTGATGACAAGATATCCGTAATCCTTCCACAGTTCCTTTCCGGTGATCTTTTCCTTCTTCTCCAGGCGTTTGCCGCCCGCCTGCGTTTCCGCGGCGGCCGCAGACTCCGGGCGCAGGTCCCTGTTATCCTCGTTTTTTTCCACGCCATGCATCCTTTCAATAAGACAGGATAAGAGGCGAAGAGCATCGCCTCTCATCCCGAACAGTGGTTACTTGCTGTATACTTCCGGCTTCAGCACACCGATGTAGGGCATATTCCGGTACTGCTGACAGTAATCCAGTCCGAAGCCTACCACAAATTCATCCGGTACCACAAAGCCGTACAGATCGGGGGTGATGGCTTTTTCCCGGCGGGAGGGCTTGTCCAGCAGCGTCACAATGGTGATGCTCGCAGCGCCCTTGGCCATAAAGTAGTTTTTCAGAAAGGCCAGCGTATTGCCGGAGTCCAGAATATCTTCCACCACGATGATATCGCGGCCGGTAATGTCGCGCTGCAGGTCGCGGGTGATCTGCACCACGCCGGAGCTTTTGGTGGCGTTGTTATAGGAAGAAACGCCGATAAACTCCAGCTCGCTCTTGATCTGCGCGGCCCGCATCAGATCGGCCATAAACACAAAGCAGCCGTTCAGCACACCCACGAACAGCGGATTCTTGCCCTGAAAACGCTCAAACAGTTCCTCGCCCATCTCACTGATGCGCACATGCAGTTGTTCCTCGGTCAGAAGAACCCGCAGAATGTCCTGATTCATCTCGCTTTTTGCCATTTTTACTCTCCCTTTCTCTCCTCCACTGTCAGGCGGATCGTTTCATTCCCCCACCCACTATAGGTACGGTCCACGCCGATGCCGGGCACCGCCGCCGCCCGTCCGTCCACACAGATCACGGGCGTGGTATCTCTTTTCGCGCCCGCGATCCCGGCGTCCGCAAACAGACGCTTGAGGCTCCTGCCGCCTCTGGCGCCCGGTAAAAACAGGCGGTCGCCGCTTTGCCAGCTGCGGACGCTGATACATGAATTCATCTTACCACAATTAAGTAAAATTGTATCTCTTTTTTCGCAAAAATTTGGGGCGGTTTTTCCGCGGGAAATTGTGTACTTCCCCCAATGGTTCTCCCCCGGCAGCAAAACCGTTTCCGGAACCTCCGCCGCTGCCCGCGGTTCCGGCACCAGAGCGCCGCCGTCCCGTCTGACCCGCACGCCCTGCGGCAGGTCCAGGGTGCTGCCGTCCTTCCCGTCACGGGCCAGCGTCAGCAAAAGCGCCAGATGCCGGGCGGTAAAATCCTTCTTTCCCACCGGCAGGCGGTCGATCCAAAGGCGTAAAATACGGGGCTGCAGCGCCTCCGGGGCCGAAAGCAGTCCCGCGCACGGCAATGACAGCCCGTCGGAAAGATAGGGCGCCGCCAGGCTGTCGAGAAAATCGCTCTCCCGGCGCATAATGGCCGCCGTCCGCTCCACGGCTTCTCCCAGCGCCGGATTGATCTCCTCCAGCTGCGGAATCACCAGGCGGCGGATGCGGTTGCGGGTGAGCGCCGTGTCCTGATTGGTTTCATCCTCCACATGGGGGATACCGTTTTCCTCCAGATAGGCCTCGATCTCCCGGCGGGAGGTTCTGAGCAGAGGTCGGATGAGCTTTCCGCGCACCGCCGGAATGCCGCACAGGCCCTCCGGTCCGGTACCGCGCACCAGATGCATCAGCACCGTTTCCGTCTGATCCTCCGCCTGATGGGCGGTGGCGATCTTCTCCGCCCCGATCTTTTCAGCCGTTTCCTCCAGAAAAGCATAGCGCAGACGACGGGCCGCTTCCTCCACGGTCCAGCCGTTGGCTTTGGCTGCGGCACGGACGTCGCCCCGGCCGGCGTAAAAGGGGATCCCCTCCTTTTTGCACCAGGCCCGGACAAAGGCTTCGTCGCGGTCGGCATTTTCGCCCCGAAGCTGATGATTGAAGTGGGCGGCAGCCACCTGAAAGTGCTTTTCCTCCCCCAGCCGCTTCATGCGGTGCAGCAGGCACATGGAATCCCTGCCGCCGGATACGGCGCACAGCACCGTGCCGCCCGCAGCGGGAAACATACCACAGGCCTCCATAAACGCCTTCACCTTTTGTCCTCCGAATAGCGGTTTTCCAGCGTGCCGAACATGGTGTACTCCGGCATCCAGCGCAGCTCCACCTTGCCGGTTTCGCCGTGGCGGTTTTTGGCCACGATGCACTCGGCAATGTTCCGCTTCTCGGAGTCCTCATTGTAATAGTCGTCGCGGTACAAAAAGAGAACGATGTCCGCGTCCTGCTCGATGGCGCCCGATTCACGCAGGTCCGAAAGCATGGGCCGCTTGTCGTCGCGCTTTTCATTGGCACGGGACAGCTGCGACAGACACAGCACCGGCACCTGCAGTTCCTTGGCCATGATCTTGAGCATGCGGGAAATGTCCGACACCGCCTGCTGGCGGTTTTCCCCGCTGTACCCCTTGCCGCCGGCGGAGGTCATCAGCTGCAGATAGTCGATGACCACCAGGCCCAGATTGTCGATCCGGCGGCATTTGGCATTCATATCCGCCACGGTGAGCAGCGGGTTGTCGTCGATGCGGATGTCTGTGCGGCTGAGGGTGGAGGCCGCCTCCGCGATCCTGGTCCAGTCGCTCTCCCGCAGGTTGCCGGTGACAAGGCGCTGGTTTTCCACCAGTCCCTCGCCCGCGATCAGACGCGTCACCAGCTGCTCCCGGGACATTTCCAGCGAGAAAACCGCCACGGCCTTATCCGATTCCTTGGCCACGTTCAGCGCCATGTTCAGCGCCATACTGGTCTTGCCCATGCCGGGGCGGGCGGCCAGCAGCAGCAGGTCGGACTTGTTGAGGCCGTTGATTTTGCCGTCCACCGCGGAAAGGCCCGTGGAAAGACCCGGCAGCGTGGTGCCGCCGCCGGCTGTCAGCTCCGCCAGACGGCTCATCACATCCTGCAGCACCGTGCTGATGGGCACCATGCTCTGGCCGCCGCGCCCCCGACGGATGGCGTAGATCTTCTGCTCCGCCGCCTCCAGCATGTCGCCGGCGGTACCGGTCCCCTCCTGCACCATGCCGGTGATGTCGGCCGCCGCCTGCGCCACACTGCGCAGCAGCGATTTGTCCTGTACGATCTTCACATACTCCATGGCGTTGGCGGCCGTGGGCGTGATCTCCATCAGCTGCAGCAGATAGCTGCGGGTGGTGTTGGGATCGAACGTGCCGTTCTGCTCCATTTCCCGCGCCACGGTCACGCCGTCGATAGGCTTGGAGTAGGTGAACATGGAATAGATGGTTTCGAAGATCTCCCTGTTTTGCCGCAGGTAAAAGTCCTCCGGCTGCAATTTTTCCATGACGTCCTTGATACATTCGGCGTCAATCAGCATGGAGCCCAGCACCGCCTGCTCCGCCTCCAGCGAATGGGGCATCTGCCGGACCAGCAGTTCGTCCATGGGGAAACCTCCTCTCAATGCGGCTCTCCGCCGCGCCGTTCTCCGGAACGGTTACTTCTCCTCCGTCACCACCACATAGACGGTGCCGGTGATCTCAAAGCCCAGTTTGGCTTTCACTTCAAAAGTGCCGAAGGTCTTGATGGGTTCGTCCAGCACCAGCTTCTTGGCCGGTACGTCCAGGTGAAGCTGTTTTTGCAGCGCGTCGCTGATCTCCTTGCCGGTCACCGCGCCGAACAGCTTGCCGCCGGCGCCGCCCTTGGCCGCCACCTTCACGGAGCAGCCCTTCAGCTGTCCGGCAATCTCCTCCGCTGCGGCTTTGGCCTCCGCGTCGGCCTTGGCCTTGGCCCGTTCCTGCAGCTTCATGGTATTCATGGCGTCCGCCGTCGCCATCACCGCCAGCTTGCGGGGCAGCAGAAAGTTGCGGGCATAGCCCTCCGCCACTTCCACGGCCTGGCCTTTTTTGCCCTGGCCTCTTACATCCTGTGTCAAAATCACTTTCATATCCGTCGATTCCTTTCTTAATCTGCAAAATAACTGTCGATGGCGGAGAGCAGCTGTTCTTTCACCGCGTCCACCGTCCCATCCTGGATCTGACCGCCGGCAGTGGTGGAGTTGCCGCCGCCGCCCAGCGTTTCCACAATGACCTGCACGTTTACGTCGCCCAGCGACCGGGCCGAAATATAGACGCCGGTATCCTTGAGATACAGCACAAAGGACGCCCTGACGCCCTGAAGCGTCAAAAGCTCGTCGGCCGCCTTGGCCGCCACCACGCGGTCCAGCTCCGTTTCAATGGCCGCAACGGCGATATCCTTGTGGTAAAGCTGTGCGTGGCGAATGATATCGTAGCGGGAGATCATGTCCGACAGATTGCTCTGGAACATCCGCTGCACGTCCGACGTGTCGGCGCCGGCCCGGCGCAGAAATGCCGCTGCTTCAAAGGTGCGGCCGCCGGTGCGGTTGGTAAAGCTTTTGGTGTCCAGCACGATGCCCGCCAGAAGCGCCTCGGCCTCCGGCCGCAGCAGATCGGAGGGTTCCACCAGGTACTGCAGCAGCTCCGTCACCAGTTCAGAGGCGGAGGAGGCGTAAGGCTCGTGGAAGTTCAGCACCATTTTTTCGATATAGCTGCTGCCGCGCCGGTGGTGGTCGATGACGGCCACCCGGTTGGATGCCTCCAGCAGCTGCTCCGATTCCACACTCTGAGGGCGGTTGGTATCCACCACCACCAGAAGCGTATCGGGCTGCGCGCGGACAAACGCTTCGCTGCCGGAGAGGAACACATCCCTGTATTCCGGCAGCTGCATAAGCTTGCGCAAAATGGGATGGGCGGCGTTGTCCTCCATGTCGATGACGATGTGGCACACCTTGCCCCGCTTGCGGGCGATGCAGCAGATGCCGGCCGCCGCGCCCAGGGTATCCATGTCGGCATATTTGTGGCCCATGACGTACACCTGTCTGGCGTCTTCCACCAGCTCGCCCAGCGCATTGGCCATGACCCGGGATTTGACCTTGGTCCGTTTTTCCGTGGCTTTGGAGCGGCCGCCGTAAAATTCGAAATTCAGGCGGTTTTTCACCACAGCCTGATCGCCGCCCCGGGAAAGCGCCATCTCCATGGCCAGCGTGGCGTATTTGAACAGCTCGCCGTAGCTCTCGGCGTCCTTGCCGATGCCGATGGACATGGTAGCGGCCACACCCTCGCCGGCCACCACCTCCCGCACGCTCTCCAGAATGGAGAACTTCTCATCGGCGTAGTGCTGATAGTCCTTCTCGCTGAAGACATACAGATACCGGTCGCGGTCGTAGGACAGCAGCAGCCCGTCGCTGTCGGCCGTCCATTTGCCCAGCTTCTCCTCCAGACGCGCCAGCACGGCGGAACGCTTGGTTTCGGGGCAGGCCTTCATCAGCTCCTCATAGTTGTCCAGCACCAGAATGGCCACCACCGGGTGAGTCCTTTGCAGACGGTCATGCATCTCCCGGTTTTCCGTCACGTCCATCCAGTAGGTCGTGGCCAGCAGGTTCTGCCCGTTGTTCACGTCCTCCGGCCGGCTGAGGCAGCCGTAAACCCGGTAAATGTGGCCGTTCCAGCGGAATTCCTCCGGGCACTCGCTCTTTCCTTCCACCAGCCAGCGCTTGGAAAAACCGGGCACCACCGTGTCCAGCCGCAGCTCAAAGATCTGCTCATGCTGCTCGGTCAGACGAAGAAACTCATCGTTGGACCAGAGCACCTCTTCCGTATTGACGTCAAAGACCATCATCGGCAGAGGGGCAAAGAGCATATTGCTGCGGGCCGCGGAATCCATGCCGCCCGCCATGCGCTCCATATACTGGCGCATCCGCTGCTGCATCAGGCGGCCCTTGCGCCGGCTGTAAAGAAAAAGGGCAATGGCAATCACCGCTTCAGCGGCCGCCAGCAGGGGCTTGAATGGAATGGTGGCCACGATAAAAATGACCAGACACACGGAATACAGGGCGATATTGGTGGATAAAACGCGGGCGATTCTCTTACTCAAGGCTCGCTCCCTTCTCCGGCGGCTTCAGCCGTCGGCTTTGTTTGCAACCATAAACGTGCAAAATGACGCACGAAACCATATTAATGGAAGTTTATTATAGCACAGCGCCGCTTTTTCCTCAATAACAACCGTGAAATTTTCCTCTGCTGACAGCGCTTTTCTGCGCCGCGCGAAAAAAGACGAGTGAAAATACTGTACAAATCCCAAAAAGCATGCTATACTTTGTACAATTCGTGGAAATTCCACTATATTTTTTGTATGTTTCGCGGTCATGCCACCGCGTTCAATAGATGAAAAATGAATTTTTTCACTTTCACCGGCATTAGGGCGGAAACCCGAAAACCGCGGCGATACAGGGCCGCAGGCGGACGGGACGCCTTTGTTTTGCTGCACCCATTTGGATGCACAGTGTTCTGCCGGTGATACATAACAGTAAAAGGAGATATAAAATATGGCAGAAAAAATAAAAATTATTCCCCTTGGCGGTCTTAACGAGATCGGCAAGAACATGACGGTTTACGAGTACGGCGGTGAAATCATCGTGGTGGACTGCGGCATGGCGTTCCCCGGCGACGATATGTACGGCATTGATCTGGTCATCCCCGACGTTACCTACCTCATTAAAAATAAGACGCGCATCCGCGGTCTGTTTATCACCCACGGGCATGAAGACCACATCGGCGCCATCCCCTATGTTCTCAAGCAGGTCAATATGCCCATCTACTGCACGCGCCTGACGGCCGGCCTCATCAAGCTCAAACTGGCCGAGCACGGGCTGGAGAAGTCCACCAAGCTGGTGACCGTGGAGGCCGGGCAGACGGTGAAGGCCGGCAAGTTTGCCGTGGAGTTCATTCATGTGAACCACAGCATCGCCGACTCTGTATCCTTCGCCATTCATACCCACATGGGCACCGTCGTCCACACCGGCGATTTCAAGATCGATCCCACCCCCATCGACGGCGAGGTCATCGACCTGGCGCGTTTCGGCGCTCTTGGCAAGGAGGGCGTGCTGGCGCTGCTGGCCGACTCCACCAACGTGGAGCGTCCCGGCTACACCATGAGCGAGCGGTCGGTGGGCAAAACGTTTTTGCGCCAGTTCTCCGGCTGCAACAAGCGGATCATCGTCACCACCTTCGCCTCCAACGTCCACCGCATCCAGCAGGTCATTGACGCCGCGGCCGCCTGCGGGCGCAAAGTGGCCGTCACCGGGCGCAGCATGGAAAACATCATGCGCGTGGCCACGGAGCTGGGCTATATGAACATCCCCAAGCACACGCTGATGGAGATCAATCAGATCAAGAGCCTGCCCATTAACCAGCAGGTGATCGTCACCACCGGCTCCCAGGGTGAGGAAATGTCGGCCCTGTACCGCATGGCCTTCTCCACCCACAAGCAGGTGGACATCGGCCCCGGCGACAAGGTCATTATCTCGGCCTCGGCCATTCCCGGCAATGAAAAGACCGTCAGCCGCGTCATCAATGAGCTCTTCCGCAAGGGCGCGGACGTGGTCTACGACCGGGCGGACATGCTCCACGTTTCCGGCCACGCCTGCCAGGAGGATCTGAAGATCATCCACGCTCTGACCAAGCCCCAGTTCTTCATTCCCCTCCACGGCGAGCAGCGCCACCTGCAGCTGCACAAGGCGCTGGCCCTGCAGATGGGCATGGCGCCCGCCAATGTGGCGGTGGCGGAGAACGGTTCCGTCATCGAGCTGACCACCAAGCACATGAAGATGGAACCCACCGTCCCCGCCGGCGAGGTGTTTGTGGACGGCTCCGGCGTGGGTGACGTGGGTTCCGTGGTCCTCAACGACCGCAAGCTTCTGGCGGAGGACGGCATGGTGGTGATTGTACTGGCCATTTCCGCCTTTGACCGCAAGCTTCTGGCAGACCCCGAGATCGTCACCCGCGGCTTCGTCTATGTGAAGGAGTCTGAAAACCTGATCCAGGAACTCAAGGATATTTCCGCCAGGGCGGTGAGCGACCTGTCCGGCCGCAAGCGCAAGGACGACAACGAGGTCTACCGCGTGGTGCGCTCCGCCGTCAGCAGTTATCTTTATAAGAACACCAAGCGCACCCCCATGGTCATTCCCGTCATCACCACACTGTAAGAAACGGAGGGCTTTGAAAACATGAAACTGCTGCAATTTGTCAAAAACGGATCTCCCGCTCTGGGTCTTTGGACGGAGGCGGGCATCATCGACGTGTCGGCCCATGAGGGACTGCCTCACACCATGCTGGAGCTTTGCCAAAGCGGCGATCTCTCCGTTCTGGACGGTCTGACAGGCCCGCTGCTGCCGGAGGCATCCATCACCTACGCGCCCGTGGTCACCGGCATGGAGAAGATCCTCTGCGTGGGCCGGAACTATGCGGCTCACGCCAAAGAAAGCGGCTCCGATGTGCCGACGCTTCCCACCATGTTCAGCAAGTTTTCCAACGCCCTGTCCGCCCATCAGCAGGTCATTCACCTGCCCCGCGAGGGCTGCGAGATCGACTACGAGGCGGAGCTGGTGCTGATTATCGGGCCGGGCGCATCCCTCTTCGCCTGCACCGCCGGCAACGACCTTTCCATCCGCGAATGGCAGAGGGCCACCTCTCAATGGCTCTGCGGCAAGAGCTACGACGGCTTCGGCCCCATCGGCCCCTGTGCCGTCCCCGCGGACAGCCTCGATGTGGGCCGGCTGCGCATCCAGTCCCGCGTCAACGGTGAACTGCGGCAGGACGCCTGCACCGGCGACATGATCTTCTCTCCCCGGCAGGTCATCGACTATGTGAACGTCCGCATCCCGCTCAAGCCCGGTGACATCATCTTTACCGGCACGCCCGCCGGCGTGATGATGGGCTATCCCGCCGACCGGAAATGCTGGCTGAAGCCCGGCGACACCGTTGAAGTCACGCTGGAGGGGATCGGCACGCTGAAAAACACATTCTGCTGATTTCCCTACCGTTCCGACAGATAATACAGTGAACGCCCGGTGTGCTGCACCGGGCGTTCACTGTATTATCTTGCCTTTTGCGCCAGCCGTCACCTGGGCAGCAGGCAATCGGGATCATTGGTCAGGACCCCGTAGACGCCCCAGTCCTGTTCGCGGCGGAGGAGCTCCGGGTCATCCGTGGCCCACGGCAGCTGGCGGATCTGCAGCGCGGTCAGCGAGGCCGCGATTTCATCTGTCAGGTACCGGCCGTCCGCGTTGAAAAACGCCAGGTCGCTGTCATGACAAAACTGCGCCGCATTGCCCAGGATGGGGCCCTTCCACAGCAGCCCGGCGGGGATCTCCGGCGCCAGACGGCGGCAGCGCATGACCGACACATGATTGAACGAGGAAAACATCACCCGATCCGCCAGACCGAACTCCCGCACCACAGCCACGGTCTTTTCCTCCAGCTGCGGATAATACCAGTGATTGCTCTTGATCTCGATATTGGTCTGAACGCATGTGTCCTTCACCAGGCGGCAATACGCCCGCAGCGTGGGAATTCCGTTTTCCCCGTACTGTCCGCCGAAGCCGGCAGTCACGTTCAGCTTTTCCAGCTCCGCGCGCGTCAGGTCGCGGATATTACCGGCATACCCGGTGACCCGCTCCAGCGATTCATCGTGGAAGACCATGACCTCGCCGTCTTTGGACAACTGTACGTCCAGCTCGATACCGTCTGCCCCGGCCTCAAGGGCCTTTTCAAAAGCCAGCACGGTGTTCTCCGGATAGCGGCCGCTCCAGCCGCGGTGTGCAAAAATCAGGCTCATGCCCATTTCTCTCCTTTTGACGCGATAAGCACAGCGGCCAAAGGGCCGCTGTGCTTTTTTTGATTTACTGCGGTTCCCGGCCCCGTTCCTTCAGAATTTCCCCGGCCAGTTCCCGGATCTCATCGCTGCGCAATCTGTCGCCTATAATGGAATGCAGCTGCTCCGGGGAATAGTTCTGCATCTGCTCGCGCCAGCGCTCCTGCAGGGGGCGGGGGTCAATGGGTTCTTCCTTCGGCCCGCCCCGAAAAGCGATCACCAGTTGTCCGACCCCCGCCGCTATGCCGGCCATGCCGGACACCCATTGATAGGTCGTTTCCGCCGGAAGCACGAACAGATCGACGCACGCCAGTACCAGATAGAAAAGACCGCTGACCAGCAACAGGCGATTGACAGGGCGCTTTTTTTCGGAAGTCCTTATTTTCCCTCACTCCGTCACGGTCTTTGTGTCCGTTTTACGCCTTGAGCGTTCCCGGCTTGGTGGCCGCCTTGGGCGCGGCTTCCGCAACTGTTTCCGCAAGAGCCGGGTCCTTTTCCAGCAGCGCCTGAGCAGAGGCGGCCAGACCGGCCAGGCCCTGGATCTCGCTGGGAATGATGATCTTGGTGGCCTTGCCGTCGGCGGCCTTGGCAAAGGCTTCCAGCGCCTTGAGCTTCACCACCTGGTCGTTGGGAGCGGCCTCGTTGAGCAGGCGAATGGAGTCGGCCAGCGCGGTCTGCACCTGACGGATGGCCTCAGCCTCGCCCTCGGCCTTCATGATGGCGGCCTGCTTGGCGGCGTCGGCCCGCAGGATGGTGGACTGCTTTTCGCCTTCGGCCACCAGGATCTGGCTGGCCTTCTGGCCCTCGGCCTGCAAAATGGATTCCCGGCGTTCCCGCTCGGCCTTCATCTGCTTTTCCATGGCGTTCTGGATCTCCTTGGGAGGCAGAATGTTCTTGAGCTCCACGCGGTTGACCTTGATGCCCCAGGGGTCGGTGGCCTCATCCAGAATGGTGCGCATCTTGGCGTTGATGGTGTCGCGGCTGGTGAGGGACTGATCCAGCTCCATGTCGCCGATGATGTTGCGCAG
>Ga0070399_1001871_pt1 | contig 21126 bp, 13 predicted proteins | sample BioMet4_FD_61217 | JGI IMG/M metagenome (GOLD analysis project Ga0070399, IMG submission 61217) | Microbial communities from bioreactor (seeded with sewage sludge) at LBNL, California, USA - Biofuel metagenome 4 (version 1) | ecosystem: Engineered > Bioreactor > Anaerobic > Unclassified ... | reverse complement strand
TGATTACCAGTTGACCGTGACGCTCTGTCAGGTTATACTGGGCTTGCGTTAATTGTGTCTTCATAACTCAATTTTAACGCAAAACAATGAATCGGCCAACCCTTTCGGGCTGACCGATTCTCTGTTTTTCACCCAGGTTCGTTTTGCAACGCGCCCTTTTTGTTTTGTGTTTCCAAAATTAAAAGCTGTGAAGTAAATTTCTGATTCAAATGTGCTTCCATGTAATCAGGTATATACAAGCTCCTGCAGAACTTTTCTGTCTGCCTCCTCGCGCAGGTCATCCATCCTGCGGTACCAGGCCTGACGGTCTGAATTTTTCAGGGCAGTGTCTTTTTCCATTTCTTCGGCTAGTGCCGCGCAAAGTTCTTTGTATCGCTGATTCGCGGCTGCTTCAACCTCGCACTGATGGGTTTTCAGAGTTCCATCTTCCTGCATTATCCGGTACATTTCCGGATATCTCATACGCAGAAACGCGGCGCGCATCATTCCATAGCGTCCACAATTTGTCGGCTTTTTCGCCGTGTCGGCAAGACTGATATCATTATAATTCTGTTTGTTATTCATATCTTTCTCCCTATCTTTTTTCTTTAATCTGATGCTTTTTCCGGCTGACTGAGAATTGTGGCCATGGTCTCGGCCGCAGTGTCCTGCGCGCCGGAGTCCAGATGCGAATAGATGTCCGCCGTGGTCGAGTAATTCGCGTGGCCCAGCCAGAGTTGGATGAGCTTCATGTCCACGCCGTTTGCCACCAGGAGGCTCGCGCATGTATGCCTGAGGTCATGAAAACGTACCGTTTTCAGATCGCTGCGAGCGACCACTGCGTGGAAATGCCGGGTAACGGCGTCCGGCGCGAAGAGGTTCCCCGCCGCGTCCACGAACACCATATTGAGATAATCGCGGCAGTACTCTCCTTTCAGCAGCCGCTGCTGCTCACGCTGGAATTCCCTTTCGGTCAGCAGTACCTCCCGCACGGCGGGGATCAGCGGCAGCGTCCGGCGGGAGGCTTTGGTCTTCAGCTCGTCACTGATCACGAGCCCTCGGGCATCGCCGCCTGCATTGTCCCGGTATACCTTGTGCTCCACGCTGATAGTATCGTTTTCAAAGTCCACGCTGTCCCAGGCAAGGCCCAGCAGCTCGCTGCGCCGCATCCCGTAATACACCGCAGTCACGACGAGCGCGTACATTGGATCGCCCCGAAAAAGCTCCATTAGCCGCAGTGCTTCCTCCTTTGTGTAGAAGCTGCCGGTGAACGGCTTCTTCCTTGGGCGGTCCACTTTTTTCATGGGATTTTTCGGTATGATGTCCTTGCGGACTGCCGCCTCCAGAGCCTGATTCATGAACTGATGGTAGTGCAGAAGCGTCGAACCCTTGAGGCCGTCCGTGCGCAGATCCTGATAAAAATCCTCGATATCCAGCGGGGAAAGCCGCTGCAGCGTGATGTCGCGAGAATCGAAAAATCCTCGGATGCGGCCTTTCAGCATACGCTCCCGGCACTGGTTTGTGGCGAAGAAAACATTGTCTTTCTGCGCCAGCGTCCAGCGCAGAAGATAGTCGGTAAAGAGGAGGTCCTCTGGGCGGCAGTCATCCAAACTGCCGCCCTCGCCGGACATATACAGCAGCTCGTACTGGGCCTTGCGTTCCTCCAGCAGAGCCTGCGCTTTTCGCTTGTTCCCCCGCACTTTCAGGTGCGTGGTCTGCCATTTGCTTTTCCGTTTTCCATTGACCGTCACCTGGATAACGGTGTACCAGATGCCGTTTTTCTCCTGCAGGCTCCCGGTGCAGGGTCGTGCCGCCGTACTCATGCTGCCGCCTCCTTTTTCGCCGCATTCAGACCGCGCGGCCGCTCATGAATTCGATAACGGAACTCTTGGCCACCTTGTAGCCGCGGCCGATACGGAAGCCGCGCAGACGGCCCTCCCTGATGAGCCGGTACACATACTGGCGGCTGGCGTCCAAAAGCCGGCTTACGTCCTCCACGGAGAGAATGTCGCCGTAAGAATCATAGTAATTGTCCATGGTTTCTGCTGTCTTTTTCATTCAAAATCTCCTTTTCTCCTGTTGGTCTTTTCCCCTGAAGTCAGCGCCATTGTGACGATAGTGACGGTATCGTCGGGGGCTGCGTTATCGGCACTATCGTCACTTCCGTCTTCCACGACAGTTCCGTCTACCTCCACTACCGGCAGCAGTTTCAGATGTACCTTGCGGACTCCGCCGCCCCGGTCGTCACTGCGGTACGCAATGCCGTAATCGTGACGCAGTATCTCCGTGTTGGGATTGAGAAGCCTTGTCAGCGCGTTGGGTTTGCTGACGGAATTTTCGCCGCGTTCCTGTAAAAGTTTCAGCAGCTCGGTGGGTGTGCCGTCGAAGGTTTTTATCTCGGTCATCAGGTCATACACAGCCGAAAGAAGCCTCACTTTTTTCTCTGTCTTTTCGGGATTTGAATAGCCGATAAAGTCCCAGATTTTCGCCGCGCTGTCGAATCGCAGCTGCATCTGCATGTCCATCGTGTCACGCCCGGTGACGAAAAGCTCTGCCTCTGTCTCCTGCCGCAGCTTCTTTTGGATCACCATGACCCCGTCAGCGCAGCCGCTCAGTCCTGTGGTGCCGGAGATCATCTGCAGCGGGTCGGAAGCTCCCGCCTTGCGCGTGTGGTGGACAAGCAGGATGGAAACGCCGAAGCGGTCCGCAATCATTTTGATGTGGCTCACCGCGTCGTAGTCCCCGGCGTAGCTGCAGTCCGTCATCTGCCGCACTTTTTGGAGCGTGTCGATGATGACGAATTTCACGTTGGGATAATCCGAAAGAAAATTGGTGAGCTGCTCATCGAAGCCCGTGCCGATAAGTTCAGCCTCAGTCGCTATCCATATCTGTCCGGTGTCGCCGCCCGTGACCTCTGCGAGCCGCTTCTGTATCCGCTGCCGCGGGTCTTCAAGACTTACGTAGAGAACTTCGCATTTCTGCGTTTTGAATTGCCAGACTGGCAGGCCCAGACTGACACAGTGCGCCAGCCAGAGTACCAGCCACGACTTTCCCGTCTTCGGCGGGCCGGCGAGAATGTAGAGCCCTTTGCCGATAAGTTTCTCCACAAGATACTCTCCGCCGGCGAACTGCATGTCCATTAGGTCATTCGCGCTCATCACCTCAAGTTCTGTGATTTTTATATGGAGCACATGGCAGATTTTTTTGATTGCTCCCATAGGCGTTTCGTAGTGGTCGCAGGCCATCACATAGTCCACCGCGTCGCCCCGCCTGCCGCAGTGCGTGCAGGACCACCAGGTGTCCATCACTATACCGGCCTGCTCGCCGCAGCAGGGGCAGATCGTCAGCGCCGGCGGGTAAAACGGCTGCCCCGATGCTTTGAGGTAATCTATAAATTTCGACTTGACCCGGGAATGCAGAAGCTCTTCGCTCGTCATCTCTGCGCGTCACCTGCCTTTCGAATGATGCCGCACTTCTTCGGCATAAAATGGATTTGTTCTCGCTGTTTCGGTGTTTTCCTTTTCATTTGTGCCCTTTCTTCGTTTGTCTGTGTGGATTGGCTCGCTGCTGCGTCTCTCAATACCCATTGGGTAATTTTTCGTGGAATTCCGTGATGGTTTTAATAATTTTTCTGACGATGCAACTAATGTACATTGGATACTTACTTTCTGAGGAATGCCTGCAAAAGCAGCGTTCACTCATTGTAGCAAGCAGGGCAAAGCGGGCCCCACTTTGCATTTTGCTTGCTGGGGAGCGCCCCATACCCCGAACAATTTCTGCGAAATTGGCTGCGCACCGTGCCGGCGCTTTTCATGCAGATCACCTCATTTCTTGAAAAGCAAGTATTTTATTCTTCCCCTATTTACTAGGCGTCGGTACGGGGTTATTCGTAGTCCCTCCTGCGAAAAAATATTTTGGGATATTGTCAGAAATCAAGTTATTTCAATGATTTTCGAGAAAGTAAATTTTTCATATTACTGTTCAGATGAGGAATTCTATGCTATTATCAAATTAAAAATCATATTACGATAGGATATAAATATGGAGTTCAGTTTTGATCGTGAACTTAAACAGTTAGAGCGGGAATGGAAAGCCCTCTGCATAATGGAAAAGCCTCGCGGAGAAAGCCGCTGCATCTGCATCACCGGCGGCCGCGGTACAGGAAAAACGAAAATGGCGCGGGAGTATGTCCGCTCCCACGCCAGCGCAGTATATTTTTCTTTCAGGGATATGGGCAGCGCCCTCGCATTGCAGGAATTCGGCAAAACGTTTTTCCCGGATAACGAGCATCCGCGGAACTGGGAAGACGCGGCCCGCGGTTTTATCGCGGCCAGAAGGGGCCGTCACACGCTGCTTATCATCGATGATATAGATTTTTTTGAAGCCGGTTGGGAATTTCGCCGTGCTTTTCTGCCGGCTGTGCAGCAGATACCTTACATAGAAATAGCTCTAATCCAAAAGGGTTACTATCGTGACGACGATGAAGTATTTGTTGGTTGCCGGCCGATTTCAGAATATGCCAAGCTGCTTCCTGGTTGGTCTAAGCAGGACATCGTAAGGATTTTCGCGTTCACCGGCGGGGTTACCGCCGTCGCCTGCGAAGTGGACGCGGCGCTCAGCCTTGAAGAAAATCTGGAAAAGCTGCTGGAATATGATTCCGCTTTTTCGCGGTTTCTCCCGGCCTGGCTCGGCAAATATTTTCGCAGTCCGGAGAGCTATTATCCCATTCTAAGCAGCATCGCAAATGGCCGGCACCGCCTGAGCCGTATCGCGCGGGACGTCGGTTTTCCGAACAACAAATGCGGAAAATATCTGGATGCGCTGCAGGCTGCCGGCCTGGTCGAAGCGCGAAAAGCCCCTGAGGACAAGCAGGCTGCCTACTACCTGGCAAACAGTTACATTGCGGCATGGTGCAGGTATATATATGGGCAGTGTTCGCTCCAGATTTTTGCGCCTGCAAGACTGTTGAAGAACGTAATACCCGACCTTGACGCCGGGCTTTGTATACCGGCGCTGAAGGAATGCTGTCTTAGATATATTGAAGGCGCGATGGATGAATACGGCGAACCGCGCGCCAGAGAAGTAAAAAATAACATTTGCTTTTTATGGAAAGGCGGCTCTTCCATTGTACTGGATTATACTGTGACCAAAATATTCGGCACTCTCGTGTGCGTCTTCCCGCACACGCTGGATCAGCGGTTTAAGAAGGAAGATCTCCAGCACATTTACGCAGCGGCCAGGAAGTTCAGCGGCTCATCGGACGTTGAAATTGCGGTGTTCAGTGTGGAGCGATTCAGCGACTGGTGCGTCCATGAATCAAGCCTCAATTACAATTTGCATCTCGTCAGCGCCATGCATCTGAAATACTGACCGGCATAAAAAGCAGGCCGCTCCGGGAACCCCGGAGCGGTCTGCAACAAGGCGGCAAACTCGCAGCCAAATGTCCCAAATATTGGACACCAGCAGTGGCATTCTTAATAAAAAGAGCTAAAATTCCCCCAATTTTGGTCTTTTTTAGGCGCTGTAAGATCCTCCCATATATTGTTTGACATTATAGTCTTTACCGGCTACAATACTATTAGTTTTTTATATAATTTTAGGCAAAGCCGTCGAAAGACGGCGACGCAAAGCTATAGGGCCTGTTTCAATGGCAGCCAGCTGCAGTAGAAAGGTTAAGCCCTGTGAACGCAGGGCTTTTTTCATAGTATGGTGGATTTGAAGGGAATATATTTCTATTCGCCAGACATCAGAAATATGGGGAATATCCACTCGCCGGATTCATATCCTATGCGCTAGCGGACGCCTTCCCGGCGCCATGTAACATCTCAATGTTAATAGTGTGGAATACGCTATGTAATTCCAAAATGAAACTACTATTCTAGTAAAAAATAAGAGGTCGAGTTATGGAAGCAGAAATTCAAGTCGGAAAATACACTCTTGAGTCGCTGACAACAGGAATGTACTCTGACCCCAAGATCGTCTATAGAGAGTACATTCAAAATAGCGTTGATTCTTTGGAATCAGCAGTAAAAAACGGCCTAATTGAAGAGCAAAGCATGCGTATTGATATTATTGTCAATGCCGAAAATTCGTATATCTCGATACGAGATAATGGTACCGGCCTCTCTAGTTGTGAGGCAATGGCAACACTAATGAATGTTGGCAATTCGAAAAAAAGGAGTTCTAATAATCGAGGATTTAGAGGTATTGGCCGCCTTGGCGGTATGAGTTATTGTGATACATTGGTTTTCACGACGTCATCGGAGGATGAACCGGTTAAGACAATTGTATCTTTCGATTGCAAACACTTAAGGCAACTTTTAGTTCCTGGTCAATTTGAAGATTTGAGCCTGTCTGCAGCGCTTGCCGAGATAACCACTGTTGAGACTGTTGCAGAAAAAACCGAAAAACATTATTTTCTTGTTGAAATGATGGGCGTCAGCAGTTTTTCAGACCTGCTTGACATAGATGTAGTTAAAAGTTATGTTGCGCAAGTCGCCCCAGTGCCTTATCAATCAAGGCACTTTATTTATACATCGCAGCTAAAAGAGTTTTTGAGGCAGAATAATTATAACGTTGAGGAATTTCCAATTTTCGTTGGAGAAGAGGATTCTGATCTTGAGCCTGTATATAAACCCAATAAAAGCCGTTTTTGTGCAGATAGAGGTAAAAAAACTGTCGATGAGATCACAAGTATTACATATTTTGATGTCAGAATTGGTGATGAACTTTTTGCTCTAGGTTGGTATGGTAACTGTGGTTGGTATGGATTCTTATCAGATCGAGAATTGTGTGGTCTCCGTGTGCGTAAGGGAAATATACTAATTGGCGACAGCAAAACCATGAACGGGATCTTCCGTGAAGCTCGTTTTAACGGGTGGACACAAGGTGAAATTTTTATAACAACTGATAAATTGGTACCAAATGCCAGGCGCGATGACTTTGAGCAAAATGATGCATACCGCTCTCTAATTGATGCCCTTACGGAAACAGTCGGCACTGATATCCCAAGAAAAATACGTGAAGCATCTATCACTAGAAACGACCCTTCTTTAAAAGTTTTAAAAGAGGTTGATAAAGCAATTACCAGTGCAAACAGTGTCATCACTGAAGGCTTTAACTCAACTGTTGATAAGGAGCACTTAGTTGAGGAATTAACAGAGACTGCAAAACGCCTAGATCGTACAGTAGTGAAAGCCGAACAAATAGTGCAAAAAGAAGAACTTCAAAAGAAAATTGAAGCCTCTATTGAAGATGTCTCTGAAAGTAACAATTACAAACTGAATCAAATCAATTCTGCCATTGATAAAAAAAGCAAACAAATTCTTAGGGTCATAAGTGATATCTTATCAGAAAAGCTTTCTAAGTTTCTTGTCGATGAGATTCTTGAAGAAATCATTAATACATTGAACGGAAAGTAGGATCAACATGGAAATTTTCCCTTCAGAATTTCAGCAACTTGACCTAAACAGATATGAAAAAGTTTTTGTACGTCATGCAAGTAATGAAGAAGCGTATGGTTTTCTTTTGTTGAATATTAATCCTGCCATGCTGAAAGGAGAATGCCTCCAAGCTTTTATTTCCTCTCAAGGGGTGGTTCTCTGCAAATTCTTACCAATTGAAAATCCGGATGTGTTTCCAACATTCATGCAATCATACCTTTCCGGTGTCGTTGAAGATTCCGTTAATGTAATAGGGCAAAAACTTACATCAAATATGGCACTGCTTCGGGATGGGAAGCTTGCATTACGCTGTGCTTTTGTTTGTATACTGCCATCATTAGGGAAAAAAGATGTCGATCTTACGAAACTGCCCCCAGCAGCCCGCAACTATGCTGAGCACAGTTGCATGTTTTCTGAAACATTTTCTTGCTTGAGAGGTTCATTTGCAAAAACGATCAATGGATACTTAACGTATGCCGCTTTTCCTCATGCTGAAAAGTGTATGGAAATCACAGAGTTGAACATTAATTCAATTCTCCAACGTATTGCACCCGAATATACCGTCATACGATTTGCGCTAAAAAATGATAATAATAGCACTCCTGCAGCTTCCGAGGAACTGCTCGTAGTTAATGAAGATGATACTGCAGTACGAGCGTTTCGACTTGAGCAAGAGCAAATAAATATTGTAAATAAAATCACTAAAGGTGATCAATTGATTCTTGCCTGTGCTGGGAGCGGGAAGAGTGTTCTGTTAATTGCGAAGTGTTTTAAAGCTGCAAAAATGAATCCGGAGAAGCGTTTCTTGATAACATGCTTTAATAGAAATTTGCAAACGCTTTATACATGGTTTATAGAACGTGCGGGACTAACTGAACGGAATGTCGATTGCTTAACATATGATGGATTATGCCGTAAACTGCTCCTTACAAATAATTTGTTTTTACCTGGCGGGAAAAATGCCATTGATGCCCGTCGTGGTGCGGCAATAAGTGCTTTTACAGACGGCAAAATAGCTACTCGCTATTACGGAATTTTCATAGATGAAGTACAAATGTTTGAAGGTGTATGGTATAAGTTTTGTTATAACCTTATAGAGAACAAAAATAGCGACGACCACATTTTCGTCGTTTGTGGGGATAAGACACAAGAAATTAAGCAGCGTCAAAGTAGACGTAAAGCTCCATGGCAAGCTGGCGATGGCTACCCCGTATTTCGAGGTAGTAATCGTAACTTGCGCATAGAGAAGAATTTTCGAAACTGCATTGAGATAAATGAATACATCAATCGCTTTGCGCAAAACGCAAGAAAAATAATTCAGGAGCACATTCCCAATGAAGAATATGACCCGGACATGTTCCTTAGAGGGAAAGCGTTTAGGCACGGTAACGGCGTAACAATTAAGCAGCTCTGTGGCAGCGCGCTAGATGAAGCGAAATGTGCAGTAGAATCCATCCAATATATCCACGATCAGGAGCATGTCCCATATGACGAAATTGCTGTGACTTTTTATAATCGCAGGTTTAGGCCGATGCATTATTATATTGAGGCTGCTTTACTTCAGGCGCTGGACGGTGCTCACATCCCATATGTTCAGCTATACAACAGTGAAGAGGCTTGGTCAGGACACTATGGTGATGGTGGAGTTTCACTGATTACTTTTGAATCAGTGCTGGGTTTAGATTATCAAGCTGTTGTAGTTTGTGGCATTAGGCCACTAGGCGTATTTGATAAAACAAAAAATCTAAAAGATGGTGTGGAGCTAGATGAGGAACCTGCCGAAGAATTAAAGAAAAACATTAGTTACCTATATGTAGCATGCACTAGGGCTAAAGATTACTTATACATCATTCTTTCTGAATCAAACGAAAAATCGATTTTCAACAAGTTATTAACAGATTCCAATTGATGGAGGTTCACGCTATGAGCACAGAGCTTATTCAATTTAATTCTAGTGATCATGTTCTAAGCGGAAAGAACATTGCTGAAGCAATTTCTACAAATGGAGATATTGTTTTTAACGAAAGCTATATCGTTGTTGGAGATCAATTACAAGGGCGACGTATTCATGCCACCTATGACTTGAAAATCTTGGGTAACGTGAATGCTGAGGAAATTTCGGTAAATGGTTCATTATTTGTAGATGGCGATATTGAAGCTGATTCGCTAATCTGTCGGGGAGTGTTTTTTTGCTCTGGAAATGCCAAAATACAAAAAGCAGAACTTGGCAGTTATTCAGCAGCAGGTTCTTTTGTAGGCAATGAACTTCATGCTTCTGGAGATATATATATTAAGACAACAGTTGACACAAATACATTGCTTGATACCGACGGATTAGTTGTCGCCGGTGAGGGTATTATGGGAGACGGAGAATTCAAAGCAAAAGCTGCAATCGCGAATGATTATTTCGAATTTTTAGGAAAAGCAAGCAACAGAGTCTATGAGATATCTCGCATGGACTTTTCAAAGGGAGAACCTGAATCGATGACTCAAGAAAAAGAAGTGCTTGATTTCAGCAGCATGAGTATAAGTGAGGCAGTTGTATGCTTTAATAGCGTATTCAATAGGAGCATAAATAAGTGGTCGGAGCTTGAAGAGGCAGAGTTAATTGAGAATATTCGTTCCACTACATCTGATCTTCCAAATCTTCATGCTGTTGATGAAATAATCAATTATATTATTGACCTTTCTTATGAACACGAAATAACAAATTTCAGAGATTACCTATATGTTCTTTTTGCAAAGCACGTTTTTCCGGAAAAGTTGGCAAACTATGAGACTATTGCGCCAGTTCTTAATGGAATGTTTAACACTGCATCAGATAAGCTTAAAGAAATCGAGTTTAAGGCAGCAGATATCACTGACTTTTCGCGGTCACTTAATATACTGGGCAAACTTCATGCTGAACTTCCGATTAGCCTCGAAGTTGGCGCCGACAAAATTTTCTCTTCAATTGGTCTCCGTTATTCTACTGTAGAGCATGCTTGGAGGGCTTACAATGACTAAATTAGAAAAGGCAAGACAGCTGTTATCGACAGAGATACTAAACAACTTCATCGGGAAGATTACAGGTTCTGGCGTAGAAAGAATTGCCGGCAAAAATCCCGAAAATGTGCTTCTTGTGGGTAAGCTCATGTCTGCGAAAGATTCTGATGGGATCAACATAAATTCATCCAAGACTTTCATTGAAAGCATTGGTGTAGATTTTTACATAAGCAGTACAGAATGCGAAACTGCCAATGTTAAAATCACTCCACAAGGCGATTTTTATTATAGGGTATATCCTTCTCTGGATGAGCAGCGTGTTGCTTTAATTCGTGAAATTAATGAAACCAAGGATTGTTATGATTATCAGGATTTCAGTGAAGTTGTTGCCGATTATGAAAAGGACCCGGAGGCTTTTGCAGGTGTCCAGGTAAAATTGGTTCCGGTTTACAAAAAGATCAGTTTAAGTTCCGTCGACGCTCAAATCGCTTTCAAATTGAAAGATATATTAGGCGACAGCGGTGAATGTGGTTTCGTAGGCGAAACTCACCCTCTAAACATGCAAATTAAAGATTATCTGCAAGAACTTCAATCGAACATTAACGCTGACCCTGAAACTATGTTGAGAGTTGTAACAGAACCGGTTAAAATTGCTGATTTGTATAATGAAAACACCTTTACTAATTTTTTGAGGCAATATGCCAACTCGAAGGTTGAACAGCAGAATCAGAACTGGCAACTTTATTTTGATATTCAAGTAAAGAAAATTGAAACCAAATATCTGGTTTCAATATATCTTGTCAATAATTCCGTTGTTCTCTATACCAACTCGCATCGTTCACGCAAGGAAGATAAGTTTACAATTGAGACCCTGTTTAACTCTGGAATTTATATTAAATTGAATGGTGCCAATTTTTGTGCGATTGAACTCGATTCTTTTGCTGATGATTACAAATACGATAAGGTCCAATATGCGCTTAGTAATAACTGTTCTGTAGAATATTTGGAGTCTGAAAACGCATTGCAAACTAACCATCTTCCACTGTATGAACAGTATCGTCTTATTACAAATGATAAGCTTGCGGTTAAATTTACCGACCTGATAGACAATCCAATCGAAACGCTAAATAGTATTCTTACAAAAATGCGTGGAGAACTGGAATCATGGCAGCGCTATCGGAAAGTGAAAGAACCGTCACTTACATCTGTGGGCAAGGAAAAAATCATCAGCGAAATTCGTGGCTTCGAAGATGAAATTTCAAATTATGAGATGGGGATTAATGTACTTAAAAGCTATCCGGCTGTTCGTGAAAGTTTTGTACAAATGAATCAAGCTTTCTTAGCCGCTGCTAAAGGTTACTCAACATGGCGCTTGTTTCAGATAGTTTTCATTGTTTCAATGCTACCGGACATTGTAGCCTGTGACCCTGACATGATGCCAGAAGAAGAGAAATCCGAAACACATCTTTCTTCGATGTCTCTGCTGTATTTCCCTACAGGTGGTGGTAAAACAGAAGCCTTTTTGGGCGTACTAGTGTTTAATCTATTTTTTGATCGGCATCGTGGGAAGAAATGTGGCGTAACTGGTATTTTGCGTTACCCACTTAGATTACTATCTGTTCAACAAATCCAACGATTAGCAAATATTTTGGCTCAGGCAGAATTAGTCCGTCGTGCCGACTCTTCAATTGCAAAAACCGAAGACTTCGCCCTTGGCTATTTTGTGGGTGACAATAATACACCAAACAGCATGAGCGCCAAAGAATATGCGCAATATCGAGAAATGACCCAAGCGCAACGGGATGAACATAGGATCATAGACATTTGTCCCTTTTGCGGCAAATCCACTATTCACCTCAAAGCGGACGAAAAATTAGGACGGCTGACCCATTTCTGTGATAATCCTACTTGCCCTTCTGGCGGTATTTTGCCAATTTTTATTGTTGACACAGAAATCTATCGCTATCTTCCCAGCGCAATAATAAGTACAGTCGATAAGTTTGCTATCGTTGGCTGTAATGCAAATTTTCGGAATATATTAAATGGTGCAGAATATAAGTGCCCACTTCATGGCTATACATCAAAACGTAAGTGCATCGAACCCACCTGCAAGTGTGAAGTAGATAAGTATGAACAAGTTGACATGTATGATCCTGCACCAACATTGCTCATACAAGATGAATTGCATTTGCTACGCGAATCATTGGGCACGTATGCCGCGCATTATGAGTCATTTATTGAGTATTACATAAGAAAGTTTTCAAAATCCAAACGTGATCTCAAAGTGATAGGTGCAACAGCAACAATTTCATCCTATCGAGAGCAGATTTATCATCTATACGGTCGCAATCCAATTCGTTTTCCCTGTGAGTCACCTTTTATTGATCACAATTTTTATGCAAAAATTGATTATAGCGATTTGCAACGACAGATCTTAGGCTACGCTCCATACGGTAAAGCAATCGTAAATAGCGTTGTATACTCTCTAAAATACATGCGAGAAGCTGTTTACGAGTATTACAAAAACCCACAAAGGGTCCTTGAGATACCAAATATTGGTATTGATACCACCGAAGAAGCTTTGGAAATCCTAAAAGATTATTGGATTTTCCTGGAATATAACAATGTTAAACGTGATGGAAACAATGTAGACGGTGCAATAAAAACTCCTGTCAACGATGAATTAACAAGTGCAGGTGTTATCCCATTTAAGACTCGTGCCATGACGGGCGATGATTCATTTCAAGATGTTCGCGAAGTCCTCGCTGAAGTTGAAAACAATAAGGATGTTTATAACGGCGTAAATCTAATTACAGCTACAAATATGATTTCTCATGGCGTGGACGCCGATCGATTTAACGTTATGTTCTTCTTTGGTATTCCAGGAAATATGGCCGAATATATTCAGGCATATTCACGAACAGGGCGAAAGCATACCAGCATTGTAGTTGACTTAATCCGCCCAACCCGTGAAACAGACCAAAGCTATCTGAAAAATTTCATTAATATTCATAAGTACAAAGACCTTCTTATCGAGCCAGTACCAATTAACCGCTGGGCAACGAAAGCAGTCGATGTTACTTTACCTGGCATTTTTACTGGCTTACTTTTAACGGTTTATGATCTGGAACTACAATATACAACGGGAACACTGTTTTATATGAAAAATATGTGCAAAGCCGTTAATGATGGCCTTCTCGAAAAAGAGATAATCAAGCAGCAGCTTTGTAGAGCCTACAACTGCACAGAAGATGATGGTACAATACAAGATTTAGGCAATCAGTATAGCCAAAAGATATGCATATTTGTGGATGATATATTTGCCAAAATTGCGGACCACAGTTGGAGTGACGAAAATATTTTTACTGGTTTTAGTCTTATGGGATATCGGATTATGAATAGTCTACGGGACACTGACACAGCATTAATTGTTGAACTTGAATGATGGAGGTGGCAGCTTGTGAAATACCAAATGAAGCGAGGAGTTTCACAGTCTTTGTACAAATATTTGCCAGATAGTTGGATTGACTTCCCAGTTCGAGGTGATGAACGCTATAACTATATTGCTCATGTTAATAGATGGAATAGCGAAAAGCTTGATGGAATTAACAAAAGTCGCCTAATTCGAGTTGTAAATCAAGCAATTGATGCTTTTGTTGCGTCAGGAAAAGAAGGGGATTCAGATACCACCGTAGGCTTCGGTACTGGGCTTACAATGGAAAATTGTACTGTTCTCAGCCCAAAGCACGATGGAGATGAACGAGGAATTGTTGCGGAATTGAGTCCTCTGACTTTCTATTGCCCAAAATGTCATCATGTTTATCAGTACAAGAATGCGGATTCATATTTAAGGAATCGAAAGTGTCTGCAATGTCATATTGAGCTAAAACAGTTTAGGCAAATCTATTTTTGTAAATGTGGATTTGCGACTGATAAACACCCCGTTTATTGTCGAAAATGCAAGTCAAGCGAAAATATCACTTGGAGTGGTAAACTTGGCGATTACAATTTTCACTGCACAAAGTGTGGTGAAAAAATTCCAATGCTCAAAATTTGTGACAATTGCGGTGCTAGATTGACACCTAAAATTGCACTTGATCCTTCTCAGTATTTTGCTTATAGCCTGAGTTTGATTGACATTATTGATGAGAAAGTTGAGCACTTCATAAGCCAAACAGATTATGGCTCTTTTCTTGCCGTTGCGTGTTGGTTGGGGTTGATTACTCGTGATGAATTAAACGAGGTCATTGAGAAAGGTATTTCTTCCGACCCAGAAACTTTTCAAAATAAATATAGAGAAAGCTACGATATGTTTATCGCGGCCGGACTCGACTCCACAAGCGCAGAAAACGCGGCAACGGCAATAGCAAATAAAGACTGTGGTAGCAAATACATAGACATTGCCACACGCTTACGCGGGCAAATACTTACGTCTCCAGAGAGTTTGGCAAAAGCATCTGAAGCACTCCTGGAATACATTTTTGTGAGCGAGCTTAAGGATCGCTCATCGTTAAAGGACGCTGAATCAATTTCGCGCATGTTGAACACAAATGCTGAGCCTGAAGAATTTGAGATAATTGCAAAGAAAAATGCCATTTCTCATGTACAGGTCTGTGGAAACATTCCGTTTATTTCATGTTCTTACGGATACACACGGGAAAAATCCGAGCCTGAGGAGGGTGTCGTTTTACACGCTTTTCGGGAAGAACACAATGGAATTAAGAACATATATGCGACGAAACTTAATACTGAAGGAGTGCTATTCGAATTTGACCGAGTGCGGATACTCCAATGGCTAATAAAAAATAATTACATTTCTAATGATGATTTGCCAAACTTTGAAGACGAATCTGCTACTAAGCTCTGGTTTGTGAACAATATTCACCCTGAGTTAATTAAGCCTTTCTCAAAAATTGATCTACAAAATGCAGCAACATTTTATGTCTACAATTTAATTCATACGCTTTCCCATTTATTAATTCGAAGTGCAGCAGGAATGTGCGGTCTGGATAAGAACTCAATATCCGAATACATTTTACCTTCTGTACCAGCAGTATTAGTTTATTGTCAAAACTCCCAAGGCTTTAATCTGGGCGCATTATTTAACTTGTTTGAAGCCTATTTTGACAAGTGGATGAATACAGCTTATTCAAATGCCCAAAAGTGCATTTTTGACCCAATTTGCATAGAACGATACAAGGCGTGCACAGGTTGTTTATTCTTGAATGAAATCTCGTGTCAGCATTTTAATCATGACCTGGATCGCTCATTGGTAATCGGGGCAGTAGACCGTGGCACCGGCGTAAGGCATTATGGATTCTGGGAGGGTTAAATCATGGCAATCATGTATCCGGCCGACATCGAAAATTATAATTACACTGCTTCAGAAAAATTTTTATATGATGAATTTAGGCACCAATTGCCGGATAAATACCATGTTTTCTATTCTGTACGCTGGTTTGATTCTGAGGATGGAAAGCGCATAGACAGTGAAAGTGATTTTATAATCTTCGACCCTTCCTTTGGGTATATAGCAGTAGAAGTAAAGGGCGGTAAGGACATCATTCAGGAGGGTGATGACTGGTACCTCGTAGAAACACATGACGGTGAAGAGTTTACAAGGAAGTTAAAATGTAGCCCATACGTACAAGCAGAAAAAAGTATGCGTCACTTCTATAATTATTTCCATGAAGAATTTCACCAATCGTTCAATGGTACATATGGTTTTGCAGTTGCATTTCCTTGGTATTCATCGGAAAAGATTATTGGAAGTGGTAGTCCGCGCGAAGTAACAATCGATTTGACAGATGTAAAAAACCTGCAGCAGAAAGTCAATATGATTTTTCATTACTGGAAAAATAGGAGAAACCTTTCTATCCCCTTTTCTTCTTCTCAAAGGCAATGTTTTATTTCCCTAATTAATAAACGTATTTCTCTGTCAGCTGCTGCTGGGGCTTTGATTCCTATTCGGGCAAAGGAATTATCTAAGATCAACTCAATTCAGGATAGCATTATAGATGCCGTTTATAATTATCGCGAACTTAGTTTTGTTGGTGGAGCAGGCACTGGTAAAACATTTATTGGAATTAAGAAAGCAATTAGCGAGGCTAAATTAGGAAAGAAAGTGCTATTTACTTGTTGTAGTGCCTCATTAATTGATTATATTCAGCAACACTTGTTATCTTATTCTAATCACATTACGTGTCTTAATTTTGAAGACCTCATGCGCAAATTATTCCCCACCTCTTATGAAGAAATAATCACATCACAGAATGGATTTTTTGACTCTATCAACGATTTTCCTGATACGGAAAAGTTCGACTGCATTATCGTTGACGAGGCGCAGGATTATGACTTGGATATGGGATTGACGATTCGAGCATTATTAAAGACAAACTTTTCCTGTTTTTATGTTTTTTTTGATGAAAATCAAAATGTTTTTTCAAAAAGCTTTCAGAATTCTTTTGCTATTGAATACCCACCTATTATTTTAAGATATAACATCCGGAACACAGGGCGAATATACGAGAATGCAACAGCTCGCACTGGACTTGGTAAAGAGACAATTCCTAATACGCTGTTAGGGGTTGAACCTGAATACTCTGATTATAAAAATGCGGAGCAATGCAAGAAGGCGCTCACCAATATTATTAATCGGCTTACTCAAAAGGAATTTGTATCGCCGGAAGCAATAGTAATCTTATCAAATCAACCTTACGATAAATCAATTTTAAAAGATGAAGTACTCGTTGGTCAATTTAGGATCGACAAAGCCGAGAATAATAGTATAATTAAAAATGATATTATTCGATTTAGCACAGTAACAAATTTCAAGGGTATGGAAGCAGATATAATTATATATTTGAATCATACTCAAAAAATGGCAAATTCAACCACAGAGCAACTTTGCGAATCTTATGTAGCACTCACGAGGCCAAGATATTATCTTTACGTCTTAAATGTAAATGCATAGGTGGTAATCCATGTCGAACATATTATTGATTGAACCAAGCTACAGGTGCAAGCAGCCACCGCTTGGTCTTATGAAAATTTCCTATTTTCACAAGAACGTGCTGCACGACTATGTGAAGTTTACTAAAGGCGAACTTCCGAAAGCGCTCGCTGACACAAAGTGGGACCATGTTTATGTTACCACTCTATTCACTTTTGAGTGGAAAGTGACGATGGAGGCAATTGAATATGCAAAAACGCTCGTTGCCTCATCAGACCAAATTACTATTGGTGGAATAGCTGCTACTATGTTACCAGAAGAAATATATGCGGAAACTGGCATTCATCCGGTTTGTGGCCTTCTAAATGAACCTGGTAAACTCGGGCTCCCAGGAGATGAATGTATAGACCAAATAGTACCGGATTACTCCATGCTCGAAGATGTTGATTATGTCTATCCATTTAATGACGCCTATTTTTTAAGTGCAACCAAAGGGTGCGGCAACAAGTGTGGCTTCTGCGCTGTACAAACCCTTGAGCCAACTTTTGTTCCGTATATTGACATCAAAGATAAGATTACCGCGATACGAAGTGAATTCGGTCCCAAAAAAGACCTAATTCTGATGGATAACAATGTGTTACGCTCGCCCCGCTTTAATGACATTATTGATGATATTATTGATGCTGGCTTTGGTAAAGGGGCCACATATGTAAATCCCAAGACCCGGAAGATCGTACAACGTTATGTTGATTTCAACCAGGGTTTAGATGCTTTATTCTTAAATGATGCCAAAGCAAAACGTTTAGGCGAGATTGCTTTGCGGCCAGCAAGAGTTGCATTTGACCATATTGAAGATCGAGATATATATGAACGTGCGCTCAGGCTATGTGCAAAATATGGCATCAACGAGTTGTCCAACTATGTGTTATATAACAGTGAAGACTTTGGCGGTAAAGGCAAGAAATACCGTGCAGATACCCCTGAAGATCTCTACGAACGCATGCGCATTACACTCGACCTAAAGGATGAATTGAATGCTGGCCGCTCAGGAGAAGAAAAAGTTGCTGCATTCTCATTTCCAATGCGCTATATTCCTTTGTCAGCCCATGAAAGGGGCTATATTGGCTCAATGTGGAATGCAAAGTTTCTTCGGGCTGTTCAGTGTATGTTAGTTCCTACCCAAGGTAAGGGCGTTTGTAGCCGTTCCTTTTTTGAAGCCGATTTTGGCAAAGATGCTAATGAATTTGTGCGATATCTCAGCATGCCAGAACGCTTAATAGCAAGTCGCGGCAAAATAAGCAAAACTTCGCGTGGAAAATCAAAAGAGACAGAAGAGGAATTTGCCATTCGAAAAGACGGTTGGGAACGAGACCAAAAGAAAATTGTCGTTTGGAATCAGCTTTTCGACCAGTTGGGCGATGAAACGGAAGCCTTTAAAAATCTTATCAGCGGTAACGAATATTTGCCGGATGCTTTTTGGGGAATAAGGTCATCATTGCAGAGGAAACTATTTCTTTTCTATTTGACTACGCCCCGGCTTTTTGCCCTGCTTGGGAAAATAGATTCTAGTTCACCTACATACAAACTAGTATATGATTTTGTTACTGTAGAGTGTCCCTACCTTTACCAAGATATGCTTGATCTTTTGGTAAAAAGCGAAGTTCAGCAAAATTATATCTTTTCAAACTTTATTAGTTTCTTCGGGAAAAGTGGAGTTAAGGATCTTTTAAGTCGAATTTCAAGCTTAGATTTTGCAGTTGACAAGCAACTGTCCAAATGGGATTACACATGTAAAAAAAACGGTGTTGAGTACGTCGATTTTGAACTGGTTCGCATATATCGCCGTTATGTTGAAATGGGTGTTTTCCCCGAAAATGTGCATTGGCAGGTATCTAATTACATTAGATCAATGAATATGGTCGAGTTGGCCGCAATCCTCAAGGATTATTTTGAAATTTTTGAGGAGCGGTTAGTTTCCGTAATTGATATGGAAACAGGCAAAGAAATTCTGCGGAAAATCAGTCAATCCATAACTAACAATATCCAGCTGAAGCTGTTTGATTTTCTGGGGGGAAACCAATGAGTGGCAATATAATTATCGGAAAACACACTTTGGAGTCTTTAACCTCTGGCATGTACTCAGATCCATTTGTAGTTTTTCGAGAATATATTCAAAACAGTGTTGACTCTATAGATACCGCAATATCTAAAGGTTTTCTAAAACATGGAGATGACCAAATAACAATTCAGTTGTCACCGCTTGAAAAACGTATTGTAATATGTGATAACGGTCTTGGAATCGCTCAAAAAGACGCAGAAAAGGCTTTAATTAGCATCGGAAATTCGAAAAAATGCTCTGAAAGCTCAAGGGGATTCCGAGGGATTGGCAGGCTAAGTGCACTTAGCTATTGCGAAAAACTTACATTTATTACATCGGCACCAGCGGAACCTCTTGCTACAAAAATAGTTATTGATGCAGAAAAGCTCGCAGAGCTTCTAATAAATGATACTGGCGAAGATATAACAGTTGTAGATGTACTGCAAAACGTATATACAATCGAAACATTTATAGAAAAAGAGACAGCGCATTATTTTACTGTACAAATGGACGGCGTAAGTGAAAGCTCAAGACTAAATGCACGTGATGATGTCGTCGATTATTTAACACAAAACGTTCCGGTGCCCTATAGCCCCGAATTTATATGGGGAAAAGAAATAACAAATCGTCTAGAGCGCGCTGGTTACTGTATTGATGTCTATAATATTTCCGTTATTTTTGGTACCATGGTTATTCCAATATATAAGCCCTATCACGATAAATTTTTTGTTGACAAAGGCGAAAGCATTTCGGATCACATTCAAGATATTGATGTTATCTCATTCATGCATGAAAATGGTGAAATCTGTGCCATTGGCTGGATTGCAAAGACAAATTATTTTGGCAGTATATATGATAAAGCTATCAAAGGAATAAGACTACGTAAAGGAAATATTCTCGTCGGAGACCATCAAACCTTAAATTCAGTATTTAAGGACGCGCGTTTTAATGGGTGGTCAATTGGAGAAATATTTGCTATAGATAAACAACTGATTCCAAATGCGAGACGAGACAATTTCGAAAAAAATTCCGCATATTTTTTACTGTTTGAGCAACTATCTCACCTTTCCGCTGCAATTACAAAGGACATTCGTACTGCATCATTACAGCGTAATTCCGAACTGTCCCATGCAATTATTCAAATTGATAAGGTTGCTGAGGTTGCTAATAAAGCGATCAGCACAGGGGTTTCTGCCCCCAAAAAAGGCTCGATTTCTCAAAAGCTTAAGTCTGCAAAAATTGCTGTATCTAATTCCGTTGCTAAAGATTCTTCTGATGAATATTATCAAGGAATAGCCTTTGAGGAATTAGATATGATCATTGGAAAACTCAAAGGTGCAACTTCTTATAAGGCCTTAAACACTATTGACAATTTGACAAACACTGAAAAGCGAGTTTTGGAGCGAGTTTTTAATACCATTTCTAGCCTTGATATATCAGATACTGAAAAGATCATCAACGCTATTCTAAGTGATTTCTCTGGAAATTTTAAATAGACTTGCCTTAGTTTGTTTTGTGCGATCTATGGTAAATGCGGTGGCGTACTAATAAGTGAAATACTAGAGTAGTTTGGTGATTATTTATGTTACATCCCGGCCTATACGAACAAGTCATCAATACGAAGCTGCGCAGCGAGCTGGCGGAGATCCCGCAGGCCCGCAGGGAGACTG
>Ga0070399_1001868_pt1 | contig 21161 bp, 23 predicted proteins | sample BioMet4_FD_61217 | JGI IMG/M metagenome (GOLD analysis project Ga0070399, IMG submission 61217) | Microbial communities from bioreactor (seeded with sewage sludge) at LBNL, California, USA - Biofuel metagenome 4 (version 1) | ecosystem: Engineered > Bioreactor > Anaerobic > Unclassified ... | reverse complement strand
TGTTGTATCCGCAAGGTCGATTCACTATAATGTCTAAGCGTTTTGGGGCCATAGCTCAGCTGGGAGAGCGCCTCGTTCGCAACGAGGAGGTCGCGGGTCCGATCCCCGTTGGCTCCACCAACAAAACGTGAATCCCTAGGCACTGCCTAGGGTTTTTCATTATTTTGAAAAAAGTTACGGCACGATTTACGGCACGATTTGGTTAAAAATGACCAAAAGTTTTTAACACGTTTTATTAAATTAAATTTCGGAATGTCTATTTACGAAAGAGTCAATTTTTAACTTCGATACCGCCTAATTAATAGCCAATTAACAAGATTGCTTTTAAAGGAATTTGAACGCGGTTAGAAGTAAAAAATGTATCAAAAAACTCATAACTTTTCCTAAAGTCATCGGACCGAGTATGATGCTTGCCAGCGACATAGACATTGCGAACGGCGATAACTAAATATTCGACTCTATCCATAACACAGGCTTCAAAGAAATCTTTAAGCACTTGGTTATTGGCGATCGCTCTTCCGGCCTCTACCTCAATAACGGTTTTCGTGACCGCGTTATAGGCATCAGCATAAAAAGATTTTTGAGGCTGACCCTTTTCTTTATATAAAACTGGGATCGAGATTTTTTGATTTTCCTTTTTGCCGGTTTCGACAGCAAAGCCAATTTGTTCCAACCCTTGGCCAAGCTTATGAAGAGCAAGGTTGCTCTCTTGCCCCTGATTTTCCTCAGATCGCATATCCGGATAAGCGGCCTGGAAGACCTTAAGAACCTCGTTTAAATTATCATTAGACCCGACGTTGCGAGGGAAAAACTGCCAAGTGAGCTCTTGCGTTTCGCTTTTCATATTTAGCAGCTTAAACCCAAAATGCTAAAAAGGCCAGCTTCTAATCTCTCCTAAAGACAGGACTAGCCAAAAAGGTATATGCTTAAAAACGTTAAAGGATTTAGATATGAGCAACCATAAATTCTCTAGTATCGACCTATTCGCAGGCATTGGCGGCATTAGAATGGGTTTCGAGAACGCTTTTAAAAAAGAAGATAAAACAGTCTTTGTTTCGGAATGGGACAATTATGCCCAAGAAACATATCGCCTTAATTTTAAGGACGCCTTTCCGATAGCGGGGGACATCACAAAAATTAAGGAACAAGACGTTCCAGCCTTTGATATTTGTTTGGCCGGCTTCCCTTGCCAGGCGTTTTCAATGGCAGGAAAACACATGGGTTTTGACGACGATTATAAAGGTATGTGCCGCGGCACGTTATTCCAAGATGTTGTTAGGATTTGTGATTATCGCAAACCGAAAGTCATTTTTTGCGAAAACGTTAAAGGCTTAACTATCCACGATCACGGAAGAACGTTCAAAATCATCGTAAAAGCTTTTGAGCAAATAGGCTATAAAGTCTATTACAAGATTTTAAACAGCAAGGACTTTGGAGTCCCTCAAAATCGAGAGAGAATCTACATCGTTTGCTTCAGAAACGACATAGATAGTTCTTCATTCACTTTCCCGGAAGGAAAAGCGAAAAAAGTTTGCATTAGGGACATCTTGGAAGACGCCCCAATTTCTTCAAAATATTACCTTAGCGACGTATATATGGAGACACTAAGAAGACACAAAGCACGTCACCAAGCTCTAGGCCACGGTTTTGGCTATGAAATAAAAGATCTTGATGGAATCTCCAGTACCATCGTTTGCGGCGGAATGGGTCGGGAAAGAAACTTAATTGTGGATAATCGAGAACATAGTCTTATCCCAGTAACCCACATTAAAGGGAAAATAAATTCCGAAAACATCCGTAAAATGACCCCAAGAGAATGGGCCCGTTTACAAGGTTTTCCAGATTCGTATAAATGGGATCTTGCCGATACACATATGTATAAGCAGTTTGGCAACAGCGTAACTGTCAAGGTAATCGAAGCCGTCGCAAAACAGGTAAAAGAGGTTTTAGATAAACAATGCTAAATATGGCAAACGGGACGGTTTGTTACAACCGCGGCGAATGGTCGGAGTTGTACGCCTTTTTGAGGCTCTTGCAGCAAGGCAAAATCTACGCAGCTGATGAAAATACGGAAAAGATAAAAAATCTTTTTCTTCCTATCATCAAGCTTTATCGAAAAGAAAAAGGTAATCCGGAAAGAGAATACCTTTGTGGTAGCGTAATCGAAGTAACCGAAAACGGCAAAGTAGTGGCGTCGATCAAAAATGAAGAGTTGGACGAGGAAGCCACTCTTTTATTAAACGACATCTTTGTCGGGGTAACAGCGTCCGGGGGAAGCCAGACTTTTGCAGTTCCCGATATTTGGCAATTCCTTGATTCAATCAAAATTACACAAGTTAAGGCGCCATCGTTAGAAAAAGCCGATATTAATATGTTGATCCACGATCCCAACACAGGGCACGACCCAAAGGTGGGTTTTTCAGTCAAATCCGATATCGGGTCAGCTCCGACGCTTTTAAACCCAGGGAAGAATACTAAAATTCGTTATGAAATTACTGGAATCTCCCAACAGCAAATCGACGCCATCAATTCCATAACAAAAGAATCGGGTCATAAAAACTACATTAAAGATAGAATGGCCTTGCTCTTTAGACCAGGCATAAACGTAACTTACGACACGGTCCTAGATGAAACTTATAAGCAAAATTTGATTATGATCGACAGCCGTATGCCAGAGATTTTAGGAGAATTTATTTTGCTTCATTATTCCGAAATGAATCTCTCTGGAGCTTGTAAGAGTGATGATCTTTGCACAAGATTAGCGGCAAAAAATCCATTGGGTTTTTCTCGCCCCAAGATTTATCGTTTCAAGTTTAAAAAACTCATCACAGCGGTAGCACTTGGAATGACTCCCGGACATGAATGGGATGGCCAGGATCAAGCGAACGGTGGCTATATTGTTATAAAAAAGGATGGAGAAATTCTTTGTTATTTCCTGTACAATCGGAATTTCTTCGAAGAATATCTTATGAAGAACACCCAAATCGATCGTCCTTCGCCTTCTAGATATGATTTCGGCTATATTTACACCGAAAACGGCCATCATTATATTCAATTCAACTATCAGGTTCGTTTCACGGAATAAAAAAACCGCAAGTTTTTAAGCTTGCGGAAACGTAATTGCTGGATGTGCTTCCATCCATTCGGCAACGCTGTTTTCTTCGAACCCGAAGAGGTGAGAATAATATTCCATAATCGCCGCTTCGGTGTCCCCCAGCCATCGAGCAACTAGACGAACCGGAATACCATCTTTCAGCAAGTTCGAAGCGCAGCTATGACGGAATTCGTGAACCTTCAGCGGTTTCATTCCAGCTTTTGCGGCGTAGACCTTATTGAATTTCCGGATGGTGTTTTCCCCAATGACGATAGATTTGTCACCTGGAAAGATGTAGCCTTTCCGTTTACCCTCGGGAAGCAGCGCTTTTACTTCAGATAGAAGCGGAAGAGTCCGGATCGAATTCTTCGTCTTGGGCGACTGGAAGACTTGCTTGTGGGCGAAAGTCTTGATGCAGCACGTCCGATTCACGCTGATAGTGTTTCTTGCGAAATTGATGTCATCCCAACGGAGGGCGTTGAGCTCGGTGATGCGGAAGCCGTAATCCACAAGTAGCGTGAAGAGCAACTTATCTTGTGGGTCAGTGATGACGGACAAGAATCGGGCCTCTTCCTCACGTGACCAAACGTGGTATTCGTGTTTGTCTGGGGAAGAGTCTTTCTTGATGAAGAATCGTTCCGGAAGAAGCGAAGGGTTGTACTTCCGGAGGAATCGAATCCAGTGGTGGACGCAGGTGGACCAGCTATGTTGTGAGCCTTTGGCCACTTTCTTGTTCATCCGGTCGTTCATAAGATCTAAATCATCATTGGTGATGCTTTGGACGGAAAGCCCAACGAATTCCGGTTCGATGTAGTTCTTGAAGGGGAAAGAACGACAGTAGACGGTGGAAGCCTTTAGCCGGTTTTCGAGGTAGTCGATAAACGTGCTGAAGAGGTCATCGCAAAGAACGTCTTTGGCTTGTTTTCTCGGGTCGATGTTCGAGATTAGAGCAGGCTCGGCAAGTCGCGCCTCGGTCTTCGAGGCAAAAGGCAGGTCGTTTCTCGGGTTCTTGTAGAACTTGTAGTAACGGCCCTCGTGAACGAGTTTCACGTAATATTGTTTGTTTTCCTTATCATAATAAACTGGCATAAATGGATAACCTCCTTCATTCATTTTATCGTAAATAGATATAAACGCAAATAAAAAATATCGTTTTTAGACAAACGATACTTTTCATTTACGCGTTTTTAGACATCATCGGCATCGGTAGAAGCAGGAGTTCCCTCTTGTGGTAGCGCGATTTTTCGCGTTCCCAGCCGGAGGAAGCTCGTGTTGAGGATGGCTTCGAGCCCTGGGTCGATTTTCCCGTGGGTCTTCGCCGTCTCGTTAACGGCCTTGACCACATCATCTAAGCAAGCGATCGGTTGGATTTTGTGTTCTCGGCAGAAGTTGTTAATGATGATAAGGTCAGGGACGTCCAACTTCGTCGCGGAGTTGCAGGCGATCATTTTGAGGGCCTCAATTCCGTCTTGATGATAAATCGAGACGAGTTTTGCAAGGATTTTGCCAGCGTCCTTGATGAACCACGCCATTTGAGTCTCAAAGGTGCTGGTGTTGGTCACGATCGAGCCGATCGAGGTGGCTTTGACGGTACCGATGAAGTTCTTCCAGTTCTCCCAAACCGGTGCGTGCCGCATGTCGCGCTTCTCGGCGTCGGTGCGCGGCTCTTTGAAGGAGAAGCATCCGGCCAAGACGGAAACGATGAAGTCCATCGGCTTTCCTTCCCGGAGCGCTTGGTAGAGCCCGTCCATAGCCGTCACGGCGTTCTTGTGGAAGAACCGGACTTCGAAGCGTACCCATTGCAGGGTGTTGATTGTTCCGCCTTTCTTGGCGAGGATTTCGGCGGCCTTGTTGTAGATGCACAACTGGGTTTTGTCCGAGCTGCCGAACGTCGCGGTGAAGCCCTGGGCTTTGCTTTCGACCGTTTGGTCGTGGTCTTGGAGCTTCGGGGCATCGGCATCCAGCGAGAACCGGCGCAGGTTCGTGGTGAACTGCTTGTCGTAGATTTTTTGCTTCACCGTCAGGTAAGGCAAGAACCCCGAGAAGTCATCCGTCGGCAGGTCGATCCGCGAGCAGCGGCCTCCCATATCGTCGATTTGCTTAAGCAACCGACGCCAGCCGTCCCAGATGTCGAAGTAGGCTTTGACCTCGTCGCCGAAGCTGCCTTTGGCCAGCGTGACGCGAGTTTCGAAGTGACGGCAGGCGCCGCCTTTCAGCTCAAGCGAGCAGGTCTCTTCGCCCAGCTTGTTCAGCGTGGATTGGCCGCCCGAGGAGATAAAGACATCCTCGTCCCATTGGTAGCCGTCCTCGTAGCCGTGGAATCCGCTCTTCATCACCAAGAAGTCGTTGATGTTCAGCTCCAGGATTTCGAAGAGCCGACCGAATCGGGCGTCTCGCACGTCGAACGTACCATCGAAGGTCACGCTCAGGTAATCCACTGAGCAATTGAATCCCCGTGGTGCGGGGGTGTTACTCAACCCCCGCACGAGACTCCCTTCGGTCGCCTCGCTAGCTTCGCCGCCGAAGTCCTCGGTAACGGATTTGTCGCCTTTCGGCGACTCTTTGGGCATCTTGTCGGCTCGCAAATCTTGTTTCATTGTTTTCCTCCAGCGCTGGCGCGCCCAGAACGGTTCGCGCCCACTGGGCGCCGGGAGCCGTTCTTGACTCGGCCAGCTTGTTTGTTCGTAAAGCGATGAGCAGGATCTTCGAGATCCGAGACAACATAGCTGCCCTGGATGTCCCACTCATCTTTAGTCGGCATAATATTCTTGTAATTCGGGAGGTCGAAGAATCCCCGAATAGCATCGCTCTTCTTAGCGTTGAGAAAGTCCTTCATACAGGCGCTTTCAAAACGATAAGCGAAGTCGATGTAGTTGATGATGTAGAATTTCTCTTTATCGCCCTCGGTTAGATTTCCCGAAGAATCCGCCGTGCAATTGGGGAGAATACACTCCCGGTAGCCAAAGCGATTGTAGACGTAAGACTCCCGTTGGTAAGCCAAGCTAGCCAGGGCGTTCAAGATATGTAACATAAGCGTCTTGTCTTCACGGTTGAAGCGGTACTTGATGTAGAACTTGTCCCGTGTCCGGATGACCCAATCCAAGATGGTGGGTTCGACCCACCACAGATGGAGCGCAATCTTCTCGGTTTGGTTCTTGGGGTCCGCCGTGAATATCGTTTGCGCGACGTCCACCAAGTTAGAGCTGAGCGAGCCCGATCGCTGTTCGTCGGCGATGAACTTGAAGAAGTTGGTGTGCCAAATGTTGGCCAAATGGCCGCCGAGCTTCATCGAGTAGTCCAAGAGATCGTTCTTCGGGTTGGCCTCGTCATCGTTGGCGGAGTAGGTCGAGTTGGTCACCATATTCCCGTACTCCTTGCCGAACTCCGTGGCGACCACGACCATCGGGCCGGCGGTGTCCTTCCATTTGCTGTCGGGATCCACCTTCTTCCCGAAGCGCAGCATATCCCAAACGAGGATGTGGCTGAGGAGCGAGAACTTCCCCATCTCCTTGTTCTTCCGTCGGAAGGTCGAATAGTCCCAAACGACGAGGTGGCCTTTGTCCAGCTTCAGATCGTCGGTCCGGATCGGATAGTTGGAGGCGATGAGGCTGCTCCCGTGGAAGTAAATCCAGTAGCTCTCCGCGTAGATGGCCAGGGCGTCGGCTATCCCCATCGTGACCGCGCCGTCATAGAAGGCTGAGGTCTCGCGGTTGACGTCGTAGCCATACAAGATAGAGGGCTTTTGCAGCGATTTTTCATAAAGACGGTAGGCGAAGGCGGCCGCTTGCTGCATATTGACGATGCGGCGCTTACCAGCGAGTCGGACGATGTCGCGTTCGAATGGTTGGTAGGGGAATTCAGGGAACATAAGGGACACGCGATTCATGTTGTCGTAGGCATTTTTGTGGTAAACCGTGTTGACGATACGGGCGAAGGCGGTGGCGAGCGTTGTCTTGCCCCCTCGCATTTTTCCCAAGATGAGAGTGAAGACGCCGGTATCGGCGTTGACCATCGCCTCATCGTGGGGCATCAATTTCCCTTCGATCAATTTCCGAGCTTGGCAATACGAGTACAGTCGGAAGGCGATATAGGCCATTAGCCCCTTCAGAGCAATCGGCACGAAGTCGATGGCCGTGAGGAAGCTGATGACGAACGCCATCAGGACGTCTAAGAGCGAAACCAAGTCGAAGCTGGCGAAGAAATAGAGATACTCCCCGATGACGTCGAGGGCGAACGACACCAAGCGCAGCCCGAAGGCCAAGATAGTGCAAACGAAGTAGAAGTAGCCACTGTGGTAGAACCACTTAGCGTAGTCCTTGAGCCATTCGGCGAAGCAGTAGAGCGGATGGTTGCGAACCCACTTCCAGCTTTTCAGCTCCCAGCTCTCGCGGCTCCAATCCCGTTGGCTCTCGCTAAAGTACGAGTTGAACGAGACGACGAGGAAGACCGCAACGAGCGTCGAATTCATCAGGAATCGCGTGAAGTTGATGAGGTAATCGCTCATCTTGAGCATCCACGAGAGGAAGTAGGAATAATTGACGAGCATTTCGCCCCAGATCTTGAAGTCTTCCCAAAAGGCAGGGAAGTCGATGTTGCTGATCCCAGGGAAGGCATCGGGGTAGCCGACCATATCCTTGAGAAGGTAGTCCGGCTTCGTGCCATCCCCGAAGAAGAAGACGACATAGTAGGCGATTTTTTGCCCGAAGATTCGTCCGCTGGAGATTGCCCGGTAGAACGAGCCAGTCTCAACGAACGCAAGGAAGCAAACGACGCCAGCGCACAAGGCGATGGCGAGGATGTGCCGCCAAGTTTTGAAGAACAGTTTCTTCATTGAGCCACCCCCTGTTTGAAGTGATAGGTGTGGTCGTAGGCGTTATAGAGGCTAGTGCTGGTGATGACTTTGATGCGCCAACTCCGGCCGCCTTCGGAAGCGCAGAAGAATGTGCCTTGATTGTAGGTATACGTGAAGGCCAAGTTCTCCTCTCCCGAAACGAGCCGTCCGGAATTGGCGCTTTTGATGTCCACCTGGTGGGCGGCCCCGTAGGCATAGAAGCCCACAAGGTCGTCTATCGTTAGACCGCGAGACTTAAACGTATTCACGGCGCCATAGAGAAGGTAGGACGTGAGCACAAGCCCAAGGGCCAAGCCGATGAGCTTGAGCAAACGGAGCTTTTTGAAGACGCCGTACATCGCTTACTTCCCCTTCGGCCATTGCCCGTGAATCGGCTTCGAAGAATCCGATCCATTGGGTTTTTGCTGGCGGTTTTTCAGTAATCCGGCAGCGCCTTTGCCTTGTTTGGACAAAGCGGAACCGCCGTGGAAATAGCGGTAGCCAAGGAAGCCGAGGTAGCCCAAGAGGACAACACCGGCGATGATGACTCCGGCAATCCAAAGGCGCTTGAGCTTGAGGCCGAGGCCATTGTTGAACATATCGAAGACAGTGGTGTTCGACGGCTGAGTAGTGTCCAAAGAAGGACTCTCAACCGGCTTGCTCAAGCCGTTGAGCGTGAGTTCGCCAGCCTCGGAATCGAAAGTCAAAGAGACAATATCGACGTCGCGGCACTCGTGGCAGATCGAGGTCACCTTCTCCGTCTTAAAGACGAAGTCCCCAACGCTGTGAATGTCCGAATGGCTTTCCAAGCGCATCCGGTAGTCGTTCTTGAAGTTAATCGCGTACATATACGAGGCACGGTGCCGGTTGATGAACGCGGCGAAGTCGGGATCCTTAATGGAATCGACCGAGGAGTCATCGAGCGCTTGCAGCGTTTGATAGCTGTAGTTCACCTCATGGTGGATGATGTCCCACCCGAAGATGGAAGCCTTATCGGTGACGGCGTGAAGCGTCCGGTTGGAGGGCTTCACCGTGCTTTCGGCACGGGCCGAGCTCTGGAGAGTGAACGTGAAGTCGCGAGAGGACGCGGCGTTAGAAATCGCGAAGGCTTGGGCATCCTCGTAGAGTCCGCCATAGACCGAGGTGTGCCGATGGACTCCGGTATCGCAGCGGTAGGTGTTCTCGTAGGTGAGGTAGTCATAGTCCACCTTCACCCCGACAACCTTCCCGAGGTCAAAACCGGAGGGAACCGAGGCAGCGGAATAGCTGAAGAAGAGCCAGTTCATTTCCTGGGCTTCGGTCGTGACGTCTTGCCAGAAGTTCTCGTATTTCGTGGCGATCGGATTGAGCACGGTCGTCATATCATCGAGGACAACGTAGTTGTTCTTGAAGTAGGAATAGACCTGGTCTTCGCCGTTCGCTTGGTCCTTCCAAGAATAGTCGTGGTTCTCGCAGTCACGGGTCGAAAAACTCGCCCCGTTGGCTTTAAGAATCAGGTTTTTCGCCTTGACCCGGTGTTCCGAGCCTTCGGCGTACGTGTAGAAGGATTTGCAAACGGCTTTGTAGAAGCGCTTGGTCGTGCCGTTGTGGTTCATCACGTTGCCGGTCTTGGCATCGGCGCCCAAGTGCCAGTTTTCGACGATGGAGGTCGAATCGGCAGCCAAGGCCGTCGAATCGGAATACTCCAGGGCGATGGAATCGAATTGGAAACGATAGTCGCCGCTGAAGAAGTAGACGTAGAGGTCGCCGCCTTGGGCGTAAAGATTGATGAGTTTGAAGTCATCATATTCGTCCCCAGCCGTTTTGTGGGGGACGAGCGAAGCCAAGGTGTTGGTCGGATATTTGTCGTGGTAGAAGGCCCGAAGGTCCTCAGCCACTTCGGAAGTCGTGACATCGAGCCGGAGCGTGGTCGTCGTAGAGTCGGCCATCAAGGGCGAGCCCACGCCAACGATCGCGGCTAAAGTCAGTGATGCGATAAGGAGGTTCATTGGTTAGCCTCCGTGGTGTAGTAATAGGAATGGGAAACCCCTGGGTTTTCGCCGTCCTTCGTCGGGACGTCGATGAACCAGATCCCGGATTTGTTAATCGAGACGGTGTTCGAGGTCAGTAGGCCAAGGGCGACGGTTTGGGCGCTGAGCTTGTTGTTTTCGTCAGCGAGCCAAGCGCCGATCGCTTTGCCACCAAGGTCGAAGAACGGGTTCTTCGCGTAGTCGTAGAATCGGAGAGACTCATCTTGTCCGGCCATCGCTTCGAGCTTCTCTGACGAGAAAGATTTCGAGGTTTTGCCATTCGGCGTCTCGGCGGTGAGAATGAGTTCCACGGGCTGGTCGCCGTTTTTCTCGGCGACACCGATGAAGAGCTTGTTCTCGTCGATGACGTTAGACGAATTGGCTTCGATGACGTTCTTATAAATAAGAAAGCCACATCCAAGACATCCGCCGAGAATGAGTGTTCCCGTCAGAGCTACGACGAGCCAAGATGTTTTGTTTTTGTCATCCATGTTGTGTTGTTATCCTCCTAAGGATGAGTGGCTTTAGGGGAAGCCACCGAACCCATAGGGCTACTTAGAGCCGATGATGCAGTAGTAGTAATAATCGAGAAAATGGATCATTTCCCAGCCGGTGCCCGTCGTATTGGAGCAATGCACTTTGACCGTGATGTACCAAGCCGAGCTAGTCGAGCCCCAGTGCACATCGTTGAAGACGACGCGCGTGTTGGCGCTGTGGCTGTCGGCGGAATCATAGAAATTGGCTGAGACGTCCGGAAGATGGCTGTTCGTGGAGTCCTGAACCGGACGGATGACTTTGAACGAGAAGACGAAGTCGGTGTACATAACACCGGTAACCGTGACGACGTTTCGAGCGCCTTTGGCCTCCGTAACGGAGGTGGCAAGAACGGCATCGCTTTCGGCTTGGTTGAGTGCCGTGCAGCTTCCACAGGAGCTATCGACCCAGGCGCCACTCGTGAGAGTGACTTCGCCCTGGTAGCCGTCGTTGTAGTAGCATTTAACAGCGTTCAGGAAGACCGATGTAATCGGATTCTCCCAAGACACGACACACGTTTTGTAGACGGTGGAATCCGCGAGGGACATCGCAGTCAGTGTTGTCGTTCCATAGAAGGCTTTGGCCAAGGTGACCGTGATGGCTTCATCGGTTTTCGATAAGGCTTTCGAGATACTCATCTTGGTGGGATCGGAGATCGACCAAACGACTTGGCTGTTCTTTACCCCGGTGACGTTGCACGAGATTGTGCTGGAAGGCATTGACCCGTCATTCGTGGCCGGAAGGGCGAGCGTTTCGGCGGAGAGCGTGAGCGTTGGCGTCCCGGTCTCCGTGGTAGAGGACGCTACGGGAGCAGAGCTGCCGCCTGAATCGCTAGGACTAGCGGTAGAGGAAGCAGAGGAGCTCCCGTAGTTGGCTGAAAAGGACTCATTAGTTTGGTTTTGGGCGTTCTTCACTTGCTTGGAGAGGGCGACCCCGATACCGGAGACACCGGCCACCAAGCCGAGCGCAGCGCCGCAAACCAAGAGGGTTTTGAAGAGATTTTCCTTCATAAGCGCCTCACTTAGTGACCAACTTCAGGCAATAGAAGTAGCCCGAGAGATTGAAGACGTAATTCCCTGGGGTGAAGCCCTTGGTCAGGTCGAATTTGAAGTCGAAGGTCCGGAAGTTCCCGAAGTTTTGCGAGAGGAACGGCGTAACCGTGGCGGTCGCAGTCGAAGAGGGATCCCGAACGGCGGTCATCAAGTCGGCGAAGGATTCGTCGTAAGAATCGGCGATGTCGTAATTCACCTGGAAGCCGATGCAGAAGGCGACCGAGGTGTTGGCCGTGACCGTCACGACATTCTTGGCGGTGAGGCAGGCGACTTTGTCCTTCGTGAGCTTGTTGTCATCAAGCGCTGTCGGCATCGCCGGAAGGATGATGTTGTCGTTCGTGAAGGCCGTGCCGCCTTTGTAGACGTAGTTCGAGACGTTAGCCCCATCGACGAGGCCAAGGTAGCGCGAGGCGATGTAGTTCATCGTGTTCGTGAACGTCACGGAGCAGGTTTTGATGAGGTCCGGATTCGCCAGCGAGATTGCGCTGACGATGACGGTGCCGCGGTAGGCGTAGAGCGGAACGAGTCCGATCGACGTGCGCCCATCGGTTTGGGCGGCGGATAGTTTGAGCTTGGTCTCGTCCGAGCTTTTCCAAACGACAGTGTTGTCGTCGAGCCCGGCGAGGAAGCAGTAGAGCGATCCCGTGGGAAGGACGTTAAGTTCCTTCGGGGCGAGATTGAGCTCCGTCTTGTCGATGGTCATTACCACCCCGTCGTCGCTGGAGGCGATGAGGGAGGTGACCGGAGGTTCAAACTCGTGGGCTTTTCGGGAGGCGCTTACAGCTAATCCCGTCAACCCACCGACAAGACCCAGGGATAAGACAGAGACGAGAGTGATGAATAATGGTTTTTTCATGATTTCTCCTTAAAGAAATGGCCGCTTAAAGGGAGAAGCGGCCGGAACCCTAGACCGAGGCAGCGCTTGAAGACAAGGAGGTTTCCGGCGCGTTGCCTTGGAGAAGCGGAATATAGCGTTCGCCGACTTTGTGTTCGTAGTTCCCGACGTGGATCTTGGTGACCACATCGAGGTAGCCGAGCCACTCCGACACCTTAGCGGTGGAGGCAGAGAAGTCGTAGGTGAACGAGACGCCCGAGGTGTAGCCGTAGGTCAGACCATCGCCATTGACGGCGTGGTCAGACGAAGCGGTGATAACCGGAGCTTTGAGGACCGTAGAATCGGAAACCAAGGTCGTGGTGACCCAAAAGGGCGTTTTGATGTCTTCCGTTCCGTCTTTGTAGAGGCGGACGGTGACTTTGCCCTTGGGGTTTTCGGCATCAAGGGTCTTCGTGAAATCGCTAGCGGAGTAACTGACGTTGGCCCGTTCGATCCCGTCCTTCTTGGTGATGACGTTGACGACCTGATTGGCGTATTCCTGGGCTTTCTTGCTGGCGCCGTAGGTGGTGCCGATGACTCCGGCAAGAACTCCCGCGCAAACGAGGGTGATGAGTGTTCCTTTAATGGACATACTTACCCCCTTCCTTAGGCCACGCTCGATGTTGCCGTCGAGGCAGCGGTCTTAACCGCGTAGGTGACTTTCAGGTCTTTGGCGATGTTATCGGCGTCGATCAAATAAAGATGGATGGTGCTGTAACCGGTCCACTTGGCGGTGTCGATTGCCGGATAGGTGAGGGTCATCGTTGCCCCAGATCCGTAGGAATAGCCAGCGAGCTGAGACGCGATGTTGGTCTCTTCCTTAATGTGGGCGGAGTCGATGGCGCAGGTGAAGGTTTCGGTGAAGCCTTCCTTGGTGTGGTCGATTTCGAAGTTGAAGCGCTTGTCGGTGACCTCGTTGCCGTATTTGAGCACCTTGATGGTGAATTCGGCGGTGGGGAGGTCAGCGGTGAGAGTCCGTTCGACGGTCTTCTCAGCCGGTGTGACCGAGATCGAATAAGCGCTGTTCACGGTAGTAGAAGTGGTCGAATCCTTGTGGATTTGGCCATCAACCCAGCTGTGGACGTTCTTGTTGAAGCCATAGAGGCAGCCGAAGACGCCGAAGATAACGGCGACGCCGGTGCCGATGGAAAGTGCGACAGTAGTACCCTTTTTCATAATGTTTTAATTCCTCCTGAATAAAGGTTTTGAACCCTGATCGTGTGTCAGAGGTTCGATGTGATGACGACTTCCACGTATTGTTGTAACGTGGGGTAGGCCGAGGCTTGAATGAGAAGAGGCAGCTTGTACCAATCGCCGATTGCGGCAGCCGGAACGACCTTAGGCCGGACGTGTACCGTCTCGCCGGAGGTGAACGTATAGGGCGACGTGAGTTGGACGTCGGAACCGTTTCGCGTGCACCACATCTTCAGCCAGGTGTCGAGGCCATCGTCATCGCAGGTGATGATGAATTGGCGTTGCTCAGCGGTAGCGTTGGAGGGTAACCCGGTAAGGGCCGCCACGAAGCTATCGGTGGGGAAGCTGCCCGGCGCGGTGAAGATGCTGATCGTCGTCTTGCTGACCGAGATACCCGGCGCGGTGGTCACGTTCGAATCGACGGGCGTTGAGGCCGTGCCGGTTGTGGACGTTTTGGCTGCCGTGCTTTGGCTGGTGCTGGCGCTCGTTTGGCTGGTGGTGACCGAAGCACCTTTAACGTACTTGGTCAGGGCGTAGCCACCGGCGACGAGTCCACCAGCGAGAGCCAAGAGCCCGACGAGGAGCAAGCCTTTCTTTAAGACATCGTCTTTTGAATTTGTCATTTTGGAAAATCCTTTCAGGGCGGCTCATCGGATGATTGAGAAGCCCTATTGACCGTGAAAGCCCCCTTTAGTGGGGGCAGAGGGTCAGGCGAATCGGCTGACCTGACCCGAAATTATCTTCTACCGATCAATTCGCGCCTCCTTCCGGTTCTTCCTTGGCGCTCGGGTCTTGGAAGAACGCATCCTTTTCGCTCGCCGTCCGTTCAATCGGCTCAAACTTGGCATCGACTTGCCCCATCGCCAAACGCTTCTCAAGAAGCAGGGCGAAGTCTTTGTCGGCGACACCGGAGACACGGACGTCATCGCACAGGTAGACGTCGATAACGTAGAACACGCGGTCTTTGTAGTGGTTTTTGACGATTCGGACCGGCGCTTGCTCACGGAATTGATCCGGAACGTACTCTTTGCCAGTGGCCGTGCAGATCAACCCGTACTGAACGACGCTTAACGGGACGTGGTAGATGGCGCGGCTGTCGAAGGCAATATCGGCATAGTAGACATCGGAGCGAACTTCGCTTTGGCGGCTGTACCGCTTTTGATGCGTGATATAGGCATCGGCACGAGGCAAGGCTTTGATTTCGTCCGGCGTCATCGCTTGAATCGAATGGAAGGCGGCTTCCGCTTCCTTAACAGGGGCGGCAGGGGCGGCCTCTTGGGCTTGCTCCTCTTTCGGCTGGTTGTTTTCTTCTTCTAACATGTTTTTTTGGTTTCTCCTTTTTGATGTTTTGAAGTTTTTGTCGGCAACGGATTTGTCGCCTTGCGGCGACGTTTTGGGAAGGGGCTGAGACGCTACTTGGGTTTCAGCTTCTTCCCAGTGTGAGCGTACATTCCGTAGCCCATCGCTTGGCCCCGGTTGAACTGGGCTTCGGCGCTGGATCCGGATGCAATGGCGCGGTACATATTCTTGTCGGCCGCATCGTGTGCCATCTCGGCTACTTTGGGGGCACGTCCCCCGAAGATGCGGACAAGAGCGTCCACGCCGCGATTGGCTTTTGCTAGACCGCTGTTGTAGGCTTTCTTGGCCATCACAGCAGCGGCGTTGACTTTCTTGCTCATTGGTCCTCCGTTTCTAGAGGAGGCGAAGCACCGGGAATGAAACGCTTCCTTCCCAGGGACATGTGGGTGATTCATTCCAAGGTCGGTGCTTCTCAACCTCTGGAAACATCGTCTTCTTACCCACGTTGAAAAGAACATCAACTTGCTTACATCGGCGAAAACGCCGCGTTGGTCGAAGAAGAAAATTTCACTTATTTTTGGCGTCGGCTCGTTTTTGGACGGAATCCGTCCCGTTTTACATAAAACAAGGTATAAAAACCCATTTATCGAAGTTATAATTAACTTAATATTCAGGGGAAAATTATGAAAAAACGAATTGTATTTCCGATGATTATAACGTTTGCCGGATTGGTTTTGGCTTCTTGTGGACCATTGGCTACGTCGTCAGCAAAAGAGGCTTCCTCATCCCAAGCAGGCCAAACATCTTCTGAGGCAACTACATCGAATCCATCATCGGTTGATAGTTCAACCCCGTCGACCTCTTCAGTTAGCGAGAACCAAAACGCCCCAGTTTACAAAGGGATGTCTTATCAAAAAGTCACTTCTACCCAAACCTCTAGTTCAGTCAGCGTAGAGGCAACAACGGGGAGTGACGTTTTTACGGGCGAAGAATTCATCATTCAAATCCATTTTGATAACCCGAATAGCTACGAAATCCAATCGTTTACCATAAACGGGAACAAGTATTCGAGTTATATGTTTGAAGAAGGTTCGACGATGACTCTTTTGCTTTTGAAAACAACGGCCCCGATGACCTATGGAAATACTGATTACACCATTGACGCGATCAAATACATTGACGGGACCACAATAAAAGACGTGAAGATTCAGGGCAATCAGGTTCTAACCGTCGCAATCAAAGCTCACACTCCGACCTTCACTTATTTAACCTACGGCGAAAAAGATTCGATTACCCCGATGACCGAATCGATCAAAAGAGATGCAGAGTATTCTCTTCAAATCCGTTTTAATAATCCTGACTCACTCGCATTTTCGTCAATAATACTAGACGGCCAAGAAATTGCGAAAGCAGCATTTTCAACCGCTTCGACAAATGAGGTTATAGTCATTAATTTCCAAGCTCCTTCCCAAGGCGGAGTAGTAAAACATTCCTTAACCGAAGCGAAATACACCTTGGATAGCGATACCAAGAGTGTTGATTTGGTAAAAAAGAGCACAACGCTTTCGGTCCCGATCGAATACGACGGAACTTATTTGCCCATAGATGACCCCGAAAGCCCAGTCACAATAACTATGTGGGCCCCGTTCGGGTCTACTTTCGCGCAAGAAATCAAAGACGCCGCGACAGCGTTTAGCTCATATTATAATGGCAAATACGTTATCGACTACGAATACGAGGGTGGCTTTAGCGACATCGAAACAAAGTTAAAGACAAGCGCCGCAACAGGACAAGTAGCCCCGTTGGTCATCGGCTACCCTGGCAATTTGGCTTCAATCATCGAAGGCGCCCCGAAGTGTTTTGTTAACATAGACAATTACGCCACCTCAAGCTCCGCAATGAGCGAAAGCGAATGGGCCGATTACTACCCGGCGGCCCTTGTGGGTTCTTATAACACGAAACTAAAGGGCCGTTATACGCTTCCCTACTACGGGAATGTTTCGATGATGATGTACAACAAGGAGAAATTAGTCGCAAATAACCTCAGCGCACCGACCACGATGGATGAACTTGACTCCTTTGTGACAAAATACAAAGAAGCCAACCCAACCACTCAGGCCATCGGTTTCGACGATGGCGCCCAACTGATTACAAGTTATCTAGAAAATAGCGGGCATCCAATTTTCAAGGACGACGAAACGACAGTTGCAGATCCGAGCAGCCATTTGCTTTTCAACAACGAAACCACGATTAGTTATGTGGATAAAGTTCACACCCTAATAAACAACGGGTCTTATTATGTCAAAAACGTCCCGGAAGCTTCTACAAGTTACACTTCAACGCTTTTCAATGCCGAAAAGTTGCCTTTGGCTTTTGGCCCGTTCGGAGGATTGCCTTATTATTTATCGGACGACTTCACTACAGGAATCGCAAGAATACCCGAGGCAAAGACGTTATATCAGCCGGTCTCGTTTGCATTTGGAGCCCAAAGCGATCCCTACGTTCAAAAGGGAGCTTGGTTGTTCTATCGCTTTTTAATGGTGGGAGATTACCAGTTCAACAAATGGAACCGGGATCCGATACACTTCCCAGCAAACAAAAGCCAAGCAGCCCAGGAATTGAAAACAATAGGGGATAATCCGACCGAAAAGCTTAGCCAAATGGAAAAACAAGTTTATGAACTCCTGAAGGACGGTCCGTTCTATGCACTTCCAGCTTTCAAGGGATCCGGCAACGCATTTACCGAATTAGGCAAAACGTTAACTTATGCCATAACATATACGCCAACACAAGCGGTACAAACAGCTTATTCCAACGCATTAACGGCGTTATAAAAACCAAAGAATTCATTAAAAACCAAGCCACCATTTTGATGATGACTTGGTTTTCTTTTGGCTGATAAGAATTAGGCGACCGTCGGAGCTTCCGGCAAAGTCATTTCCTTTTGGGCGTATTGGCAAATGCGGATAGCGGACATATCTCCAAGGACCGCGGCTTTGTGGTAACACTCCAAGGCGAGGAGAATCATCCCAGCCCCTAGCTTGGCATACTCATCGCCCAAGAGAATCAGGATTTGGGCATCGCAGCGGCTATCGTTCTTCGCCTTGCCCATATAGTCGAGGCCCTGGGCTTCGTCTTTAACCGTGCAGCGCCCTTCGAGAAGAGCGATCCCGTACTTGGCCATTGCCCTGGGTGAGGCCCACTTATCGGCGAAGTCGCGGAGCAAGACCATTTCTTCGGGCGAGGCTTTGCCCTCGTTCAGGTGACCGATGATGTTGTAAAGCCGAGCGACTTTCTCGCTTTCGGATAGACTGTCGAATCGAATGTTTGTGCTGTTCATTTATAGCACCTCCCACTTATACATAGACAAGGAAGTGCCATTTTTGCCCAAAAACTTTGTAAAGATTCTCAAGAAAAAAGAATTAATTAAGAATTATGCTGGTTATTTCCGATGTTCTTTTATCTCTTCCCAAAGAAGCGCGGCACGACTGTTTTCAATAACTCGGCAGTCGACAGCTTCATTCAAACGTTTTTCAGCTTCATCGCAAAGGCCATTGTTAATGAGGGCTTCAATGTACCCAACGGGATCCAAAGCAGGATGATCAATACCAGCAAAGGCCGGCCAATCACTAAGTGGTTTTTTAGGTTCAGAACTCATTTTATAATATTTTTCATTGCGTTCTCGGGCTTTAAGAGAGGACTGCAAAGCCAAACCTTCTTGACTAGCTTCATCGCTACCAAAGTTTAGAAGAGCATAATTTTCAGCCATCGCGGTGTCATAGGCCAGCACTTTATGGAGTCTTCCCAGCCAAATTAGCAACACGACCGCAATCAAAACGTTCGTGAAGGCTTCAATCCAAACAAAAGTGTTGAAGAATTTAATAAAAACAAGAATCCCCGTTGCCAAATTAGCAAGAATCTCCGCCCACAAACCGATAATTATAGGAAGCCAGAATTTCTCTAATTTTTCAACCATAAATCCCCCTTTTTTCAAATTATACCACCGACTGGTTTAGATTCTATCGTCCTCGAATCCCCCTTCGATTAGCTCATTTCCGTCGTAGTGGCAGGGGAATTCAGCTATTCCGTTCCAGTCCTCTTTTGGGGCCGGGAAGACTTCGCTGCAATGATGCACCTTGTCTACGGCAACCTTGCCCTCGGGGCCTTTGCCTCTCGTGATGCGGAAGTAGGAGTAGCCGCGTTGCCAGTCCTCGTGAATCATAAAGCTGCCGCGACTCCATTTCGCCCGATTGCCGTGGATGTCGATGATGACAAAGTGGAAACTCTTGAGAGCGGTGTAGGCCGGCTTTTTGAGGATGAAGGCAATCATTTCTTTTTGCCTTTCTTGACCCAAAAGAAGTTTTCCGGATAAACTTCGCAGTTATTCCAAGCGAGGTCCGGCAGGTAGTTCCGATAGAGCGGATCCCGGTCACCACGGTACCGGCAATAAACGAATCCGCTGCCGTCGTAGTTGAGACGGATGAGATAAGTCGGTTTCACTCGGGCCGGGTTGATGTAGCAGCCATCTTTGTCGATGGAAACCTCATCTTTGACCCGAAGCGTGTTCATTGCCTTCCATTCGAGCTTGAAGCGTTTCATGCCAAAACCCCATTCTGGGAGGGTTTTGCAGGGAATACTTCGCAAGTCCGGTAGAGGGCTTTGTCCAAGCCCCAGCGTCGGCAGTACTGGATGCAGCTCTCGGTGAAGACGATGAAGACGTAAGAGGCGAGCCGGTAGTCTTCCACGATTTTTAAATCGTAGTCGAGATAGACGCGTTTGGTGTCCATCAGTTCGTCGTAGGCTTCTTGGGGAAGCTGGAAGCTCGGAAGTCGGTAGAGCTCTGTTTTCGCTTTTTTCCCAAAACACGATAACAGAGCTTTCTTTAAGTTCCGGTAGTCCGTCAAATTTTCGAAGTAGTAGCGGATGAGCCAAGCATCGCAGTCTTCGATTTTCATCATCGGTGAGAGGTAGCTCTCGTCATCGACGTGGAATTTGGTGAGGTGGACCTCAGCCTTCCCGTTGCCCATCGCCAAGAGCGGAAAGCCATTGGTGACGGTGAGACTCGCTCCAGTCTCACGGGAGAATCGTTCGCACTGCTCAAGGAGCGTGAGGCGGATAAACGGATCAAATAGCTCGTTCATAAATTAGACCCCTCAATTTTTCTGATCGGGCCACCTCCTGGTGTTCCCGAGCCACATAGGTATAAGCCTAGTAACAAGAGTTTTCTAACGGCCAAGGCTAAAGTCAGGCATCTATGTGTATACACATCCTAGTAATTGTAAAATTTATCGTTAAAAGACAAAAACAAACGCTAAGTTATCCAAAAGCGATAAAGCGCTTCCATTTTTGCCCGTTCATTTCAAGTAAGTGCTATTTGAAAAACCAGCAGTAGTGAGCGGTTACTTGCTTTAATCACGAAAACGTAAGCCGGCATCAAATGAAATTTGATTGCGGTTTTTCGGTATCAGCCTTTGACCCACAACAACGGGAAACTTATTAAAGCCAGTTAAAGTTTCGATTTGACTTTTCCCTCGGTTTATGGGACTAATTGAAATACAAGGAGCATCCCCAATGGCTAAAAAACAAAATAAACCCTGGACGCGATTGGTCGAGCTGAGAAAAGCTAAAGGGTACTCTCAAGTAGAGCTTGCCCGAATAATCGGAATTTCCAACCTTGGCTATTGCCGGTGGGAGATCGGAGTCTTCGAACCCTCTAACGCTGACTTGGTTAAGTTGGCGGACGTACTTGAAACGACGACCGACTATTTGCTCGGCCGCGATGTCGATAACACCCTCACGCCCAGCGAGTTGGAAAACCTTCAAATCGCAGGGGAGGTCATCAACCATATCGTGAAGAAATGCAAGACTGTATCTAAAAACGAAAAAGCCGGAATTTCCAAGCCTGAAAAAAAGGCTTAAAAATACACGTTTGCTTAAAAAAGTTACGGCACGATTTACGGCACGATTATAAGCGAAGCTTAAGGAAAATCACTTATCCGTGTACATTTACGATAAGTAAAGTTGGCTTACTACGTAAGGAATTTGTAAAGCGACTTTTGTGGTTAATTCCCGTTGGCTCCACCAACAAAACGTGAATCCCTAGGCACTGCCTAGGGTTTTTCATTATTTTGAAAAAAGTTACGGCACGATTTACGGCACGATTTGGGGCACGATTTTGGGAAAATGCGATGGTTTCTTCGCTTATTTCCGCTTTATTAAATTCAGGGTTGTGCCATCGTTGAAGTTTCTAAAATAGAGAGGACCGCTTTGGACA
>Ga0070399_1001849_pt1 | contig 21314 bp, 16 predicted proteins | sample BioMet4_FD_61217 | JGI IMG/M metagenome (GOLD analysis project Ga0070399, IMG submission 61217) | Microbial communities from bioreactor (seeded with sewage sludge) at LBNL, California, USA - Biofuel metagenome 4 (version 1) | ecosystem: Engineered > Bioreactor > Anaerobic > Unclassified ... | reverse complement strand
GGAGTAGGCAAGACCACCGCCGCCCGGCTGGTGCTGGAGGCTGCCAAACAGAAGGAGCTTTCTCCCTTTGCGGCTGCGGCCCCCTTTGTGGAAACCGACGGCACCACCCTGCGCTGGGATCCCCGGGACATGACGAATCCCCTGCTGGGCTCCGTCCATGACCCCATCTACCAGGGCGCCCGCCGGGACCTGGCGGACAGCGGCGTACCAGAACCCAAGCCGGGCCTGGTAACCGAAGCCCATGGCGGCATCCTGTTCATCGATGAAATCGGCGAAATGGACGAAATGCTGCAGAACAAACTGCTGAAGGTACTGGAGGATAAGCGGGCTTATTTTGAGTCGGCCTATTACGATCCCACCGATGAAAAGGTGCCTCCTTATATCAAGAAGCTGTTCGATGAAGGCGCCCCGGCGGATTTCGTGCTCATCGGAGCCACCACCCGGGATGCCTCCCATATCAATCCGGCCTTGCGCTCCCGCTGCGCCGAAATCTATTTCGAGCCGCTGACGCCCCGGCACATCGAAATCATCGTGGAAAACGCAGCCAGGAAGCTGCAGGCCCGGCTGGGTGAAGGCGTTGCCCAGCTCATCAGCGAATACACCATTGAGGGCCGCAAGGCCATCAACATACTGGCGGACGCCTACAGCCTGGCCCTGGAACGGCTGGCTCAAGAACAGCCGGAATTGAAGCCGGAGCTGAAGCCGGCAGCCGCCCCGGAAGAAAATGACCTGACGGCAGGCGGCAAAGCAGCCCTGCCGCCAGTGGCCATAAATCGCGGGGACATCTACGAGGTGGCCCAGGTCAGCCGCCTCTCCCCCTACGTGACGAAAAAAGCCTCCGACACCCCGGAGGTGGGCCATATCTTTGGCCTGGGCGTAGCGGGCTTTTTAGGCTCCGTCATCGAAATCGAGGCCATCGCCTTCCCCGCCCATGAAAAGGGCAAGGGCAGCGTGCGCTTCAACGAGACAGCGGGCAGCATGGCCAAGGACTCCGTCTTCAATGCGGCCTCCGTCATGCGCCGCCTTACCGGCAAGGACCTGCACGACTACGATGTGCACATCAACGTGATCGGCGGCGGCAACATCGACGGCCCCAGTGCCGGCACCGCCATCCTGGCAGCCATCGTCTCCGCCGTCACCGGCCGCAGGATCCGTCAGGACACAGCGGTCACCGGCGAAATCTCCCTGCAGGGACGGGTGCGCCCGGTGGGAGGCGTATTTGAAAAGGCCTACGGCGCCAAGCAGGCAGGCATCCGCACCCTCATCATCCCGAAGGAAAACGACAAGGACATCCCGAAGGATCACCTGGGGCTGGACATCCATGCCGTGAGCACCGCCGAAGAGGCCTTTGGCTGGATCTTTGCCGATGAACCGGCAGCGAACACAGAGGAGGAAGCAAATAAGTAAATAAAAATACAGGCAAATGTGAACGAACATGCTATAATGTGTTTGTGGAGGTTAAGAATATGAACACATCAAATGCTACTAATTATAAACCAAAGGATTTTGCTGGACTAATCGGTGTGAGCGTCAAAACATTGCAAAGATGGGACAGAGAAGAAGTTCTGAAAGCATATCGTACACCAACCAATCGAAGATATTATACCTATGACCAATATCTAAAATTCAAAAGGGGGAATCTTCAGGATGGGCGTAAGATAGTCGTTTATGCCAGAGTATCCACGCGCAATCAACAGAATGACCTGGACAGTCAGGTAAAGTTCTTATTAGACTATTGCAATGCCAAGGGCATGATCGTAGATGAGTGCATCGAGGATTTCGGCAGCGGACTGAATTATAACCGCAAGAAGTGGAACAAACTGCTGGAGGAAGTGATGGAACAGAAAATAAAGACCATCATTGTTACCCATAAAGATCGTTTTATCCGCTTCGGTTTTGACTGGTTTGAAAAGCTTTGTCTGAAATATGATACTCAGATTCTTATCGTCAAGAACGAAAAACTTTCACCGCATGAAGAATTAGTGCAGGATATTGTTTCGATACTTCACGTATTCAGTTGTCGATTATATGGATTACGTAAGTACAAAACCGAGATAAAGAAGGAATATGACAATGTTGAAGAGCTACAAGACGGAAATACTACCGACTGCTGAGCAGCAAGACAAAATTTGCCGCTCTATGGGGATTTGTCGTTGGCTCTATAATGAGTATATTGCAAGAAACAAGCGATTGTACAGATTATATCAACGTGGTTATCTTGACGAACACCAGAAACATTTCATATCTGCAATGGACTTCGACAAATTCGTGAATCATCATCTGAAGAACCGCGAGGAACGCATTTGGATTAATGAGTGCGGTTCTAAAGCTAGAAAGAAAGCAATTACCGATGCGGAGACTGCTTTCAAAAAGTTTTTTAAGGGACAGGCAGGCTTTCCAAAATTCAAGAAGAGAAATCGTCAGTCGGTGGGTATCTATTTCCCAAAGAATAATAAAGGCGACTGGACGATTGAACGGCATCGGTTGCAGATACCTACTATAGGCAAGGTCAAACTCAAAGAATATGGTTATCTGCCTGTAGGAGCAGTTGTAAAGAATGGCGTGGTTTCACAGAAAGCCGACCGTTATTATGTATCCATAGTAGTCGATATCCAACCTAAACATTATGCAGGGTCAACTGGTGAAGCACTGGGGATTGACCTTGGAGTAAAAGATTTCGCCATCCTGAGCGATGGGGCCAAGTACAAGAACATCAGCAAGATAACTGCCATCAGGCAGTTGAAGAAACATCTCAGGCGCGAGCAAAGGCGCTTATCAAGAAAACTTGAAAACAAGAAAAAGAGAGGTGAAAAATCTGCTACACACTTTGCAAATATCTCAAAAAATGTATTGAAGGTTCAAAAATTGCATCAACGATTGGCTTCAATCAGAACCAATTACACGAATCAGGTTATCAACGAAATCGTAAAGCGAGAACCAAGCTACATTACGATTGAAGACCTGAACGTAAAAGGTATGATGAAGAATCACCATTTGGCAAAAGCCGTTGCAGAGTGCAAGTTTTATGAATTCCGCACTAAGCTGACGGCAAAATGCCATGAGCACGGTATAGAACTCCGCGTGGTAGACAGGTTCTACCCGAGTTCCAAAACTTGTCATGAATGTGGATACATTAAACATGACTTGAAGCTTTCGGATAGAGAATACATCTGTCCGAAATGCGGAAATACGATTGACCGTGATTATCAGGCGGCATTGAACCTTCGTGATGTTAAAGAATATGAGGTAGCTTAATAGCACAAGCTCTCGTATATGTACCGATGGCTAAAAGATAGCACAAGCTAACGCTTGTGCTAAGTCGGGAATTTACGGCTATGGAGTGTGACACCAAACGTTAGTAGCTAGCGAGTAATCGCAGTGAGGACGCACACGATGAAATAGCAAGAGAATACCGTGAGGTTTCTCCAAAACATCTGAAATATACATCTGAGTATATTTTATGTAGCAGAATCCATCATGATTGAACGCGTACCACCCCAAAACATCGAGGCTGAGCAGGCTGTCCTCGGAGCCATGCTCATCAAAAAGGAAGCCATTGCCGAGGTATCCCAGATTCTGCGCCCCGCGGACTTTTACCGGGAAGCCCATCGCATCGTCTACGAGACCATGCTGGAGCTTTTCAACAAAAACGAGGCCGTGGATCTCATCACCGTCACGGAGCAGCTGCGCAAGAGCGACCAGCTGGAAAAGGCCGGCGGCATCGCCTTTGTGACCTCTCTGGCCAACGCTGTCCCCACCGCGGCCAACGTGGAATACCACGCCCGCATCGTGGAAGAAAAGGCCCAGCTCCGGAACCTCATCAACTCCGCCACGGAAATCGCCGGCATGGCCTATGAAGCCAACGACGACATCGCGGACGTAATGGATAAATCCGAGAAAATGATCCTGGAGGTGGCCGCCCGGCAGAACGGCGGCGCCTTTGTGCCCATCAAGGAAATCCTCATGGAAACCTTCAGCAAGATCGAGAAGCTCTATGAGACCAAGGGCGGCATCACCGGCCTGCCCTCCGGCTTCAAGGATCTGGACAAGCTCACCTCCGGGCTCCAGCCCTCCGACCTCATACTGGTGGCCGCCCGCCCCAGTATGGGCAAGACGGCCTTCACCCTGAACATCGCCCAGTACGTAGCCGTCCACGAAAATAAATCCGTGGCTTTCTTTTCCCTGGAAATGTCCAAGGAACAGCTGGTGCAGCGCATGCTCTGCTCCGAGGGCGGCATCGACTCCCAGCGGCTCCGGGTGGGCGAGCTGGAGGAAAACGACTGGGAAAAGCTCATCAACGCGGCGGACCGGCTCTCCCGGGCCCCCATCTACATCGACGATACCGCCGGCATCACCGTCATGGAGCTGCGCTCCAAGGCCCGCCGGCTGAAGGCGGAGCACGACCTGCAGCTCATCGTCATCGACTACCTGCAGCTCATGCAGGGCCGCTCCTCCAAGAACAGCGACAACCGCCAGCAGGAGATCTCTGAGATTTCCCGCTCCCTGAAGGCCCTGGCCCGGGAGCTCAACGTGCCGGTCATCGCCCTTTCCCAGCTCAGCCGCAGCGTGGAATCCCGCCAGGTCAAAAAGCCGATGCTCAGCGACCTGCGTGAATCCGGCTCCCTGGAGCAGGATGCGGACATCGTCATGTTCCTGTACCGGGAGGATTACTATGATCCGGAAACCGAGCACAAGAACATCACCGATGTGATCATCGCCAAGCACCGCAACGGCCCGGTGGATACGGTACAGCTCTTCTTCCACAAGCAGTTCACCAAATTCGCCGACCTTTCCCGCATGGCCTAAATAACCAGCGAAGCTCTTCCTGTATCGCGTTTCTTCCCGATTCCTCATATTTTCTATTGACAAAGGAATATCTTGTGGTTAATATAAAGGTATGAAATCGTTCCCACAATAGACCACCAGAAAGGAAGGATATACCATGCAGGATATTCGCATAGAATGCCCCCTGAAGGGCCGGCTCATTCCCCTCAGCGAGGTAAAGGATCCCGCCTTTGCCAGCGGAGCCATGGGCCGGGGCGCGGCGGTACAGGCCCCGGAAGGCCGGGTACTGGCCCCCTTTGACGGCACCATCACCGTATTTTTCGATACCAGGCACGCCCTGGGACTCCACTCGGAGGATGGCATCGATCTGCTCATCCATGTGGGCCTGGACACCGTGAACCTCAACGGCCAGTACTTCACCGCCCATGCTGCCCAGGGCGACACCATAAAAAAGGGTCAGCTGCTGCTGGAATTCAACCGGGAAGCCATCGAGGCGGCGGGCTATGATGCCACCACTCCGGTGCTGGTGACCAACGCGGCGGACTACGGCAAAATCACCCTGGCGGCGGAAGCCCAGCAGCTGGAATCCCTGCCGGAGCAGCCTGCCCCCGGTGCTGAACCGGCAGCGCCGGCACCGGACCCGGACAGCAGCCTTTCCCGGGAGGAACGGGTAGCAGCCCAGATCCTCCAGCATATCGGCGGCAAGGAAAACATTCGCTCCGTGGAGCACTGTGCCACCCGGCTTCGCCTGATCCTGAAGGACAGAGCCCAGCTGGATGAAAAGGCCATCGAGAACATCGACGGGGTAAAGGGCCAGTTCTTTGCGGCGGCCCAGTTCCAGATCATCCTGGGCACCGGCTTCGTGGACAAGGTCTACGGCGTCATCGTGCGGGACAATGCATCACTGGCCGGCACCAGCAACAAGGAAGCCGCCTATGCGGAAATGACCGCAGTGCAGAAGATCTCCCGCACCTTCGGCGACGTCTTCGTTCCCATCATCCCCGTTCTGGTGGCCACCGGGCTCTTCATGGGCCTGCGGGGCATGGCCCAGAGCCTGGGCCTGCAGTTCAGCGACAATTTCCTGCGCATGTCCCAGATCCTCACAGATACCGCCTTTGCCTTCCTGCCCGCGCTGGTGACCTGGTCCACCATGAAGAAATTCGGCGGCACCCCGGTCATCGGCATCGTGCTGGGACTCATGCTGGTGGCGCCTCAGCTGCCCAACGCCTACGCGGTGGCCGGCGGCACGGCGGATCCCATACCCATGGATATCTTCGGCATCACGGTGCAGGTCATCGGCTATCAGGGCTCGGTACTGCCGGCACTGGTGCTGGGCATCTTCGCAGCCAAGCTGCAGCAATGGCTCAAGACCTTCATCCCCGATATGCTGGACCTCATCGTCACCCCCTTCCTGACCCTGCTCATCTCCATGATCCTGGGCATCCTGCTGGTAGGCCCCATCATGCACACGCTGGAAATCGGCGTCTTTGACGCGGTCAAGTCCTTTCTGGAGCTTCCCTGGGGCATCGGCGGCCTCATCGTAGGCGGCCTGCAGCAGGTCATCGTAGTCAGCGGCGTGCACCATGTGTTCAACGCGCTGGAAATCGAGCTGCTGGCCACCACCGGCCGGGATGCCTTCAACGCCATCATCACCGGCGCCATCGTGGCCCAGGGCGGCGCGGCACTGGCCGTAGCCCTGAAGACCAAAGACCCCAAGAAACGCTCCCTCTACATCTCCTCCACCATCCCCGCCTTCCTGGGCATTACGGAGCCGGCCATCTTCGGCATCAACCTGCGGTTCGTGAAGCCCTTTGTCTACGCACTCATCGGCGGTGCCTGCGCCGGCGCCTGCGCCAGCCTCATGCATCTGGCCGGTACAGGCATGGGCATCACGGTACTGCCCGGTGCCCTGTTATACATGGACCATCTTTTTGAATATCTCATCGTCAACGCAATCGGCTTCGGCGTCGCCTTCGGCTTGACCTTTACCCTGTTCAGGACCGAGGAGTGACCCGGACCCCGACCCATAAAGGAGGAAGTTTTCATGAACAAAGCGGAAATCGATCAAAAGGTGCGGGAATCCCTGCCCTTCAGCCATCGCTGGCACAATCGTTTCCATCTGGAAATGCCCTTCGGCCTCATCAATGACCCCAACGGCCTGATTTTCCACCAGAATGAATACCATATCTTTTTCCAATGGAATCCCCTGGGCTGCGAGCATAAAAACAAAAGCTGGGGCCATGTCCGGACCCGGGACTTCATCCACTACACCCGGCCGGAGCTGGCTCTCTGGCCCTCGGATCCCCAGGACAAGGACGGCTGCTATTCCGGCTGCGCCTACGCTGACGGCCGGGCACTCCATGTGATCTATACCGGCAACGCCAAGGACGAAGCCGGCACCCGCAGCTCCTGCCAGCGCCTGGGCACCCTGCAGCCAGACGGCACCATCCGCAAGGATGCCATCCTGATTCCGGAACCGCCCCAGGGCTATACCGCCCATTTCCGTGATCCCTACCGCTTCCGCCGGGGCGGAAAGAATTATCTGGTGGTGGGGTCCCAAACGACGGAAAAGCGGGGCTGCGTACTCCTTTACGGCGAACAGCCCGAGGGCTGGCAGTTCCTGGGCGAGCTGCACACCCGGCTGGGCACCTTCGGCTACATGTGGGAGTGCCCGAATATGCTTCAGTTCGGTGATCATGATGTATTGCTCTTCTGTCCCCAGGGCATCAAGGAAGAAGAATTCAAATACCAGAACCGCTATTCCTGCGGCTACATCACCGGCCACTTCTCCCCCTCGGCCCGGGAGCTTATGCACGGACGCTTCCACGAGCTGGACAAGGGCTTCGACTTCTACGCTCCCCAGGTCTTCCGCCACGAGGGCCGCAACATCCTGCTGGGCTGGATGGGCATGCCCGACTGCGATGAGGACTATCCCACTGCGGAATACGGCTGGCAGTACACCCTGACCATGCCCCGGACCCTCACCCTGCGCCAGGGACAGATTTATGCCCAGCCAGCCCGGGAGCTGGAGGCGCTGCGCATCGAAGACAGCACCCAGGAACTCTCCGCCCAGCAGGAGCGGCACATCTCCGCCAGCCTGCCCGAGGGCGCGGAAATCCTGCTGGACATCGACCTGGGCGAGATCACCCAGCTCCATTTCGACCTGCTCTACGGACTGGAAAAGCTGCGCCTGACCTATGACCGCAAAACCCAGGTCATGACCATTGACCGCCGGGGCATGAAGTACGGCGGCCGGGGCCTGCGCACCTTCCGCCTCTTCGCGGAGGAGCACCTGGCCCTGCATCTCTTCGTGGACAAGACCGCCATCGAGGGCTTTTTCCAGCACGGCGAACGCACCGCTTCCCTGCTGGTCTTCCCTGAAAAAAACATCCTGCCGGAACTCTCCATCGAGGCGGATGCCCCCATGGAAAACCTCACCGGCCAGATCTGGCAGCTGGACAACATCAAATTCAATCGCTGATGCAAAAAAAATGAGGCTGTCGCACGCTACATCATATTTCATAAGTATACAATACCCGCACCCCATGTCCGCCCTTTGAAGGGCGGGGGACCATGCGCAGCATGGTGGTGGGATGCATCGGCTGTATACTTATAAAGTAGATGTCTTTCGTGCGACAGCCTCATTTTTATTTTTTACAGCTCCGCTAATGATTTCTTCCCATAGAGCCGGGCTGTGTATTCCCATATCTCCTCGTTCATATTGCGTCCCTGGGCCTTGCGGGACTGCACCTGGCGCCAGAGCAGCTCCAGCGTCCGCTCCGAATAGGTGTACATCTCCCCCCGCATATAGGTCTCGCAGGAAGTCTCCCACCGGGCTGCCTGACTGGCATGGATAGGCCGGCCCTGCTCCACCACATGGGGGACCCGCTTCGCCAGCTCGTCCAGCCAGCTCAGCTGCTGGCGCAGGAGCTGCTGCACCAGCTGGCGCTTCTTCATGCTCAGCGCCGGCAGCTGCGGCTGCAGCGCCGCGAACTCCGTCGGCTGGGTATCCTCCATCATATAGCCGTATTTATAGGCCATGAGATTTTCTCCCCGATCCGCCGCCCCGGCCAGATCCTGGTAATAGCTCACCAGTGTCTCCATATCCCATGCCATGAACTGACTGGTACGCATGATCAGAAAGGTCCGGCGGTCATCCTGGCAGGACGCCCGCTGCCCCTGATTCTGTACTGTGGTGAACATCTGCCATTCCAGCTCCAGCACCTTCTGGAAAAGCTCTTCCCCTGCATCCGTCATCTTCATATCCCCCTTCAGCACTCCTGCATGATATGCAGGGAGCGCAGCCTTTCATCCTGTATTTTGGCCGCGATGGCCGGGCTGTAATCGATGAGGAAATCACTGGATCCCTCCGCGATATGCTGCCGGGCCCACTCCTGCCGCACCATGCTGCAGACCTGCTCAATGGCCGCCACCGCAGCCTTTTCATCCGGTGCCGCACAGAGCTCTGCCAGCCAGCTGTGCACGCCGGAAAGTATGGGCAGCTCCTTCAGGCCCCGATGGGCCCATTTGTAAAAGGGCATATAGCGATGATTCAGCAGATACACCATGGAGCAGGCTGCCTGGACAAACTCGCCCAAAGCGCAGGCCGCTGCCACCTTTTCCCCCCGCTGCAAGCAGCGGGGATAGTTGTACTGGCCGCTCTGGGCCATGGTGGCCGCCCGCACAGAAATCTTCTTCAGCCGTACGTCCTCAGGATAGTACTGCAGCAGCCCCTGACGGATCGCGCTGAACTTGCCCAGCGGATCGGCAAATACCGCGCCGTTGGTCGCTTTGGCCAGGAAAGGCTCCGGCAGCCGGCTCCATTCCGCCACCGACTCCGGCACCCGGGCCATGCCGATGAACTGCCGATAGAAGTCCGCAATGCGCAGCACGCCCACCCGGCCCTCGCCGCCGGCGAATACCCGCCGGGCCGGGAAACCGCCGAACTCTCCCGGCAGGCTGTCGTAAGCCCGCTGCAGCTCCTGACCGAAGGTCACATAATCCTCATTGGTAAGCCAGATGCAGAAGGAAGGCCCCCAGTCGTGGTCCCGGGACAGGGCATCATCGAAGCCCAGGCATTCCGATCCGTCTCCCGCCAGCCCGATGGCCATACGGTCCAGCTGCCCGGGGAACCTCTTCTCCAGCATGGGCCGCCCCACCTGCTCGTAATAGGCCCGGGACAGAGCCAGCCCCTGCTGCAGGCTGCCCAATGGCACCCCGGCAGCGGCCGGCACCGGCTGGGGTGCGGCGGGTGGTGCCGGACGCAGAGCCGCCAGCTTCTCCTGGGCATACTGACGGTTCTTCTCCGCCTCCCAGTACTCTTCCGTCCGGCCAAAGAAGGACTCCGTGACCTCCTGGGAACAGGTAAAGAGCCGCACCGCCTCCGGATATTCCCCCTTGTCCAGCGCGATCATGCCGCTGAGATTCAGAGCCGCCGCATAATGCAGCCCCTTTTCCGGCAGAGACTCATAAAGCTGCAGTGCCTGCCGGGCATACTCCGCCGCCTTATCCTTCTGACCCTTGTGCCAGGCACAGGTTCCCAGGTTCACCAGGGTCACCGCTTCCTCCTCCCGCTGCTCCGGATACCGGCGGATAATTGGCAGCGCCTCCTCCAGGCACCGCACCGCCTCGTCGTACTGCTCCTCATCCATGTACAGCAGCGAAAGGTTATTCAGCACCGTGGCATAGTAGTAGCTGTTCCGGCCCGCAACCCGTTCGTAGATATGCAGCGCCTCATTGTAAAGGCTCTGGGCCCGGGTGTATTCCTTTTTGAGCCGCAGGGTTCCGGCCATGTTGATGCGGTTCGTGGCATACTCCACAGAATCGCAGCCGAGAGATCCCGCAATATCCGTTGCCGCCTCCGTAAAGGCCTGCAGGGATTTGTCATAATCTCCCCGTCCCCGGTAATAGGTCCCCAGCTCATTGAGTGCGGCTACGAACACAGTGTCATGAGCACCGCAGCAGATCCGGTGCTCATTCAGTGTCCGGCGCAGAAAACCCTCGATCTTATCCGTTTCATGATTGCTGTACAGCTGATCCAGGGCCGCATAAAACTCCGTCAATCCTTCACGCATATGGTTTGCCTCTTTTTCTGGTATTTTCTTTCATTATACTTTATATTTTCTGTCAATTAGTATGAGGATATAGCCCAAAACCGGGTAATATACAAAACCGGCCCAGACTTTTTCAATACTCATTCTTACCCCTGGAAAATACCAGTTCCGGACAGCAAAAAGCCCCAGGCTTGTGCCCAGGGCTTTTTGCTGTACATCAGATAGCTTTTCTGTCTCGGTTTGCTGCTGCCAGAGAAATGCGCCGTATACGCTCAAAGGGGAATCCCCGATAGGCGTACCGTAAATCCATATAGCCATCACCCAATGAAAAAGTGATTTTCTGCAAGCTTTTCTGCGAATGCTTCTCGATCTTTTGAATGTAAAACTGAATTTCCTCTGGAGAGAGCTGTCCATTCTCGACAACAACACCGATCCCATCGACAACCATGGTAAAACCTCCCCGCAAACAACTTCCTGAAATTATGGCCTGCTGCTAAAAAAAGCAAACCAAAGCCATGGCTTATTATACTACAAAACATAACTTTTGTTAAGCATACCAAAAAAATTATTAAAACAAGTCTAAAAATGTTACTAAGATTTGAGCATGTTCTACTCATTTTTTGTCACATTTACACAAAACTCGTTCCGGTTGTCCTTTTTCAGGGAACTTCTATACCAATAAAAACAGCTCCCATCCCCAAGGATAGGAGCCGCCGCGCAGTCCGTCAGATAAAATACATTAGGTTGTCCGGGGGCAGCTGCTTCTCCGCCTCCGCCAGCACCGCCGCCAGGCTGATCTGCCCCAGAGACTGCCGGATGGCCTCATCCAGCGGCTGGAACACCATGGTCTGCAGCGCCTGATCCAGCGCCGGCTGCTTTTCCGCCGTGGTGACTGCCGCCGGCTCCACCAGCGCCAGCTCGATGGCCACCAGGATATCATAGACACTGATATCCTTCGGTGCCCGGGCCAGCTGATAGCCCCCCTGGGATCCCTTGATGGAATCCACCAGCCGGGCCCGCTTCAAAAGAGAAAACACCTGCTCCAGGTAAATCTTCGATATCCCCAGCTTTTCCGATATGCTGATGATGGTAACAGGCAGCCCCGCCTCATAGTTCATGGCCAAATGAGTCATAGCCGCCAGCCCATACCGCCCCTTCGCCGAAATCTTCATAAACGATACCTCATTTCATACTTATACTCTATGTTATAATGATAATAAATATTTCACCTAAAGTCAATTACCTATTGATGATGTAGGTTTATTTGGCTCCCCTGCCAGTGGAGGCTTTGGGCCGCAGCGATTTTTGCCTCCCCTGCTAGGACGCTTTTGGCTCCCCTGCTAGGGGAGCTGGCGCGAAGCGCCTGAGGGGTTGCTGGCCGGGGCTGAGCTTCTGGTCTTGGAAAAAGCCAGGAATCGCAGCATAGCAAAGACCGCTAACCCCTCCGTCACGGCTTCGCCGTGCCACCTCCCCTAGCAGTGGAGGCTTTGGGCCGCAGCAGCTTTTGGCTCCCCTGCTAGGTGAGCAGCGAACCGCAGCTTTAGCTGCCTGTGAATCGCCATCCCCTGGGCTGCTGGCACGCAGCGATTTTTGGCTCCCCTGCTAGGGGAGCTGGCGCGAAGCGCCTGAGGGGTTGCTGGCTGGGGCTGAGCTTCTGGCCCTGGAAAAAGCCAGGAATCGCAGCATAGCAAAGACCGCTAACCCCTCCGTCACGGCTTCGCCGTGCCACCTCCCCTGGCAGTGGAGGCTTTGGGCCGCAGCGATTTTTGGCTCCCCTGGCAGCGGAGGCTTATAGTTCGCAGCGAACCTCGGCTTTTGCTAATTTCCATTTATCCCTCCCATAAAAAAAATCCCCTTCTTTTCTTTTTCCTATTGACAAACTAGGAAAGGCGCGCTATGATATAAACATATTAAACCTATATGTTTTAAAAAACAATCAAATCACCAAGACAAATTTATGGGAGGTTTTTTCTATGGCAAAGATCTATGACAGCATTACGGAACTCATTGGCAATACGCCGCTGCTGCGGGCGAATAACTTCAGCCGGAAGAACGGGCTGGAGGCGAATATCCTGGTCAAGCTGGAGTATTTCAATCCGGCGGGCAGCGTGAAGGACCGCATCGCCAAGGCCATGATTGAAAAGGCCGAGGCGGACGGACTGCTGAACAAGGACTCCGTCATCATCGAGCCCACCAGCGGCAATACGGGCATCGGCCTGGCCAGCGTGGCTGCCGCCCGCGGCTATCGTGCCATCCTCACCATGCCGGAGACCATGAGCGTGGAGCGCCGCAACCTGCTGAAGGCCTATGGCGCGGAAATCGTGCTCACCGATGGTGCCAAGGGCATGAAGGGCGCCATTGCCCGGGCGGAGGAGCTGGCCAAGGAAACCCCCAATTCCTACATTCCTTCCCAGTTCACCAACCCGGCCAATCCGGAGGCCCATAAGGCCACCACAGGCCCGGAGATCTGGCGGGACACCGAGGGCAAAGTGGACTTCTTCATTGCCGGCGTAGGCACTGGCGGTACCCTCACCGGCACCGGCGCCTACCTCAAGTCGCAGAACCCGGCGGTCAAGGTCATCGCCGTCGAGCCGGCCACCTCTCCCGTACTTTCCAAGGGTACCGCCGGCCCCCACAAGATCCAGGGCATCGGTGCCGGCTTCGTGCCGGAGACCCTGGACACGAAGATCTACGATGAAGTGCTGCCCATCGAGAACGAGGACGCCTTCACCTACGGCCGTCAGTTCGCCCATGCCGAGGGCATCCTCATCGGCATCTCCGCCGGCGCGGCTCTGGCCGCCGCTGTGCAGCTGGCCAAACGCCCGGAGAACAAAGGCAAGAACATCGTAGTGCTGCTGCCGGATACCGGTGACCGCTACCTCTCCACGGAGCTTTTTGCCGACTGATTACCGCCCGCTGTACCCGCCTGTCATTTCCCAGGAGGCTGCCGCACGTTACATCATATCTCAAAGATATACAATACCGCACCCCATGTCCGCCCTTTGAAGGGCGGGGGACCATGCGCAGCATGGTGGTGGGATGCATTGGCTGTATGTTTATAGAGTGGATGTCTCGTGCGGCAGCCTCTTTTCTTTTGGGAAAATCCCTGTCCGTATGGAAAAATACCGCAGAAAATAGTAGTATAGATAGTAATATTTCACATGAAAAGGCTGGAAAGATCATGGATTTTCATTTGCTGCTTTTCCTGCTGGGACGCATGATGCTGCTCATGGGCGGCGCCCTCTGCATCCCGCTGGGCATATCCCTGTATGAAGCCGAGCCGGACTCCCTGGCCCTGGCCTTTGCCCTGCCATCGGCAGCCGCGGTGCTGATCGGCGGCCTGCTTTCCCTGCCCCACCGGGAGCGCAAGCCCCGGCTGGGGGTGCGGGAGGGGGCTCTCTTCATGATGCTCTCCTGGTGCCTGCTGGGCCTCATCGGCCTGCTGCCCTACGTGCTCTCCGGCCAGCTGAGCTGGCTCAACGCCATGTTCGAGAGCATCGCGGACTTCACCACCACAGGCGCCAGCACCATCCAGGCGGACCTGCCCCCCTCCCTGCTGCTCTGGCGCAGCCTCACCCAGTGGATTGGCGGCCTCAACGCCATGGTGCTGCTGATGACCGTCATCCCCCAGGTGAACGGCGGCTTCGGCCTGGGCTTTGCCCTGGAGCACAGCGTCTCCCTGAGCCCCATGCTGAGCCGCATGCGCCGCACAGGGCTCAGCATCGCCTGGCTCTACACCTTCATCACCCTGTTCTTCATCCTGCTGTACTGGCTCTGCGGCCTGAGTCCCTTCGACGCCATCAACTGGGCCATGGTGACCATCTCCACCAGCGGCAGCTACACCACCAGCCAGAGCCTGGCGGCAGGCTCCTACTCCCTGGAATTCGTGAGCCTGCTCTGCATGCTGGTGGCCTGCGGCAACTTTTTCCTCTACTGGTGCGCCTTCCGCCGGCGGGACTGGCACATCCTCTGGGACAATGCGGAGATCCGGGTGCTGCTGGGACTGGTGCTGCTCTTCGGTCTCCTTTCCGCCCTGCAGCTCTGGCGGCTGGAGCTCTACTCCTTCCCGGACAGCCTGCGCTACGGCTTTTTCCATGTGGTCTCCTTTGCCAGCACCACCGGCTTTGAGGAGCTCTCCCTGGAAAACTGGCCGGACTTCAATAAATACCTGCTCTTCCTGCTGGGCATCACCGGCGGCTGCATCGGCTCCCCCACCGGCGGCTTCAAGCTGCTGCGCATGATGATCCTCTGCAAGGCCGCCACCTCGGCCATCCGCCAGACCCTGCATCCCCGCATGATCTCCCATATCACCGTGGACGGCGCCACCGTATCCCACAACGTGGTATCCAACATCCTGAGCTTTTTCTATCTGTACCTGATGATTTTCTTTTTATTCGTGCTGCTCATCTCCCTGTCCGGCACCAGCATCCTGGAGGCCATGGGCATCGCGGCGGCCTGCCTCAGCGGCGTGAGCTCCGCGGCCACCCTCTACGGCAGCACCGCCTCCTTTATCTATCTGCCCGCCCTCACCAAGGTATTCTGCTGCGTGCTGATGATTTTAGGTAAAATGGAAATATTTGCCTTCCTGCTGGTGGTGCAATCTGGTGTGCGCGGCCTGCGGGATCGCTGGTAGAAAGGAGAGACCTCTTTGAATATGCATCTTGTTGCCTGGCTGCTGGGAGGCCTCTCCCTGGGCATCGCCGCCTTTCTGCTGCTGCCCGCGGGACTGGCGGCCATGGGCGGAGAACCGGTACTGCCCTTCCTGCTGGCCGGGGCCTTCTCCCTGGGGCTGGCGCTGCTGCTCCGCTGGTGGGGCGGCCTGCCCCGGGTGCGGCTGAGCATCCGGGAGGGCATCGCCGTCACCGGCCTGGGCTGGCTGCTGGCCGCCTTCCTGGGGCTGCTGCCCTACATGCTGGGGGGCTGGCTGCCCCCGCTGGATGCCCTGTTCGAGAGCATTTCCGGCTTTACCGGCACCGGCGCCACCGTCATCGCCTCCCTGGAAGGACTGCCCCAAAGCCTGCTGCTCTGGCGGAGCCTCACCCACTGGATCGGCGGCTTTGCCATCGTAGTGATGTTCACCGCCCTGCTGCCCCAGCTGGCCCATGGCAGCATGTTCCGCCACAGCACCGAGGGCCTGGGGCTCCACGGCAGCCGGGCCCTGCCCCGGATCCGCACCATGGCCCGCATGCTGCTGGCGGTCTACGCCCTGCTGACCCTGGCCGCCATCCTGGTCTACCTGCTCTGCGGCATGCCCCTTTTCTCCGCGGTCAGCCACGCCTTCTCCACCATCTCCACCGGAGGCTTCTCCATCTACGATGACAGCGCCCGGTATTTCGACGATCCCCTCATCGAGGGAGCCATGACCCTGTTCATGGTGCTGGCCGGCGGCAATTTCTGGCTCTACTACCTGGGCTGGAAAAAAGGGCTGCGGGTCTTTGCGGAAAACACCGAGTGGAAGGCCTATCTCACCATGCTCATCCTGGCCATTGTGCTCATCGCCGCCAACCTGGTCCATGACACCGGCATGGAGATTCCCGATGCCCTGCGCTACGCCTCCTTCCAGGCCGCCTCCTTCGCCTCCACCACCGGCTTTGTGTCCAGCGACTTCGATGCCTGGCCCTCCTTTTCCCGTTTCTGCCTGCTGCTGCTGATGTTCATCGGCGGCTGTGCCGGCTCCACCGCCGGCGGGCTGCGGGTATCCCGCATGCTGCTGCTCCAGCGCATGATGGTCTCCATCCTCTGGCAGAAGCTCCATCCCCAGGGCATCCGTCAGGAGCGGCTGAACGGCATCGCCCTCACCGAGGACGCCCTTTTCAACGCGGGCCGCTTCTTCTTCATGTACATCATGCTCATGGCCTTCTGGGTGTTCCTGCTCACCGCGGACACCGTGCCCACCCTGGACGCCATCGCCGTGAGTGTCTCCGCCATGGCCGGAGTAGGCCCCGTGCTGGAGCTTTCCGGCTCCGCCTACACCTATGCCACCCTGCCGGAATTCAGCAAATTCGTGGTCTGCCTGGCCATGCTCTTCGGCCGGCTGGAGATCTTCACCCTGCTGGTGATGCTGTCGCCGGAATTCTGGCACGAAAAAACCGGCTGGTAGCCGGAAAACACCGTATTTTTGCCCGAATCTGAAAAATACATGGAAAAATCCAAATAAAAATAGTAATATATACAGTATTAGAATATGACTATCCTTTTAGGAGGGAATTCTCTTGCGTATTGTAATCATCGGCGCCGGAAAGCTGGGCTACAGCATCGCCGAGCTTTTATCCAAGGAGCAGTATGATATCGTAGTGGTGGACCAGAACGAGGCCCGCCTGGAAACCGTCAAGGATACCCTGGACGTGCTGACCATCGCGGCCAACGGCTCCAGCCCCATCACCATGAACGATGCGGACATCCGGGGCGCGGATATCCTCATTGCGGTGACCGCCAGCGACGAGGTCAACATGATCTCCTGCATCCTGGCCAAAAAACATGGCATCAAGCACACCATCGCCCGGATCCGGGACATGCAGTTCATGTCCGAGGCCAAGGAATATCTCAAGTCCAATTTTGATATCGACCTCATGCTGAACCCGGAGCTCATCACCGCGCTCGAGATCAACCGCATCCTCATGATGCCGGCGGCGCTGAACGTGGAGGATTTTGCGGAGGGCAAGGTGCGCCTGTTCGAGACCAAGGTGCGCCGCCACTCCCCCCTGGCCCAGATTCCCCTCAAGGATCTGGACATGCCGAAATCCATCCTGGCCGGCATGATCTTCCGGGATCACCACATGATCATCCCCCATGGTGACGACTGCCTGCTGCCCCATGACAACGCCTACTTCATCGGCAACCCGAAGGACATCGAGAAGTTCAGCAAGAACTTCGTGCAGCGGGACGCCCGCAAGCTCCGCCGGGCCATCATCATCGGCGCCGGCCGTACCGGCCGCTTCCTGGCCCCCATGCTGGACAAGCAGGGCGTAAAGGTCAAGATCTTCGACAAGAACCGGGACCGCTGCCGGCTGGCCGCTGCCCGGCTGGAAAACGGCATCGCCATCTGCGGCGACGGCACGGATATCGACCTGCTGACGGAGGAAGGCATCGGCGAGGCCGATGTGGTCATCTGCCTCACCGAGGATGACAAGCTGAACCTGCTGCTGGCCCTGCTGGCCAAGCACATGGGTGCCAGCAAGACCATCGTGCGGGTGGCCCGCTCGGAATACATCGACCTGATGGAAAAGGTGGGCGTGGACATCGTTCTGTCCTCCCGCCTGCTGTCTGCCAGCGAGGTCATGGCCTTCGCCCGCCGGGGCGGCGTAGTATCCGTCTCCCTGCTGGAAGGAGCCAAGGCCGAGGCCGTGGAGGTCATCGTACAGCCCGGCGCTCCGGTGGCCGGCAAGCCGCTGATGTCCGCAAAGCTGCCCCGGGAATGCCTGGTCTGCGCCTACGTGCGTGACGGCGAGGCCTATATCCCCAACGGCGAAACGATCCTGCAGGCCGGTGACCGGACCATCCTGTTCATCCGCACCAAATACTCCAAAAAGGTCATACAGTACTTCAAGGGCAGGGAATGATGCAAATGCCAAAATTACTCTTTTTCCTGCTGGGCCGCACCGCCCTGCTGGTGGGCTGCGGCTTTCTCGTCCCGCTGCTGGCCGCGCTGGTGGAGCGCAGCCCGGAGACCCTGCTCTTTGCCATGGCCGCGCTTTTTTCCCTGGCCCTGGGCATCCTGCTCTGCGCCCTCTGCCGTCATCACCGCAGCCGCCTCTCCATCCGGGAGGGTGCGGCCTTTCTGCTGCTGGCCTGGCTGGAGCTGGCCCTGCTGGGCATGGTTCCCTATCTGGCCAGCGGCGAGCTGTCCCTGCTGGAGGCCTTCCTGGAAAGCGTCTCCGGCTTCACCACCACCGGCATCACCTGCCTGCGGCCGGAAGCCTCCCACCTGCTGGTGCTCTGGCGCAGCGTGAGCCAATGGATCGGCGGCCTCAACATCCTGGTGCTGCTCACCACGGTGCTGCCCCAGGTCAGCGGCTGCTTCGGCATCTCCTTTGCGGTCCAGAAAAGCATCCACTCCGGCCAGCTGATGGTCTCCCGCATGGAACGCACCGCCTTTACCGTGGTGCGCATCTACGTCGCCCTGACCTGCATCGGCTGCCTGCTCTATACGCTGGGCGGCCTGCCCCTTTTTGACGCGGTGAACCTGGCCATGGTCACCCTGTCCACCGGCGGCTGCTACGTGCCCTCGGCCGGCGGCCTCCTGCTGAACGGCTGGCTCATCGCGGCCATTTTTTTCGGCATGCTGGTATCCTGCGGCAACTTCCTGCTCTACTGGCAGTCCGTGACCCAGCAGAGGGTCCATCAGCTGCTGAAGGACGCGGAACTGCGCTCCTTCCTGCTGCTGATCCTGGGCGCCGGCGCCTTCGTATCCTGGCATCTCTGGCGGCTGGGGATCTACAGCATCCCGGACAGCCTGCTCTACGGCTTTTTCCACGTGGTATCCTTCGCGGGCACCACAGGCCTCTTTGCGGACCGCATTGCGGACTGGCCGGATTTTGACAAATTCGTGCTGTTCCTGCTGCCCTTTGTCGGCGGCTGCATCGGCTCCCTGGCCGGGGGCTTCAAGATGCTGCGCTTCATCATCCTGGGCAAGACAGCCCTGGCGGAAATGAGCCGCACCCTGCATCCTCACATGGTGGTGCATATCGGCGTGGACGGCAGCACCGTGCCCCAGAAGATCATCGGCCGCATCCTGAGCTTTTTCTTTCTGTATTTCATCGCCTTTTTCGCCGCGGTGCTGGTCATCTCCCTCTCCGGCATCAGCGAGCTGGAATCCATGAACATCGCGGCGGGCTGCCTCACCAGCGCGGGGCAGCTGTCCCTGCTGGACGGCGGGCCGGAAACCATCCTGGGCCTGTCTGCCGCTGCCAAGCTCTTCTGCTGCTTTCTGATGATCCTGGGCAAGCTGGAAATCTTTTCATTCTTGATCGTGCTGCAAAGCAGCTATCTGCAGCTGCAGCGCGGCCGCTGGTAAGGGAGGAACATACATCCAATGAATCTACAGGTCGTTTCTTATATTCTGGGCCGTCTTTCCCTGGCCACCGCTACCGCCCTGCTCTTTCCCTTCGTGCTGGCCCTGGCCCGCACCGAGACCAGCTGCCTGGCCTTCGCCGGAGCCATCCTCAGCAGTATCCTGCTGGGGGGCCTGCTGATGACCTCCGGCCGGCTCATCAGCGCCAAGCTCTCCGTGCGGGAGGGCATCGCCATCACCGGACTAGGCTGGATCATGGTCACCACCCTGGGGATGCTGCCCTATTCCCTGGGCGGCTACCTGCCGGTGCTGGAGGGAATCTTTGAAAGTATCTCCGGCTTCACCGGCACCGGCGCCACCGTCATCGACAGCATCGAGACCCTGCCCAGCAGCATCCTGCTCTGGCGCAGCATGACCCACTGGTTCGGCGGCCTGGGCATCGTGGTCATCTTCATCGCGCTGCTGCCCCAGGTGGGACGCGGCGCCGTGCACATGTTCAACGCGGAATCCACCGGCCCCACCTCGGACCGGGTGCTGCCCCGCATCAAGGCCACGGCTCTCGCGCTTTTCATCATCTACGTGGTCTTCACCCTGGCGGCCTGGATCGCCTTCATGGCCTGCGGCCTCGATCCGCTCACCGCCATCGATCACGCCTTTTCCACCACCGCCACCGGCGGCTTCTCCACCTATGACACCAGCGTAGCCCACTTCAACAACCCGGCCCTGGAGGGCTGGATGACCTTTTTCATGGTGCTCTGCGGCGGCAACTTCGGCCTCTACTTCACCGTCTGGAAAAAAGGCCCCCGGGTACTCTGGAAAAACAGCGAATTCAAAGCCTATCTGGTGATGCTCACGGCAGCCACCCTGCTGATCACCTGGAACCTCATGGATGGCATGGGCTTTTCCGGGACGGAATCCTTCCGCTACGCGGCCTTCCAGGTGGCCTCCATCTCCTCCACCACCGGCTTTGTCTCCAACGACTTCGATGTCTGGCCCTCCTTCTCCAAGCTCCTGATCATCCTGCTCATGTTCATCGGCGGCTGTGCGGGCTCCACCTCCGGCGGCATCAAGGTCACCCGTTTCGTGCTGCTGTTCAAGATGGTCTACTCCATCCTCTGGCAGAAGCTCCATCCCCAGATGCTGGCCCATGTGAAGATGAACGGCCAGGAGATGCCGGAAAACGTGCTCTACAGCGTAGCCCGCTTCTTCTTCGTCTACATCATGCTCTGCGTGCTCTGGGCCTTCCTGATGATCTGCGACGGCGTACCCGCCCTGGCGGCCATCGGCGTCAGCGTCTCCACCATGGGCAGCTGCGGCCCGGGCTTCGGCATGACCGGCGCCACCTGCACCTATTCCGGCCTGCCGGAATTCAGCAAGGCCCTGACCTGCGTCTCCATGCTGCTGGGACGCCTGGAGATGTTCACCCTGCTGGCAATGCTGCAGCCCGCCTTCTGGCGGCAAAAAAA
>Ga0070399_1001836_pt1 | contig 21369 bp, 27 predicted proteins | sample BioMet4_FD_61217 | JGI IMG/M metagenome (GOLD analysis project Ga0070399, IMG submission 61217) | Microbial communities from bioreactor (seeded with sewage sludge) at LBNL, California, USA - Biofuel metagenome 4 (version 1) | ecosystem: Engineered > Bioreactor > Anaerobic > Unclassified ... | reverse complement strand
ATTCTGGATCAGAAAATATTGCGTGCAAACAATCTAGATCGTCCAGTGTTAGTTCTCGCAGGATCAATCTTTCGGTTTCGATCTTCATGGTAGTTTCTTCTTGAGCCTGATAAATATGGAGTGATGGTCACACGGTATCCCCGGAGCCCGTCCTTTCCCCCACCGGCCGGAATCCCCGGATACCCCTCTCCTTCGCTCGGACAGGGTTCCTCCTGGGCGTTTTCCCCTGGCCTCCCCCATTGGGCTCCCCCAGCCCCGAAATCCCAGGAAATCCCAGTATACTCCCAACGTCCGATTTCCATAAAGCTATTCCCAAAATCCCTCAAGCTCCCGTGACCGCCCTCCCGGCCCAGGGTATCCTTCTTCCCAAAACTCATTCTTTGAACCAGGAGAAGGATACGAAATGCCACCACAACACCTCGATAATCTCACTTTGAAAGATGAGATCATCAACGCATTTCGTCCGATTGAGCAGCTTTTCAGGATTATGGACACTTCTGCACTTGAGATCGATGGAATGATTATCCGGTGCTACGCCGAAATTGGGTTGGAGCTTACAGGAAATTTCCGTGAGCGGGTCGAAAAGCTGCTTGGTCGAAAGCAGGATGGTTCTGAAAATGCCGAAGGATGACAGTTGGAACCTTGTTTATGCCTATACCCGAGAGCAAGCGATTGCCGATGGCGTCATGGTCGACGTCACCGAACAGGCGAAGGGTATCGGGTTCTCAATTCACACCGTCGTCACCGCCACCCTCTTCAATGAATACGTCGAACCACCAGCAGGTTTGGAAGGCGAGGGTCAGTCCGTGGCGGGTCGCCTCCATGATGTCATGGTCCTGGCCCTGTTCGCAGCCAGGAGAGCCGCCAACACCGACAGGGTCACCTTCAAAGTCGATTTCCTGATGGAGCCAGGCAGGAAAGAAACTGTCGAAGTCATCGCAGTTATCGGCCCTGGCGACGATGGTGCCATTCCAGTCCTAACTATTATGCTGCCAGAGGATGACTGAACGTTGGCGCGGGTAATCTCCCGTCATTTCTGGATCAGGACCCTGGCCATGGTAAGGACTGCCCTCACCTGCTCTTCACTGGCACCACCCAAGAGTTCCAAAAGCTCTTTCTCTGCCTGCTCCTTGGACAGCTTGACATCCCCCAGGTCGAAGAGGGCTGTCAAATCTTCCCCGAGTGCGACGGACAGTCTTTCAATATTCACCAAGGTTGGATTCCCCCTTCCCCTCTCGATTTCCCCGACACTCTGGAGCGACAGCCCCGCACGTTCGGCAACCTGCTCCTGGGTCAGGTCTTTGGCCCTCCGTAGGGATCGGAGACGTTTCCCGAAAACCTTAAGAATTTCACCCATGGGACCATCCTTTTTGGACAGTCTAGGGCTAGTTCGCACTCCGTATAAGCAAGCTAGGTATGTATATTGCTAGTAGATAGCAAGTTAACTTTAAATTTACCTAAATTTTCCGCCTAAACTATGGACATTGGCGGTGCGGCTGCCGGATCGCCGGAAAACAATTCCGGTGCTCTCATGGGAAATCCAGGACCGGACCAGGAAGGAGATGCCGCCCCATGGCGTTGACCATAAACCACAACCTCATGGCCGAGAACGTCGCCAGAAATCTGTCGACCCATTACGGAGCGATGAGCACTTCGACCCAGCGGCTGTCGTCGGGTCTGCGAATCAATTCCTCAGCTGACGACGCGGCGGGGCTCGCTGTCCGGGAGTTGATGCGATCCGATATCGCCACCATGAATCAGGGGATCAGAAACGCAAACGATGCCATTTCCATGATCCAGACAGCAGATGGAGCGTTACAAGTTGTCGATGAGAAGTTGATTCGAATGAAGGAACTTGCAGAGCAAGCGGCGACTGGAACATATACTTCTGATCAAAGGATTATCATTAATTCAGAATATCAAGCGATGGCATTAGAAATCCAAAGAATTTCTGATTCGACCGATTTCAATGGCATCCATTTATTAAACGGAAACCTTTCTGGCACCTATAATGGTTCAGGTTTAAATTCCATTGGGAAGGCAAAGATTCACTTTGGCACCGGCAACAGCTCTGCCGAAGATTATTACTATGTTAGCATAGGCAGTTCTACCATTAAATCATTATTTGACCCTAACAACACAGCAATTGGCAACGCAACTGCTGCTGGGATAAATCTATACGGTCCGTCTGACACTGAAATTAAAGTTAATTCATATGATAGTGGAGACCAAAATGAATCCTCTTCAGCGGGGCTTACCAATGGTAATGTTATAGTAACATGGACATCGGAGAATCAAGATGGTTCTGGGAGCGGTGTATTCGGTAAAATAATTACAGCCGACGGGCAAACAGTTGTTCAAGATTTCCAGATAAACACTACCACCACAAACGATCAAAGTTCTTCTTCAGTGACTTCCCTATCAAGTGGTGGATTTGTTGTGGCATGGCAATCTCAAAATCAGGATGGATCAGGTCTTGGAATTTATATGCAGCAATTTTCTAGTACTGGAGCACGAATTGGAGGAGAAACACTAGTCAATGACACAACTGCTAACAATCAAACGACTCCAAATGTCATCGGTCTAGACAATGGAGGATATTTTATTTCATGGAATTCTGTGAATGCAGGGTCAACAGAAAGTGTAAACGGAAAAATATATAATGCAGACGGAACCGTGTCTGTGAGTGAATTTCCAATAAACAATGACCCTGCAATGTTTCCTCGCTATCCGCATGCCGCAGAACTTACGAATGGAAGTATTATAGAAACTTGGTTTGGTCAGGACGGTAGCGATTGGGGAGTATTTGGACAATTACTTGACAAACAGGGCAATTTAATTGGGAATTCCTTCCAAATAAATACACAATCTTCCAATTTGCAAAACTTCCAGGATGTAGCCGCTCTTGATGACGGGAAATTCGTTGCTGTTTGGAGTGACGTTGATGGTCCGTTCAGTACTGTAGCACCAAGCAATGTGAAGGCTCAAATATTTAACAGTGACGGAACAAAATTAGGCAAAGAGTTTACTGTCAATGACACAACAATACCGATAAATCCGCAGCAGTCTATTCCAAAGGTAACAAGTTTAAAAGAAGGTGGTTACGCTGTGTGTTGGAGGGCTCCGGGAGACAGCGACTTATGTGCCACCTATACTCAGATCTACGATAACAATGGAAATAAAATTGATTCAAATAAAATTGTAAACATTTCAGAAGTAGGCGATCAAAACGGAGAAAGCATTTCGAGTATGGCTTCTGGTGGATTTATCGTTACCTATTCTTCGAATTCAACAGGGGACGATAATGTACTCGCAAGAGTATACAGCCCAATGGTAAATATTTCTACTCAAACAAGAGCTCAAACTAGCCTAGCTCAAATAGATAGCGCAATGATTGAAAAAGATAAAATTCGAGCCAATCTTGGAGCAACACAAAATCGCCTTGAGAATACGATCTCCAATCTACAGATTCAAGCAGAGAATCTTCAGGCAGCAGAATCTCAAATATCGGACACCGATGTTGCCCAAGAGATGACTACATTTGTTCGGGAACAGATATTATCCCAAGCAGCTGTGGCTATGCTGGCCCAGGCCAACTCGATGCCAAAGATGGCACTTCAGTTGATTAATGGTCAATAGTGATCGGTAAATTAACAACCTCTACCTGAATGCATAAACCTACAGGAGAAGAACTGTGAATAATTTCGAGATCGAATCTCAAATTTTCAGAATTACCGACATCAGAGCTATCCTCTCTGATGACTTTTCAAAGAACGAAATCAACAGGATCATCATGGCACTCAGGACAAACCATCTCGACAGCGCACCAATCGGATTACATGAAATAAGGGCGATATTATTAGATGACTTCTCCATGGAAACCATCAACAGGGTCATGATGACGTTGAAGCTCTCGCAAATCACCACCTGCTGACCACTGGGGTCGGCCATTCGTTTTGCTACACGCGGGTCCACATGTCGGGTGACATCTTGCCTGATTCCTGACCCAGGATAGGCGCGGGTGCAGCCTGAGCGAGATACGGCGGGTCGGGAAATTACCCTGGCCGACTTGTCATCTGTGGGTTTTCCTGTGGATCACCTGCGCCACTGGCTCGCCGCCAGCATTGATTCTCCCAATATCCTTCAGCATTATTTACTTTATTTGCTCCAGATGGTTGGCCCATGCGCCAGATTGGTTCCTGGTGTCGTGTGGCAATTTCATCGGAAAATACGATGGAATTGCTACGTTTCATTTCGAACAAAAGTGGTGACGGATTCAGGATATTGAGCTCATTCCAACCGCGATGTGGGAAACTGAAAAGACCGAAGTCGCGTTTTCGAGCACTTGATCTCGGGAATAGGGGGTGAAGTGGGAATTTAGTGTGAAAACAACGGAGGTAATGGCTACACTCTGCCATCCGAACCCATGGACACACCTCGCCGTCGCGTCCGATTTTCGAGGATACATCCAAATGTCCAAATGTCCGCAGCATGAGATAAGGGCTATAAATTCAGCGTGTTAACAGTAAAATATTGAAATATTTACGATTTAAAAATTTTGGACTTTTGGACATTTCCGATGCATCGCCTGAAAAAAAGGCGTCGATGGTGACAGCCCGACATACATCCCCTGGGGCCGCGCATCCATGGCTGCTTGATCGAGCCCTGGAGCGGGTGAAGGCGCGGAATCTGACGGAGTGAGCACCACGGCATCGGGGATTTACCCGTCCCCAGTGGTCCATGGGGCCTCCTGATCCGCCTTCCCCGGGCCTACCTTCACTTGGCCCCTGGATTCGCGCCCTAGGCCCCCGTCCTGGGGTTTCCCCCTTGCCCTGGGGCCCTTAGCTCCCCCGGCTGGCCCTCTGCCAGGAGGGGGCAGGTATGGCGGAATGTCCGTTTTGGCTTGGGGTTAAGCCATACCTCTCTGTCCAATTGCCGACTGTCTTGGCTGGCTTTGGACATTTGGACATTTCAGATGCATCAAAAAAATAATCTTCGAAGATTGTCGAATAAACTTTGGAGGCCGCATCCACATCTATAAGCAACCATAGAAAAACTTAAGCCGCAGGAACTTATCATAGTTGCATTGCGACGTTAGTTAGATTGCAGGTCTTTAGTTACCCATCATTGCCCTTCTTTTTCTTGCCGCGAACCAATCCTCTTTTTCTGCTTCACCTTTAGCGATATCCAATAAACGGCCTTTTGCAAGGTTTTTAAATCTATCACATTTCATGATTTCTTCAGCCATTTTGTTGTGCAGCAAGAGAGATCCACCTTCGTATCTTTTCCGTATTTCTTCTTCTGCTTCGTCGTATAATGCTTCTTTTTTGGAAGCATTAACGCTTGTCTTCATTGAGTTACTTATTCCGATAGATCCCATAGTTTGAAGAGATTCGTGCGAATAAAATTCTCGCTCTCTAGTTATCTGTCCATCGTAATATGCAGCCTTCATTAAGGCGAAAACTATAGGGTAAATAGTTTTTTGACTGATAGAACGAGGGGTGTCATTTAAAAGATTGATGTACAAGCAAAACAACTCGCAATAAATCCGCAAATTTGCCGAGGTCTTGATGTCACATCCTGTGCCAGGATCTTCGATGATGCAATATACAAAATATCTCATCCCATTGACGCCGATAGACTGGAAACACATTTTTAAAAGCGACGGCATGTCATTTATGATGATGTTCGCAAAGTATTGTTGGATGGATTCAGTATTAGTTCCAAAATATTTCAAGAGATAAACGGCATTGCTTAAGCATTGTTCGTCTTCACCCAAAACTGCATCGGCTAGGGCTTGGATCAATTTGTCATCTGGACTTATCTCCTCAAGTACCGATGACTTTATAGACGCGAAAACTTTTGTAATTGCGTAGTATTTTTCGATAGTATCATCTTGTTCTTTTGAGGTTAAATAAGCGCTAATGGTACTTGCAGCTTGACTACATTCAACCGAAAGTAGCCTTTTTTTTATTTCTCCAATAAAGTTTTTTAATATTTCGACATATTGATCGCTTTGCACGGCGAGCGTATTTGAATCGATCAATTCTGTTGCGTCGTCATTCACTTCCAAAAATTCGGTTACTGTTTTTGTGATAACATCATAAACGATGGAATTTGTAAAATCAAACTGAGGGCAATAGAAAGGAAATGTTTTTGGCATATCCGAAAAAACTCCACTAGCTCTATCAGTGACTAGAATCTCTTGATCCCCAATTTCCTGGCCGATCATTTGAGGCTGCCAAGACTCCGGCGGGCAGGCCTTACCCCTGAAAAAGGCTTTTACCCAACCAAAAGCCTTTTTTATTATTGCTCAGTATTTTCAGTAGGTTGTAAGCATTTATTAGCGGCCCGCGCTGTTCCAATTCACCTGGAATGCCGCACGGCCACAATTCATTCCTTATAGCAGGAGGTATTAGCAATGACAAATGTTTTTGACAAGTTTAACGAGGGGCCGCCCCTTCCCGATCTGAAGACGAGCCGCAAGTTCGTCTTCCCCCACACCGATCACGGCAACGCTCAAATGATGGAGCGCATATCTCATGGCAAGCTCCTGTACGTGTCGGAGATCGGCCAGTTTATCATCTGGAGCGATGATGCCAAGCGGTGGGTCCGTGAAGCTCGTGGAGGGCGCAAGCTCCTTGGACGTTTCGTCAAGCACTTCCTCGATGAGCGCTACGCTGAGGCACAATCGAAAACGGCCCTCCACACGGTCAATAACGAGGTGGTTTCGCTGGAGGAAGCGCTCCAATGGGCCAAATCCTCATCAGCGAAAAGCCGCATTTACGCGGCACTCGACCTTCTCAAGGATATGGAGGGAGTACGTATCTCCCAGTCGGAGTTGGACCTTGATCCGTATCTGCTTGGGGTAGCCAACGGCGTCCTGGACCTGCGTACTGGGGAGTTGCGGGAAAATACCGCCGCCGACCTCATTACCCGCTACGCCAGGGCTGCTTTCAACCCGAAGGCGAAGGCCCCTGAGTTTGAAAAGTTTATTAACCAAGTCTGCCTGGGCCGCAAGGACCTCGTCAAATTCATTCAGGAAGTTGTGGGTCTCACTTTCTCGGGGCTAACGAAAGAGCAGGCATTCTTCCTCATGCTTGGAACCGGTGCGAACGGGAAAAGCACGCTGATCGAGACGATCTTCCACCTCCTGGGCGATTATGCCAAGGGCATGCCGTCGCAAGCCTTCATAAAATCCGAGTCCCGTGCCATTCGAAACGACATTGCCCGCTTGCTGGGAGTCCGTTTCGCTCCCTGCGCTGAGATCAACACTGGGAAATCCCTTGACGAGTCCATGGTCAAACGCGTGACCGGCGGTGATATTATGACTGCCCGGTTTCTCGGCAAGGAGTTTTTTGATTTCCACCTTACGGCTAAATTTGTTTTTTCGGTCAATACCCTGCCACGTGTAACGGGGGCAGACAACGGCATTTACCGACGTTTGGTCGTTATCCCGTTTGAGGCGGACTTCTCGGAAGCTCCTGATATGGGATTGCCTGAAAGACTTAAGGGCGAAATCGATGGCATTCTGAATTGGGGCGTGCAGGGGTTTCAGCATTACTTCACGCGCGGAAAGCTCGTCAAACCCCAGTGTGTTGTCGATGCCAGCAAGGCCTATCGCGATGAAATGGACACTGTGCAGGCTTTCCTGGACGAATGCTGTGACACGAACAATCCGAAAGCCGCGACCCCCCTCGGGGTGCTCTATGACGAGTACCTGCAGTGGGGGAAGACTTCCCAGGTTGAGCCGGCGAAGCCGCGTCTTTTCAGCACACTGATGGGCCAGAAGGGCTTCAAAAAGCAAAAGTCTGGCTCCTGGCACTGGAAAGGCGTCGTGCTTAAGTCGGCTGCCGCTGTTGCCAGCCCGTTGACCGTCTTTAAGACGCCGATGCAGCCCCAGCCGTAACGGCCTGCGGCTGTTACTGACTCCACAGCCACCGGCTTGCCACAATAATAATCCGTAACAAGGGTGGGGGCTTCGGCCCCCGCCCCTTCAAGGAGACCCGCGTATGACTTCTGCGAGTTCCACTTCGAACATCCCCAGCTCACCGCAGGCGCTGGAATATACTCTGACCCAGGCCGAATACCACGCTCTCGTCAACGGCTCCAAAACGGTCATGAAGTTTGATCCGCTGAATATCGTGATTAACCACTCGATCCTCTTCACTCCCGTCGCTAGCGGGAGAGCGTTGGTCCAAGCAGACTACAATCCCCTGATCAAGCTTCCGTTGACCATGGCCTTTACACCAAATAAGGCCGTTATCAAGCAAATGGCATCGATCCGTGGAGCGGGTGATGTCCAAATCTGCCTGCAGGATGAACAATACTATGTCCGTGGCGACCACACAGGCGCTCACCTTCAAGCGATAGCAACACCCAACCCCACCAACTTCCAGCTGCCGATCATCACCTGGATCGGTACCGAAGTGTCAGGGTACGCCTCGAATGATCTCAAGGCATTCATCGGCCGAAAAAGCAACGATGTCCAACTCGCCGTATACGGCAACCAGTTGGAGCAGATCGGAGTTGAGGGGCAGGGTGCGCCTTACACTTTCACACCCGGCATGGCGGATCGGCTCGCCAGTCATTGCCCGAACATGGTGCTCATGTCCCGAGTTGCCTTTCGCTACTTTGGCAAGAAACAGACCCTCCGTCTCGGACAGATGAATGGTCGGTACATCCTCCAAGTCACTAACTTGCTGGATATAGACGTGGACCTCATCGTTCTTGAGTGGCTCGATTTGGTAGCCGCCTAAGCGAAGGACTCTCACTTACAGGGGCTGTGGCGAGTGTCATGGCCCCTCACGGAGTAATAATCCATGAAATACGTACATGTTGCAAGCAAGCCGAAGGAGGGGCGCATCGACTATGATCACGCCATCATGGCCGAGAACAAGATGGCCTTGTACTCGATTATCGAGGGCATGCGCCAAGACAACTTCAACACTCATACCCTTAATGCAGCGCTCGAATCGATCAAGGACTATACGGCGCGTTATGTGCGGCCCGTCGATGGAGAAATCTTCATTGATTCAGGCGGATACTCAATCATCCAGGGCGCGGTTCACCCGACTGCGGTCCGTAGATTTATCCAATGCTACAATGCCATGCTCCGTTTGAATTCTGGGGCCTTTGACAAGGTTTTCTCGCTCGACATCCCCTGGAGCAAGGTGTTCTCGGAGATGAACACCCGGCAGAAGATCATGGAGTTTAACGACTACGCCCTGTCCTCGGCCCGTGACATCCTGCTCAATGATCCAGTCGCCCTGGAGCGCTTCAGCTTCGTGTGGCACTTCAAGATGCCGGCCCAGTATGAAATCTGGAAGACCCTGTACGAGAAGCACGAGCTCAACCGGATTATCCGGCACCGCGCCATCGGCGGCATGGTCGCCCTGCGGGGCATCACCGGGATCAGGTTCAGCCCGTTTATCGGCATGGCCTATCGCTGCCTCCTGGACTACCTAAACGCAGGACGGTTCGACCAGGACTTCACGCTGCACTTCCTGGGCATGTACCTGCCCTACGACCGATTCGAGATGGCCATCCTGGACAAACTCTTTGACCGCTATCTTGAAGGGGAAGCCCAGGCCGTGACCACCTATGACTCCATCAATCCCCTCCAGTCGACGAGGGTGGGGAAGGATATCCCGCTCTTCGAATTCACCGGGAATGGGCTGTCTGTCTACGATAACCTCGTCGACGCGCCGGCGGCTATTCTGCAGCATGCCTACGGAGACAAACGGCTCATCGGATTTGTCCAGCAAGAAATCGCACGCCGCCGCGCTGGGATGAACCTCCAATATGCTGACTCGTTCGGCCCCCTCAGTATCTACAGCCACCAGGAGGTGAACCACTTCTTCGAATACGTGGTAGCTACCCATGGCCTCGCTGAGGTTTTCTTCCAGGAGTGGAGCCTGACCACGATCAACGGGCATTTTGCCAGCGTGCTTGATGCCCTTGGGAAAGCCAACCCGGCGCTGTTCACGAGTCACTTGCGCGCCTCGATCATGCGGAACGTGGCCATCACGTACGAGTTCCATCGATGGTTCGTCGACGACCGCTCCCGCACGGGCCTGGACAGGCTGATCCAGCGCAATATCCGCAAGATCGGCTTCCCATGTGACCTGAGCTAAGCCAGGTTGTGAACTTCACCTAGCGTCACCAATCAAACACCACCCCGAGGGGATACCTCATGGCCAAAATAATCGAACGGAAATGCACGATCACTCGGTCGCCAGAATTTGAGAAGAAAACCTTGGCGACCCACGCACTCAATGTCGGCCTCATGTGTGGGCATGGTTGCCTATACTGCTCTACCCCAGCGACTCTGCGCATGAAGGCACGCCTTTTCCATGAATATGGTGGCTCTTCATTCAAGGCCTTCGCAGCCGGTGAGTCTGTCGTCGACCCTACGACTCCTGACCGGCTTGGCCGAGCGCTTGCCTCCCTGAAGCCGACGGACACAGTTATGCTAAGCACGCTCACCGATGCCTGGAGCCCGGAAGCGCAAACCTACGGAGTTGGCCGGAAGTGCCTGGAGAAGGTCCTGCGCGAGTCGAAGGCCCAGGTGCGTATCCTGACGAAAAATGCCGCCGTGGCAAACGAGTTGGACCTGCTGGCCAAGTTCCGGGATCGCGTCGTTTTGGGCATGAGCATCACAGCCCCGCTTTCCAAGGCGAAGGTGGCCGAGGTGTTGGAGCCCAAGGCATCCTCAATCAAGGAGCGTTTGGACGCTCTCCAGGTCGCCCATGAAGCAAAAGTGCCTATCTTTGGGATGCTCTGTCCCTGTCTCCCCGGCGTGGCGGACCGGTCTGATGACCTGGAAGAGATGTTGGCTATGATCAAGCCATTCGATCCGGTTGCGATTTGGGCCGAGCCGGTTAATCCGCGTGGCCCCGGACTCAGCCTGTGCCAGGAAGCCCTCGCTGCTGCCGGGTTTTCCAGCATCGCCAACGAAGTCCGGTTCATTCGCGGAGAGCGGGAGCACCTTGATTACACCGCCAGATTGATCGGAAATTTGAATGTGGCTGCGGCCGGTGCCGGACTCAAGCCCCTCCTCAAAATCCTCGTCTACAGTGACGGGAAGGATTTCAGTGGGGATGCAAGCTCCGTGGTCTGGCTGAAAGGAGAATCGGGGCGGTAATAGGCATCACCAGCCATCCTGGGCAGAAGACAAGGGAGGGGGCAGCCACCTCTCCCTTGTCTGTTAGTTCAAACCTTCTCCCCAATTTTGCTGACAGCAAGTTTCCCTCCGCAAGCCGCGGATCGTGTTATCAGCCTAATTTCTATCGCGATAGTCTCTCCTGGGCTGGTTTTGGACATTTGGACATTTCAAATGCATCCGCTGAAAAAATCGGTCCAGGATGTGCCCCACGCTCTCAGTTCGCCTTCCATAGATCGCAGCCCATCGGAAAATCTCCCTGGCCCTCGTGTTCTGCTTTAAACTGCTTCAGACCTGCTGAGTAATGGTCCATTCTTTAATTGAGATACTCAAATGGAGTAGGTATAGCTTTTATATCACAGAAAAGCTTAGGCACCCAGCAGCAAATGTCAAATAGATGAATCCTAAGAAATAATAGCCATATCTTATATAAAAATATATGGTTGCAAACTAAACACAATAAACACTCTCACAAATAAAACGGAGCTTTCCAATCTCCAGGAGCAACCGAAACAGTAAATTTACACTTATCAGCCTGACCTGTATTTGCCTTGTCGTTAGTCATTGCCAGTCAATTCTTCTCAATGATATCATTTCTGATTCTTTCTCACGAAACATTCCATGAGAAACAAAAAAATACAGATATGCAATGGTCATAAGATTTTTTTAAAATATTTTAAGACAGGTTTTTATCACAAGATGTTCCAGCAAACACACAATCAATAAACAAAGGAGAGGCATATGGACCAGTCTAAATTAAGACAACTGACAGGAGTACAACGGAATGCAACGCTTCGTAAACAATTTACAAAAAACCAAATTGAATACGCTATTACTTATCTTCAAAAACATAATATTCCAGTGACGGTATTTGAAATTGTAAAGCTTACAGGATATTCAAAAGCTACAGTCTACAGGTATCGGGAATTTATTGGCAAAGAAAACATCAGAAGCTATACAAAGTTTTCAAGCGCTGTAACTGATGATAATTGATTGTAGCACTATACCACTGCCAATAAATATACCAGACTTAGTTGAAACTCTAACTTGCATGGGCCATCAAGAATACTTTTGGTGGCCCAGTATCAAGGGCCGACAATATGTCAAATAACTCTACAAAGAAATTAAGCAATCAAAATTCTACATCTCCTTCTACAGAGCAAACAGAACCAATTGTCATTCGGCAGAGAGTCACTGACGCTCCAGTCCAAAAGGAAGTTGTGCTTCCACAAAGATACCAACTTGCTAAGAATGGAAGCATCATAAAAACAAGTGACTCTGGTGGTTTTAAAATATCACCATATCCTATTTTTATTGAAGAAATATCACGCAATAAGAATACTAATATTTATTATGTAAAGCTAACATGGAAAATTGAAGGCAAATGGCACAGTTTACAGGTTGAGCGCTGTGACATTGCAACAAAGTCTAATATTGTAAAGCTTTCAAATTACAATTTACCTGTCACAAGTGTCAATGCAGACCATATCATTTGTTATCTCCAGGAATATGAACAGATAAATATCAATAACATTCCAAAGTCTTTGGTCGAAAGCCGTTTGGGCTGGACAGATGACATGTCGGGTTTTCTATGGGGTCATTCGTACTTAACTGATACTTCAATGCAGCAATCTCCCGGTCAACCCTCCGTCGTTCGTTTTAAAGGGGCTGACCAGGGTGATGAACAATTCGCAGCCGGCTTTGCATGGAAAGGTGATTTCCCTACTTGGATTTCACTCGTCAACGAACTGCTGGATTATCCCGATGTCGCATTTGCTTTGTACACGTCCCTGGCAGCACCTCTTCTTCCGATCCTGGGGGTGGATAACTTCACTTTGGAACTTTGCGCTCCCAGTTCTTCAGGGAAAACAACTGCCCTGATGCTTGCCGCTTCGGCTTGGGGGAATCCATCGTTTAATGCCGGTTCCTTCCTCAACACCTGGAATGGGACGGACAATCGCATTGGCAGAGTTGCTGCCCTGCTCAATGGTCTGCCGCTTTTCTTAGACGAAACTAAACTGGCAAGAATGCAGAACAAAAAGAGTAAGTTCGGGAGTGACCTTGTCACCGACACCATCTACATGATCGCGTCTGGCCTGGACAAAGGACGGGCGACAATCCATGGGTCTGATCGGGTGCAGCCGTTCAGAACCATCCTCTTCTCTACTGGAGAAAGCCCTAGCCTGGACCTGAGCAGTGATGGCGGGTCACGTGGCAGGATTATAGATCTTTGGGGAAACCCCTTCCTCAAGACTGACTCTGAAAGTAAAGCTGTTGTGAACAAAGTCAAATGGACCATCGCCGATCATTATGGACACGCTGGACCTTGCTTGGTTCAATTCATCCTGGACCATCGTGATCAATGGTCTCTGTGGAAGAAAGCTTATGCAGAAGCAAACATGATGTTGACTCAATTTGAAGATATGACTCCAATTGAAATGAGACTTGGCGAATACTTTGCAGCTATAGCAACAGCAATCCCGATTATCCATGCTGCAATCCCTGGACTGAGAAGAGATAAGCCAGTCCTCAAATTGCTTGAATCTGTTTGGGGTAGGTCTAGATATGAAGCATCATCAGCTGACATTGGACTTCAGGCTGTTCAATATGTCGATGATTGGATCAAGAGCAATCCAGGCAAAATATATTCTCCAGATTATGTCCATCAAAATATCCCATGGTCTGGCGACAGGTTCGATGCTTACTGGGATAACCAAGGCAATGACAACTGGACATTCATCGGATTCAGTAGACAATGCTTAGACGATATACTCCGAAAGAATGGACTTAAAATCAATGAAATTGTCAGACTCTGGAAAGCCAAAGGATGGCTTGTCACTGATGGCTCTTCAAGAGGATATCAAAAACAGGTTCCTATTCCGGGGACTTTGAATGGAACAAGTATGACTAAATCGAATCTGTACTGCATCAATAAAAAATGTTTAGTAAACACAGTGAATAACTAGTCCTTTATTTTTAGTTCTGACGAAATTTTTCAACTTCCGTCTACTTGTCATTTTCTAGTTAAAGATAAACATGTGCCTGTGACTCTTATTATACTTACTAAATTACTAAAATATTTTATTTATATATTATTATAATAATGAATCATATATAATATATAAAAGGGGAGGTGGTGGGTCAAAAAAATTTCGTAATTTGGTATGTCGAAGGTCCAGGCTGTTCCTGGATCAGTGTGATGAAAAATTCGACGCATAAACATACGAAGGAGCTAGCGACATGGTCTTCCTTGACTTCCTGAAAACCTTTAATCTTGATCCAGCAGTGTTCTGCCCATTTGACATTACAGGTCATGCTGGTGATCCTGATTCTGTCAGTAACGAATCTAATTTCGAGTCATTAAATATTGATTCAGATACGATCCAAACACATGATCCAACTTTTGAAGCAAGTATTTTGTCTCCATCTTCTGTAGTTGTCACCAATAATGTTGAATCCAATTCTCCTGAATTACAAAGACTTCAAGCTGAATCAAGGAATATCAAGTGTACTCAATGTGATTTTTGTGAGCCATCTGGAGACTTTGAAAAAGGATCAGATAGTTTCTTTTGTTCTGCCTGTAACAGAACCATTGATGACATTTACACCAGAGCTTCTGTTTGCACTAGTTTTTATTCTTCTGAGCAAGAAACTATTGATGATTAGTCTAGTTTTATCATTGATCCTGAGATTTGACTTCGGGAGTCCTGCATCCTTTGGAATGAAAATGAGTCTTGCGAAATAATAGGCACTTTGATGACAGATGGAAATACTCCTGAACATCAACAGCTACCAATACTAGTTTTGCATTCAGCCAATGTTTGCAAATGTCACTGGACTGACATCTTATAAATATTTCTAACACAAAATAATTTTTATAGTTTCTGTTCGTATATCTGTTTACTCTTGAAACATTCTTCATGTCAAAGTCAATGTTATTTTAAAAGTTACAGATAGATATTGATCATCACTGTACGGTGTCTGAGCAAGGCCCTTGGCTTTTCCGAGTCGAGGGCTTTGTTCTTTATGAAGGAGAATTCCAACATACTGCCATAATGGGAGGAGCTATGGTTTTGAGAGTTATCATGATCATCATAGGATCGAAGATAACAAGGGAAATACTCAAGCAAGCTCTAATAGTAGTCGTAAAAAGATCACTTTAACCCATAGGAACACGGGGAGGGTTAGCTTCCCCGTCTTCTTGCAGCTTTTGTTTGGAGATGAACATTTGCTTTGGAAAATGACCAGGACCTGGAACTGGGAAAGGTTCCAGCTGTCCAGGGGAAATGGGATGTCCCCCTATCCCTGGAGATACCCCTTCAAATCTCCCGTCTCCTGCGTTTTCCGGGGCTTCCCTATAGGTGGACCTACCTCGGGCCCGAAAATCCCGTAGGAGCCATCCTCGCGCCAATGTGCGTTTTCGACATGAGCTCATTGAAAATTTCATAGTCAGGATCAGCTCCAGATATGCAGTATGTTCTTATTGTTCAGTAGTATAGATATTGTATTGGTATCCTGACTTTAAATACAAAGGAGTCACCATGTCATCCAAGAAAGATCAAGCTTTGGAGTCACCTTCAAACGATACTTCGACAGCAACCAAACGGCCTGAGTCCAAGTACAATGCTTCGGTGCTTCGGGGTCTTATCAAGGAAGGTCTTGATGCGAAGACTATCATGGAAAGAATGGGTATCGGCAATAAGCCGACGCTCAAGCACTTCGTTCTCAAGCTTATCAGCCAGGATAGGACCTACTACGACGTCAAAGGATTGTACTTGAAAAGCTCCAGTCGTCCCTACGTCAACAAGAAAGGTGAGGTACGTTTCAACATCAACAAGGTGGACCTTGGAGACTTGGAGCTCAAGGAAGGCGACGAGTTCGTCGTCACCACTGATGATGGCAAGATCATCCTGACGGTGATCTAACTGCAATGTGTAACCAATGCCACGCCTTAAGGAGGTGGCATTTTATTGTTTCAAGAACAAGCTTTTTATCTCCTGCGAACGTAATAGCTAGATTCGCAGATAGATAATTATTGGCTCCTGTTCCAGGCATTTGAATCAATTCATACAGATATGGAATAACTATTGGAAAGAACGGTAATAGGTAGAATCGTACATTGGAGTGCTTTTCTATGGGAAGCTGTTGAACTTCAACGAGTTACAGCAAGCATGGGGAAGCCCCCGCCAAAGCCCTAGCTTTTGAATGTACGATTTCAATCTCCTGGAACTGGATTCATTCTTACAAAAGGAGTTATTCATGAAAGTCGAACCCATCATCAACATGAAAGACATCAAGAGCATTAAGAAGCTCCTGGTGAATCGGCCTAGGGATTTACTACTTTTTACTATGGGTATCAATACTGGGCACCGTGTACAAGACCTGCTAGCCCTCGAAGTTGCAGATGTCAGATACGTTGGCATCAACGAACGAGTTTGCCTAAAGGAAAAGAAGACAGGAAAAGAAAACGTCTTCATCATGAACAAGGAGATAAGAAAAACTTTAGACAACTACTTGGGATACGCAAAACCACAGGATGACCACTACCTTTTCAAAAGCCGTAAAGGCAGGAACTATCCGCTAACCACATATGCCGTCACCATGATGGTGCAAAGGTGGTGTGATGAGATCAATCTTAAGATCAATGCGGGAGCACATACGTTAAGGAAAACGTGGTGCTACCATCAAAGAAAAACCTACGGTGTAAGCTGGGAGCTTTTGTCCAAACGACTTAATCACAGCACACCTTCTATCACAAGGAGGTACATCGGCGTACAGCAGGAAGAAGTTGAAGAAATCTTGATGCATTCAATCTAAGTTCCAGCAAAGGAGCATAAAGCTCCTTTCTTTGCTCTCTTTCAAATCAATTCGTTCCTTTCGAATCTCTCAATTCACTTGCACGTGGAGGTGCTTATGGGCGTTTATCAACGTGATGAGCGGTGGATGGTCTATTACCATGACGAGAACTGCAAACGACACGACAAGTCCTTTGGACGTGGTGATCTTGGGAAAGCCAGAGCCGAAGCGCTTGAGCAGGCGATCCAGGAAGCTCTGGAAAACGGGCAGCCGATTCCTGATCCGGAGACTGTGACCGCATCTGTCCAGGTGGCGCACACAGTGAGCACATCGGATGCGCCAGCGAACCAGATCCAGGTCCAGCAGTCGGCGGGGATGCCCCTGTCGCAGCTTGGCCACCGTTACCTGGATCATATGCGAGCATCCGGTCGGACGGAGAAGCACATTCGGAACATCGAGCGCCTGCTGGAGAACCAGTTTGTACCTGTGATCGGAGACAAGCCAGTGGATTCCCTTACCTACCAAGGGGATATGATCCCGTTTATCCTGCACTTCAAAGGTGTCAGTGAGAGCACGGGGAAAGAACGGTCCCAGTACACAGTCAACAAGTACTGCGATTACTTGAGTTTCATCTTCCATTTCGGCATCGACAACGGCTTCACCCGCGTCAATCCCCTTAAAAATTGGAAGAAGCCCAAGGTCCAGCCCTGGGATTTGAAGCTGACCCTGGACGACGCCAAGAAGATCATGGCGAATGCAGAGCCCCATCTTAAGTGGGCCATGGAGGTCTGCTTCAATCTGGGTACTCGTCCTGGTGAATCAGAACTCCTGTCCTTGCGGTGGGATGACGTGGATTTCCAAGCAGGTACTGTCAGGATTTATGCAAGCAAAACTAAATCCTATCGGACAGTTCCGATTAACCCAGAGTTCCTGAAGAGGATGGAGCTAGCCCGGGACGAATCCGTGTCCGGCTTCGTCATCGAGTACATGGGCCGAGGGCTGACGACGATTCGAAAGTCCTTCAAGAATGCTTGTAAACGTGCGGGGATCACCTACCAAACTAGAATGTATGATTTGCGTCATTTATACGCTACAACGTTACTCAATAAAGGTGCCGACTTGGCAGCAGTGTCGAAGATGATGGGCCACAGCACAGTCAAGCTCACCGCAGACACGTATTACCACTACATGTCTGGGGAGAAGGAGCGTGCTGTCCGGTTGTTGCCTGAGTTAATGGCCAGTTAGCGTTTGGAGGTGGGATATCTTTGCAGAGGTATCCCACCCCTCTTTTCATTGAACCCTTTACGACATCTTAAGAAAAGGATGTATCGCATGATTAAGGACAGCAACGGAGCTTATCGTAGTCGTACTTATGTAACTCATTTAAAGAAAACAAACCATTGGATGGTGACGAAAGGATGGCAGAACAGGAGGTACTGCCCATCCACCGCTAAGCCAAAGCCTTACAAAGAATTGGATGATATCTTAAAACTCATTGAGTCGTATTATTCTTAGGAGATTTACAAGATGGCGATGGTCCAGGAATTATTTAAGCCACAAGAATCACAGTTGAAGAAGGCAAGTCTCCAGGCGAGAGCTCGCCTTCTTCTGTCGATTGTCAATGAACAAATAAGGATCAAAAGGAATTTTCATGCAAGAAAGAACTTGTTTACTCACTGAGAAGACTTTTAGATGTCCAAATGGCAGCAACTGGGTAATTTCTCCCGAAGCCTATAAGAAATATTATTTACCAGTCAAAGATTTATACACTTCATTTTCGCACTTCTTGCAAGACAACGAATCTATCAAGCGCAAGATAAAAAAAGACGATGATGACTTCTGGAATAGTTTAGGTCTTTAGTTTTCATAGTTAAATTTGCGATGAGCAAGGTGGACTTCCACATTCGGAGGTTCACCTTGTTTTTAACAGATTGCGAAGGACAATTCCCTGGTTCAGGGCCAGCCAGAAACCAGGGATGAGCCGGTTTAGATTTTAGCAAATCGGCGGGTGGTGGCGATGAAAACCCACAACGCAGAAGTCTGCGCTGGCGGTAATGGTGGAGATGACGCGGGAATTTCCAAAGCCCCAGGTCCAGGTATGCAAGGGAAAGGAGCGCCACCCCCTGTATTTCCATCAATGACACTGATTCTGCCGTTTTTTGGACCGGGAACTCTCAGGATCCTGTGAATCCGACTCCCACTTCGGCTGCGAAAACGGGAAAAACCAAAAAATTCATTATGCCTTGTCGGAACTGCTGCATATCAAAAACTAAAATCACAACAATCGTCATAACCATTTCAAGCAAGGTGAACTTCCCCAGCCAGGAGGTTCGCCTTTTTACCCATGAAGACTGAGACATGGCAACGCCAATGTATTGGATTTTCAAAATTCTTGTCGATCATAGTGAAATGCTTCGGGATAACTTCAAGAAAAAGCTGGCGGTGGAGCCGAGGGGGAGCGGCGGGTCGAAGCGTCGTCGGGACTGCCGGGTGGAACAAGCTGAAGGAGACATCTGCGGTGTAGGTGAGAAAGGTGGACCTCCTGAGAAGGGGGTTCACCAAACAACCTACGCATATTTAAATAGCTATCTAAAACGATAGCCTATAACGGACTACTTAGGGTGATTGGTATGTCCCAATTTTTAACTCAATAATATCACAGACATCGTCAAGAGTAAAACATGGAATTTTAGTCGAATCAACTACAACATGTCTTTTTCTCCACTTTAAACGCTCTGACTCATCGTTTAAAAAAAACGATTCCCGTCCAATTATAAGCATACCATACCGCTCAATAGAGTCGCTATTAAACATATTTTTATATTTTGGGGTATGCTTCATACAATCCAGCTGCCAAAACCAATCAATTATTTGACTATATCCATGCTCAAATCTTTTTCCCCAATCTCGCGTGGCCTTTTGACCGTTTTTCTCGAATATGCTGTTATCACAAGCGTCTTCTAATTCAATAAACACAAATGTCGACTGTGAAGAGTCACCAACAACAATATCACACCTAAAATCACCAAATAAATCATATTCAAAAGCTATTTTATCTGGACGTACGATATCACCGATAAACCAACCAAGCATAGCGGTCAAATGATGATTCCTTTTAAAAAAAGGCATAATATCTTTTGATTCAGTCAAAGACTGGCTAGCGCAAATCAAATTCTTAAATTGCTGGAATTGTTGCTCAGCTTGATTCAAGTCGAAATCTATATCTATAAAAGATTTCATTTTTTCCCCGAAGACAAATATGCCATACGTTCTTTTCGCGCAATATCAATAATTTCAATACGAGACTCTCCTTCTACCGTGCTCACCCTATATATAATACGAAAATCATCCACTTTAAATTCATAAAGGTCTTTAAACTTTGACAAGAGCTTTTTACTATTTTCGAAAAAAATTTTTGGGTTTTTCTCGGCAATCCGATCAATAACGTGCTCAATCCTCTCACGATCAACTTCACGCATAGTCTCAAGTGCCACTCCTGCACTTTTTGTTAATGAGATATTTTTCACACCAAATGCCTCCAGCTTGCAGATTATTTTTATTCAAAAAAAATAACATAACGCCCTAAACATGGATTCCTCATCATTTTTATTTCTCTCAAAACAATTTTTAACAGATTTCCGTGGACAGCCCAGGTCCAGGGGGAGGTGGATGCGGACTGCCGATGGTGCTGATTTTAACAAATCGGTGGCTGTTGGCAACGAGAATCCCAACCGCAGGGTTCTGCGCTGGCGAAAATGGCGGAGATGGTGGGCTTTTCCTCAGTCCTGACCGGGCACGTCGCACATGAAGGATATTGACGATCTGGAGTGGAAAATGACCTTGGCGATGGCAGCACTCTGCGATCCTGGTCCAGGGGGGCCTCGAAAAGGGCGCTTTCCTTCGTTTTTGGCCAGCACAGTCCTGTCACTGCCGATGACAGCTCCTCCCCTATCCAAAGCGCGTTCCAACTCATCGCATTTTCACATTATTCTCGATGACATTGAAATGCTTCGGGATAACTTCAAGAAGAAGTTGGCGGAGAAGCCGAAGGCGAGCGGGGGATTCAGAAGCGTCGTTGGGACCGGTGTTTGGCAGAAGCTGAAGGAGACGGCAGCGATGTAGGTAGAGAAGGTGGACCTCTGGAGACGGAGGTTCACCGTAATATTTTTCCATTAACAAACTAAAACAAGCCCAAATTTGATGCCAAATACAGCGATTAATACTTTGCCGTAATCAGCAGAGATAGAGAATATCGAAAACGTACCTTCTAAACAGAAAATTACAACATGTCACAAAAACAATTTACAAAGGTCTGCTGACAAGTTTTTCCCGCCATGTTTACTATCACTAGGCGATCCAGAGACACCACGACGGAATCTATTGTTCCCTATAAATTGAATATATTTATG
>Ga0070399_1001831_pt1 | contig 21388 bp, 16 predicted proteins | sample BioMet4_FD_61217 | JGI IMG/M metagenome (GOLD analysis project Ga0070399, IMG submission 61217) | Microbial communities from bioreactor (seeded with sewage sludge) at LBNL, California, USA - Biofuel metagenome 4 (version 1) | ecosystem: Engineered > Bioreactor > Anaerobic > Unclassified ... | reverse complement strand
GGCCCAGGTCGAATTGTGGTTTATAGAATGGAATGGGTATGAACGAGAAATCGAGAGTGCGAATAAAACCCGGACCTGATACAGTAAAACTATCATCCACAACAATGTCTTGGAAATATTTACATGGAACTGTACAAATCGCAGGATTTGGTGTTAGTATAACAGGGGGGCTTTAGCTGTTTCCGTTGAAAGTACACAAATGGCTAATGGATTAAAAAAATTCACAGGATTAAAATAAATTGAAGAGAGGAGATAAATAAATTATGTTTGGCCTTGTTATTTTTATTGCAAGTATACTTTCAGCTTTTTTTCCATATTTCCTTATCCAGGCCATAAGTCTGCCTGCAGATAACCGAAAAAAAGGGGTATTTCTTTTTATGTCTTGTGCTAGCTCATGCTTAATGTTTATAACATTAGTATTAGGTTTAATGAATAATTGAACACAGTGAAATTAAGACAAAGAGAGTATTACTGAACAATTCTGTACGATGTGTTTTTTATACTATGTGTTGGATGCTGTAAGTATAAAAAATAAACAATTTAAAAGCGACACTAACTTGTGATTCGTCTGGAAATCCAAGCAGGGAACTCCTTCCGGAAAGAAGCTCCAAGCAGATGCCAAAGAAGAATGTTACTCAAGCGGACATATCAGAAGCCATGAATGAGCCCTATACAGTACAGAAGTAGCTCGGGTACAAGAAAACGTCCGCACTCCCATCTGAAGTGAGGGGTTGCATTTTGTGGTATAATATGGGAAACAGGAGGTAAATGCAGATGAAAAAAGTTATTATCGTAGATGCGAGCCCGAGGAAGGGCGGCAATTCAGACTATATCACCGATAAACTGGCGGCAGAGATCAGGGATGCCGAGATCGAGAAATATTATCTGAGAGAAAAACCTGTAAATCCGTGTCATGCCTGTGACGCGTGTAAGGGCAAGGATGCCCCGGCCTGTGTACAGAAGGACGAGATGGGTCAGCTCATTGCAAGGATTGATGCCTGTGATGCGCTGATCATGGTGACGCCGATCTATTTCAACAGGATAAGCGGACCGGCAACCATGTTTATTGACAGGCTGTACTGTTTCTTTGATCCGGCCAAACCGGGCGCGTCCAATGCAACCAGGAGAGGCAAGAAGGCTGCGCTGATATGCAGCTGCGGAGGCGGACCAGTGGACGTTTACACATCACATGCCGAATCGACAATTGGAAGTTTTGCGCTGATGGGCGCTGATGACACCAGAGTGTTTGTATGTGGAGATGCCAATGTACCGGGCAGCTGCAGTGATCATGCTGATGATATGAAGGCTGTCAGCGATATCGCCGCCTGGATATAGCAGGTTAAACAAAAGGCCGCTTGTGGTAAGCGGTCTTTTTTGTGAATATCTCTATTCGATTCCCAGCAGCAGCTTGTCAAGTATGCCGATGGCGTCTTTGATGCAGTCGTCGCAGCTGCACAGCGGCGGATTCCCGTCCATGCCTTTGATCTCGCGGCAGACGATGGACTTGTTTTTTCTGAGGAATTCACCGGTAGCTCTGCGCATGAGCGCGTAAGATTCTTTTTTTGTTCCCGGGTGGTCCAGGTTGCCGTCGGAAGTCTTCATGCCGATAACCATGGCCATTCCGCTGACAGCGCCGCAGGTGCCTGCGGAGCCCATGCCGAAGCCGAAGCCCTCAGCCATGCGGAACGCAGTGACCGGATCGCAGCCCAGGATATTGCAGTAAGAGCAGACCACGCACTGGGCGCAGTTGAAGCCCTGGTGATGGAGCTGCATCGAGAGTTCTTTTCTATCCATTATTTATTGCCTCCTGAAATAAGTTAAAACAAGTATACATTACTTTTTGGCAGTTTTCAAGGCTGGCTGTATGTGATATAATTGGCTTATGGATTATAAGATACTTAAAGAAGAAGATTTTAACATTTCCAACTGGACCGGGGGCAAGACCCGCCAGCTGGCTATATACCCTGCGGATGGCAATTATCTGGAGAGAACTTTTTTGTGGAGGCTCAGTTCGGCGACCTGTGAACTTGACGAGTCTGACTTCTCCAAGCTGCCGGATTACGACAGGGTGCTTGTGGTGCTCAGGGGCAAGGTCGTGCTTGCCCATGACGGCGTTCGGGTCGCCAGGCTCAATGAGCTGGAGCAGGACAGATTTTCCGGCGGTTACAAAACAAAGAGCTTTGGTAAGATCACCGATTATAATCTGATGGTAAGAAAGGGCAACGAGGGGTTTGTGGATGTGCTGGATCTTACAGCTGAGAGCATGACTCCGCAGGTGGAGGACTGCCCGGATTACAAGCTGGCGACTCAGGCATTTTTTGTTCGTGACGGCTACGCGACGGTAAGCATAAACGGCAAGACCGTCATGGTCGACGAGGATCAGCAGCTGGTGGTCAACTACGACCAGCGTGAGACTGTGAGCATCTCCATTATGGGAGAGGGCCACGTAATCAGATCACAGATATTTTATAATTATGAAGAGGGCCAGTTCGGACCGACCAGAGTCGAGAAGGAGCCGGCGTCCGCCAGCGACTTCAGCGAATGCGTATTCATAGCCAATACGCAGTATCGCTTTTCCAAACATACCAACAAGAGGCTGAAGAAGATATGGTACGACGAAGAACTGCAGGGAGCCATCGACAAGGTGAACCGCATCTTCATCAACGAGATCGTGTTTTTCCTTGGAATTGGCGTCATCGCCGCCATCGGCACGGGACGTTTCCCTGTTGCCGGCTGGATAATCGCCTTTGCAATATGGATAATCGCCTTTGCGGCACTGGTTTCACCGCTCATATATTTTGTCGCGGTGCCGAAACCGGTGGCGAAACACATCAGGGACATCGACAAGCTGACGCCGTACGAAAAGGAAGTCCGGGAACGTCAGATGAACAGAAACGAGCGAGTCGAGAAGATCGTCAAGCGTTATAAATTCACCGGCACTGACGAGTATGATGAAAACGGCAACCGCATCGACGACCTTAACAAAAAGAAGTTTTAGATATCAAAAAACCCTGCATCGCGCAGGGTTTTGCTGTATACGGCTACAGTTCTGATGTGCAGTGCGGGCATCTGGTCGCGTCGATGTCGATCTCGCTCTTGCAGTACGGGCATATCTTGGTCGTTGGAGCGGCCTCCGGCTCATCTTTTGTTCGCGCTGATGCCAGGCGGTTCATGCCTCTTATTAGCAGGAACAAAACCAGCGCTACCAGTATGAAGTTTATGATGGCCATGATGAAGTTGCCGTATGCAAAGGTGGTGCCTGCCACGGTGGCCTTCAGATCGGTAAAGTTGACCTTTACTATGAGCCCCAGCAGCGGCGATAGGATGTCATTTACCAGCGAAGTGATGATCGCGGTAAATGCGGCGCCGATGATGATGCCGACTGCCATATCCATGACATTGCCTCTCAGGGCAAATTCTTTGAATTCTTTCATAAAACTTTTCATTTTTGATTCCTCCTGATATTGATACTTCTATTATACATGCTTTCAGAACAAAATAAACGGAATGTTGCCATTTTTTTTTCTCATGATATAATTTACTTACGGAGGTATGGCAAATGGAGAGGAAAAACAGGATGATCAGGCCCCTTGGACCTGACGATGTTGAGGAGTATCTGACGATATACCTGATGTCGTATCCGGCATTCAAGGATATCGGCGATGAGGGGAGAGCTTACAAGCGCGGCCTGGTACTCGATTCAATGGCCAATGACAAAGACATTCATTTTATGGGATTGTTTGAGGACGACACGCTGATCGCTGCAATGAAGCTGATAGATTTCAATATGAACATCTTTGGGGAGATGCAGAAAGCCACCGGGCTTATGGCGCTGGGCGTTCACCCGCTTCATAAAAGGAAGGGCGCTGCCCTGGACATGGTCAGATATTTTGAAAAGTATACTTCAGAGAGCGGAGCGGTCATTGCGCTGCTGCTTCCATTTCGCATGGACTTTTACCGGAAGATGGGCTATGGCTTTGAAAGCAGGCTATATGAATACAGGATATCAACCGACAAGCTGCCGGAGTACAGAGACATGTCTGCGCTGCGGTTCCTGAACAAAGCCGACTTTGGCGATGTTCTGGCCTGCCATCATGATTACGTGAAGAAAAATCACGGCATGCTGGACAAATTCTCCGATGAGATCAACGATATGCGTGACGATTCCGCATCCAGACGGGTAGGCTATTTCCGCGACGGAAGACTCACGAGTTACATCGCCTACCGCTACGTCTGCCAGAGTGAGGTCAATTACACACTGAACCGTATCGAGGTGGACGAACTGATCTATGATTGTCCGGAAGAGCTGCGGGCGTTGCTCGGATTTCTTCATTTACAGTCGGATCAGGATCAGGAGGTGGTGCTGCGCACCGGCGAAGAGGATTTCTTCCACATATTTGACGACCCTGAAGACACCTCGGGATATTATGTTCCGTTCGGGTGTCTGGAGACCAATGTCTCCACAATCAATGTTATGCATAAAATACTGGAACCGGAGCGCTTTGTGAAGGCTGCAGCGTACCGTGTTTTTCCGGACATCGACCTGAAGGTCTGCTTCGAGACCTTTGATGAAATGAAAGAGAGCCGCAGGAGACTGCTACTTGTGTTCAATGGAGGCAGCTGGTCTGTAGGCGAAGGTGACAGCCCTGACGTCACCATCAGGTGCCGTGCTTCTGATATGGCGTCTGTTTTCATGGGAAGCGCCGAGGTCGCTGCCCTCGCGCGTCTGGGCGTAGTTGAGATCAGCGATCCTTCATATACTGACAGACTCGATGCTCTTTTCCATGTGGCACAGCGGCCGTTCAGCAATACCGATTTCTAGACTGTGCCCGGAGTTATCCGGCAGCGGGTTTAGTGGTTTGGCATGAAGAGTAAAAACATTATGGCAAGGGCAAAAAACCAGTGGATTTTTGCCCTGAATTAGTGTATAATATTCCAGTAAATATTTATAAAAATTGCGCAAAAAAATAAGGAAAAGATGGCGAGACAGTGAGTCTACGGGGTCTTATATCTCCTACTCACCAAAACGAGGCCGTCGGTACCTTGTTTTTTTTATTTTTGAAATCGAATTATTATGTAGGAACGGCAATGAAAGTCGCTATGACAGGACGAACTGCGGCGGGCGTTGCCTGAATAATAAAAGGAGGCAGACTATGAAAAAGTATATTTTTGTTACAGGCGGAGTAGTATCAGGACTGGGAAAGGGCATAACCGCGGCATCGCTGGGCAGGCTGCTGAAGGCCAGGGGACTGAAGGTGGCGGCGCAGAAGCTGGACCCGTATATAAACATTGATCCGGGGACCATGAGTCCGTATCAGCACGGAGAGGTATTTGTAACGGAGGACGGCGCGGAAACAGATCTGGATCTGGGCCATTATGAGAGGTTCATAGATGAGAATCTGAACAAGTTCAGCAACCTGACCACGGGGAAGGTGTACTGGAACGTTTTGAACAAAGAAAGACAGGGCGAGTATCTGGGCAGTACGGTGCAGGTGATCCCGCACATAACCAATGAGATCAAATCGTTTATATACAATGTGGGAAAAACATCGGACGCCGATGTCATCATCACGGAGATAGGCGGAACGGTCGGCGACATAGAGAGCCAGCCTTTCCTGGAAGCCATAAGACAGGTTTCGCTGGAGGTGGGCAGGGAAAATTCCCTGTTCATCCATGTGACGCTGGTGCCTTATCTGCAGAGTTCCGGAGAGCACAAGTCCAAGCCTACTCAGCATTCCGTCAAGGAGCTCAGGGCCCTGGGAATTTCCCCGGACATAATAGTTTTAAGGGCCAATGAGCCGATAGATAAAGATATAACCGACAAGATATCTTTGTTCTGCAACGTGAAGCAGGATTGCGTCATACAGAACATCACGCTGCCGGTGCTGTACGAGGCGCCGATCATGCTGGAGAAGTCCAGGTTCAGCTGGATCGTCTGCAGGGAGCTGGGCATAGATGCCGGACCTTGCGATATGACAGGGTGGAACAGCATGCTTAAGCGTATCGCCCACAGGAACAAGCGGGTTAAGATAGCGCTGGTCGGCAAATATGTTAAGCTGCACGATGCATATCTTTCAGTGGCTGAAGCGCTGCGCCACGGCGGATATGAGAATGGCACCCATGTGGACATCAACTGGATAGAGGCGGAAGACGTTACGGAGGAAACGGTGGACGAGATACTGAAGGACATGGACGGCATCCTGGTGCCGGGTGGCTTCGGTGACAGGGGAATCGACGGCAAGATACTGGCGGCGCGGTATGCCAGGGAGCATGATGTTCCGTACCTGGGCATATGTCTGGGCATGCAGATCGCAGTCATAGAGTACGCACGCGATGTGCTGGGCTACAAAGACGCCGACTCGGGAGAATTCAACGAGGACAGTGCCCATAAGGTAATAGATCTGATGCCTGATCAGCAGGGCAACATTCCGCTGGGCGGCACCATGAGACTGGGCGCTTATCCGTGCGCCATAAAAGAGGGCACCATGATGGAAAAAGCTTATGGCTCAGGTGAGATATCAGAGCGCCACCGCCACCGTTATGAATTCAACAACGCGTATAAAGACGAGATCACAGCGGCCGGCATGACGATTTCCGGCACGTCGCCTGACGGCAGACTGGTGGAGGCTGTGGAACTGGCGGACAAAAAGTTCTTTGTCGCTGTCCAGTATCATCCGGAATTCAAGTCCAGGCCGAACTTTGCGCATCCTCTGTTCAGAGAATTCATCAGTGCCGCGGTGAAATAAGCGGATTTTACTTAGATTTAACACGAATATGCTGGCATTTATTACACGTACATAGTAGAATTTAAGCGTGAAAGGAAATGATACCATGATATATTTTGTTGAAGATGATAATAGCATAAGAGAACTGGTGCTCTACACACTGAACAACGCGGGATATGAAACCAGGGGGTTTGAGAGACCGTCGGATTTCTGGAAGGCCATAAAAAGTGAGACGCCTAATCTGATCCTGCTGGATATAATGCTGCCGGAGGAAAGCGGACTGGACATCCTGAAGAAGCTGAGAGGCGCTTCAGCGACCACCCATGTGCCGGTAATGATGCTGACCGCCAAGGGCACGGAATATGACAAGGTCATCGGCCTTGACTACGGCGCCGATGACTATCTGCCGAAGCCGTTCGGAATGATGGAACTGATAGCCAGGGTGAAAGCTCTGCTCAGGAGAGCGGAGCCCACGAGCCAGGACCGGGAATACACGGTGGGACAGCTTTATCTGTCGCCATCCAAACACGTGGTCCGTGTGGCCGGACGGGATGTGGTCCTGACCCTCAAGGAATTTGAGATGCTGGGACTTCTGGTGGAGAACAAAGGTATCGTCTTTACCAGAGATCAGCTTTTGAGCAAGATCTGGGGCTACGCCTTCGACGGCGAGAGCAGGACGGTTGACGTGCATATCAGATCTCTGCGTCAGAAGCTGGGTGAGTGCGGCAGTCTTATTGAAACGGTGCGCGGCATCGGATACAGGATAGGAGAAGAATAATGAGAAACCGGATCTTCCGCGGGATTTTCTGCGTCGCCCTGGCCGTCTGGCTTGCATGTCTGGTGCTGGTCATGGGGGCTCTGTATACCCAGTATTCCAAACAGTATAACAAAAGTATAAAGAATGAGGCCTATATAGTCGCCAAGGCGGTCGATGAAAGCGGGGCGTCATATTTCAAGGGACTCAAACTGCAGGAAAACTACAGGATAACCATGATAGACAAAACGGGAAAGGTCCTTTACGACACTGAGGCGGATGTTAAGACCATGGGCAACCACGGGAACCGCCCGGAGATAAAACAGGCAATGAAGTACGGGTATGGCGAGGATACCAGGTACTCCAAGACCCTGTCTCAAAAGACGACCTACAGCGCGGTGCGCCTGAACAACGGCGGGGTACTCAGGGTATCCGAGACCCAGTTCACAGTGCTGACGCTGCTGCTTTCCATGCTGCAGCCGATCATATTCGTTCTGATAATGGCCATCATTCTCTCATTTGTTCTGGCCATAAGCATTTCGAGAAAGATCGTTGAGCCGATCAACAAGATCGATATGGACGACCCGATGGCGGGAGATACATATGAAGAAATAAGGCCGCTGGTGACCAAGATCGCCCAGCAGAACCGGGAACTGAACAACAGGATAACGGAGCTGCAGTATAATGTAGATGAAAAGACAAGAGAGTCGGAATTCAGGAAGGAATTCACGGCCAACGTTTCCCATGAGCTGAAGACGCCGCTGACATCTATTTCCGGTTTTGCGGAGATAATCAGGAACGGCATTGTCAAGCCGGAGGACATACCAGGCTTTGCGGGAAAAATTTATGATGAGGCACAGCGCCTCATAACCCTGGTGGAAGACATTATCAAGATATCCCAGCTGGATGAAAACCAGGTCAATGCCAAGAGAGAGCGGATCGACCTTTACAGCATCAGCGAGGATGTTATTTCAAGCCTGGAAAAGGCGGCTGAAACCGCTGAAGTCAAGGTCAGCATCGACGGTGAGCATGTATTTGTCGAAGGAGTTTATCAAATATTAGAAGAAATTGTTTACAATCTATGTGATAATGGGATAAAATATAACAAGACAGGCGGCTCACTTGATGTTACAATAGGAACAGAGGGCGGCAGACCTTATGTCAAGGTCGCCGATACCGGCATCGGTATTCCTCAGTCTGACATCGACAGGGTCTTCGAACGGTTCTACAGGGTGAACAAAAGTCACTCCAAGGAAATCGGAGGAACAGGCCTGGGTCTTTCCATTGTCAAGCACGGCGCGGCGTATCACAATGCCGACGTCAGGATTGCGAGTCAGCTTGGCAGAGGAACGGTGATCACTGTTCTCTTTTAGAACGGTGCAATAATACTGGTACAATTGAATAGGGAGAGGAAATCAGTACATGGATATTTTTTCTTTTATAACCCTCTTCGGAGGGTTGGCTCTGTTTTTGTTCGGCATGAATCAGATGTCGCAAAGCCTGGAGAAACTGGCTGGCGGCAAGATGGAAGCCATACTGAACAAAATGACATCTAACAGGTTCAAGGGCCTTCTGTTGGGCTGCGGCATAACCATAGCCATACAGAGTTCATCGGCAGTAACGGTAATGCTGGTAGGACTTGTTAATTCGGGGATCATGGATCTGGCTAACACCGTCGGCGTGATCATGGGTTCCAACATCGGAACCACTGTAACGGCGTGGATCATGAGTATGATCGGCATTTCCAGCGATAACTTCTTTATTAAGATGTTGAAGCCGGAGTCTTTTTCACCGATACTGGCGCTGGTAGGCGTCATAATGATGATGGTCTGCAAGACCAGCAAAAAAAAGGATATAGGAAACATTCTCGTCGGATTTGCCATACTTATGTACGGCATGACTCTGATGAGTAATTCAATGAGCCCGCTGGCAGATTCGCCGAAATTCGAATCCATGCTGACGGCCTTCAATAACCCGCTGCTGGGAATCCTGACCGGTCTTGGCGTCACCGCCATCATCCAGAGCTCAGCTGCATCCATCGGCATGCTGCAGGCCCTGTCGCTGACAGGCGGCATAACATGCGGAATGGCCATACCTATCGTCATGGGACAAAATATAGGTACCTGCGCGACGGCGCTGATCTCCAGTATCGGAGTAAACAGAAACGCCAAGAGAGTTGCCGTGATACACATTTTGTTCAACGTCATCGGTACGGTGGTGTTCATGACAGTATTCTATGTACTTCATGCATTCATCAACTTCCACTTTGTAAACAATACCATAAGCCCTGTGGGCATTGCCCTGTTCCACAGCATTTTCAATATATGCACCACGGCGCTGCTGCTGCCGTTTACGCAGGTGCTGGTAAAGATAGCCGTCAAGACGATAAAAACCGAGCCGGAGCGCGAGGTGGCGTTCCTGGACGAGCGTCTGCTGAAGACGCCGGGCGTTGCCATCAGAGAGTGCAACAACCAGACCATAGAGATGGCGCATATCGCCAAAAATTCCATGTTCAAGGCCATGGATCTGCTGTTCGACTACACTGAGGACGGAGAAAAGGCTGTCAGAGAGATGGAAGAGGATGTGGACGTATTTGAGGATCATCTCGGGTCATATCTGGTAAAGCTGTCTGCCAACGAACTGTCCGACAGAGCTACCAGGGAGATCAGTAAGATGCTTCATACCATAGGCAATTTTGAGAGGATCAGCGACCACGCGGTCAACATTCTGTCGGCCAGCAGGGAAATCAAAGATAAAGATGTGGAAATGTCTGATGTGGCCAAAAAGGAGATCGGTGTGATAACCGATGCGCTGAAGGAGATCATGGACATCTCCATCAAGGCCTTTGACACCTCGGATGTGGAACTGGCGGCCAGGGTAGAACCGCTTGAACAGGTGATCGACGGACTGACCGAAACTATCAAGCTGAATCATATTAACAGACTGCAGAAGGGTGAGTGCACCATTAAGAACGGATTCGTCCTCTCTGACATACTGAACAATTATGAGAGAGTATCTGACCACTGTTCCAATATCGCGGTGGCCATAATCGAGCTGGAGAAGTTCAGCTTTGACACTCATGAGTATCTGAACCAGGTGAAGTCAACAGATGATTCGGATTTCAGACGTATGTACAATGAATATAAGGAAAAATACGTCATATCTTAAAGGTAAGCCGGAATCTCCGTTTAGCCTCAGATATGTAGCACTTGAAAAAAGTCCGATAATTGTATATAATAGTACGATACATTAAATCATTCAAAAAAGGAGATAGAAAATGGCTACTGAAGTAGGAATAGATCTTGGAACAGCCAATGTGCTGGTATATATAAAAAATAAGGGCATCGTTTTGAATGAGCCCTCTGTAGTTGCGGTGAACAAGGATACGGATGAGATCCTGGCCATCGGCGAGGAAGCCCGTCAGATGCTGGGCAGAACGCCTGCCAATATCATCGCGGCAAAGCCTCTTAAGGACGGTGTTATTTCGGATTATGACATCACTGAAAGAATGCTGAAATATTTTATCCGCAAGACATGCGGAAGCGGCAGATTTTTCAAGCCGAGAATCATGGTCTGCGTACCTAGCGGCGTTACTGAAGTGGAAAAGAGAGCTGTAAGGGAAGCTGCATCACAGGCCGGCGGCAAGGAAGTCTATCTTATGGAAGAGCCAATGGCAGCAGCGATCGGAGCCGGACTTGATATAACCGAGCCTGACGGCAAGATGGTCGTCGATATAGGCGGCGGAACCACGGATATTGCAGTCATAGCGCTGGGCGGAATAGTTACAAGCACCTCGGTAAAGGTTGCCGGCGACAAGTTCGATGAGTCCATAATCAAGTATATGAGAAAGGTTCACAAGCTTTATATAGGTGAAAGAACCGGAGAAGATATCAAGAAATCCATCGGTACGGCATTCCCGCGTGAGGAAGAGGTATCAATGGAGTGCAGAGGACGTGACCTGGTGACAGGACTTCCTAAGATCGTTACCATCACCTCTGAAGAGGTAATGGAGGCTCTGGAAGAGCCGCTGCACATGATCTGTGAAGCCGTTCATGGTGTACTCGAGAGGACACCTCCTGAACTGGCAGCCGATATCAGTAATTCAGGCATCATGGTCACAGGCGGAGGCGCTCTGCTGTATGGAATCGACAGGAAGATCGCTGAGAGGACCGGCATGGTCGTGACCATAGCTGAAGATCCGAAGTCATGCGTAGCCATTGGAACGGGCAAGGCCCTTGATGAGCTGGAGTCCCTTCAGAGCAGCAGCCTGAACAAAAGAGATCCGTTCAATTAATCAGAGTAGAAGCTCTCCACAGGCCCGGTTCATTCGGCTGTGGAGAGATTTTTTTGGAGAAACATATGAGACTGGAACTGATTGCCACGGCCACCTTTGGCCTCGAGGCTGTAGTAAAGCGCGAGATACAGGACCTCGGCTACGAAATCGTGAAAACTGAAGACGGCAAGGTAACTTTCCTGGGCGACGAACGTGCCATCGCCAGATGTAATCTATGGCTCAGGTGCGCCGACCGGGTGCTGCTGAAGATGGGTGAATTCAAAGCTCTTGAGTTTGAGGAGCTCTTTCAGATGACCAGGGGCATTGCCTGGGAAGAGCTGATCCCCATTGACGGCAAATTCACCGTCAACGGGACCTCTGTCAAATCTGGGCTCCACAGTGTCCCGGCCTGCCAGAGCATCGTCAAGAAGGCCATCGTGGAAAGGCTCAGGGAGTTTTATTGCATAGATCGATTTGAGGAAACAGGAGCTGAGTATACGGTGAAGGTCACCATGCTCAAGGATGTGGCTACGATCACGGTGGATACCAGCGGCGCAGGACTCCATAAGCGGGGCTACAGGGTGGCTGACGTGGAGGCGCCGATCAAGGAAACTCTGGCGGCGGCCATGGTACAGCTGTCTTTCTGGAATCCTGACCGTCTGCTCATCGATCCATGCTGCGGTTCGGGGACCATACCGATCGAGGCCGCAATGGTCGGGCGCAGGATAGCGCCGGGCCTGAACCGGAAGTTCGCATCCGAAGGATGGGAACTGGTGCCGGCGGAAATTTGGAAGGAAGAACGGAAACAGGCCTTTGAGGCCATCGATTATGATAGGGAGCTCAGGATATTCGGAAGTGACATCAGCAGGAAATCTGTAGAAGCGGCCATGGAAAATGCCGCCGAAGCAGGAGTGGACGATGCCATAACCCTCAGCACCATGGACATGAACCGACTGGAGGCAGAGGAAAAGAGCGGTATAATAATCACAAATCCGCCGTATGGCGAGCGTATCGGAGATGCTCGGCAGATAGAGGCGATTTACAGCAAATACAGAACCTTCTTTGAACAAAACCCGACGTGGTCTTTGTTCATGATAACCACTGACAAGACGGTGGAGGACAGGGTATTCGGACATCCGGCCGACAGACGCCGCAAGCTGTATAACGGCAGGCTGGAGGTATGCTATTATCAGTTCCACGGCAAAAAGGAGCAGCGGTAATGAATCTGAAGATCAATAAAAACCTTAGGACGCCATATTACTGGCAGATAGCGGATCAGATCAAGCGGATGATCATTGCAGGAGAGCTGGCTGACGGCTCGATCCTGCCGTCTGAGCGAAAGCTGGCCGATATCCTTAAGGTGCACAGAAATACCGTGATCAAGGCGTATGCCACCCTTAAGGACATGCAGCTTGTAGAATCGAAGCAGGGAGTCGGCTATGTGATTTCCTACGGTACAGAGGAAGAGCAGAACGCGGTGCCTAATCCGAGGAACAAGGTGAACTGGAGCCACATCATCAAGGACGAGTACCTCGATATGAAGGAAACCTACGACGATATCTTTGTTAAATTCTCCGAGGGCAGCAAGATATCTCTGTCGACGGGAATAGCCCCGGCCATATACGCCGAGGAGGAGATCAGCGACGATCTGGCGTCTATCCTCAATGAAAGCGGGCTGCTGCCGGCATATCTGGCACCGTATCAGGGAGATCAGACACTGAGACAGCAGGTGCTGGCATTTCTCAGGACCAAGGGCATCAAGGCGGGTATGAGCCAGCTGCAGGTGCTGGCGGAGACCAACCAGGCGCTTGATTTCATCATCACTTCGCTGCTCAATCCCGGCGATTGTGTTATTATAGAGGAGCCGGTTTCGCCGGACGTTTACAGGGTCATACAGCTGGCAGGATGCCGGTTCATAACAGTGCCCGTAGACAAAGACGGCATGGTATGTGATAATCTGGAACCGCTCATCGAGGAGCATGCTCCAAAATTCATATACGTAAATTCGAGCTATCAGGATCCGACAGGATGTATTTTGTCACTGGAAAGGCGTCAGCGTCTGCTGGAACTGTCAGCCAGGCATCACATTCCCATCGTTGAGGAGGATGCCGGGTCAAGCCTTAACTATGAAGACGGCACAATATCTTCTTTGAAGGCCATGGACAAAAATGATAATGTAATATACATTTATTCATTTTCACTGACCTTCATACCGGGACTTTCACTCGCAGTGGTGGTGGCCAACGAAAAACTGATCAGAAGCCTGAGTTATCTGGTGTCCATACGCATCATGTCTATCAACTGGATCACCCAGAAGCTGCTGGCAAAATATCTCTCTGACGGCAGGTATTATGACAAGGTGGATGAAATGAGGCTGAGCAGCAGGCAGAAGCGGGACATGATGTGCGCCTATCTGGACAGAGCTTCGTCCCTGGGAGTGAGCTATATCAAGCCAAGAGGCGGAGTGTACATATGGTGCAGGATGCCCGATGGACTCAATGGGCTTGATGTAGCTGAGCGTGCGACCAAGAAGGGCGTGTCGGTGGTGCCGGGCGAGGTGTTCTATCCGCTCCATAACGGAGGGTTCAATTACCTTCGCCTCAATTTCTCATACGAGCCCATGTACTGGCTCCGTGAGGGGATGGAAAGGCTGCTCAGAGTTATCCGCGAGATGAGCGAGGAACTGTAGCTTTTTGCGTAAATTTGAGTAAATATGCGGTACTGGTACCCTCAATTTGGAATGTACTGGTACTTTAATTTTGTGACAAATATAGTATTATTTTCGTATAGACAACTTGGTTAATGATGTTAATGATTTTTAAATATTATTTGTAAAGGAGATAGTAAAATGGCAGTAAATCTTAAAGGAAGACATTTCTTAACGCTTATGGACTTCACACCGGCAGAGATCAGATACATGCTTGATCTGGCTCATGACCTGAAGGCAAAGAAGAGAGCAGGGATCCACAATGAAGTACTTAAGGGCAAGAACGTAGTTCTGCTGTTCGAGAAGACATCAACGAGAACAAGATGTGCATTCGAGGTAGCATGCCTTGATGAGGGAGCACATGTAACATTCCTCGATTCCAAGAGCTCACAGATGGGCAAGAAGGAGACCATAGAGGATACAGCCAAGGTACTGGGCAGATTCTACGATGGAATCGAGTACAGAGGCTATAAGCAGGAAGTAGTAGAAGAGCTGGCAAACAATGCGGGAGTTCCAGTATGGAACGGACTGACAGACGTAGACCATCCAACACAGATCCTGGCAGACATGCTGACAATAGAAGAGCATGTGGCAAAACCGCTGAACAAGGTAAAAGTAGTATTCTGCGGCGACGTAAGAAACAACATGGCATATGCATGGATGTACGGCTGCGCCAAGATGGGCATGCACTTTGTAGCATACGGACCAAAAGAGCTGGCTGACGAGGTGGACAAAGACGTACTGGCAAGAGCCAACGCCGTAGCAGCAGAGACCGGAGCAAAGATCGAAGTCTGCACAACGCCTGACTGCCTGAAGGGAGCAGACGTACTGTACACAGACATCTGGGCATCCATGGGAGAAGAAGCACAGATTCCGGAGAGAGTAAAGCTACTTACACCATACAAGGTAACAGAGGAAATGATCGAAGAGACAGAGAACAAAGACGTGATCTTCATGCACTGCCTGCCATCATTCCACGATTTCGAAACCACAATGGCAAAAGAGCAGATGGACCTGGGATATGACATCCGCGAGGTGACCGACGAGGTCTTCCGTTCCAAGCACTCAGTAGTATTTGATGAGGCTGAGAACAGGATGCATACTATAAAAGCAGTTATCGTAGCGACAATCGCTTAATGCTTTAATGCTTGTTAAATTCACCGCTGGCTGTGTTGCTCGCCGAATCTGCGGTGCTCACGTACCATTAGTACGTTCCGCTCCTCGATTCAACGTGCGCCTTGCCAGCAGCGAATTTCCCTGCGCATCAATAAGACAATTAACTACGCGCAAGCGTAAATAAAGGACTTAACTTCGTACTGGCCCATTGCGGGGGAGCTGCTCTCCCGCCGGGCTGATACGGATAATCGTTACGCGGTCAATGGGGCCGCGCGGAAATTTTTAGGAGAGAAACTGTAGTGGGGAAGGCCGGGATTACCCGGGAACCCGCTATGCACGAGAGGAGAAATCATGTATCCTGGAATTCACAATTATTCGGAGATCGGTAAGCTGAACAAGGTTCTGCTTCACCGTATCGGCAGCGAGGTAGAAGGCCTCGTGCCAGACAATTTTGCAAGACTTTTGTTCGACGATATACCTTATCTGAAGGTTGCTCAGGAAGAGCACGACAGATTTGCACAGGTACTTCGTGAGAACGGTGTTGAGGTAGTATACTATGTTGATGAGACTGCAAAAGCAATTGCAGATCCTGAAATCAAGAAGGAATTCCTCAATAAGATCCTGGACGAGAGCGATCTGTTCTCAGAGGGAGTAAGAGAATCTATCTATGATTACCTTATCGCAATGCCTGCTAAACAGATGGTGGAAAAAATCATCGCAGGTGTTAAGAAGACTGATATACCTAAGGTCGAGACCAAGTCACTGGCCGACTTCATCACTTCAGCATATCCGTTCTACATGGATCCTATGCCTAACCTGTATTTCACAAGAGATCCGGGTGCCTGCGTAGGAAACGGCCTGAATGTGCATCACATGAGCACGGCAACCAGAAGACGCGAGTCCATGCTGCTCAGATACATGTTCATGCATAATAAGGATTTTGCTCCGGAGGGTTCACAGCTCTGGTATGACTATGACGATCCGTTCTCGATCGAAGGCGGAGACGTACTGGTGCTCAATTCAGAGACAGTTGCCATCGGCCTGAGCCAGAGAACGACTGCTACCGGAATCGAAAGATTTGCTGAGAACATTCTTCACAAATCAACATTCAAGAGAGTCCTTGTACTGGACATCCCTAAGAGCAGAGCATTCATGCATCTGGACACAGTCTTCACAATGGTAGACTACGATAAATTCACCATCCATCCTGAAATCGAAGGACCGCTGCGCCTCTTTGAGATCACTCTGGGAATGGACGGAAAACCACACTTTGAGTTCGTAACTGATTCACTGCAGAACATCCTTAAGAAGGTGCTGAAATTACCTGCAGTTGAGCTTATCAGATGCGGCGGAACAGATGCCATGGCAGCACAGAGAGAGCAGTGGAACGATGGTTCCAACACACTGTGCATAGCTCCGGGAACTGTTGTAACTTATGAAAGAAACTACGTAACTAACGATTTGTTAGATAAGAAGGGCATTAAAGTGCTGACTATTCCAAGTGCCGAACTGTCAAGAGGCAGAGGAGGCCCGCGCTGCATGTCATGCCCTGTTAACAGAGACGATCTGTAGAGAGGAAATATAAAATGGCAGAGAAAATCGTAATCGCTTTGGGCGGAAATGCCCTTCAGTCAGGAAAATCAGAAGCAACTGCAGAAGCACAGCTCAAGGTAGTAAGAAAGACCTGTGAGTACATTGCTGATATCAGCTGCATGGGATATGAGATCGGTATCGTTCACGGCAACGGACCACAGGTCGGCAGAATACTGCTGGCATCTGAGACAGCCAAGGATGTAACTCCGGCAATGCCTTTCGATGTTTGCGGAGCAATGTCACAGGGCTATATCGGATACCACATCCAGCAGGCTTTGAAATACGCGCTGAACAAAAGGGACAAGAACATTCCTGTTCTGACCATTGAGACTCAGACCGTAGTTGAAAAGAACGACCCTGCATTCAAGCATCCGACCAAGCCGATCGGCCCGTTCTATACTGAGGAAGAGGCTAAAGAGCTTGAGAAGACTAAGGGATTTACCATGGTAGAGGATGCCGGAAGAGGATGGAGAAGAGTTGTTGCTTCACCGCTTCCAAGAAAGATCGTTGAGATCGAGGCAGTAAAGACACTGTGGCCTACATCCATCGTCATCTCCACCGGAGGCGGCGGAATACCTGTAATTGAAAACCGTAACGGTACATATTCAGGCGTTGCTGCTGTTATCGACAAGGACTTTGGTGCTGAACTTCTTGCCGAGCAGATCGGAGCTGATTATCTGATGATACTGACAGAAGTAGAGAAGGTTGCCATCAACTTTGGCAAACCTGATCAGCAGGATCTGTCAACACTGACTCTGGAAGAGGCAGACAAATACATCGACGAAGGACAGTTCGCACCGGGAAGCATGCTTCCTAAGGTAGAAGCTGCCATGAAGTTTGTAAGAGCTTATCCAAACAAAAAAGCCATCATAACTTCACTGGATCATGCAGTCGACGCTCTCGATGGCAAGACTGGAACGATCGTATCCTTCGCATAACTTAATCGATAAAAACTCATTGAACAGCAGGCCGGTATATCCGGCATGCTGTCGTTGAGATTTTATGCAATAGTATTTTATTATAGTTGGGTTATTAATTTTGGAGGTATTATCCTATGGAAAACAACCTGAATGAACGAGGACTAGGTACAGTCAAACTGACCTTCTTCTCGATCGGAACAACTCTGGCCAGCGGAGTATTCAGCATGGTCGGAGACCTTGCCGCAAGCGGTGCTTACACCGGTGCGACATTAATCGGTTGGCTGGTATGCGGACTCGGTACTTTGGCACTGTGCCTGTGCTTCTATCAGCTGGGTGTTAAGAGACCTGACCTGCAGAGCGGAATCTTCGCTTATGCAAGAGATGGTTTCGGAGAGTACATCGGATTCAACGTAGCATGGGGTTATCTGCTCAGTGCGGCATTGACACCGATAGCATTCATGGCACTTTTGTTCACCACATTGAGCAAGTTCATCCCGGGATTTGGCAATGGTTCAAATCTCATGTCATGTGTGACTGCAAGTATCATCTTGTGGCTCCTGTGCATACTGATTGCCCGCGGAGTCAAAGAGGCCGTAACAGTAAACATGATCGCAGTAATTGCAAAGATCATTCCTATTCTGGTAATGATCCTGGCAGTTATCTTTGCAAGAGCTTTCAAATGGAGCATCTTCGTAGCCAACTTCTGGGGACCGGACGCTGCAGGTTCAATTCTCTCGCAGGTCAAGGGAACAATGTTCACTACAGTTTGGATCTTCATAGGTATCGAGGGTGCGGTAGTACTTTCAACTCGTGCCAAGACTACTAAGGTAGCAGGAAGAGCAGCCGTATGGTCGTTCCTCGGACTGCTGGCATTGTACATGGTGATCGACGTCATGGGTATGGGCATCATGCCTCACGAACAGCTGGCAACACTGCCTACTCCTTCAATGGCAGCATTGGTTGAGTACGTAGTAGGACCTTGGGGTTCAGTACTGGTAAGCGTAGCTATCATCCTTTCACTGGTAGTAGCAATGTTCTCATATGCAATTCTGGTAATCGACAGTGAATGTCTTCCGGCCAAGCAGGGATGCTTCCCTAAGTTCCTGGCTCAGGAAAACAGCAACGGCGGACCAAGAAATGCCGCTATCGTAGCAGCATGCATATTCCAGTTCTTCATCATCCTGGTTTACATCAACAGCTCATCATTCCAGATCCTGTACACACTGTCAACAAGTCTGATCATGATCCCTTACATCTCATCAGCAGTATTCATGCTGGTTCAGACTGCCAGGGGCGTAACGACTAATGGTTCGACAGGCGGCGGAAAGTTTGGTCTCTGGATCATCTCACTGCTTGGTACTGTATACGGAGCATGGATGCTTTATGCAAGCGGATGGCAGTACATCCTGATCATGGCTCTGGCTTACACTCCGGGTGCTATCCTCTACTTTGCAAATCAGAAGCAGAAGGGTGAGAAAATGTTCCCGAAATCATACGACCTGGTTGTATTCGTGATCATGGTAGTCTGGTTCATCGCAGCAGTAGCTGCACTGGTAACAGGAAAGATTTCACCATTCTAATCGCACTTTGAATAGATTTTTCTAATTACATAATTAAACAGTGAAGACCGCTGGCTCATGTTGCAGGACATGGACCGGCGGCCTTTATTTTGTAAATAAAGATAGTATGCTTTCTGAGAATATGGTACAATTTACACAAATAGGGACAGGGCGAATTATCGGGGGGAGATATTATGAACGAAATTTTGTTGATCATCTTAATAGCCATCTGGGCAGTTCTGCCGCTGATATTTGTTCCGCTTTTCATAATATATTTTATTAAATACCGGAATCTCAGAAAACGCGGGCAGGAAGCAGACCCCGGAAACGTGGTACCGGCACCGGCAGTGCCGCAGACCGCACCTGCACCGGTACGTCCGAAAAAGGTGCTGAACAGGCAGAACCTGCTTTATACCCTGCTGATGTTTCTTGGGGTGTTCCTGATAATAATGTCGGCTGTGATATTCGCGACCAGCACCTGGCAGTATCAGACCGTCGCAGTCAAGATCGTTCTGCTGATATCGGCAGCGGTCATATGTTATGGCGCTTTCGGACTCGCTTTCAGGAAATTCAAACTTATACAGACTTCGATCGCTTTCTATATTCTTGGAAGCATATTCTTGTCGGCCGCAGTACTGGCCATTGGATATTTTGCGCTGTTCGGCGACTGGTTCTCATTCCACGGTGATGGCCGCTGGTTTATTGGCGTCATCAGTCTGGGCTTCCTTGCAGCGGCAGCATGTATGGGAAGCAGAGTATTCAGGAGGCAGTGGATAAACTGGATCGCCTTTGCAGCTGGCATTTTGTCAGTGTCATGCTTTGCTTTGTTCATTGATCCTCAGCGCTATACTCTGGGGATCGCCTTTGCGCTGGCAGCGATCCTGATGTCCTGCGCAAGACCTTTCAGATATTTTACCAGCGTGCCGCCGGTGATCATGGCCGCGGCCTCGGTGATATGCATGCAGCCTGACACCTTGACGGCAGCTGCCGTCGCGGGCGGGCTCCTGGCGGTGGCGGCCAATGCCGTAGTGGCCAGGCAAAACAAGGTATCGGGATATGTCTTTGTGATCTCCATATATGTGGTCTCGCTGTTCCTGCTTTACTGGCACAGGCCTGAGCTCCATGTACTGTCCGTTGACGCGGCAATATGCGCCCTGGGCATACTGACACAGGTGACCAGCAGAGAATATTTTGTCCGGCTCAGATGGGCGTTGATCTTTATGGGCACATTTATCCTGGTGCTCCTTGCATCCGGCGGTCAGGACTACTCATTATATCCGGGTACAGCCGGTTCTGTAAAACTGTATCCGATCACCTTGATCGCCCTCTGCGCATACTGGACCGTAATGTACATCTGCCGAAAGAAAAACTGGCAGTTTTACGGGATCCTGTCCGGGTGGCCGATCATAGCCGTCTTTATCATGTATGAATATGCCGGACTGACTTCGGTGAAATGGCTTTGCCTGGTACCGCTTGCCGCCTGTTTTGTCTATACGCTGGCCGGACGCAGAAAATCCATCAGAAAAATTGAAAACGTCGGATTATATGGATCATTTGTAATGGTGGCAGTGACTCTGTTAATGACGCTGGACCCGGGAACCGACTATGCATATACGGTCATATGTCTGGCCGCCTTTGCTGCCATGTACTACCTGGGACATAAAGAGATCGTCAATCTGGGGTATGCTCTGCCTGCGGCAATAGCGGCATATGCCATTATGGATATCCAGGGTGTCGGCAC
>Ga0070399_1001830_pt1 | contig 21389 bp, 16 predicted proteins | sample BioMet4_FD_61217 | JGI IMG/M metagenome (GOLD analysis project Ga0070399, IMG submission 61217) | Microbial communities from bioreactor (seeded with sewage sludge) at LBNL, California, USA - Biofuel metagenome 4 (version 1) | ecosystem: Engineered > Bioreactor > Anaerobic > Unclassified ... | reverse complement strand
CTACGTTTTCAGACTTTTGATAATCTAAAGATGTCAGCCTAATGCAGTATAACATCTGATCCAACGCATATCCCAGCCCGTGATCGGAGGAAGAACGAAGCGGCGATAGTTTCCTTCGCCGCCGCTATTGCAAACCAGGGTTTCCCGGCAGTCCATATCGATTACGGTAATTTCGTTTTTATCGGTCAGGAGGGATAGTTCGGCATTAACGGCATCGTCAAGACAGGTATTGAGCAACGCGATGGTCAAATGATCAGGCCGCGGAGCTTTTACCCAGAGGGCTATTTTATGGGGAGTGGCGATATACGCCGGCAACGTATCCTTGGACAGATAACGCATCCATTGCCGCAGTTGCAGCGTTTTCACGTTGCTTTGCAGGAAAGTCCAGGGGTAATAACCGGCAACGATCACTCTGCCGCCCAGGCGGTTTTCAAAGTATCCGGCACAACAGTTTGCCACTTCTTGCCCGGCATAATCGATCAACCGCGCCAGCGGAATCGCGCCGGGATCGGCAACGGTCAGCCGAGCAGCGTCAACGCCCCACCAGGTGAACGATTGCCGTCCGTCGCGGCAGCGACCAGCGAATACTCCATTAAACGGATGCGGCAATAGTTCCTCCATGCAGTCGGACTTCTGATAGCCGGCTACGGTAAAGCCGGTATATTCGCCGTACCCGCGCTGATTCAAGCGTTCGAGCGCGGGCGCATCCATATAGATGCCGCCGGCCAGCGCCGTCATGATCTCTTCGTGACTCAAGGCCATGACCCGATCTCCGCCCAGCAGAGTTACCGCGGCGGCGTCCTGGCGGTAAGCGGCCGGTAGTCCGGACTCCCACAATTCGGCGGCATGCCCGGCGGCGCAACTCCACGGCGTCCCGCGCGGCCAACTGTCGCCGTCAAGACCGTCGGTGACGTAGGACTCGCAGTTCCAGCCGGAATAAAGACCTTGCAGACCAGCTCGGCCACCCTCCCGGACCATCAAATCATAGAAGCGGCGATGGCGTTGAATGGTTGCCATCAACTCCTCGTATTCCGTGAAAGGCTCGCCGAAACACGGCAGCACATTGAACGCGGCCCCGGTACAACCGGCGGCAATGTATGTTGCCACTTCCAGAGCCACCGTCCGCCGGGCTTTTTTCAGCTGTTGATAAGGAAAGTTCTCGATTTCCGACTGCAGGTTGACCACGCGGTCCGGCAACAGGGCGATCTGGCGTCCGATGCCGTGGGCTTTCTGGAGCATTCCGGACAACGGCCGTCTTCGTAGAAGCCGCCGCCGGGACGCCAACGCACCGCTGCGTTACCGTGGCCGGATAAGGTGGCCGCCTGGCGTTGAAAATCATAGCGCGAGTAGAGATGTTCGCAGGTCATCAGGCCCAATTCCGTTTGCGGATTGAGGTCATGGACGGTCTGTTCAATCAACGCCAGTAAGCGGTTCAAGGTATCGGCATTATGCTGAAGCCAGTGACGGCGGACAGTCAGTTTTTCGTCCGTCGTGCCGGAATTGAACGCGGCCTTCAATTCTTCCCGCGTGAAAGGTTGTCCGTATTCTTCGGCGAAAAGGCGCAGACAACGGTCGCAAAAACAGGTTTCGAGAATGGGATTGTGGCCGTACAACCGCACATCGTCGTCAATCCAGATATGATCGGGCTGAGCCGCCGCCATGGCGGCATACAGATCCCGTACATAGGCGCGGACGGCGGGGTCGTTGGGGCAGAACGACCCCTGGCAAAGTTTTCCGTCCATATCCTGCATCCGCTGATAATCGCCGCGGAGCGAATGGGGCAGGTTCTCCTCATGATGCCCGATGGTCGACAACACGTTGATACCGGCGGAGAGGCCGAAGTCATGCGCTTGCGCGATACGTTTTTTCAAGACGACGGCGCGTTCGCGAATGACCTCAATCGGCAGCGGCGGATGGGTTTCGCTGGTAAAAAAGGTTATTTCGTCCGTCAATTCCCGATGCTGTTGAAAAAAACGCATCAAGTTCTGGAAACGATCATCCCGCAGCCACCAGCAAACGCCGATGCGGAAAGAGAAAAACGCGCGATCCGATAATGATTTCATGGTTGATTTGCTTTCTCTTGTGGAGCCATGTCTTGATGGCGAAGTTGTATTTTACCGTGACTTGACGTGCCCGACGGCCACCCCGGCACCCCGGTAGGAAAAAGGCTCAGCGGCAGGTATGCTTTCAGGGGGCCGTTTTGCTTTTGCCGCGATTCCGACGTCATGGTTTCATACCGCAAAAAATTGCCGTCGAGACAGTCCTGTTTGCCGGGATCGAGTCCCAATCCCGCCCACGGAATGGCCATCTCCACCCGCCAGACCAGTCGACCTTTATCGACGGCAATGATTTTCGTCGCCGTTTGCAGTCCGGCGACATTATAGCCGATATCGACAGTCATGGTGTTCAGGTCGTTCCGAAAGCTTCGGGCATCGTAAACCACGTTATGCGGAGAAACGACGATTTCCACCATGGTTTTGGCGTTCAGTCGCAGGAACACTTCGCAACAGTCATGCTGATAGACCGGTTGGTCGCGCTGCGTCATGGGGGCGATGATCTCATGGCCGCTGCAGACAAAACTGACGTAAAGATATTTTTCGTTCCAGAGCAAACGAACTACGGTCAAATAGTGTTCCACGATCAGATTGTTGATCGTGCCGTCGCAGGCGCCGAGATTGTAGGGTAGCGCCCGGTCCCAAGCCGGTTCCAGATTGCCGTCGATGGTAATCGGCGTGGCGGTATAGGGCACGTCAAGATGGTCGTAGAGCGCCGCCGGACCGCTGGTTGCCGCCAGCATGGTCAGACTGTAAAGTATGAATTTATACATAAAGTGTGGTCTCCTGCCGCCGCCATCATTTGTCGGCGGCGACATGGCATAATTTAGTTCAGATATACCGTTTTACCGGCGGGAATGGTGAATTTCCATGCCGTATCTGACTGTTCCGCGCGGACCTTGGCGTTTTCGGGACGGATCGTCATCGCGCCGGTCAAGCCGGCGGCAGGTATGGCAACGGTGACGACGGCTTCCGGAAATTTGGCGACAGGGTTTGCCACCGCCAGCGTTTTGCCGTTGTACGCCAACGCCAAACCATCGGCGCCTTCCGCCCGGAACCACGTTTTCCCTGCCAGCGTGACGGTGCGGCAACCCCAGGCGACAAAGCGGCCGTCACGAAGCATCAGGACCGCGCCGCCCGACTGCAAACCTTCACCGCGGATATTGCCCAACGTCGTGTTCTCGAATTCCGCCGTCGGACAAACGTTTTTGCCCAGATTGGCAAAAACCACGGCATCCTGCCATTGGGTCAGGGCCAGTCCGGTCTGCGGGGCATAGTTATAGTCGAGGATGCGTTTGCCGACCACGTTTTTCTGCAAGGCCTGCGTTTCAAAAATCATCTGGGCGGCGGGACTGTAATACTGGGCAGCCCAACCGAAACGGCCGTCCAAGCCCAGAATGATGCCAAATAACATGCCTCGAGCCCGCGAAATATGATCCAACCCTTCGCCGCCGCCGTCAATACCGATGGAATTGGCGAAGCAATCGCCGTAAACCATCTGGAAGAGAGGAACGTCGTGTTCCGGTTTTTCCTGACTACTGAGCATAAAAGCGTCGTAATTGGGAATGCCTCGTTCGGTACCGTTTTCGGTGCCGCGGAAACAACCTGGCGTGGCAGCGCGTAAAGCCGTCGACAATCCCGTCAACGCGATGGTACCGGAATCACGCCAATGATATTGGTAGCCGGCTCTCGTATTACAGTCCACCATGGTGGTACAGCCGATCACGTCTTCGAAAATACCTTTGACGCCATAGCTCGTCATTTGCTTTTCCGCCTCGACTTCGGCACTTTTAACCAGTGACGGCGAGCAGAAGTAGAGTTTATTGCGGGACCAGATTGACAAGCATTCCGGTTGGTTCGCATACGACATCGACATCTTATTGACATCGAAATCCGGATTGTCGCTATCCCACTGAATCGGATTGGTATGGAGAAAGACCAGACGGCCGTCCCGGTTATTGGCATCCATGAACTGCTTGAAGTCGCCAAGTTCCGAATCGACGGGGAAATAATCGGGATAGCGGCTGTCGAAACGGCCCCACCAGCCGTCGTAGCGATAGGCCGGTTTGACCTGATAAACTTTTTCAATGGTACGGGCTACTTCCAGAAAACGATGATAGTTGTAGGCCAGAATTTTGCAGTTTTTTTCCTTATAGGCTTTGTCGGCATAGACGTTGCCATCTTTTCCGTACGCTTCAAAACCGACCATTTTAATAACGCCGTTCAGCGTGTCCGCAATGACCGGAGCTTGTTTCAACTTTTGTTCCCACGTCATAAACCAGGGTTGCGTGCAGGCCCATTCACGATACTTTTCCGCAATCCCTTTCAGACCGGTGTTGCCCAGATTATAGAGCCGAAAAGTATGCGGAGAACGGAACTTTTCCCCCGGCATGACATAATCCCAGTTCTGCCAGGAAAGGTTCATGATGCCGTCGGGGCCGCTTCGCGAGTCGTCGGCAATGGCGAAGCGAATACTGCCGGGCGTATCATCGGGATAGTACAACAGCGTTGAATCGCCGGTCTGAAGACCGATAAACATCATGCTCATATGACCGGGGCCGCCCCAGCACATGTATTTGAAATCGCGCATCCAGGCGCGTTCGCCGTTCCAGTGCGGCTGAACGACCCAGCCGTCGGGACTTTTCCGAATGCCGCCGATGGTCGGGAAATAAACGAACTGAATCGGCTGGTCGTAACGGTTCTCAAGCGCGTAGCGGAACGCGAGCGCGCCGTCTTTTTCGGCCCAGACATACGCTTTGAAACTGCCTTTATGGGCCGGAAATTCGTAAGCCCAGCAAGCGACTTGACGGCCTTCGGTGGAAAGCACGGAAAAACGCGTGTCGGAACAGGCGGTGCTGTTCAGATTGATCCTGGTCTTTTCCGAAAGAATTCCCCACAGCGACCCGTCGTTCCAGCGGGTATTAAGAAATTTACCGGCTTTTTTGTCGTAGAGTCCGGCGGGAATGCCGGAACGGGAAACCTGGATTTCGAAGTCCTGATTGCCGATCTGGACCAGTTCGCCGGACTTTTTAAGATAAGGCGTCACGACACGCAACGGCTTGGCTCTTTCATCAACCAGAGTCAAGGCCTCCATCTCCTGCGGCGGCGTTCTGCCGTCATAAAGTCGGCACCGGACAATGGTTCCGGTGAACGCCCAGCCGGGATGATTGGTAGCGCAGCCGATGGCAACCAGGTCCGCCAGTTTGGCCGGTAACGTCGGTTTGAATTCGTACAATTTGCCGCCGTTCAGATAGACTTGTACCAAATCCTTATTCCAAGTCATGCCGAGCCGGTCGATGGCGGAATTTTTCAGCAGTTCGCCAAAGAAATTTTCAAAGCTCTGCTGATTGGCGCCGTCATGGAAGCGCGTCACCACCCAGCCGGTGGGTTCCCGGATGATGGTGATATTATTGGGTTCCCAGTGTTGATTGCCGAGCTGAAAAAGGATCTCGGGATCTTTCATCGGCATGGCCCATCTGGAGCGGTCGGGTTTGAATTCCAGAATCAACGTGCCGGCTTGCGCCAATTTGCCGCCGTCCACCTGGTATTGCAACACGGAATTGCTGTTCATCGCAATCCCGGCGCGGTTGATCGTACAGCCGGAACATTTGACCGGCGCAGCCCCGGTAACCTGATTATTCAGTCCTCGGTCCGGATCGACTTGCAACATCAGGGTTGCCGCTCCGAGCCAGGCGGGGATCAAAAAGGTCAACGCCGTCAGCCCATTACTTCTCCAATTCATCTTTCGTCTCCTATCCATTGCTTCATTTATTTACTTGAGAAAAATAATGTCGTTAAATATGGCCAATGCCGGTTGGAATGAGTCAACATGTCCATCCATCATCGCAATATTGATTCGCCGCTTGTGCCGGGCGGAATGTTCCAATTTATTCAGCGCATCGCTGGCCGTTGATACGCTTGCGGGGGTAAATTGACACCAGGAACCATCGGAAATAAAATAGGTTCGACTGGGGTTTCTGAAAGATGTCAACATTTTACCGGTCGAAGTGGAAAAAGTACCATCGGAAACCGTGTAACCGCATTGTACGGGAGAAACATAAGGCACCGAGCCGAACGTAGTTCCCGCCGATGCCGGATCATGAGTAAATACTCCGGCTAAAGATGGCAATCCCGACCCCCACGGCGTTCCGTCCGTTTGACTGGCGGCGTTGCCGCCGGTTTTGGTCAAATCAAGTCTGGTTTCCGGGCATTCGAAAATTTTCTCGGTCGCACCGTATTCCAATACCAGCCCCATGGGCCACAAATAAGAACGGCCGTTGTAAAATTGCGCTTCCATTGGGGAAACATCTTTATAGTCATTGCTGTACATGAGCGAACTGGTCGCCGCTTGTTTCAACTGACTGACGCATTTAATGCTTCGTGCCGTGATCCTGGCGCTGTTCAAAGTCGGCAGTAACAGTGAGGCCAGAATGGCAATGATGGCAATAACTACCAGCAATTCTATTAATGTGAATTTGTTTACGACGGCGGATTTACACATATCATGATCCTTTATGGGTTGAAGTAATGATTGGTATTGGAATACTTTAATTATTTAGTATGCACTGATTCTACGTGGAAATCGTTGGCAAATATTCTGGTTTCATTATAGTTATGAATCGGCGTGACTTGATATTGATGGTATTCGCCCGTGATAATGCGATAGGTTTTATCGCTGAGCCGCGTGACTTTCTGCGACCAGACCCACCCCCAATAAAGATTGCGCCACTTATCGCCTTCCCAATATTGAAACCAGGGATAGGAGGTACAGATATCCCAATTACTGCGGTTATTGACATAATAATCGGTTGGACACCATAATAATTTCACCTTACCGCGCCAGACGTCATCAACGGTGACATGAATGTAGTCCGCCAGGGCATAAGGCCAGTAAAAAGAGCGCGACGTATCGACGTGACTGGCATCGCCCGCGTCAGGGGAGAGAGGACTGTAGGGCATAAAGTAATCATTGGAGTCATTGACGTACATGGCGAAAAAGGTGGCAATCTGTTTGCAATTGGAAACGCAGGCAATGGTTTTTGCCCGTTCTCGCGCACTATTCAACGCCGGCAGCAGCATGGCCGCCAGAATTGCGATAATGGCAATTACCACCAGAAGCTCGATAAGTGTAAAATTCTTTCCCAACTGTGTTTTGCTCATAATTCCACATTCCTTGGTTGTAGGGTGACGGTTATGATAATTTTTTGACGGAATCGCGAACCACGATTTTGGGCGGAATGATGATATGACGGCAGGTACGGAGGGACAACCCGTTGAAAATATCCTTGAACAAGGTTGCCGCTGCATCCGCCCACCCGGCGTAATTCTGTCCGATGGAAGTCAAGGCCGGATGATAGTAGGCCGATTCGTCGCTGCCGTCGAACCCGATCACGCCGACATCGCCCGGAATATCGAGTCCCTTGTCGTGCAAGGCTTTCAAAACTCCCAGCGCGGAGTCGTCGCTCAACACAAAATAGGCTTCGCACCGCCGGCCGTGTTCCAGCTCCTGACTGACGCGGTCATAGGCTTTGACGTAGGAGTTTTCCCCGTCCTGAGTATGGCAGAAAAGCAACTCGTTATGGGGAACCACACTGGTAAAACCATTGATGCGGGCATGGACGATTGAGTTCTCCGGTTCGGAAACCACAATCCCGATATGATGATACCCGCATTTATGGAGATATTCCGCCGCGATGCGTCCGCCCTGAAAATTGTCGGTGCAGACCGAATTAACTTCCACGTCCAGCAACGGCAGGTTAGCCACCAGATACGGAATATTCAAACTGTGCAGATATTCCAACGTTTCCAGATTGACGGTCTGGCGGGGCGGCAGGTAAACGAGACCCGAAAATTGCGCCAACCCCAGCGAGCTGTCCAACCGGTGATTGATATCGTAACTGATGGTTCGGGACTGCCAGCCGGCATCAGCGAACTGACTATTCATGGCCTCGGAAGCACTGTTGCAAAAAGCGCTCTTGAACGCCGGCACGAGAATGGCGATGCTCGGTATTTCATCGGCCCGGAGGGTTGCCGGGGTGATTTCGCCGCGCGTGAAAGTGCCTTTGCCGGGAATACTCTCAATGACGCCGTCCTGGCGGATCAGTTTCAAGGCTTTGTCAATCGTAATCTGGCTGACATCATATTGCCGCATCAGTTCGCGGATCGGCGGCAATCTGCTGCCCGGCGGCAAAGCACCGATCGTTTTCTTCAACATCGGATAAACGGTTTCATATTTAGCTGCCGGCATTGATACACCTGTCTATTCATTCAATACGCAATATTCTTTTCAGTATGATTAATACTGTATTGCGATTGGCGGTATTTGTCAATGGTCTACCGGGATTGAAAAGCGAAAAAAAGCAAATTTTTTACATTCGGGTTGAGTTGTCTCGTTATTGCGGCCTTTTGGCAATCATTGAAAAAGGGGAATATATTGATGACTGGTAATGAGTTCAATTTCAAGTATCATAGGTTAGTTTGTACCAATTCCAATATGAATGATCAGTAAACAACGATCATTCATTCCAGCATCTCCCTGCTCCTACTCCTCCCAATCCTCCGGCATCGCTCCGAACAGTTTACTCAAGCTGATAGATTGGGGCGTGTCTGCTTCGACAATTAGTTTCTGGATTTTGGGCGAGAGGTTGACCATATTGATGGTCTTGGTCACGACGGACGGATCAGGCGCAGTCCTTCCGCTAATCTGGATAATCGTCGGATATTCGCCGGATTCGATCATACCCAACCATTGATATCCCTGGGTAAGGCGTTTCGCCAAAACGCTTGGTTCGAAAGTGTCCTCCGGGAAGTCCTCATCGCCAGGCACCACGATGAGTTTGCGTCCGTTCCAACGCTTGACCAGAACCGAGATCGTTAGGGAAAACTTGTCAACATTGGAGGGAGAATAGAGGCTTGGGGCTTGGGGTCTAAGATCGCTCAATTGCCGCTCGTCCGGGGGCAACCCGGTGCGTTTATACCGGGGCATACTCCGCTTCGCGTCGGCCCCCCGGGTGCGACCCGGTGCGTTATACCGGGGCATACTCCGCTTCGCGTCGGCCCCTGGACCCCAAGAATTAAGAAGATTTCAGAGCACGTAACAAGGATTGTTGATTTCAAAACGAAAAACAAAACCATTGAAATCATCCCTCGACGCCGTTCGGCAGGTTACGCGAGTTCAACGGTCCGTCGTTATGTCTGAGATTCTCGAGCATCAGCGAGAGAATACGGCGACCGTGCGGCGAATTCGAGCTTTCGCGACGGCGTCAGCCGGAGCGAAACCGAATTCGCCGCACAATTCCGCACCGGCACGCTGCCGGGCGCGGTCCAGCGGGCGAATACCGCTGGTCGCACGGAGTGCGAAATCCCCCGTGTCCGGCCTATTCGAACTTGAGCGAGCCGAAGCATTCCGGCAAATGGAAATTAAGGGTGGAAACCGGCTGCCAGCTGGCCCAGTGCGGATGGGATGTTTCGTCCGCGCACTTATAGAAATTACCGCGCCACCGGGAACCGGACAAGGCGGCGGGGCTGATCGGGCCGCAATATTTTTCCATGAGGGCGAACGGGATGGCAAAGCCGAGGGTCCATTCCGTGGGGGCGGTGATTTCCGGGTCGATTCGGGCCGGCAGTGACGGATAGCGCCGGACGGCCTGAAGTTCCTCGGCCGGGAGGACGGTAAATTTGGCGAAGCCCTGCGGGGTCCGGGCGGCATCTTCGATGTAGGAGCAGAGCATGGCGCCGCCGCAGTTCATTTCGAAATTGAAGTAAGGAGTCCGGGCGAACGGCTGGACGAAGAATTCTACGCAGCTGTCCCGGCAGACGCTTTCGTTATATCCTTTCCGGACGCAGCGGACGTATTGGTCGGCGACGTGGAACATGCCCACAAGTTCCCGTTCATTGTAAAGCAGCCGGCAGCGAATCTCCGGATGATGACCACTGCTTTCCACGCGAAACGACGCCAACACCACCTCTTCCGCCGGTTGACGGGAAAAAGCGTTCCAACTGGAGAAATCGGGGGCGGTCACGGCGCGGCGGATCACATACTCGGTACTCATAACAACAATCCTTTATACAAATTCAAACTCTGTGTTTCCGGCGGTCACGGTTTTTCCAGATCGCCCGGATTGACGAGATAAACAATTTTATCTTCCAAACGGCGCGACGTTTGATCGTAATAAATCTGCTTGATGAAAACCTGCTTGATGGCGTTGCCGTCGGGACAAATAGTGGTCAGTCCGGTGACGCCGGGATAATTGATGACTTTTCCGGCCAGCGCTTCCCGAATGCTGTCGCCGTCCATATCGGGTTTCAGAATGGAAACCAGAATACCGGCGGTATCGTAACCCTGCGCGATGCACATGCCCGGCGACAATTTTTTCTGCCGCAGCAATTTGATAAACGCCACGGTGGCCGGGGCCGACGATTCGTCGGCAAACATGCAGCCGTAGAACGAACCGACGGCGCGCGGATTGCCGGAACGCAGTACTTCGTCTTCGGACCAGCCGTCGCCGCCGAAGAAAACCGGCGTGAAATGGATTCTGGCGGCGCTGTCGAGCAGCCGGACGACGTCGTCCGGGTAGAAGGGCGCGAACACGGCTTCCACATCGGCCTGCTGGAGTTCCCGCAGTTCCGCCGTATAGTCCTTCTGGCCGGACCGGTAGCCGACTTCCTTGATTTTGCCGCCATTTTTCTCAAAGGCCAGCGTCAGCGTATAATTCAGCCCGCGGGAATAGTCGCCGCCGTCCAGGTCGAGATTATAGAACGCGCCGATCCGCCGCAGTTTCGTCTGGTGTTTCAGATACCAGGCCAGCGCCTGCCCCTGAAAGGAATCGTTGAAACAGGTCCGGAAAATATAGGGGTTGGCGGTGGTGACTTCGTCATTGGTGGCGGTAGGGGTGATGACGGGGACGCGGTACTTCAGCGCCAGCGGCTTGAGGATAAACGTATTGGTGGAAGAATAATCGCCGACCACCACTTCCACATGATGGCGTTCCACCAGTTCCTTGAACGCCTTCTGCGTACCCAGCGCTTCGCTGCCGTTGTCGATGACAACCAGGTCGAAATGAACTCCGCGGGCGGCGGCTTCCTCCTGATAAAGTTTCATCCCGGCCAGGATTTCCTGTCCGTATTCGGCAAACGATCCGGTCAGCGGCAGGTCCGCCCCGATTTTTACTCGTTCGGAACTCCGGGTCACGGCACAGCCGGCCAGCAGCATGAACACGGGGGCCAACAGCAGCAGACACCATTTTCTCCACATACGTAAATTCTCCCTGGGGAATCGGCATTTTCAACGATTTTCCATACAATAGCATCGGACGCGGTACTTGCCAAAGCCCAAACCGGCGGAGAAACAATCTGTTTCCGGGGAGAAACCCCGAAAAATTTGCAAATTTTTCAAGGTTTCTCCCCGACCCCCGTTTCCTCACTTTCAAACTTTTTAAATTATTGTTCTATTTGCGAAGTCAAAAAAGAGGTGAAAAAGCACTCTGGGGCGGCTCTACTTCTCACGCAGAAAATTTAAATTTTGCTTGACTTTTACTAAAGTTGCTTTACTTTTATTAAAGCAAGGAGGCCCACGATGAAATACGACTGGCGCTATAACGAGAATGTGCAGATCGGTACCGATTACGAGAAAATCGAACAGGTGGAACAGTATGACCGGCGGATGAGCCAGACACGGGATTTCGCTTCGGAAGTGGCGGCCGCCGCGCTGGCGTTACAGGTTACTCCGGAAGCGGTCGTTTGGGACATCGGCACCGGGACGGCGGAAATCGCGCTCGGTCTGGCCGCAAAATGCAAACAGGTGGAAGCCTCCGACATCAGCGCCCCGATGCTGGCGTATGCCCGTCAGAAAGCCGGTCGGCGTCAGGTGCTCAACATCGGTTTTCACGAAGGCGGTTTTCTGGACGGTTTTTACCCGGCGGAACCGGTGGACGGGATTGTTACTCAACTGGCGTTGCACCATTTGCCCGATGCCTGGAAGCAGGTGGCGTTACAACGGATTGCCGGAGCTTTGAAACCGGGCGGGCGGTTTTTTCTGAAAGACGTGATTTTTCCCGACGGCGAAGCCGATTATACGGTCTGGTTTGAGGCGTCGATCGACAACATGGCGAGCCATGTCGACGACGCCATGACCGCCAGTTACGCCCGGCATATCAAACAGGAGTATTCGACGTTTTCCTGGGTGATCGAAGGAATGCTGGAACGGGTCGGACTGCGGATCGCCGCCCGACACGCCACCGGATTCCTCTCCGACTATACCTGCGTAAAAGCATAGCCGGGGGTAATAACTGCTTTCGCCCTGCGGGCGCGAATACCCAAGGACTGCCGCCCCTGGACCCTGCGGAACAGGATGCTGTTCGCGGAAAGAAACTCGTTTATTCGTCTTCCAGACGGAACGGTTCGGCGGTGGCCGAGGGTTCCGGGGAGGCGTTCAGGCAGTCCAGAAAGCGTTGATGAAGTTCTTCCAGTTTTGCCAGATAGTATTTGACGTTTTCATCGCGCTGCGGCGGCGCGTCGACCAGCAGTTTGGCGTTGTCGACCACGGATACTTTGGCCTTGTCGCCGGTCAAATAGTAGGAAACCTGATCGCCGCGCCGATAATCGCGGCCGGAGGCAATGGCCAGTTCGTAAGCGGCGGAACGACGTCCTTTATCGGCCAATTTCTTTTTATAAGTGTCAAGAGAATCGCTGAGGGTTTCGCTTTTGGCCAGTTTTTCCAGCGGAAATTCGTGGTCCGCGATTTTTTGCCGGTACTCGGCGGTCATACTTTCGATCTCCGCCGTGAGCCCGGTCAAAATCCGCTGGAGCAGATCGTGAATATATTCTCGCTGGAACGGTTCGAGGCCGCGGGACTTGAGCGCCGCACCGGTCACGTTGATTTCACCGTCGCGGTCGAGCAGCGCGTAATTCTTGCTTTTGTAACAGAACATGGCCGGATAGGTGGCGTCGAGATCGACTTCGATGCCCGCCGGCAGTTGGGACTGAACGCGGGCTTCCATAACGTCGGGATCGGTCACGTCCGGCGGCGGACGGAAATAAATCCCGTCGGTGTCCATCTCGATCACCTGTGCCTGGCTTCGGTTCAAAAAATCGAGCATCAGCGTCAGAATCTCGCGTCCGCGGGCCGTAACTTTTTCCGCCATCGCATAGTCGTTGAAATGACCTTGCGCAAACCCCAGATACCCGTAAAACGAGTTGATGAGAATCTTAAAGGTGGTTTGCAGGGCGTTGAGGGCATCCTTTTCCGCCGGTGAAGCGGCCTGACGTTCGGCGTCCTTGGCGGCCAGCCGGAACTCGCGAAGTTTACCCAGCAGGGCGGGAAAAATACCGAGTTCGTCGCGCTGCGGCCGCCATTTTTCCGCCAGAATGATCGACGGATACAGCGAACGAACGTCGCAATGCCAGACGTTTTCAAAGACACCGGCGGCGAATGCCTGAGTCAGCGCACCGCTGAACGGAACGGCCGATTCGGGATAGGGGATGCTCTGTCCGGCGTTCAGATATTCCGCCAGCAGCAATGCGTCGATGCGGGTGGCGTTGCCGCGAATCAGACAGTCCTGATATTTCATCGGGATCAATTGCGTCTGATAAAAATAACTGGGGGCCAGCAGATTGGCGATGGCGCGGGTTTCGCGGACATCGTCCAGCGCGTAGGCCAGCAGCCGGTCGCGGTCGGACTCCCAGGCGGCGGTGATTTTGTTGCCGTCGAGATAGGTGCGGTCGGGGGCGGCCACGCCGAAATGGCGGGCGATGTACTTCAGCCCGTAGCTGTCGAGATTGCGGTGAATGATGTCGTAAAAAATCGCCAGATGGAACGTATCGATGAAATGACGGCCGAACGCGTCGTAGCGGGTATAAGAGATGAGGCGTTCGGCGGCGGCAAACTGCGACGGACGGTGATGAAGCGGCCGGTCGTCGCGGCCGAGCAGCAGTTTGACCTTATGGCGTTTGGCGCGAGCTTCGAGATAGGGCAGATCGAAGCGGCAGATATTGTGGCCTTCGATCACGTCGGGGTCGCGTTCCCGGACCAAGCGGACGAATTCTTCGAGCAGTTGTTTTTCCGAAAACTCGGCGGCGGAAAGAACTTTTTCCCAGCCGGTGCTGTCGGACATGGTAATAATGATGATCCGGTCGGATTCGCGTTCGGGGTTGGGAAAATCGAACCCCGGCGCTGTCAGCGTTTCAATATCGAACTGCAACCGGCGAAGGTCCGGGAAGTCGAGTCCCCGGAACATGCGAATCTGTTCTTTCATCAGCATTTGCTGGGTCAGGTCATTGACGGCAAAATAGGGCGCGCCGGGCGCGGACGGATTGACCCCGGTTCTGACTTTCAGGTACTTCAACGCTTTTTCCCAGGTCGGCACGTCGGCAAAGTCGGCCCGGTAAGCCAACGGCGCGGAACCGGCCAGCGCCGTCACGTTCCATTCCGCGTCCAGCCCTTGTAGCAACTCGGGCTGCCGGAGCAGCAGAAACGGTCGGTACGGGATGGTCTGGCGAAGGACCCGATCGCCCTCGCGAAGGAATAAAGTCGCCTTGCCGTCGTCGGAAACTTCCGCCGCCGTGACTTTCTCATAACGGGAAACTGTCAGTCGGTCCAGTTGCATGATTTTGTTGCCTCGCTCGCTGATTACCGGAATAATCTAATCCGTTTCCGGCAATCGTGCCAGCAACAACCGGAATCTCCGGGGAGAAACCCCGAAAAAATTGGAAAATTTTCCATCAGAGCTTTTTTACGGTGTCGCCTGAAATCAGTTGGACCGGCAGCCGCAGCGGAGATGCCGAAGCCGCCTCGCCTCGCAACATTGCCGCCAGCATTTGGGCGCCGCGCTGGCCGATCTCAAACGACGGCGACCGGAACGAGGTGAGTTGCTGAATCTGACCGTGAACAAAAATCCCGTCGGCCCCGGTTACGGAAATATCGTCGGGAACCCGCAGGCCGCGTTCCCGGAGCGCCCGGGCCACGCCGAACGCCGCATAGTCGTTGCCGCAGATGATGCAGGTGATTCGGTCGCCGCAGTGGTCGAGAATTTCATTGCCGGCGGCCATGCCTTTTTCGTAGTCGAACTCGCTGACTCGGCTGCGGTAAACCGGCTTGATACCGGCTTCCGCCAGCATACTGTCGATCCCGCGCAACCGTTCCTGTCCGGCATACGAGGTGAGCAGCGGTGTGGCGATGGCAATCCGCCGATGTCCGCGGGACAACACATAGCGGGCGATTTCCTGCATGCCTTCGAAGTCCTGATATTCCAGGCGCGGCGGCGAATGAACGGGCGCCGCACTGGCGATCATCACGGTCGGCAGATTCTCCGCCAGCAGTTCTTCAAGAAATTTCTGTTCCGGATACCAACCCCAGATCATGATGCCGTCGACCAGTTTGCCGCGGCAGAGTTTGAGATATTCCTTGTCCTCGACGAATTTCTCCGTTATTGCCACCAGCGACAGGTAAAGCGACTGTTCCGCCAGCCCCATTTCCGCGCCGCAGATCACGCCCGCCAAGTTGTGGTCGAGCCCGCCGGAATAGATGAATTTGTACATACATTCCGCCGGGGCCAGCAGCGCCACGGTATTGGCCCGCCGGGAAAACATCCGCACCGTGTGCATGTTGGGATAGTAGTGATACTGTTCGCACAGCCGCATGATCCGGGTACGCAGTTCCGGCGAGACCCGTTTCTGCTCGTCCGGATGCAAAACCCGGGAAACCGTGGCCACCGAAACGTTGGCCAGCTCGGCGATTTTACGGATGTTGACCGTGGTTTTTACGCTCATGGGAATAACGACGTTTTTCAATTACAATTCCATTGCGCCCCCGGAACCAGATGATATTTCTCATCGCCGGCGGCGAAAGAGAATTTAAGCGGTGAATGGCCAAAAAGCAATCGGACTTTGACCGCATACCGCCGCCCTTTTTCCAGACGTTGATAAACCACGCCGCCGCCCTCGGTCCGATGAAAAGCGGGCAACGGCTGCTGCCGGCCGTGATAGTTGAGCACCATCCGGCCGTCCAGCCATACGGTGATCCCGGTGGAGGCGCAGAACAGCAACTGGGCGTTGTCCAGCTCGACCGGCACGGTCAAAAAAGTCGTAAGATACAGTGTTGCAAAATTGCAACAGTACCCGGACAGATCGGTGTGGAAACCCGGCAATTCCACCGGCAATCCCGACGAAGATGCCGAAGTCTCTTCCGCGTCCGGGTCCGTGTACCCGATCCGCCAGGTACTGCGGGATAACGCCAGCGTGGCGGCATCCGGCTGCCAGGGACGGTAAGGACTCGGACAAATCCGTTCGGGATGATGCGACCGCTCGGCGGCCAGACGCTGTGCCAACGCCACGGTCCGATCCGTCAGTTCATTGATATTGGCCGGCAATTCGCTCCGGTCAAGACAATCTGAAGTCGCTATGTGTTCGTTCGGCATCGTCAGTCCGAAAGAATCCGGACCATGGATCAGCCCGAACAGCGAACCGCAGGTAGCTGCGGTACAGTCGGTATCCATTCCGAAGTTGACCGCGGTCAGAACGGTGCGGACAAAGTCGCCTTCGCCTAGCAGCAGAGCCGCCGTGATAAAGCACAAATTCATCAGGCAGTCGGTAAAATTATGAGAACCGAATGCATGCATAATCTCGTTCCTGATATAGCAAACGTCATCGCTCCGCCCTACCAGTTCACGGGTAAAACGTACCGCCTGGGATACCCGGGAAGCGGACGGAATATGCCGCAGACCGCGTTCCAGTGCTTCGCTTGCTGAAACACAGAAGAAAGCTTCGCTGACGACCGACGCCAGAAAGATCTCGCCCCAGACGCCCTCGCCATGATGATCCAGCGTTGCATCCTGTTCGGCATAAAACCCCGCCGCCGCCGGATTGCCGGGAAAAAGACATCCCCATATCTCGGCTCGAATCGCGGCGCCCATACCGTTGATGAACCAGTTGTCAACATAACCGGTTGCAGGCGGCATTAGTCCGCGACGGAGATTGAATACAGCCATACCGTATTCATCACAACCAAAGCCACGCCCCAACTGTTCGAGCCAAACCGGGGTGAAATGTTTTGAACGCAGGGCAAGACCGTGTTGTTCTGCCAGCCGCAGCCACAACAGTTGCAGTTCGAGATCATCATTTGGTCCCTGATCGATGTGGAGATCGGCGGGGGTGAGCCGGTGCGGAAGGGGGTCGCCTTCGTAAGGCGCGCCGATTCCTCCGCCCATGGTCTTCCCGATCCAGCAGCCACGCACCCGCTGTCGGTAATCCGACGAGTCCTGATATGCCGGGTTCGTCTCTTCGGTTTTGCCCTTGTTTTTTTGTTCAATCATTAAAGTTTTCATTATTTTTTCACTTGGCTGATCTTATATCCACGATGTTAATATCCGGTAAACTTATCTGCTAATAAAATCTCATCGAAATACCGCGTAGCATCGCCATCAAAGGAACAACGGTTGATATTAGATATGCGCATGGATGAGCCGGTCTTCGAAAAGAGAGGTTTTTCCGAGGCGGCAACATTCCGTTTCTATACTCTGGCAATTATAAGAGATTATCCCGTACTTCCAACCGGAAGCAGTCGATTCCGGCCAGCGAAGTCTGACATGACGGAACGAGATGTCTGCCGCATGGATAAGAAATATTCCACCATCGGACTGCATTGGGCTGGTTTCATAGAACGGCTCTTTGTGCTGGCTGGAATGAGGCTGAGTACTGCCGATGCAGGTCAGTTCCATATCTTCAAATGTAATATCACTGATTCCCGTTCCCGCACAGCCGCAGATGCAGTTGTGCTGATCAAAGGCACCCCGGATCTGCCGGAAGGAAATGTGACGGATCTCTTTTTGTGGAAGAAAAGGCGCAAATTCTTTGGCCCGGCTCAGAATTATGAAGAAAGAGTGGGCATTGCCCTGCAGGTTGCAGAAAGAGATGTCTTCAATCTGTACGCCGTCCGCCGGATCGGTACTGAAATTTGAGGTGATCGTTACGGCCGACCAGCTGTCATGGATCACTATGTTGGAAAAAGCGGCTCGGCGCACAATACCGTTGCCCACGCCAATACGGATCGCATGGCAACGGCTGTGAAGTACGCAGTTGGAAATGGTGATGTATTCGCAATTCCGGGATTTTTTCAATGGCAGATTATTGCCGCGCAGAGTAATGCAGTCGTCTCCCGTGTCGATGATGCAATTATTTACTGTCACACGGCGACAGCAGTCAATATCCAGACCATCTCCTTGCCTGCTCCGGCTGTCGTTGAGAATTCTCAATCCGGAAATGGTCACATCTTCGCAACCATGAAGGAAGCAGGTCCAGTAAGGAGCGTTGTAAAACTGTAGATCGCGGATCTGGATATTGGTACATTCGCAAAGATAAATCATCTGTCCCGGTCTCCAGCAATTCCCCAGATCAAAGCGTTCGTCAGTCGGTTCCGGAGAAGCTTCGGTCGGGTCACCGTAGAAAGATTGACGGTTGCCATCGATCCGTCCGTTCCCGGAAAGAACAATATTGTTTTGCTCTACCGCTGCGATCAGGTGAGCGCCCGAAACCTGTTCTTCGGAAAAAACATGGTTCTGCGGCACAAAGTCATCGGGGTTGTAATCTTTCGGATCGGAACTGGCTTTGAGAACGGCTCCTGCTTCCAGATGGAGACCGCCTCCTGATTTGAGATAAATGGTTCCGGTAAGATAGATTCCGGGAGGAAAGAACACGATACCCCCCGCATCAATAGCCTGCTGAATTGCGTGAGTATCAAGGGTGACGCCATCTCCCATGGCTCCAAAATCGCGTATATTGTTCATCGACTCTCCTGATTTTATCTTATTCATACCTACGTTCTTTTGAAGATCCGGCATCACTTTTTGGGGATTATGGTGACCGTTATCTCTCCTTTAAGCACAGGTTTTGTCAGTTCATAGCCAATCCTGACCGGCTTTTTTTGGCCTCTTGCTTTTGAGGTGAACACGGTTTTAGTGAACTGAAAATTATGTTTTTCTCCAGCCGAGAAGAGTATTTCCAGATCGTCCGTCTCGATTTTTTCCCCGCTGATGCGCATCTCATCATAACTGACCAGTGCGGCAGCAAAGAGTTCAGGCTGGGAAAATTCGAATTCATCGGAAACCGTAAGACGGACAGGGTCCCGCTGATAGCAGAATGTACGGGTCAGTTTCTTCAGCGTTTTGGCATCCGGATAACCACTCTTCAGATCGAGTTTGAACACCGTTTTTTTCTCGGAGGGACTATATTCAAGGATCCGGGCTCCGTGGGAACGTCCCCCCGGCGACTGGAGTTTTCCGGCCGGTACAGGGACGGGATGTCCCCAGGAAGAAGCGAATTGATTGGCATATCGACTTTTGGCGGAAGAAAAATAATCTGGGGTATAGGCCGGAAGCCCGGGGTCGCCCAGAATGATCCGACCGTTTTTACCGAGGCAGAAAGAGCCCAAGTCGTTATGATTGTGGGGTTCAAAATTATATCCGCCTTTGGCGGCCAGTGAAAACCCGGAAGATGAGCGAAGAATCAAAACTTGACTACTCCGGAAAAAACTCTTCGGCGGGACAGGGTCGGGATCTTCGTTAAGGGTGCTTTCTCGAATTTTCAAGAGACGTAACGTTCGGACAATATCCTCTGCAAGAAATAGGCCATGGGCGCAGTCCCATCCTTTATCCCAGAATCTCCGGTTGGTGGCTTTTCCGGTATGGAGATCCAACTGGGCGCGGAAATATCCGGGGATCTCATTCTGTGGCTGTCCGTCCACCCCGGAATCTGCGAAGGGGGGGTACAGAATATTACCATCCATACTGAAAGTAACTGGATATGCTAAGATATTGGACATCTTTTGACGGCAGGAAGCGAAGATGTCACACTTCCCTTTGGTGATATTCATGAAAGTCTCCTGACAGTCAAGAAGGCGGGATACTCCCATGCTGTAGTACCCGGCTCCTTCGGGAATATAGCCGTCGTCATCAAATCCGGAAACATATCGGAAAAGTGAGGCCCGGATATTGGCCAGCATAACCGCCCGCTCTTTTTTCGGGAGAAACACGGTAACGGCATTCAGAACGCCGGCATTGCAGAAGGAGTTCCAGTTGTTGAGGTCTCCAAGATATATAGCCCCGATTACTTTTTTGAGATCATCCTGAGCAATCGCTTGACGCATCGGAGAAAAACACCATTTTTCCATGCTCTGCCGGATCAACTGTTTGGTCTTTTCCGGGAGCTTTTCTGAGAGAATCCAGTAGGATTCACTGATGTCCCTGATCTTTCTGCAGGAAAGAAGGTCGATGTTCGCAACGTCGGGATTTCCGCGCAAATGTTGCGGCATTCTGGAAAAACCTTCTTGCCACGGGACCTGTTTGCACCACCGCGCAAGACATTCACTCAGGCAGGAAATATATTTCCCCTTGTTTTCAGAGGCCTCGGCGATTGTCCATACCGCAATCCGGTGCGAAAATTCTTTCCAGAACGATTTTCCGTCCGGCATGGGCAGCCCGGCAAGTTTGTCGGCTTCCTGGAAGATCGAGGCGGGAACCGGATATTTTTTCCAGAAATCCCGGAGAGAGACGGGACGCGACAAACCGGTATTATCCCCTGTAAGCATGGAAGCCATTTCACGGATATCCCCATCCGTTGTTCCTAGAAAGTTACCTTTTCCGGATGCAGAATAAAGCAGTACGCCGACCAGTAAAATCCCGGCAGACAGCAGAATCTTTACGGTTTTATTTTTCACTTGCAGCACCCTTCTCCCCACAGTGCCCGGGTTTCGTCCGAGGGCGATGAATATGCCCCACTGAATTGTTCAATACGGAACCATTGTGCACTTCCATCCACAAGACCGGCCACACTTCCTTTACTATGTCCGTAGTTTTGTGCAAGAGATTTGTAGGAGGAGAATGGCCAAGCATGGGCGCTCCAGAAGTCAACCGAGGAAAGCCCCGTGAATACAGCGGGCAACTTTGTACTGGTATCGAGTACAAAACTGCCGTTGGCACATCGGTTCGCACAAATGTAGAGATAGACATGTGTTCTGATAATGCGGTTAAGTTTTTTGCCGGCGGGGTTGCCGCTACGGGGCCAGGAGGTACCATAGCTCCCGTTACTGTTTGCCCAGTCATTCAGCAGATAGGAGTCCGAGATACGGTCTGCGGGATGGTTTTGACTCAGGATGGGACATTTCATGATCTTGACATTATTGCTCAGATAAGAATAGAGTTTATATTCCCACATTTCAGTCGCCGTGAACACGATCCGGTGCCCCGGGACATAATCATCATTGTCGCCGGAATACTGTGCGGAAGCGATACCGATGTTCTTGAGATTGGATGTACAGTTGCTTTGACTGGCTTTTTTCCGCGCAGAGTT